>ENA-UOTX01000734-UOTX01000734.1-compost-metagenome-genome-assembly--contig:-NODE-734-length-31712-cov-23.603477_pt1 | contig 31712 bp, 23 predicted proteins | sample MGYA00238143_ERZ746982 | MGnify/ENA primary metagenome ERZ746982 (study PRJEB28758, sample SAMN06268862) | compost metagenome | isolation source: single cell | place: USA: California, Emeryville, Joint... | reverse complement strand
TACAAAGCTAGACGTATTCTCTCTTATTCTGCTAAATTTGATGGCTTATACACCTATCTGTCAGATCTGAATGTGATCTATCAACGCAGATAATATCAGGCTGAAAGCGTGTTTTCTCAATGCTTTGTAGAATGAGTTTGAGAACGAAGTACAGCGCTGGAGAATCAAGGCACTACGCTCTGTGCAGGCCAAATTTCGATCTCGCTAAAGTGAATGTTAACCAAAGCTTTAAATAATAGTGTCACAGTTGAATCGATGGCTAACAACAACAAAATTAGTTAAGAATAGATACTCTGAAAAGTTTCAAGGGTAAGCAGGTGCTTATGCTCAATTACTTAATCTGCGCATCACACAAGCGTCTGTTGGAATTGTGTTTGTTAGAATTTTTATTACGAGTGAATGTATTCTTAATAAGTTAATTGAATAAAGATTCTGTTGCCTATGTCAACTTCTCTTTTCCTTGAGGCATCTGCTTTTTGATCTCCTCATAGACTTCATCAATCGATTTCGTGGCATCCACTGAACACAATGAGTTGCGTCCTTTATAATAAGTTAACACTGGAGCAATATGTTTACGATAATTCTCAAGTCTTCTAACCAGTATTTCTCTAGTATCGTCATTCCTCTGGATGAGTTTCTCTCCAGTAACATCATCAACCCCTTCAACCTTAGGAGGGTTATATTTTATGTGATATGTCCGACCGCTTTCTGGGTGTAACCGCCTTCCTTCGATCCTTTCAATAAGTTTTTCGTCAGGAATCACAAAATTAAAGACTTTATCAATTCTGATGCCTTCTTTCTGGTTCAATGCGTCCAGTTTTCGAGCTCTGTCAATCGTGACGGAAAAACCGTCAATAAGCGCGCCTTTCCTGCATTCAGGAGTCGCCATCTTCATCTTGAGTAGCTCGAGGACATCTTCGTCTGGCATATAGGTTCCTTTGCTTATTATCTCTTGCAATTTCAGTCCATGTTTGCTTCCTGACTTGACCTCTGCTCTCAACAAGTCGCCAACAGAAAGATGACATAAGCAATATTCCTTCGCGAGTCGAGGACCTTGAGTTCCTTTGCCACTACCCGGAGGTCCCAAGAACATGATTTGTCTGTAAGGAGAATTGGAACATTTGTATCTTCGATAGAGCTCATCAAACAATTCTTTGTTAGACACTTTTGAGAGATCAGTCATCATGTTTCTTTGTGAGTCAACATAAAATAATTTTATTTTCTGATTGTGTGAAATGAAATAGTATAGGTTAACGTATCCATAAGAATGAATAAATTGAGCAAATAGATAGTGAATTCTAAGCGCGAATCAACAGAATATAAGCTCAATAGCAAAAAGTCTTTACCTTAGATTATTTTTGAAAGTGGGCGATCGCGAGGAAGCAAGAATGTTTTAAACGTTATGGAATACTTAAAAAGAACTGAATGAATATCCAAAAAATGAAAAAACTGGTTCTCTGGATTAAGAAGAATTGAAAATAATAGATGAAGCTCTTATGATTAACTTCCATATCTCAACAAAAATCAGCCTCTTGTTATTCTAATTGGTTTTCTTCTTCAAATTCAAATCAGAGAGCTTGTTTTGTTATTTATAGTTGCGAATGATATCATTTGGGGGTGAATGTGATAAACTTGTAGGCCGATTCATTCTCGCTGAGGAATTTCCAATTATGAATGCTAGTTTTCTCTGAATTTCATTCAATAAGACATTGGAATAGTGGATTTGTCTTGATGTTGGATTTGTGAATGGGAGACAAATGTGGAACAGTATTTCTCAATCTTACCGAAGACCTTAACACGAATTTACGCGACTACGATCTCCCAACATCGGCAGAAAAGCATTTTTCAGAGAATTGAGGTTAAAAAATCAATTCAGTTATTTTATTTTCACATAACAAATCCACTTTAAATACCTTCTGATCTCATATTCTTAACATAGCCTGCCAGTAAGCTATGTTCAAAAGTTATTTTACTTTTCCAAAGTCCTCTCAATCTGAGTTTCACGGGTCATTCCTAATTTAGTGGATTTGGTGTCGCTTTACCTGAGAAATATCATGGTTTTTTGTTAGTAACTGCAAAGAAGCAAGTTTAAGAGAACCGACACTAATACTGCCGAAAAAATTTTTAATCACGAAGATGTTTCGAACAGGCGCACTCGAGCTGTATGCCAGCTTTTCTGGTTCAATTAAAACTGGTCGATTTTCCAAGATAGCATTCTTGGCTCAGGAAACTTTTTTTTTTATGATGATGTACGAAATTACGTCATCTACGTATTTTGTAATTTTACTTTAGAATAATGAGAAATTAGCTTGGAGGTACAAATGCACGTAATTTAATTTGGATGATCTCATTTTCATCTAAGTTCTTCATGAGCCCAATTTGGTCTTTCTTAATTCTCATTTCCTGCAAGCAATAAAGAGCAAATTCAAATAGTTTAAACCAACTCGAGACCAAATTATGGCAGGGACTTTCAGCTATCACTATCAATTTGCCACTTCTCCAACAAACTACCAGCAAGGCAGTGCAGCACAGCGCATGTCTCACCTGGTTGAAAAGATTTTCCACAAAGTCTTTTCGGAAGAAAACATTAGCACAATGACAGAGTATTCCCTCCAAGTCAAAAGGACTAATTCTTCTGACGAGTTAACAGGCATGAACTCCTACGAAATGGTTTCACGCTATGAGTTCGACTACCAAGAAAGTGGTTGTAAGTCGCATGCAATTCAGACGAAGGTTGGATCGAAAAAGAAGGCGCGAGAAATGGATTTTGTAAATAATTTCAAGACTGAAATCTGCAAATACTGGGAGCAGAAAGGTCATTGTCATTTTGGAGAAAAATGTGCTTTTGCTCACGGAGCGCATGAACTCAGACAAAAGTTAAAAGTGCTTAGTGGCTACAAAGCTAAGAAGTGTGTTCGTTTTCACATTGAAGGGTACTGTCCTTATGGCAGAAGGTGCCAGTTTTTGCATAGTTTGAGGAATCAATACACACAAATTGAACAAGAAAAAAGATCGTATGAGGAAAAGATGAGTGATCCAAGTTTCTTTGAAAGTCAGCAGTCCGAATGTATATGCAAAATGAGGCCGAGATTGCCTATCTTTGAGGGAATAACTGATGATAGAGCGTCTTGCTCACATTCTTCACAATAATTCTGTATGTTATTAGAGTTTGTAGTGTATTTCTTGTGCTTATTAGCTTCATATATCTTCATTTAATCTGTCAACTAATTATTAGAAAAAAATTTGTCTTTTAAGTAGCCTGCTAACTAAACTTTGTGAAAGCAGCAGCAGAGGATGGAATTATGTACAAATATTGTAGTTCATTCTGAAATCCTTGCTTATCAAAAGAACTTAATTTAGTTGAAACCGGGACTTCTTTAGAGCTTCGCTCGCCTAAATACGAGTGTATTTGAGATTTTTTTATTTTCTCAAAAGTGTTTCTTACAATTCCTGCTCTTGCTATGATCTTAAATCAATTCTGAATTGGAAAAAAAAATGAAAGTATTGAGGAGTCATTTTGTTAAACCAAAATTTGCATAAAATAGCCACTATTCATTTAAAAGTAAAGATATAGAGGGATATTTTTCGTTAGTAAAAACTAAAAAAACCAACCACTTCAGTCTTCCTTTTTGTTACTTAATATTACAGTCAAATGTTTCAGTGCATCTCCTCGCTGCTGTCGCACTTCACGATCATAGTCCTAGGCATATTATTATTGAACTGCATAAAAAGTGAAAGTTTACATATTCAAATTCATCCTTCATCTCTTCATAAGTATATTCAGAAAACTGAGGTTTGACCTCTCCAAAAATCCTCTCATTGATCCACGAGCTCGGTAAGTAAATATTTAATGCTCCAATGATACAGCAGATGACCGCAGGCTTGGACACTTGTGAGAAGAAATAATATTCAAACGTAAGGTTAGACAGCTAGAGGTAAACTAATTAGGGCTATAAGAGTGCGAATTTCAATTACCCCAAAGATTAAGATTAAAAACTCCATCTGATTTAACATCTCAAATGCCAGAGCTGAACCAATCGCTTTAGCTTTTCCACTTCTTTTGGTTAGCACATACTTTGTAAGTAGGGTTAGCTTCCGATTAAAATTTATTATTATTACTCTATCTGCTATCATATCAAAGTAGCAGCCCACAAAGGTCCCTAGCAGTCCGAGAGGGAACACGGGAGCAAAAAATGCGGCGATGTAGAGATTTTTTAGCATGGAGCCGTAGCGGAATGAAAACTCGAATGGAGGATTTTCAAAGAGCCTAGGTATGATGATGATAATTAGATATACTTTCTATGGGATTGTTCAACGTACTGATTGGCCCATTTTTGTGTTTTGTTGCAGTTATTCCTCTTTTTCAGAGCCCATTTTCTCTCAATTAGTCGTTTGTAATATGCAAAGTTGAAAATTTGAAAAAGTGGTGAGAGGATAGCGTTTGCGATGAAGAGTTGATGAATCGATGTCATCAGACCTCCTTGTCCCCAGAAATTATCATAGATCAAAGCGATTGTAAAATTGGTGACTGCGGAATTAAAAAACTGGGTCTACATTAGGAGTTTATCATTAATTGATTGCAAATAGTAGTCAAGGTCTTACCCAACAAACTCTCTTAGCAACACTGATTTCATAACGAGTCCATGTGCTGTGCCTCTGATGTCTATAAGCATTTAATTATGTTGTTGATCATTTAGGTTTAAAACATCTGCTACCTTGCAAAGGCCATCATGATTCTTCTCAAAAGAAAATTGAAAATCAAAGTCAATGCTGATGCAAAGACAGAGATAGCGATGACCTCTAACGACTTTCTTTTTGTTTGTAAAGCCTCAATATACACTTCTCTCTGATAGTGAAATATTGCATTACATCTTTTGCATTCACTCAGAATATTACCCTTGCTAAATGGACCGAAAGTATTATCCAGAAGAATGCGACCAACACTCCAGCTGTACCCATGAAAGCACCCAACTTTCTGAAAAGCTTGCTCAGGAAAGAAATGTTCAGATTTTCCCAGTAGACGTCGTTGGGTTCATCAGCTTGTTCAATTTTTAAGATTTCACCGTTGAAGTTCCATCTCGATTCTGGCTTGAATGATTCTATAAGTCTCTTTCTCTCTGATAAATGCCAGTGGTCTAATACCTCATCCAGTTCTAGAAGAATCAATAATTAGATATCATTCAGCAATCTGTTTGAACCTTGTTGAGTGTTGACAGTGATAAATGCAGTTTCATGCACTGTGACTAAGGAATGACGACCTACATTCTTCGTATGCTCTCTGGTTAAATGCTTTAACGCGCTGTCCAATCCGCGAATCTTTTGACGAAGAAATACCATCCTGTCTGCTAAAGTCATCCTCCTTCTGGTCTGTTCATTTTTATTCATGTAAGCTTCAATCTTGTTGATTCTATTCTTTTCAGATAGTATGGTCATCTTCAAAGCTTGCAATTTTCGAACAACATCATACGACAGCACAATTCTGCGAATATTCAGCTCTCTCTTATCAGGCAAACCATGTGTTTTGAAAAAATATTCCAAATCCTTCTTTATAGTCCGCGCACTTCTGATTGGAACATTAGACACCACAAAAGTAAAATCCGAGGGAGACACAGTATTTTCATTGAGTTTATTTGCAACGGTCCTCTGAATATAGCGGAAGTATTGAAAATAAACTGTTAACGCAACCACTGTAATGAGATTAAGCCATTGCTGTATTCCAATTGCCTGTTGATTCTTTATCTTATTCGCCAAAGAAAGTGCATTTGGCAAATTCCAAATACAATTCTCAGAATCTGATAGATTTGTTTCCACCGTTTTGCCATTAACAGGGATACAGAAGTCCCCGATGATATTGGTATAAAGATTATAGATGCCTCCAATAGCAAACATCAAGAGGAGGACTTTGAGTGTGAATCTTCTGAATTGAAAAAATAATTCATAGCCAGAAGATAAAAAGTTCAGTTTGCTGAAATCGCAAAAGAGAGGAAGCTCTTCGTTTACCTAACAATCAAAGAAAATTTGAATAATAGAAAGAGAGAAGGCGTTTTACAACAGGAAGACCGCTCATGTCATCAATTTCAGCATGTATCAGACGGCTTTTCTCAATGGGAGCAGAAAATCGAGTTGCAAGCTAGTTTTTTATGATATTTGAAAAGTGGATTGCAAATTACCCCATGGTTGATGGCCATGTCCCAGTCCGGAGGGGTCCTATCTGGATTGAACTTTTCTATTATATGATTGAAAAACTTTTTTTGATAGAAAAAGTAAAAGTACTTCGTAGAATGCTGGCGTGTCGAATGTAACTTAACCTCACTTGAGGGTTGCGTACGGGGGTTTCGTCTGGAGTGTCCAGTGATAAGCTCATGAAGGTCAAGTACAAAATAAAACTTTAAGCGAAAGTGAGATATTACAATAAACAAATTAATATCGATGAAAATAAGTCGCGGAATTATTGCAACAAAAAGAATAAATTCGGTTTAAAGAGTGATTAGCCAAATGGAATGTAGTATTTAGAAATGCAATTAGAAAATCCCAGTATGAATTATCTTGCAATTTGCACTGAGATCAACACATTGTATGGACATTCTGCTCAACGAATTTAGTATGAGGAATAATATAGAGACTAGCTGCAAGCAATGAAAGACTTTGCAAATTTTTATTGAGTTAAAAACATAGTCGTGTGCATCGGATACAAATATTCTATCACAAAAACTGGAAAAATGTATCTCAACTATACAAACTCCAAATATTGACCTGACGTTAGTCTTCTTTTTTGTCACTTAAGATTACCGTAAGATGTTTCAGTGCATCATCTCGTTGTTGTCGCACTTCTCGATCATAGTCCTGAGGCATGGTGATATTAGCTGCTGGGTCGTAAGTATAGTTACATATTCAAAATTATCCTTCATCTCTTCGTAAGTGTATTCGGAAAACTTGGGTTTACTGCGTCCAAAGATTTTCTCATTAATCCACGAGCTCGGCAAATAAATATTTAAGGCACCAATAACGCAGCAAAGGATCGCTGCTGTGGACACTTGTGAGAAGAAGATGTACTCAAACGTCAGATTAGATAACTAATAATGTAAGAGCTCATCAAGCAAAAATTTATTACTCCAAAGATCAAGATTAAAAATTCCATTTGATCCATCATTTCAAATGCAAGAGCCGACCCAATTGCTTTAGCTTTTGCGCTTCTTTTAATGAGCACGTACTTTTCAAGGAAGATTAGTTTATGAGTAAACTTGAAGGTTGTGATTACTCTATCTGCGATCATATCAAGGTAGCAGCTTACAAACGTCACGAGGAGTCCTAGTGGAAACACTGGAGCAAAGAACGCGGCAGTGTAGAGGTTTTCAAGAATGGAACCGTAGCGAAATGAAAACTCGAATGGTTCGTTCTCGAAGAGCCTAAGGACACGTGTTACAAAGATTCTGGAAGGTGGACAGTAAAATACAAGTTTGCCCATTTCTGAGTTTTTTTGCAGTTATCCCTATTTTTCAGTGCCCATTTTCTTTGCAATAGCAATATGTAGTACGAGACGTTGAATATCTGGAAAAGTGGTGTTAGGATAGCGTTTGCTATGAAAAACTGATGAATTGATGTCATTAGCCCTCCTTGTCCCCAGAAATTATCATACACCAAAGCAATGGTAAAGTTTGTCACTGCAGAATTAAAAAATTGAGCCTTTGGTGATATAATCAATTAATCATCAGTTGATTTCACAAATGTTTACCCAACAAACTCTCTTCGCAACACTAACCTCATAACGTGTCCATGTGCTATGCCTTTGATACCTATTAACTGTGAATAACTCTCCTACTAGTAAGTGACCTACCTTGCAAATGCCATCATTATTTGTCTCAAAACAAAATTCAGAATCAGAGTAAGTGCTGATGCAAAAACCGAGATGCTGAAGACCCCAATTGACCTCTTCGTTTCTAAGGCTTCAATGTAGATTCTCCTCTACAAAGGCATATGCGCATTAGGTTTTTTGTTTTTTAATGGAAAAAAATTACCCTTTCTAAATGGACCACTAAGATTATCCAAAAGAACACAACCAGTACACCAGCTGTCCCCATGAAGGTAACCGTTTTTCTGAAAAATTTGCTTAGGAGAGGGATGTTCAGATTTTCCCAGTAGACGTCGTTGGGCTCATCGGCTTGCTCGATTCTTAAAATTTTACCGTTGAAGTTCCATCTGGAGTCTTTCTTGAACGATTCAATAAGTCTTTTCCTCTCGGATAAATGCCAATGGTCTAATACCTCATCCAGTTCTTTAGTAGAATTATTAAACATCATTCAACTATCTATTTGAACCTTGCTGAGTATTGACTGTGATGAATGCTGTCTCATGCACGGTGACCAATGAAGGACGAGCCACATTCTTCTTATGCTCAATAGTCAAATGCTTTAACGCTTTATCCAAGTGCCGAATCTTCTGACGAAGAAAAACTACCTTGTCTTTTAAAGTCACTCTTCTTTTGTCCTGTTTTTTTGTCATATAATTTTCGATTTTATTCACTCTATGCTTTTCAGCTTGTATCGTCATCTTCAGAGCTTGCAATTTCCGAATAACATCGTATGACAGCACAATACGTCTAATATTTAACTTTCGCTCATCTGGCAAGCCATGATATTTAAAAAACACTTCCAAGTCTTTATTGATTGTTCGCGCGCTCCTGATTGGAACATTAGACACCACAAAAGTAAAATCTGCAGGCGAAACAGTGTTTTCGTTAAGTTTTATTGATACACTCCTTTGCTTGTGACGAAAGAATTGAAAATAGACTGTCAATGTGATGACTGTGATAAGATTAAGCCATTGCTGTATTCCTATTGCTTCTGAATTGTTTATTTTATTTGCCAGCGAAAGTGCGTTGGGTAAATTCCAAATACAATCCTCATTATCTGATAGCTCTGCAGTATCTGTATTATTATTGAGAGGGATGCAACTATCTCCAAGCAGATTGGTGTATAGATTGTAAATGCCACATATAGCAAACATTAGGAGGAGGACTCTCAGTGTAAATCGTCTGAATTGGAAAAACAATTCGTAGCCTGGAGATAAGAAATCCAGTGTGCTGAAATTGCAGAACAGCGGCAGTTCTTCATTCAACTTAAAACAGAAATAATTGAACGAATAGAAGAAAAAGCAATTTACAACGGGAAGACCGCTCATGTCATCAATCTCAGGATGCGTCAGGTGGCTTTTCTCTATTGGGGCCGAGAAGCGAGTTGCAAGCTAGTTTTTTTATGATATATTTGAAGCGTATTGCAAATTACTCCATGATTGATGGCCATGTCCCAGTCAGGAGGGATCTTATCCGGATCAAACTTCTCTATTATTTTTCCAAAGAAGTTGTTTTCTGTAAGATGGAAAAAATTACTTTTGTGCACGCGGGACTGTCGAAACAAATGAACCCTTAGAGGATTACTGACAGGAGTTCTGTCTGGCGTGTCCAGCCCTGAGCTCATGAATATATTGAGTACAAAATAAAACTTTATGTGAAAAGTAATATTGTGCGGCACAATTTAACTTAACTGCAAAAGTTGGCTCTATTATATATAATAACAACAACACTTTTGTCAATTCATAACATGGAAAAATTTTATCGAATTCTCATGAAATTAAATAGGACGGAAGATCTGATTCAATATGCCAAACCGGAGTTAATGTTGTTTAGCTTCAGAAAATGATCACCGAAGGGGAAATGCCTCACAATTATTGATATAAGCTAATTTAACAAATCTGAATGTGTCTACAATTATTATTATATTCATTCTAAACATCAAAAGGCTTCGAAATTATATTGAGTTAAACTTCATCATGACTCACGCATTACCTAAATTTTCGGCTAATTTGTCAACACCTTTAGCAACAAAAATACAAAATCGGAAATAACTCTCCGCTTATGCAAATATTGCATTTTCGGGCTCATATCATATATATTTCGAAAGTTTTAATGCTTTTGTCGCCGTAGCCTCAATCATTGAAAGGAAATGTGGTCTTTCTACATATTGCAGTATGTTGGAATCTTTGCTTTAATTAGTTTAGTAACAGAAGGTCCCTGAAAAGCAAAAATATTAGTTAGCTATTGGAACAAGAATCAATTTCTTTACTCCATTCGCTTCAATTACACGCAACACATCAGTAACCTTTGTATTCAAGGTCCTAACAGACTTATCAAACTCCATCAAAGGAATATTATTACTTGTCATTCATTCTTTTCACCAGCTGGCCGAGTATCGTAGTCAAATGCTCATTTAACGCATCACCAACAGTGTCCGAAAGCAACCTATTTACAAAATATTAGCTAATCGTCTGGGATCTCTAAATCGCTCTCACTTCAAGATCGAAAGCGCATTCTCAAAGACTTTTTTATTCGGATTTGCAAGCGCCATACGCAACGGATTCGCCAATTTCGGTAGAATCGCTAAGGTTTTCTCAGCAGCTCCCTGATGAAAAATCACTACTAATTTCTTTTCTGATCAACTTACAGGGCTTTCCATCATTTCTCTCGCAGCTTCCCTCGCGATAAAACAATAAGGATGCTTCTCTTCGACAAGTCCTTCGAAGCAAGTGACGAGCAGCGGATCAAAATTAATTTCTTTTTTTTTGTTGAACGCGAATTTAACATCGACTTCCTTCCAACAAATTATTACCTGAGAGCACGATATTGTTGTCCCATTGTAATCGATTATTGACGGAGCCATGGTTAATTCTGCAAGGTATTCCTCCAGCGTTGTATATATATTCAAAGGAGTTTCTAGTATGGATAAGCAGTTAGATATTTAATTCTGAGAGGCTACTAACGTCTTCATTTTGCTCTTCGGCGCGAAAGGATCAGCGATTTTAACGTTGGAGAGCCTTGCGGAAGGTTTCTCGGTGAATAAACCTGTCTTTGGAGCTTCCTTCTTTTCCTCTTCAGCGATCGTTTCCGCTATCTTTTTTCCTGATCCCGGCGTCTTCTCCCTCATTTGAGTGCGACTCACGAGTGTTTTCTGAGGACTTGGAGTCGATATATTTGAGGCTTTTGTTGCGCTTGTGGTTTTGGTGTTTGTAGAAGGACTGGCTGTGACTCTTCCAACAGCCTTGACAGGGGTAGTCTTGTTTGATATCATCGAATAAAATAAAGTATATACTGGTCAAAAACCTATCTGTTAACTCGTTCATACTATCTAATCGAAGTTTAATAATTGCAATTAAACTAGCCTACGCGGGCATAACCTTACAGACTATTTTCTTTGAAGCGATTTCTTTATATTCAGCTATTTATGACATGACAATGGAAATTTTTCAATAAATGCAACACATTTCGTTACAAAAAGTATTTTTCTTAGATAAAGCGAATACGGCCTTCGACTTTCGGAGCAATCGCAATATACTTCTCACCGTTATCCTCGACTATACGTGCGACTAAGCCCATCATAGCTTCATAGTGGAAGACTCTATGGACTTCTGAGCTTGACTGTTTGACCAGTCTCAATGAATGAATAGCTTGCTCGAGATCGAACTCTTTCGAGCCGTGTATTTTCTCGTAAAGGGCAATGAACTTTGGATCCTTTCTCAACTCTAAATTTTCCATTATAAAATGAGAGACTGAAGAGCTTACCGAAGAATTTAATGACTTCAGATTGCATGAAATAAGGCGTCTCTGTGTCAACGAACATACGCTTCTGAGGAATAAGTGCTTCGTAGCCATCAGCTCCTATAAAGCAACGAGATTATAGCTGCATCGGAATTTCGCGAGTTGAATGGCTTACCGTTAGCTATATATTGCGGAGTCGTAAGAGTATAGATTGCTTTGAGATTGATTGGTTTCCCTTTTACTTTGACACTAGAGACTACGACTCTTTCGCCAACTGGTTTAGATATGTCGACATCCATAGTAATTCCTGAGACCTTGAGTTCAAAAGGAGTTCATGGTTACATATCAGTCAAAAACGTGAGTTTATACCATTGGGAATCGACCTTCCAGTGCAGGGTACCTTGAAAACCCATTCTCTAACGCTTGAATTACAGCCTCTCCTGTAAGTTCCAATTTGGTTAGAGGAGTCATATACGGATGCATTGTAAGAATATCTTTTAGAGTGAGAAACCCCTTCTCGTAGTAAATATCCGCACGTATCGTACCAGCGTTATAAATCAGTATATCAGTATCAAGCGACGCTCGGACCAAATCTCCGAAAAAGTTGGCCGAGTTCGTTTCTTCTGTTCGGATCTTCGCAAACCTGGTATCCAACTCTACGTCTAAGTAGGCGATATTCTTATTTTCATATTATTACTGATCTCTCTCTCTCGAGTAAAGAGGTTTACCTTTTCCATTTTTTTCGCGAAATCCTTAAGATACTCTTCCACGTGCTCTTTTAACTCAGGATTAGGCTCGTATTTCGTCGACACATCGAGTACTTCCACTTTCAAAACGAATTTATCATGCAGCAAGTCTTCTGGCTTCCACTTCGAGTGTGCTCCTTTTTTGATTTCTTCTTTCTCTTCAGCTGATGGGAATGTGAGTTCAAGATGCCCAAGATTTCTAAAGTCTGTCCCGCTCTTGATAATGTAAGTGTCATTGACTCGATCAATTTCGATGATGTGGTCATGCCCACCGAGTATTAAATCCACGTCTGGGACCTCTTTAGCTAACAAGGCATCATGATTCTAAAACATGTAAGGACGAAAGTGACTTAAGGTGATGGAATTACGTTTCTCATGTGCGTTAAAGCAACGATCAGGTCGCATTTTTCTTCAGTTTTCAATTTCACGCACAGCTCCTTTGCTTTTTCAACAAAATCCGTGTACTTAACCGCTTCTGTGGGGATGGTTTCGAGAGTAATCAACCAATCATATTCAATAAGACCCATGACGCCGACCTACACGCAGTTCGTCAGTAACTATGAAGAGTAGAATGATAACCCGGTGTCCACAATGCTCGAAAACGACGTATTCTTTCCCATTGGCAATTCGCCCACCATCCGGCCAAGTCACGTTGGAAAGAAGCCAAGGGAAATTGTTCTGGTCAGTAAGACCTTTCAGAATGTCCTCTTCAAAATCCTATGCAGAATGCCTTAATTTGAAATAGACGTGGTGAAATTACGAAGTCGTGATTCCCATAAAGAGCGCAATGCACTCCGAACATGTTTATCGGCTTGACTAGCTGCTGTCCTGCATGCAAATTGCTCACTGTAGTTGAATTTACGAGTTATGACTTTTGAATAACAAGGGATTTTACAAATAGAGGGTGAGTACAGATCACCGGAGAAGAAGACTAGCGGTTTGACCTTGTCAAACGAATGAACTGCAGTGTGAAATCTGGCGACTCCACCGACTGGCTCCTGAGCTCGTTCCTCGATGTTGTAGCAGTCATTGAAGTGAAGAATAGTAAGAACTTCAGCTTTGGCTGATTCCATTTTGTGATAGACAGGTATTTTAAGTTAATAAACCTCGCTAATAAATTTCTAAAACACATCATCCAACTGGGAACTTGCTTTGAAAAAATGGGTTCTTAGAAAAAATTTTATAAATCCAATACGCGTTCAGCCTTCAGGTGGGCATCAGATATATTAAATTCACAACTACTCTGCTTAGAAGTTGAGAATAATGCTTATCGCAATAGAAATTTGGATCAATAATTAAAATTTACTTAAAATCTTCTTTTCGATAGAAAATGGTTGTGAAACTGCTCAGTCTTTCATTGATAAGCCATGAGGCTTCAAGCTATTTAAGAAAGAAATTTTTTGTAACTAATATCATAATGTGTGTGTAGCGAATAATTAATTTATATTGTTAAAGAATGAATCCCTCAAAATCCGCCAATAGTAAAGGGCAGCAACAGCCTACCAAGAATTCTAAGCCAAAAGAGCAGCCACTAACATCAGTCGCCAACTCAAAATCAATCCAACCTTCACAAGCAACAACATTGCCCAGTATCCTAAAGCTGAAGCCTACTGAACCTGAAATGAATCCCAAAGATCAATCAGTGCTTAAAACAAGCCGCACAGCGCAAAAAGGCACTTTGGCTTCGCTTGACGAAGACAGCTCTCCGCAATCTGGTCAGAAAGGTACGAAGAAATCAGTTTCCATTGATAGCAAAGCCAAAGATCAGAACAACAAAACGACAGGGAAGCAGCTTGAGACCTTAGATGCCTCGAAATCAGCAACAGCAAACCTTCAAGCAAAAGCGAAGCAGCAAGTCATAGACATGAAAAGTTTTGAAACTCCGGCTAAAAAAACTAAACCACTTCCCCTTGAGCAAGATAAAAATGTCGTACTCATTGCTTCACAGAAGATAGTGAAATCAGACCAGAAACCTGACCCAAAAGGCAGAAGCCTTTCAACTTCTAGAAGCGAAAATCTTAAAAATTCCAATATCAAAAGCGTGATAAATGCTACAGATTCGCAGCTTAAAGGAATCAAGCCCTCCAGACTTGAACCGCTACCTCAAATCACTAGAGTCAAAAAGGACTTAACTAAAATTATGCTTAAGCGGTCTGTTTCTATCGCAGTGATTAACAACACTCCCAGGATCGAAGCAATGAGACCAAAAATCAAAATCAGCTCGTCAATTTCGAGCTCTAAACTGAATACAACTCGAATAAACGAGCACGATTTCGAGCTTGAGAGGAATCATTTAGTGCATTCGAATAAATACGCTGATATTATCATGAAGGTTCCAGTCAAGCTATTGGAAGAACCAAAAAAACTGGCTGGTTACATGGCTAGATATGCTGAAACAGAACTCGAAAAGGCATGGATAGTATTCATGTGGATAACTCATAATATCAAATACGATTGCGAGACTCCTGCTCAAAAGCAAGCCACTGTTAACCAAGATCCTTTGGTCGTGCTTTCTCGGAGACTCGCTGTTAGTACAGGTTACTGTCATTTATACAAAGTGCTTGCGGAGTTACTCGGTATCTCGTGTTGTATTGTCCAAGGGTACGCAAGGACCTTTGCGCCGTCAGTAGCAACAAAAGAGAATTCAATGTCTGACCATGAATGGATAGCTGCTAAACTCTATAGTAGATGGTACCTGATAGATCCGACCTGGGCGGCGGGGTACGTTGATGGAGAGAAGAATGGTTTTGTTTTCGATTTCGAACCTTTTTGGTTCCTTACGTCCCCAAACGAATTCATTTATCGACACTTACCTAAAGACCCGAAATGGCAGTTTTTGGAAAATCAAGTTGTTGACGAGAAGGGATTCTTAAACCTGCTGTTTGTGAACGCTGTCTTCTTTAAATATCGGCTTGGTGTCTCCTCTGATCCCGAAAATGATGGACCCTTCCCTCGGTTACAGCGAGTCAGATCAAATGACGGTAGTGACACTCTAACAGTTCAATCTGGAGTGTTTCAAGAGAAAATTATATGTCCGCCTGAAATTGACCTTAGAGTTTATATTATTCCAGCGGAGGGAGGGAAAAAATATGAGGCTTTCGTGCAACGAGTGAAAAATCATTATACAATAACCGCCTCCATGCAGTTTAAAGGAATGGCGACGATACAGATATTCGCGAGGAAGTTCTACGAGGAGAATTTTTTCAAAGAAGCGATGAAATTCAACGTGAACTCGCTTCAAATAGCCCTAACGAGTTGCTATCAAACGCCAGTCAAATTTAATGACTATGATTTGAACCGGTGTCATCTTTATGAACCTATGTTTGTTTCGTTTAATAAAGGCGACAAAGTGTTCTTCCGGATTAAGATTTTGAACCCAAGCGTCACGGCTGTGGCGATGCATGTGAAAAATGATGAAGATTGGCGGAAACTGGACAAAAGCGAGACGGAGAAGGGAGTCTGGGAGAGTGAAGTGATAGTTGAAGGGATGCCTCTGCAGGTCGCTGTTAAAACAACTACGATGAAGAGATTTAAGCCCATACTTGAGTATTCCCTAGACACACCGGAAACTCAATAATTCTTTGTTAATACAAAAGCATTCATAGTAAATCTACTCAATTTCATTGAGATTGGCGGAGAAAGTGCACTCATCCTCAACATTGTTGGTGGTTGTTTGAGAGTGTTATTTGGTCATTTAATGTATAATCTTGATTTTTTATTCAAATTATGAAAGGATTATTTTCCTTGAAAGTTGAAAACATCAACCTTGTTCAGTGCTTAGTACGAAATTACAGTGGAAATATTAAATGGTCCCTTATCTTACCCAGAAAGCATTTTTTAGAAAAGAGATGACTAACTAGGCTCTTTTGACTTGAAGGGTTTTTCGAGAATCAATAGATTGTGAGTTTGCAAGAATAAAGTTTATTATTCAAATTTTCTCATAGGGCTTTAATCAACTGTTAAGATTTGTGATTAAGAAATATTCGCCAAACGTCAATGTCTGAAACAATGCAATCTCAGCATAAGCGGCAGAGTTCAATGAAACAAAAACAAGCTGTACCAAATGTTCAATGGGCTCAAATGACAACGGAGAATGGTAACTTAAAAACGCTTCGAATATTCTGAATGATAAACAAAATCACCATGCTATCAGGCAAACGAAATAAGAGCCCCTCCATAGAACCTCCTAAGAGTCCTAAGAATACTACTCAACAATCATGCCAAACATCTGAGAGGAAGAAAGAGACATATGGAAGTGCAAAGTTGAAATATTCCAATACAGAGAACTGCATGGCTAATCTTAATTTTTGCATAGAAAAAGAAAGGACACCCGAATTTCTGGAGATAATAAGTCCCCTCGATCAACGAACACTACCATGCGCCGTATTTACTTCATACAAGTCTCATAAGAATAATATTTTATACCGTAGAATCTCCGAATCATCAACGCATTGTCACAACTAATCACAGCAAAAAAATTTCCTCAGAGTATGCCAGTAAAGGCCCTTCCATCTCAGTATTTGAAGAAGGTTGTCCAAATCTCATAAAACAACTTCCAAACATAATTTTCACAGCAAAGTTATCTTCAGAGCATGAGAAATACCTTGTAGCGCAGGCAAAACTATTAGATAAAGCTCAGACCAAGTAAATTTTTCGAGCGATTGCGAGATCATATTCGATGAAATATCAAGGAGAGAGGCCCCAGCGAGTGCTGATAAAAGTAGTGCTAGAAGGCGTCTTCAACTTGATGCTACTTATGAAGAAAAGAGAGGTCAAAATGCAAATATGCTGCGTAGCGTAGAAGGTTTTTCCTATGGCGTTCTTACTCCCAAGTTTGACACGAGCATTCCTTTCAAATCCGCAAGAAGTCCTAATGACTTCAAAACTCATACATCAACCTTTGACGAGGAAATCTCGCCATGTACTATTTGAACAATGACTTCAATCAATTTAATACATAACTTCGAAAAAATCAGCGCATAAGAGAGTGAAATCCAACCCCTCAGTGAAATTTTCCGAGGAGCCGAGACAATTGCTAGTGAAACCTGAAAAACCAGCAGAGATTGTGAGAGATATAGAAACAACTTATCAACCAAAATATCAAACTCAATCGTAAGTCATAATCAAGCACAGCGCAGTCTGATTACTTTTTTCCTCAGAATTCCGCGTAATGGAATGTTTTCACGAGATAATAAACAAAGAGAAGGACACTCAAATCAGATGATGCATAAAAATAATAAGTCCCTCGGAGATGATTCCATTTTTTCAATAAGGTATCTTTTTTTTTATACATTGTCAAGTTTTTACAACGAAGCTTCCAAATGAATAGATCTAAAGCCACAGAATTTAGCAATCCGCAGTTTCAGACCAGAGATAGTCAAAAATCACCGAATAAATTTGTAAATGACAGCTTTTTCAATTGTGTTGAGAACTTTACAAGAGCGAAGAATCAGTGTCATTAATCGGCCATCACAAAGGACTCGAACGTCCTTCGAACATCCCTCAAGTGACTGATATGGAAACAGAATTTCCCACAGAATCACTCTTAGACAAGTTAATCAGTCCTAATTCTACGCTCACGCGGGGACCACGTAACACTCGCAATGACTATCTATTCGAGAGAGCGATGTTGAAACAGAAGATGCGAATGATTAACCAGGAAAAGGCTAAAACCCGGAAAGAAGAATCTCAGCTACAAGATTGCAGTTTTCATCCTCATATAAACACGGATTATCCCCTTGACAACAAGTATAATCAAAGCAATAGATTCTCTTTGGAGCTTATATCAAAATGGAATAGTACGGATATTTTCACTAAAACCAAGCTCTGGCAGGGACAACGAGAAAAAGAACTTGTAGAGAACGAGGTAAGTCTAAAGCCGAGAGCACTATCTTAATTAGTAAAGAGAGTAAAGCTTGAGAAGTTGGCGGAAGAATGCACGTTTCAGCCAAACGGTGCCTTGCATAAAGAGAAGATAAAGCCGAATGAAGTGAATGAATTCTATCAAAAGAACCTTGAATGGCAGAAAAAGAAGGACATCAAAGTGATACGGAAACAAGATGAGATCCATGCAGCCCTTACAGTATTGAGTTCCCTATTAATTGTGCTTTTATCAATGAAAATAAGGGATCTTTCCATAGTCCTCCTCATCGCGCAATTGGCCACAAAAGAACCGTAACGACAGGAAATCAGTTGATGAGAAGAGAGCAACATTCTCTCAGAGACAATTTCTTGAGCATTCAATCAATGACTAGTGTGAACGGATTTGACAGTGAAGGGACACTAGCTACCACGAGGAGTGAAAAGTCGAGCCGGGCGTTCAATCATCACACGAATAGCGTTTTTGAAAGGCTCGCTGAACCAAGCAAAGATAAAAAGTATGATTTTCAAGTTGCATGAGGTTTAACGGGCCTTTTCTTAAGAGTGAACCCTTCCAAAAAGTCATCGAAGCATAACAGGACTCATGGGAGCTATAATGATGATTCTGTCTCAAATGTAAAGGGGTACGTGTCAGCAAATTTCAATACACTTGGTCAAAAGCCGAAAGCTGCGACCGTCCAAAATTTTTTTTCACAAGGGTAAGAAACTTCAGAATAACCCATCGACACCTTAAATTGCCTTCATTAGGAAAAGAGAGAGTCCAATAGCCCAGGAAATATCATCTACCCGTGCTATATTTGAAAATTTAAACCGAAGAGTGTCTCATAACACGGTAAGAGTGAGCAGTTTTGATGCAAGTGAATAATTGTTGCTTTTCTAGCCGAACGAGGAACAGAAAAGATTGGCTGATATGTCATTTACAGCGAATAATGCTCACTCGAAAGAGAATACTTTACAACGAGAGAATACCCTCGAAAATAAGGAAAACCAGATTTCTTTTGAAATTTCCGAAGAAGAAACCGATGAAATCCCTTCAAATAACGATTTTGTATATAATTATCTTTCTGCTTGTTGATATTGACTTTGCTTCTTACTACAGCTGCCTCTGAAAACACTCTCATGCGATTTTTTCAACAAACCGAAACCTCAAAGTAAAGAGTGTCAGGTTGCTCAGCTCAGTCCATCTGAATTCGATGAGCAGTACCTGAAACCGAATACGGGCAAAATTGTGGTGAAAAATAATCGATACTACATAAACCAAGGAGATTTTTCAGAGAAACAACCTGAAGTTTCACAATTCAATCCCACAATTGCTCCAGTTCCTAATAAGAATGCTACAGTAGAAAGAAGGGAAACGCCCCTGAAAAGCTCATTGAAAGAACATGGTCATGGATCAAAACCATCCAAGAATAAAGTGGGATTTTATGAAAGTAATGCTAACTCTCGCGGAGCTTCTCCTACGACCTCAAAATCTCATGATTTCAATCCAAAGGCTCCGATTTCATCATCAGGTAATTACTTCTTGCTGGTTTATTGACCAATTTGCGCGATTTTAAAGAGCTGTGGACAACGAGTACCCTTAATAAATACGATGAGTTGAGAAAAGAACCGATTACGCGAGCGCTTGACCAGAAATACCAAGAACTAATGCAAAAATTTACGCGAGTTTCACATCAACTCGAAAAATTTAAAGCAACTCAGAACAATACTTAAATAAGTTTGTGTGAACTAGCTCAAGACTGAAAGAAGTTGTGTTTTTGTAAAGTTTTTAACGTATCATATAAAATATCTGCCTATCCGCGTTTTCCTATTCTCTTGATAATGGAATTAAGTTGATTCTATCAACGAAAGAAGAAGAGAAACATAACAATTACAATGCCTTGTTGATGTAATTTCTGGTTCAAGACCATTATTTCTTCTTGGATTGTATTAGGCGATGAAGAAGGAAAAACCAAAAACTAATTTAGACGCTGAGACTAGTTAGTATGAAAGAGGCTAGAGTAGTTATCGTGAGGTCGATATCAGTTGAAGATTGCCCTTAATTTATAAGAAGAAGATGATTTATTGGATCAAGTGCCCATTTAGAATTTTATTCGCCTTCGCATAATTTAAATTGCCGCGGGAAGCAAACCAATTTTCAAATAAAATCTCATCTCAAACTAAACTCAAGCAGCAATGTCAAGAAAATACGAAACAAGAGGTCAGAAGAAGAAGGCTGATCCTCCAGCTCCTGAGGAGACAAAACAATCCAAAAAAGGAGGCAAGTCAGTCGATAGTTCACTGAAAACTTCTATAAAAACTGGTACTCAAATTTTCAACAAATATCATCATCGTCATGATGATGTTCTTCTATTTTCATTGTTTCTTCTTTCATCCAATCTATCTACTTTACTTATCACTTAACCTTGGATAGAAGAGACTCCACAGAATACCCCGTTGCTTGCATGGTGCTCAGATAAGCAAAACATGATCAATATTTCCGAAATCTTGACGCGGAAAAACTATGCAACTTTCTCTGGAGCTCGGCTTAGCGACATTGGTTAGTTATTTGATTTTCCAATTGGCTTTTCCTCTCATGATAATAAAAACAGAGCACACTTGGACGCATGTGAAGGAGATACCAAACACAAAATTACTGGTGTCTCTCCACCATAACCGTGAGAAATCAGCCAATCTGGAGATCTATGATATCTCTAATAAAGCTCACATAAGAAAGATTTATTCGCTTGGAGAAGTTTCAGGAAGTAAAATTAACTCATAGTATTTTCGCTATATATTGTTTTATAATTTTTTTATATTAATCATTGAAATTATTAAATTCCAAACTTTGTAGAGACTGCTGATGGAGATGTGACCTACAACTCACGTAGAGGAATCCTTGGAGCAATCCCCATTGACCAAAGAACATCATATCACTTGTTTCAAGCTGGAAATGACACTAATGTTAAGCTTCTTAGAAAAACTAAGTGGCACTCTCAACAAAGTAATTTCAGCTACAATCGATAAATTGTCAACGAGAATTCATCCTATTCCTTCTCTCGGTATTTCTCTAAACTAACGGCATCATTATTAGCAACGTGGATCAGCAGTGTTGACTTTGATCCGGCTGGAGAAGTTGCAGCTACCATCGACATTAAAAATGTCTGCTTAATATCAGATGTGAATACCAATAGATACGGTTTCCATCTGACCTTCGAGAAATATGGAGGTAATACTATCATTAACATCCAAAGCCATTTTTCTTTTTTCAACCGTCTTAAATATTACAGTCTAAAGGCTCAATTAATATTCTTTCTCTCACGGATTAGATAGTCTTAATCGTTGCCGCTGGAGTACGAACATTGGCGAACCTTTACTATACATCAAGTATGAACAGGTGAAACTCAATATTCTGGATGTCGAGAAGAAAGCTTTGGTTTTGAGAAGCCCGATCGATATCGAAGAAGACCGCAGTAATTACTATTGGACTTTGCTGTTTGAATATTTCTGCTTCTTTCTTGAGTCGCCCTTGATTCGGATCTTCAAGATATATAATCTGATTTCTTTTTTTCTTATTTCGTGGTCTTTTCATTTAATTTTTGCATGGTCCTAAATGTCTAAAGGTTGTTCTTACTGGATTGATGTGTGCCCGACCGATGGAAATCTGCTGGTCGAAGGAGGGCAAGATTCGGATGTCAAAGTGATTGACAAACGGGAAGCTAAGATTGTTAAAAGCTATGACATTCACGACGGTAGATTTCGAGCGTGTTTTAAACATTATTTCTAATATTATTCAATTTTAAAATCTAGATCATATTCGGTGTGTAAAGTGGAGTTCAACGGGAAACACCATCGCAAGCGTTTCATGGGATGGAACAGCAAAGTTGTTGGATTTCAAGACTGGAAAGGTGCGCTACACCGAGAAAATCCCAGAAGGATGTAAATTTATTTGTTTTAATATAAAGTTGCTAATATTTTTCTCACAAGACAACGCCTACTCCGTGTGCTTCCTCTAAAAGTAATGGAATGCGACGAAAACAGACAGCATACAAGACCTCAATAAAATGAAATAACAAATTGGCTTAGTCTGCCTACACATGAGGATATTGGTTGCTTTCTTCAATTCGAATATCATCTGAATGTGTTTATATGGAAACATAAATCCTAATGAAGTTTTGGCAAAAGAAAATGAAATGCAACAACAAGTTGAATTAGATATAATGCAAGGCTACCCGTATTAGCTTCTGAATGAGTTAGGAGCGACTTCGATGATCATTCTCTAGTTCAAACGAATCATATCTGTCTCATTAATTTATTGACTTCGAAGGAATTCATTCAGGCGAGAAGTCGCTTGTTTGTAAGAAGCACAAATCATCATTAATATCACTTTTGTAAAATGTAGTCCAAGTGGAGATATCCTTGAGAGTGTTTCTTGATATTAGAAACATAAAACAAAAAATTAGTATAATAAAATCTAATTCGGAAACCTAGCTATCTAGTTAGTAAATCTGAGATGAACTTTATGGCGGCTGCTATATTTATAAGAATGGCTGTGAAAGTAAAATTCTGCTAAAACCCGACAAGAGCTAATACTTAACACCGCCATTAAGAACCTATCTATATAAGCAAAACAATCACTATCTCAATACATTTCAGACATCATAAGAACAACTAACGCAGTCCAGCCGTAAAATCCTGGCGATCGTTGTCCCTTTCCAGAAATCGAGCTATAATTCTCCCAAAACGTATGGCTGTTAATATAATTCAGCGTCACAGTTCGCATCAGATTAGATCTGAGATTTCGATAGAGTTCAACAGCGGTAGGGTCTTCTGAATAGTACTTCACGAACGCTCTAACCACTAAGTAGTTGATATTCATCCAAATCGGCTCAGTCCAGTACCTCTCCCCGCCTAAGAACCCTTTATCAAATTCTGCAAGCGAACGGAGTCCATGCTCAGACCAAAGCGCTTTAGGATGGCTAATCAACGCTATTACCATCTCATAGGACTCGCTTTCTCGAGGAACTAATCCAAAGAGAAATGGGAAAAGGTTCACATAACCAAAGTGGCTGTTGAATTTCTTGTTGATTTTGCCGGGCACAGACTCCTTCAAATCTTGTACAATATCTTTGTAATAATGATCCTTGCTGTCCTTAAACTGTTCTAACGACTTTATCAAATCTTTCTCGAGCTGTCTAAATCTTTTGTCACGAGCCTCTCCTTTGTAAGTCTTCATCATGTTAATCGTCTTCACCATATAAATCATCCACACTTGCAAATCCAAACTCGCGACCGGCTCTTCTAATGGGTCCGCTCTAGGATAGTCATCGAGGCCTGAACCCATTATATTTCCTCTTTCGCAAGGCTCAACGCAATGCCATTTGAAAAGAGGCCCAGTAAATTGCGGGTCTTGCTCCGCTTCGAAGTTTCTCTGCGTGGTATTGAAAAATTCAAACCATTTGATTACTTTTTCCTCGACGCCTGAATTCAAAAAATCAACAACGTTTTTATAAGACGGATGGGTTTTATCAGGGACTGTCGTCATCAGCATCTCAAGCGCAAAGAGCAACGTCGGTGGATTAGCCTCAAGCTCGTTTTGATAGAGGAATCTCTTGTCTGTGAAGACGTTTTCTTGCTCGGATCCTCGAGCCTGCTCTCTGGGAATCCAGCCAGTTGAGGTTTGTGTATTAAGCCAGCTGGCCACAATTTCCATGCATAAGATATGATCCCAGCGGCAGAGTAGCAGCAGATGGAACCCCTCATCCCACAGGAATCCTCGAGGGAAAGTAACACGGCTGGGTGTAGAAGTGAATAATTCCTTCTTCTCTGCGTTGCTGGTTCTCCTGTTTTCTTGCAGTTTGAGGTTCGCATTGACCAAAATATCACCATAGGAGTAGGAAAGACCTCCTAACATGTTGCTTAGCGCTGCTGCCCTCACCTTTTGAAGTACGGGGACAGCCTCTTCCACCGGTGGATTTCGAAGAGGAAAGTACTTCTCGAGTCTCTGCTGGAAAAAGCCATTTAGATTGTAATACGCGTATTCGATTTCTTTGACGCTGTAGTTTTTAGGTCGCTCTTGTGAGTGGTAGCTGACCTTTACCTTATAATCAAGTTTTGACCCTCGCAGATGCAGGACTCCGAGATTGAATCTACTATTGTACTGCGTGCATCGAGGTCGGTTAAAACCCTTCATTTGAGTGGATGATTCTTCTATCAAATGAGAATAAATATGTTTTCCTACATTCCATGTATCCGATAAATGCAAGTTCATATAGCACATGAAGGCTTCTGAACGAATCGGAACCTCTGATTGAGGCTGCGGCTGAAAGTCTTGCCAAATTTCCTTATTCTCACAAACATTTTTTTGTAGGTTACCCTCCGTTGGAGCAGAAGAGTCTCGTGGTAGCTCATCTCTGATGATTTCGATATCGAAGTAGCCTTTAAGCGCATTGTTATTTGCAGCATCATAAGCTTCAATCAGGTAATGGTCTTCTGATTCCTCCACGAGTTTGAATGAGATTAGCTCTGTGCCTCCATAATTTTCAGCACTGAGATAGACGAAGGTGTTTATCGTGGTCTCCGATGAGTTGCTATCAATGGAAAACGGTTCTACGAGGTACAACCATGAATGATGAGGACTGCTTGGTGAGTTAATCTTGAGGAATGTTACGTTGTAGCTCACATTTAACTGCTGGTCAACGATGAGCTGCTGGCTGAACCGCTCGCCATCATTAGCCAGATATTCGACGGATATATGAGGTTTGGATACTCTTTCGCGAAGGCGGTCGTAATACATAGTTCTATGGGTGTGCCAGGGCAAGTTATCTGAGAATAGCAGTCCAACACTCATCGGATTTTTTGATCTCTGAGTCACGACTGAGAGTCTATGAGGTCGATAATGGCCCCAAAGGAGATAATTGATCTTCATTTCTCGCATTGCTTTAAAATCAGGAGCTGCTTTCGAATTATCAGCTGAAACGAACAGCAGTAGTGAGAGCGAGCAGAGAATGAGCATTGGAGTTAGAATCTTCATTTGGACTATCCCAACGATTTTTCTTGAAAGTAGATGAAAATTTATTAAAGATTCCAAGAATAAATTTTTGTACCAGTTTCTGATTTTTTCCCTTTTTTTCTTCCTGGATTTGTGAGTTGCAAATACAGGTTATTAGGAGCGGTAAGTAATAATGATATATTAGATGTGAAAGTAAAAAGTTTCGGTCAAGTTATATTGCCACATTTTATGACCATTTACAAGTATGGGATAATGATGGACGAAGGAATATTGTAGCCAACAGTTTCTATTTTCAATAGTAACATCTAATCCAGAAAGTCTTGATAACCTTCTAATGATAAGGTGTTGGAGTATTAATAAACTCTTCAAAGCCAGAAATGATTGTATTAATGTTGAAATCTTATTCTCATCTCATCCACAATTGAACACTTGGAAAATTTGATCACTCCCCATTGAGTGAATGAAGTTTTTCCTCTGATCGAAACACATATATTTGATAAAAATTGGATATGAATAGAATCTTAAAAACTGAAATTTCTTCCTTTTCTTATTTCACAATGTAGCAATTGCAAGTTTAAATGACAAATATTTGGTTTCAGAGTTGCAATAGCCCGAAAATATTTGCACGTTAAATAAGTCAAAAGCAAGCGAAATTAAATAATTTTTGAATTTGAGAGAAGTTTTTGGGACCAACATAATGGCCTGTCATCAAATACAGGAACTGTTCGGAAAGTGCTGGTTTATCATGAATGAAGGAATCAGTGATTTAGAAAAGAAAGGGCAAACGGGCTGTCGTGAGCTTGAACACAACTTCCGCTCTTTCCATCAAGGATGTATTTCCAAACTAGATGACCTCTTTAAAACGGTCCCAAAACAATCTCTCGCCCCTCATGAAGATGAATATATAGACGTCATACACGATCTAACGCAAAATTTATGTAAACAACTACAATTCTGCTTGAAGACTTAGCGTTACATGTTTTTAGTAGATGAACAGCGAGATGCTAAAGAATTGCCTGCAAAAAGACAGAGAATATCAGAAAGTCAAAAATCCATTGTGAATAGGGCGAAAAGCAAAAGCGCCGAGGCAGATACCAATGAGAGTGCCGATAAATTAACTGTAGTCAAAGAAAAGATTACTCATACTCCAGTTTCCGATGAAAGAGTCACAATTAATTTCAAATTTCTTCAAAAGCAGCAGAAAGCTCAAGCTACCACAATAAAAAAATCATCAGAACTTAATGTGCTTACTCCCAAATTCTCGAAAGACCCTACCGAGCATATTACTTCCACATTCAGACACTCAGGATTAGACGTAAGTGCCAAAATCAAATTTTGTGATGTGGCATTGAATGAAAATTCCAGTATCTCTCATGTCCACGAGTTCTCGCTTGGCAAACGAAATGAAGCCCCTCAGGTGACTAATATTAAATTGGAGCCTATTAGCACCTCTGCGAATCGACGCAACAGACCAAAAAACCCTGCTCAAAAGTCCCTTTTATCCTTGTTTGAAAATGCGGTTTCAGATCAAATCGGTACAACTCCCCAACTCGAAGAGACTCCAGAAATTAACTTAGATAATCTCGTTCCTCGGGATGCTTCAAAAACCTTGAGGAAAAACCATAAGAAAAATTGCTTGAGCTCTTCGAGTTTTGGGGACCCCCTAAAGTTACAGAGATTCTTCAACGAATCTGCAGTAAATAGAAATCTCGAGTTACAGGAAATTGGTTTGAAAAATAGAGATCATGGTGCCATTCTGCCATTACTTTCTTCTCCTCTTCCTCTCAAACAGAGCGAGATTCTTCCTTCGAGTTTCTTTTCACCAGGATTCAATTCGCTTAAGACTTCAGATCCATCCACTGACTTACAATCATCAATGGAGAAATATCTGCTCCAGAGAGAAAGACTGACAGAGCATGAGGGTGAAAAGGGGTCATCTCGACTAAATGCAGAGACAAGCTATCAAAATACACAAGAACTGGATGACAGATACATGATTCAGAGAGAAGAGTCTGCAATTAAAAACGGCAACTCTACTGAAGATAGACAAAAACAAGCGAGGATCCAAGAATTAACCAAGTCACCCATGAAAAAGAAAAAAGTTCTTCGTGCTAATGCTCATAGGAGAAGAATATCTTCATGGGAGTCTCTGAATTTCAATAATGATCAAATGCAAGGCCACAACTCAAGGGATATTTGTGCATTCCCAATGGGTCCTGGCCAGGAACGAAAACAAAACTTTGATGATGAGTATGATTCGCAATTCACTCCAAATTGAAGACCGCTTAGATGCGCTCTTAATTACAGGAAAACCGAAAATCTACTACTTCTAATATCATTGAAACTCTAAGTAATCAAGTGTGAGTGCCTTCCTAGATGGAGAAGCACCCATGCTTGAACTATCTGCAAATTATTTGAGAAATAAATAGCCAATAAATACAGAAATATAAACAAAATCAAACTTTCATTCTTAATGCTTATTATTTGCTAATCGTTATTGTGAATATATGCTTTGTTACGTATAACTTCCATAGTGAATAATCCGGTATGTATATTTCAAGAAAATATACAAAGTACTTTTATTCAATTAAATGTTGCCGAACAAACTAATTACTCTTTAAGGATAACGAAATATCCCAATGTTACAAAAATGCGATTACATGCGATAAATCAATTTTTTTGACTCTCAAGTGTCTTTTGAACTCGTTCATCTACACAACCAATTTGATATCAGTCACTTCGTAATATTGTTAACAGTTTTAGTAGCTAAAGCAAATTCAAACTTTGTTTTCCTCGATGGGAATGTCATATTAATTCGAGTTTCGATTGGTTTCTTGATAATTAGCATACCTCGAAAATAACCCATACAGCAGTGCCGCTCATATTTGTTTTCAAAGTAACCATATTCGCTTTTTTAAATAAATTCTTGAGCTACCATGACACTACAAGTCAAAACTAAGATACTCGTTGTGATTCGTTTCACAAATCATTTCCCTCTGAATATTAAGAACCTCAACGCGAGCTCCAACTCGTAAATCTCCAATTTTCAAGAAGCAAAATATCAAAAATGGGGATTTTCTGAATGAAAAGCAATGAATCTGATATTTACCTCTCTGATTTAACTCGACCAGAATCTGAAAATAGTATAATTTGCCGACTCATGCTATAAAAGTGAAACTCGATTTAGATACCATATAATCAATTAGATCAGATAAAGTCAACTCTTCAAAAGCAGAAATGGAAGAAAAGCCAACCAACGCTCAAGTTATCGCCATCCTCGGCAAAACTGGTAATTTTCATCACTCTCTGCTCTTAGTTACAGCACATTTTGCCTCCTCAATCACTCATTTGAAGCGCAATTCGCTAACTTATCTCTAATAGGTTCAAGAGGAGGTATCACTCAAGTAAAAGTCGAGCTCATGGACACCGAAAACAAAAGAGTTCTCGTCAGAAACGTCAAGGGACCCGTCAAACTGGGCGACACCCTTTCTTTAATGGAATGTGAGAGAGAAGCAAGAAGACTGCGATAAATCTGGAGTGACTTTCTATCTCTTAGAAACTCAATTGATTTTTAGCATCAGTGACAGAGCACTCCTGACTTAAATGGAATAGAATGTTCAGTTTAATAATCATTTGTTAATACAAGGCTACATCCTTTTCCGTTGTTCTTTGGAATTCTTTGATTATGTCTTCTATCCTTTGAATTTTGACACCTTCTTGGTATTAAATTCGCGATAGCAGAAAAAATTGTCTCATTGGATAAGGAGCTAAGGAATTATTTGATTTTAACCTCATTCACTTAATTTTTTTGCAATATTTCCTTATCAACATTGAATTTTTCTCATATTTTTAAACACGAAATGCCTTTGACGTAATCATGCTGATTATATGCACAGGGACATATTAAATCACAGTAAATTCGAACAAATGACCTTTTTAAGAGGTGTAAGCCACGCTTCAACTAAAGTTATAACAGAATACAGAGATTTTCGAGATCTCAGCAAGTTCCAACAACAACCACAAAAAAAAAAACGAGAAGCAAACCAATAAATCTTCATGATGAATGTTAGCTGATGCTTATAACTGAACTTCTGAGATTTCGCTGACATGGATATCGTGTCTGACTGTTGTTGTATGGAGATTGGTTTCGTTGACTTCATAAATATCAATATCAAGCGAACTCTGCATGTCTGAGCTCCTATTATTCACAGATGAAGAAGTAAGGTTAATCAGCATGCAAAAAAGCCGCTCTTACTGCTTGATTATGATAACAATTCGAACAATTTGTAAGAGATATCTGAAAGACAGGAATATTGAAGGCCATAGGTCGTCATCTCGCTCAGTTCTGAAGTAATTTATTGCATTTTGAAGCTGAAAATCGATTACCCTCCAAACAATTTAGTGACAAATCCAATGTAAAGTACCATGATGAGCACCATGAAGCTAAAATCAATCACATTCCATGCATTTTTGAAAAATTGCTATGCTATCAGTCAGTTTTTTGTGATTTTTTGAAGCTATAAATACCGTTTTTTGCACGATTAACCTGAAAAGTACTTCAACTGTAACGAAAACTGTCAGTATCGATTCAAGCACGAGGCTGACGTGGTCTTGATGACTGTAGAAGCCGGAAGAGTCAAAATAAATACACGAAAAGGTACTATTACTGAGTTATGAAATCTCGATACACCTAGGCAGAGTCATTAGATAAGAAATATTGGTTAGACTGTACCCAGAACAGAATAAACAACGCCATGAGTAGTTGTAGTCCAAGGAAGTATATATAACATCGCATTGTGCGGGTATAGTTTATGAGGTACTTCCAATTCATCAGTCTATCAATGGTGCTCCCTTTTGATCGTTTTATTAATTTTATTGATTAAGTCAGAATCAGTCCGTTTGTGAGATTTAAGAGGTAAGTTGCCCCTCATATCGTCTTACAGGCAAGGCCTTCTCTCAAAACTAAAATTAGTTTTAAGTTTAAGTCGGAGAGGATTTGATGTATATCTAACCGATCGCTGAAAGGATCGTTAGTTATGAAGATTTTAACATTTCTTTCTTTCTTAAAACAACATCATGAGCTATGAAAAATAGACCCATAGGCAATGAAATTAAATTAAATAGAAAGAAGAGAACTTACTTGTTGAAATCTGTCAATAGCACTAAGGCTTTTAGGTTTGCGCTTTTAAGCTGACATATTTGCCTCATAAAGACAATATCGATTGAATTGCAAAAGCTTTTGCAAATAATTAATTCTCTTTCAGATTGTTATTTGACCTTCAAAGTACAGTATTTTAGCGATTAGCCTGATGGGTTTCTTAGAGCTTTCGCCTCCACATCCATGTTTCTTCACTTTTCTTGAAACTCAAGTAACTCTTGTAAGCTACTTATTGTTAGCAAGAATCTTGCTAGATCGCTGAATTTGTAAATTGAAAATCCAGCATTTGTTCTTAGAAACCAAAATTAAAACTAACGCCGTCCATCTATGTCCAATGGTAAGAGAAGTCACCATGAAAACTGCCCAAAACTCAAAAAAGCATTAAAAAACCAGCATCTGAACCTCGAAAAACCTCCTAGCAGACGATCTTGGCTACCGAATTTATGGAATGAGAATATCTCTAGGCTCTTTGAATCTGATTTCGGGAATGGACTGAAGCGGATTAATAGTAAGCGAAAAACTAATTGTAATGAAAAGTAGATGGCAGATGCATAAAGGAATTTCTAGGGAATAGAATTTATGATCGATTTACTTGCCTCTCAAGCTCGTATATTAAAACAATATAAGGACATCGGAATTTATATATTGTCTGCTCATGAGTGGAACTATAAATATGAATTATTATGAAACAAATATAGGTCAGTTCGCTGCCGATTCTTTCTTTGTTAGATTAGATGAGAATAATTCTCTTTCTAACAAAGGAGAAAAAAAGAGAGGTTGTTTTCGATTTTGCTTTATTTGGAATTGGATATTGAAATTTGAGATAATTTAAATATCGTCTTTACAAATTTTATTAAGAGAGCAGGTTTAGTTTCCCAGCAAATGATTAATTTTGTGTAAGCTTTGCCTTTCTAACCTCATGATTCTCGATGACCACAATGATTTCCTGATCCTGCAGCAGGTGATTCTCTGGCTGTAATTCTAAAGAACAGACAATCTTATTTTAAGTGTAAGGCCTAATTTAATATTTTTGAGGATCTGGACTCTTTTGAAAATGCATTCTGAGTAGAAGCTTCTTTGAAGCTTAGAATTTCTTCAGCCAGGGGTAGCTCTAAGCGTAGTTTGAAAAATCAAATCGCTTTGAGAACATTTTCGAAACTTAGATCAATTAGAAGCTTCGAATCGATCCTGATTCTCCTTCGAAACCACCGAAGAGAATTTTTTCATCAAAATTATTAAGGAGTGATCCTGAGAGCGAAGAACTTTATCAACCCTCTCGAATCCTTTAATTTCAGTAATCTTTGCAGAAAGTTATTCAATCTTCTATGCTTTGATTAATTCCTCGACTAT
>ENA-UOTX01000733-UOTX01000733.1-compost-metagenome-genome-assembly--contig:-NODE-733-length-31730-cov-11.730894_pt1 | contig 31730 bp, 22 predicted proteins | sample MGYA00238143_ERZ746982 | MGnify/ENA primary metagenome ERZ746982 (study PRJEB28758, sample SAMN06268862) | compost metagenome | isolation source: single cell | place: USA: California, Emeryville, Joint... | reverse complement strand
GATATCTGGATAGAGATCTTTGATTTCAGTTAGCTAGAATGAATGAGCATTTTGTATTATAGATGGGGTTATACGATTTTTGCGTTCCTTTCTTTGAAATCCCGGTCGAGTTCTGTGCTTGATGGGAAATTGCTAATAGATGTATAGCATTCTGCGAGAATATTGTAGCAAAGAACGGAAAATTTCACAGAGTCTTTGCTAATAAGCTTCTCGTTGCCAATAGGATAAAAGATGAAGCTCTTTCCGGTTTAGGATTCGATTTTTTGTGGTAACTGCTTTTCAGATTCCTTTTGCGAATATCGAATTAAATTAGATAATTTTAAATCAAGAATCAAATTTTCTGCTATATAAAGTGTGTTAAAACTTAAATCATAAATTATCATAGCGGCATATCATATAATCAGAAAATGAGAATCATATAGAGTCTCTAAAGTAAATAAATAAGATGAAGTCGTTTTCATGAAAAAGCGTGTTAGAAGAGGTTGATGGGTTTTTTTTTTCTCGTAGGAATATGACTCTGAACTGATCTTTCGGGATCAAACCACATAGGATCATGGTATTCGATCTATATAAAGCAAATTTTGCTTGCTTCAGAGTCAGTTAGTTCTATTTGCATGCGACCTCCGCTCTTTGAATGAATATCTGAGAACTCGAAAGCTTAAGGGTAATTTTAGAAAGTAAGATAAAAATAACCGAACAGCTTTGGAAGAGGCTAAAAAGGAGCAAATACGATATTATTGTTCCAGGAAGGTAAAAAGGAGAGTTAAAGCCAATAGTCATCGACCACCTTGTCGGGTAGGACTGAAATTTCAGAATACATATCTATTTCAAGCTTATTTGTCATTATAACAGGTGGTTAAGTGGGAGAAACAATAATTTAATTTACTCATGAAATGCATTACTTTGAGCTTAACTCTCATGAGAAAATTCACAAAAGTTTGTTTCCCACCCAATAAGAGTGATGAGCGAATTTGATGTTTACATTCAATGCTGTTAAAGGAAAAAAGTTCAGCTCTACATTGCATAATGAGCTCATTGTTTCTTATTGAACCCCCCTCTTATATTCAATTCTTTCTAAGAGATTAGTTTGAGAGCTTTATGTCAGAAATAGTAATGAGAGCAACCTATATCATGTAAATGGGGATGGATTTTTGCTTGAACAAGCCCGATCATTGAGAGAATGAAACTTTATGAAACGAGATACGACATTTCGTTTAACAATAACACCTGGGAAATGGACGTTGGCAGGGTTTTTGAAATATGACAGTAACTTAGTGACTTGAACTGGGTAGCTGAATAATCGAGACTGTTGGAAATATTCGTGAGACACTAGCGCATCAATTATTCTCTCAGCTGCGATTCATACGAACAAAAGCTGTGGAAATAACATCAGTCGAGGAAAGGCATTTGGAATTCATATAATAACATATTTTATACTTGAAACTAATGAATAGGAAACTCTAGCGATTTGCCTCTGAGGTATTAAGATGTTAATCAAAGCTGTTGTTGTTGCTAGCTTCCAGAGGCTGGTGTCTCTTTTCTTAATAAAACTCCAGCTTTAACGACCGTAAATTTCAGAAAGTTAGAACTGTTCTTAAACTCTCGAATTACTCATTTAAAATAAGCACACAGACAAGCACAATACATATTCGAAAAAGATAAGAAACCTCACGAAATGAGTAGCACTGAGGCTGAAAACAACCTCTTGCCCTAGGAAAATGATTCAGGCTGAAACTCTAATCTAAACTACTCATGCCTGAGAATTAAAGAAAATTTCCTTCTTTTATTTCATTGGATTTAGAACAGGTAAGTGAAATGATCAACATTCATTTGATTCAGAAACAAAAAATTTGCAAAAGCGAATCATACATTCAATGACTCACTCGAAAGAAGAAGAAACAAGAAAGAACAGACAGGTTTAAATTTCTAAATAAAAGTTTCTGTCTCTTAGCATTATTAAGAAGAAACCTAGAAAACATATTCTACAGCGGCTTAAAGAATAGGCGATTATTCTGACTTCTCAGTCTTTTTGTAGTTGTATTTCTTTTCCCAGAGGTCTGTGTGCTTCCCGTGAATATGTCTTAAAAGAGAGTATTCGGCGCTAAATATTTTTATATTAATTATCACAGCATAATAAGGAATGTTTTACGCATAGGAGCGCGTGCATTTCTTATATGGGCATTTGTAGAGTCTGAAGACCTGGTCAGATGGTCTTCTTTTCTTTCGGATTCGAGGGCAGGATTTCTTATTGTCGGACACAGAGGCAGAATCTTGAGAGCATGAAGCTTCATTCTCGGTTATTTCCTTCTTCGCAGCACATTTCAATTGAAGTGCCTTAATTTTTTCTTTAATTATATGATTTTCGAGCTGACTTCGAGCCACCTGAGAGAAGAATTATTGAAAAGCTATAGGTAGCGAAGAGTTACATTTGCTTTAAGTATTTCATTGGTTTGGCGAAGCTGAGGCACGAAAGTGTCTGAGAATAGGAAAAGTTAGCAGAATTCTAGCAATTATTAAATACCTGAGGGCATTAAATTGTTGGAGATGAGTGGTCCAGTCTGTTGAAGGAGTTTCAGGCCAAGAAGGTTTGAAAGGTCTTCCTTTGGAGAGGGACTAGGGAACATTTCGCCGAGGTTTTTCATGGCAAATGGATCTGCCATTGAAGTCGGGAATGGCGACAGTAATTTCGAAAATCCAAAGGGAAGTTGAGGCTGACCGAGAAGCTCAAGATTCTTTTTCAAGCCAGAGCTCAAGGTGGACTCTTCTTCCATTTTGACGGAGCTTGGGAGAAATTGAGACCCCATCGCGTTTTCAAATAAATTCATTTTGTGAGAGAACCTTAATTTTTTGGAATTGTTGTATTATATAAAAATCAAAAAGTTCAGCCTTAAATGGGAGTTAACATTAACAATACAAAGAAATTTTATTTCCGATTCTAAGAACTGATAGAAATTAATTAAATCCGAATATCCCACTTTCATGAGTTGTAAATTGTTTCAATAACTGAAAAATTTCGATTCTGTGAAGAAAATTAAATTATATTTATCACTTTTTCAGTTTATAGAAGCTTTTACCTTGCTTGAAAATAGAATAAAAATTCAAATATTTTTGTGCAAAAAGGGCTCCAAGGGCTGCAAAAGCATACTCTGCTTGAAGCAAGCTCAACTCACGGCCCTAACCCACAATACTTACCAAAAAGTGCTTTGAGCCATTAAAATATTAGGAATTTCAGCATGGGTGCTTAAGTGGGTGTTAAAATGTTGAATTATTCAATAAAAATTTATTAGACATAAGGCAAGTACCCTATATTAATAAAATTTTCCAATTCATTAATATTTTCTATAGTGCTTCATTTGAGCTCCTAGCTCATAATTTCTTCGTTTCGAGGAGCTGAAAGCTGGTTTTTCTCATTTTTGGGATTTAAATAAGAGAAGAGGTTTTCATGCAAGAATTAGTGGAAAGAAATTAGAATTGTCTTTCCCTAGTTCATATAGGTTTCAGAATGAAAGAGATTTATCTCTAAATAACCTCTACAAACAGCTCATATGTTCATTCTACTTAGTTAGGAGATGAACGAAACTGAGCAAGATTGAAATAAAAATTTGTTATGTGATTTCAGAGAATTTCATTCTTTCTACTAGGTTTTCTTTTTCTGATGAATTGGAAGGAGGGTATTTCAGACCATCCATCCCGGCATCAAAAACACCACTCATGCCTAGAACCAACAAGGAATGTCTAACTTGTTTGAGATTGGTGAATTGCCGCCTTAAAATTTCTATTTATCGCAGTAATTTTATATTCGAAGCTATTCTCACTTGTTGCAATTAAGGTACATTTAAATCTCATATCGAGTTTATATTCTGCACAAATGCACCTTTGTTCCAGTAAGCTTTCCGAGGCCAAATTTAACAAATTCTCTCAGAATTGATTTGAAAGCTACCCTTCCTAGTGAGCAAGGGTCTATGTTTCAGCAGCTATGCATTGTTTTCAGAAATTTAATATATAATTGGGTAAATGGGACTAAACACCCTGGGCCTAGCCTAATGATGATAATTAAATGAACTGGGTAGTTGATCAGCAAGCTTAGCTAAGCCAAATTAAAAAAAAAGAACATAAGAAAAATCGTGATCAAATATGTGCTTGTGTTCGATTAAGAAAAGCGCCTTAATAAGGGTTCCTTCGCTTCACTAAAATAATAAAAAAAAACTCTAAATTGACCAAACACAAAAAATAAAAAATCAACAAATCAGAAAAGTCACCTAAGCGCTTTTCTGACCATCGTAGATGCGTATCGATTCTATGACTTCCATCTATTTGTGCTGCGAGATTGAAAAATTTGCTATTGCCTGCTTTTCTTAGCACAACCAAGTAGCCTTGTTTCTGCCATCATTCTCGCAATAAAGTATTTATCAGACAGCCTGAACTCTCAACGAAACATTGCATAACCAACAAAACAAAATAGAATCTCATAATGCCTTTATAGATATCCTTTCAAAGCTATTCACATTTACTTTGTAACCTCTTTATACAAATTCTCATCACCAACTATAAAGCGACACATTAAAGGCTCTAAATGAATCAAATTCGCTCCGCACAACCAGCCACCATTTTTAACAGCGAAAAAGATTATCAGAACATCAGCACAAGAGTCATCCTCATCATCAAATTCTTTATATTTCGCCTCCGAATCCATCCTGAATGCAGTTACACACTGGATAAGGCCAGCAAATATTGATCATGTGTTAACCAACTTCCTTTGAGAGCCAGTATTTGGATTTGTTCGTTTTCGACTTTTTCTCCTGATGAAATAAAAATATAGTTGTTAATATACGTTGCAGCACTTTCGAGAAAACTTTTAATCTATGTCCCTCCAAAGAATTCTTTTTGATATCAAACAATTATTTTGCCATGGAAAGCCCAGTTCTACCCAATTTCTTATTCAACGCCCGCGATTCAATCACCAGTCCCCGCTCAGCAAAAAATAGTGTCCGCGAGTTCGTTGAAAGACGTACTAACCCACAAAATTCACAGACTAAAAGCTTTGATCACCTCGATTCGAAACCCGAAGTTGACTGGTACACGATCCCTGCTGATTTAACTCTTGCGAAGAGCTTAGCAAAGCGGCCTAAGGTCCTTGACAGCAATGGGAAAGAGATCAATGTCTGTTCTTCTAAAGAAGAATTTTCAAAGATTTCTCTTTCTCACGAGATTTTCGCAGAGCTTCATCCGCTGCTAAATAAGGTCTGGATCGTGCTGCTGGTGGTAGGAGTACTCACCGAGGGGATCGGCTATGCTTTCTGTACAAAATTGAGTGATATTGAGGAATATCGGCTAACAAAGTTCTTTTCAATTACTTTGAGATGCGAAGAGAACACTCCTTTGGTCGTAATGAAAGCCATCGTCTCAGTGATCGGGATGATCATTATTTTGTATCTTATTAACACGGCTCGAAAGAAAATCGCTTGGGAATATGATATTCCTCTGAAGCAGAACCTACATTCTGAATCCCAGTTTTGTCTTCTAATGAAAGGCGTTCCTACTGGAGCAAGGGAGGCTGGTTTGGAACAATGGATTGCCTCCTCACTGAAAAAAGATATCAAGGTTCGAGGATTTCTGTTCGTTCGGTCGCCAGTTACCTTGTACAAGGCTATCAAGGCCGCTAAGAGAAAAAAACAAATGACGAAGAGTCAAAAGTACGCTGAACAGCAGAATGATTTTGATGCTGTGTCTCTACTTACAGGGGAGTTTAACGATGGCGACAAGGAACAAAAACCAGACAGTTCGCCTCATAATGAATCTGGAAGAGATAGCGTCCAAGCGCTCCTAAGAAGACCTTCGGACTCAGCTAGCCCTGACTTCACAGGGACTGCGATTGTGTGCTTTGAGAAGAAAAAGAACCGCGATGCAGTTTATGAGTTTTTTTCAAAGAGGACCAATAGTGCGGAAACGTTGTTTCAAAACACGAAGATCAGCTTTGAGCTACCTCCAGCCCCTCATAACGTTGACTGGAATAACATTCATAAAAGTCGCAAGTACCGAAATACTCTGAAAATCGCGTCTTGGATCACTATTGCGATAATCTGGAGCGTGACTCTGGCTTGCTTGTGGGTTTATTATGTCAAATTGCAGACAGAGCAGTCCCTTCTCCCATTCATTTTCATTTTATCAATTATCGTTGTATTGAAACAAATCGTCAACGGAGTCATCCTGCTCTTCTCGAAACTCATCTGCTTCGATTGCAAAAGCACTAGAGAAGTCTACAAACTCAATCTCAGACTGTTCTTCAGCTATCTCGTCTTCACAGTCTCTCAACTCGCTTGTATCCTCAATAATTTCCATAATGCAGGCTGGCTTTTTACCCTCTCGTCCCTGGCGCTCTTCCCCATTAGCCTCATTAACCCTCTCTATGATTTAGGCCTCTACCTCTATCGGAAAATGGTCACCAAATTCGTGGAATGGCAAGGCAGCAACAATCGCCTAACCCAGCAAGAAGCCAACAACTATTACAAAAACCCCGGCTATAACTTCTTAGACAGAGTCTCCGACGCTTCATTGGCTTACTACATGGCGCTGTCGCTTTCACTACTCTTCCCAATCGTAATCCCAATCACGTTTGTAGCTTATCTCTACGGCGTGTGGATCGATAAGTTTTTAATTGTGAAATTCTACAGTGTTCCTACCGACGAATCGTTCAAGAGATCCCTAAAAGCCTTCCGGATATTTACTTTCACATTCTTCCTGCAGGTCCTTGGAATGGGCTATTATCTAGGAACGGTGATCACTCAAGCGAATAAGCACGAGGAGCCCGATAAGCAGACAGAAAACTTTGCCAAAGGGTTCATTTTCGCGCTGATTCCAGCAGTCCTACTCTACTATATAATATTTTTCCGCTCATCGAAGAATCTCCGGAAGGAATACGGATTAAACGAGGAGTCGCTTGACCTGACTTATGAGGCAGCGAAGGATCATCTGTTTTCAACCTACTGGGAGCACTATCCTTACCGCTCGAATAAAATAAAGTCTTTTTAATGAGTTTTCTTGTGAAAATTCGTTGTGTGTGTGTGCGGCCTGCTGACATTTGATAATTTGCTAGGAGCTCAAATTCATTATTTGTGTCTTACATCATCAATTATCGATACGCTTGATTAAGAACTTTTTAATAATAACGGTGAAAAGGATGCGGTTATCAATATGCTTTCATGTATTTATTGACTCTCAATGTAATGCAATTTTATTCTAATATCAACCACGAGGAATTTATTATGAAGATATAGGTCTAAAGGGCTTCAAAATCATATCATGCGGACCCTAACTAATAGCGAATAAATCTGAGTTAAGGCTTAGTTCTTGAAAAAAAAGCCTCCAAAATCGTTTCGAGCGTAGCCTGGCCCAGTGTTCTTAGTGTGGTGACTCGCTTCAATGAAATTAAATTTATCGCAGCCTCGGTACTTTCGAATGAGCACAGGATTCTGCGTGAGAAGTCTCATGTCTTTGAGCTTCAGAAGTCCTCCTAATAACTCTTGGCTTCTCAAAATCTGATCTTCATAGCGTCCGATATCATCAGTGATATTCTGTTTGAGCAAGTTACCCACATAGGACCTCGTACCGTAGTCATACTGCATTTGTTTAGTCAACGCAGGAGAAGCTGGGTTCATGCTTCTGATGTTATTTTCAGTAAGTGTGTTAAATGGCCTGTGGCGGGTCTTTTTAATCATCTTGGGAGTGATATTGCTCATGGTGCCATACACAGTCCTGCCTGGCCCGTCATCAGCAGTAGCCGTTCTCTCAGTCAACGCTTCCTGGAGGGTTATTTTCTGCGATTTGTGCCTTGAAGAGAGGGATCCGGTGCTGATTCTGAAGCCAAAGGAGGTCGCAGTTCGGTTTCTGACGTCCGGTGAGAAGAGTTTCGTGTCAGGTGAGGAGAATTTCGTGTGCGTCCCTCTCAATGATGCTTTCTTACTCTCAGTATCCTTTCTGTCCTGAGGGAGTGCTTCATCAGGTTTAGTTTTTACGGCTGTCTGCGCTGTAATTTCTGCGTCTAGAGTTTCCTTCTTAGTATCAGCTGTTTCGGCGGTTTTTGCCGTTGCCTCGAGCTCTTTCTTGGCTTCTAGGTTCTCTTGGGCTGGAACTTGCAGTCCTACTGTCCCTTCCTGCTTGGTAGTAACAGGATTTGGCTGCGTCGTCGCTGGAAGCTGATTGCCAGCGGTCATAATGGTAGGTAACTCGGGTTTTTGCGTGTTGGTATTTGGCTGTTCGTTGCTTTGAATCACGATAATAGGGCTCTGCTGCTGGTTTCCGGAGACATTTTCAACCTTGGGTTCCTGTGCAGAGAGCGTTTGTTGAGGTTTTGAGGCATTCGGCTGCTCGGTTTTCCCAACTTCTGGCTGCTGAGTACCTGAAGTCTCTTTTTGTGGTGTCACTGTGTTGATATTTGGTTCAGCTTCAGTTGCTTTACGAGCTTCATTGACCTGGTTGTTTAATTTTTCCCTCAGCCTCGAACTCCTGCTTGAAAAGAACGCTGAATCACTTGTAGCAGGCCTTTCCTGCCCATTCTTACCTTCAGTCCCTCCTTCCTCGCTCTTTCGGGCGGTATTAGTGGTCTCGGCTTGAAGCTTCTGCTTTTCAATATGTTTTTGTAGTATCTCAAGCAGATGGTTCCGATGCTTAGGGATATAGATCGCAAATCTGTCCTTTACCTCAAACGGCTCTTCAGAGAACTCTAGCTCGTCTAATGGGTTAATTCGCTTCTTGGTAACAAGCGTCATTGATGACTTAGGAATGTAACTAATCTACCACCAACTTTAGATAAATCAATTAACTCTGAATTCCGCGAGTAGAAATTCACAGTCAACCATGAAATTTGCAATACAGCCTCGTCCTCATATGCTAACGAAATATGACATCCTAGGTCACTACGTACCGTTGGGCTGCTTCCTGTTTCTCGAAGAAAAATGCCACGATGTCTCATTTTACTGATTTCACTAATAGACTCGACCCTCTTGATTCATACTCATAGGCTCAGCGAATTAAGATATAAAAAAATATCATTGGAAAATTCAAAAAAGCCAACCTCGATGAATTCTTTCTCAAGAAAATCTTCAATCGTTATTTTATTGCTGGTTTTCCTCCCATTCTTCGCTCTGGGAGACTCAGAACCCACAAAGCTAGAACTCGGCAAGCCTCAGAACCTTTCAATGAGCGAGAGTTTAGATGAGTTATATTTCCAGTACTCTATTCCAGATAACGCAGATACCGATCTTTCTATTGAGGTAGTACCAAAGGACCCGTCCTCCAGCGCCAGTATTTACGCCTCTTTCACCAATCCAAGTCCCAACAGCCTAGACTCCACTTACTACGCCAATGCATTTGGATTTAATATAATTGATATCCCTAAAACCGCTCTCCAGGGCAAGAAAACCCTCTATATTGGTGTTGTTTGTACCACGCCGGTCTGCAGCCTCACGCTTCAAATTGATAAGACAGGAGAAGCGTTTGTACGCGCAAACTCGCAAATAAATTTGGATTTCGCCAATTACCACGAGCAAATCGTGCACGCTTCGATTCCCTTGGACGGCGAGATCACCCACATTCTCATTAACATTGGGATAAGAAACGTCTTTGATCTAACCAAGCCAATCCACGCTTACATTAAGAAAGGAAACGAGATTCCCACTAGTAAAAATTACGATGTAGTCGCAATCCCTTCATGGAAAGATGGTGTTACTGGCGCTATCTACGGAGGTGATTCAGCTTTCTGTATCGGCTGCAATTACACCATCCTTATCGAGGCGGAGCCCAAAGCCCGACTAACTGTCGAGGTCCGAGCCGTCGGAAACATTACAAATATGGCGCTGGGACAAATCGTCGATGATGCTGTTGAGCCGTTGGATACTGCTAATTACGCTATCGAGGTCTCTGGGTTGAATGATCAAGATTATATTTACGTGCATTTCAACGTGTTTGAGGGGCTAGCCATGGTTTACCTGCATCCTGAATCACTCCCGCAATTCGCTGAGGACTATAAATGGAATATGACTGGGTACTCTTGGTCGAAGTTCGTCATCACACCAGAAGATCGAAGAGCCGCTGGATTGAATAACAAGTTGTACATCAGAGTCATTGGCTTCTTTTACACCACGTATGAGCTCCGAGCGTATACTGCGACTCAGCAAGGAGGTTTACTCTGGTACGGTGTGTCAGAAAATGCGTTCGTTTACAGCGATGAGCTCATTAATTATTATTTGGTCGGACCTGCTGAGGATAACTCGAATCGTAATATCTCGTTAGTCCTCGACTTTTGGTTCGGACAAGGGAATCTGTACTTGAAAAGTTGCACCAACCTCAACGACTGCAAAACCACTAAAGATGAAATAAAGAAGATCGCGAAAGGAGAACTCTCACTCAATAGCACCGCGTACCCAATGCGAATTGTCTCTAATATCACCTACGGCTACCAAGGCATCAATTTCGTTCATCATAGCAGCCAGTGTCCGAAAGTGAATTTCGGAACCAGCATTGACCCTTGGTACCTCTGCGTGTATTCAGTCGCGGTTGAAGGATTAGACACTTACACCACCAATCTTACTCACTATCAGCTTACCGCGTCAATAGACCAGGATGTCAATCCTACAAGAGAAGGTGTCTCCAATCGCTTTACTCTTATGGATCAAGAGCATATCTATTACCAATTCACGCTTACTAACGACACGGACGTCGAGGCGGTGAATTTCATGCTCACGTCCGTCTCGGGTATCGCCTACATGTACGTCAGCACAAAGATCAAGTATCCAAATGAGATGTCAAGCAGTGCAGACATCATCAATTCCATTGCAAAAGAAGGAAAAATTTCAATTAAAAGGCAAGATGGCTCCTCGCTCAGAGGCACATACTACATTGGAATCTACGCTTTGACCTCCTGTAGCTTCATAATGACGCCGATTATTCAACGCAAGCAGAATAACTCTCGCAGCATCATCCCACTCATGCCCGGAAAAGTCCAGCGAGACGACATCACAGGAGACGAGATTGCCTATTATAGTTTCAAGTTTTCCAATTCCAGCGACGTTGAAATTTTCCTCACGCCCGTTACAGGCAAGGTGTCCTTCTATATTGAAGAGAGCGGCAAGCCTCTCACCCGAGCCCAATATAAATGGTCATGCTCGAATGAGACTCTCACGATTAACAGAACCGAGCTACAAATGGGAGTCGAATACATGATTGCAGTGTTCCCTGAGCCTGGGGTTGGAGGGAAGATGCTTCCTGAGTATTCCTACAAGATCTCCTATCAGTACATCGGAAGCCCCATTCATATCGAAGTAGGCGCGCCTTACTCCAGCGTATTCAACGGCGCTATGTCCCGCACGCTGGTTTTCGACTATTTCCAAGGTGAAGGCGACGTCATTATCATGAAGTACCCAACAACGTCAGAGTTGGTGATGTCAATCGGCATTGGACCTTTAAATCCAAATCCAAGCGCGAATAACTCCTACTACACAACGGCAGGCAAAAACGAATCGATCCTCGTGAACCTGACCGCCCAGACCCTTGAAATCGAATGCAAATTCACTGGACAAAGCGGCTATCGGTGCCCTGTTTATCTGAACTTGGCTTCTACCAGTTCAGCGTTTTATCTATTTTCGACCCTATTAGTTTACAAATCAGGCCATCCAAACAAGCTGACTGACGGCTCGACTTCAGTTTACCCAGCGCTAGAAGAGAAGCCCGTTCACGTCTACTATTTCCCTAAAGATACAAATACCAACGTGACTCTGATTTCGAATTCGTACTGGAGCGACGTCGATTTCTTTGTGAATTTGGTCCAGGTGAAAAACTCACAATCAGCCTTTGTGGACCTCTCGCAATATCCAACCAAAGAAAAGTTTGCGTTTTCTTCAAGTGATATCCTTAAGAGAGATTACACGTATTCTTTCTTCGACGAACTCGTCATTGATACAGCTTCTTTGAAGCAATGCAATCATGACCCTCAGTACACCTGCGCGATTCTCATCTCAGCTTACAGCGCGAAATACCAAAACGACACTGATAACTACTACCCAAGACCGTATTTCACCATGAGTGCAACGTCAGAGCTCGTCCCGCTGGAAGAAGGAGTGCCAATCACTGCGAGCATCACCGTACAGGACTCTTACAAGTACTACTACTTCAAAGCGAGAAAGCCCAACTCGACAATCTTTATTTCATGCACACCACTCACTGAGAAAAAGCCTTCTTTGCTTGTATCGCTTGGAGCAGAGATGCGTCCTCATTTCGACATGCAGAATTGGGATTTCATGTCTGATTGGTTCAACGTCGACGTGCAGATCTCGCCAGAGGATATGGAGGCCAAATTCAAGGACAAACTGACAACGGACGGCGATTGGGTCATTGCTGTTCATTCGTATGAGCCAACAAGCTACCATCTCGTTGTTTATTACATCGATTCGCATATCATCAGACTGACTGAAGGTGTGCCTTTCGAGTTGGAGATGCAACAGAACACAACGCGGTATTTCTCTTTTAATACTTACTACGAAAGCGGGTTTACGCTTCGGTTCATGCCGCAGTTCGGATCCGTTGATATCTATGTCACGAGCATCTTCCAGAACCAAACTGAAAGGGATTTCCTGCCAACTCCCTCTGCGCATTACTGGTCAACCGATTTGGCCAATACCAGAAACAGAATTGACATCAAGAGCAGTGATAATCACTTCTGCTCGATGTGTCGGTACCTCATCGCTGTGACTTCCTCAACGAAAACGATAAAGGGCTCCTTTGTGATAACGTATAACAACAGTTGGATTATCCTCCAGGAAGGCAAGCCGAACTATATGCAGATTAGTAACAACGAGGAGTCGAGATTCCGGTTCTATCGCTATGAAGGGGAGAACTTCGATCTTGACTTCGTTGCCTTTGCTGGTACAATAACCGCGATGGTTACCAATTCTTTGAACCCAGGAGCTAATGGAATATTAGCTAAAGGCACAAACAACGGACCTTTCATGAAGCTAACGGTCGCGTCCTCAAGCAATTGGGTCAACTACCTCATCATCGTTTGTAATTCTCCTACAGCGAACTTCTCAGTGACACTTGCTGGAAACAGCGCGGAGAAGTATCTCTCGGACAGTCATATCACCTACGGGATGCTAAATCCTCAAAAAGCGACGAAATACCTGTTCTATAACCCATACGAAAACTCAAGGCAAGCCGCGGCTGTCCAAGCGATTGGACACAGCTATAAATTCAGGATTATGGTCAACGTGTATAATGACGACTACACGAAAATGATGCTGAAGAATAGAAAGGACGTTTATGACCTTCCAAACGTGACTGTGACTGAAGTGTCTCAGATATACTCTTCGACCGGAAAACTCGTTTCAAAGGTCGATCTGCCTCCGCTTCGTAACTACAGCACCTATCAAGGCCTGAACTCAAATGTGAGGGCAACCGAAACGTTGATTATTGACTACAAAAACGAGTCTTTGATCAGCATGAACGGCAAAGAGGGCTCAAACCATCTCGAGATCGTCTTCGAGAACCCGTCTGATCATCCAATCACCTACTCAGTTATCGTAAAAACGAACGATATCACTCCCTTGCCTTTAAATACCCCCATTCTTTCCCGTACTTTGGTCGACGACTATGAAATCTTCGAAATTTCCAGCTATTCTGAAGGGTTGCTCGTCATCGAGGTCTTTGAATGCTTTGGCAAGGTTAGTTTCGCTGCGACGACTTCGCTCGAGAACTTGAAGAAGAGCCACTTTGATATAGAGGTGCATAGAACTTCAGAAACCTTGTACGGACAGCTCAAGATCGGTATTGGAGTCGTTTATGTGAAAGTAACAGCGCTTGATGGAGTCGCAGATGATGATAAAAATCCATTGAAGGAGGCTATGTACAAGATTCAGGCCAGAATTTTCGGAAAACACGAGCCTTTGCCTTATAACCTCTTCTTCGCCGGCATGAACGGAAACATGGAGTACGAATTCGATATGGGAGACCAACGAATGGACCTCTTCTGGCGTGGGCTATCCGCTGATGAAGAAATGCTCGAAAAAGCGTTCCAAATCTACAACGTGTCCGTTAGGTATAAGCTCGTCCTCAATACTGACCCAATCGTTAATGAAGCTGTCTCCAAATGCTCGGTCTTGCCTTGGAACTTCGGGGGAGTGTTCAGGAACAAGACATTCGACGAACAGATCTTTTTATCTAGATTGAATACCTACGACAGCATCGAGTCTTTCAGGAATCGTAGTGAGATAGACTTCAGGGCGTCGTTTATACTTCCTGATGAACCGCTTGATTTTTACGCCACGCTCATGGCGATTGCTGAAGGAGTTCAAGGAAATGACTCGGTGTTGTGGGAACTGCCTATCTTTTATAAATCTAGCGAGATAAAATACGAAGGTAGAAAGACAGGGCTCTTTGCGCTGGTATTGATAGTGTTTATTGGTCTTGCGGTAGCAGGACTTGCTGGTGGGCTTGTGTATTTCTATAAGAAGTATAAACTCACGAAGAAAAGATTAACGTTTGAGATGCAAGATATCAAAAATATTGCGGAGGGAGTCAATGTTGATGTTGATAGAGAGCTGCCGAAAGAAATCACTGAGAAGGTGGAGAAGAAGTCGAAAGAGCGATATCTCGGATTGAATGAGGAGCATCAACTTTAAGGAATTTTATAGATATGTGTTTTGATATATCTTCTAGTTTATGGCGTTGAGCTGTTGCTAGATAAACTTATCGTAAGGAATCTATAAAGAAATAATCATCATTAAGAATAAATCAATAAGTGAAATGATTCTGCAACCAAATTATTCTTATTATTACGGAGGCTTCGTTGCTGATGGATTCTCAGTAGTGTTGGATAAATTCCTTGAGATAGATATGAGAAGAATTGTGCAACTCTTTATCGCTTAGTTCGACGAAGAGTTTACAGTTGTAAATCTTTATAGCATCAATTTATGTTGAATGAAACGAATTTGAAACAGCTATATAAACAGATTTTACAAATAATTAATCTCCGAATCAAATGAAGGTTTGTCATCTCCTAGCAGCATATACACCTCTTGACGATCCGCCTTGGTTTTCATGGTCCCCGTGTGATTTTTCCTGAACATATACAAACATTTTTTTAGACGAGGAAAAACTTTGAGCAGAATGAATATACCTATCTGTGAAAAGAGGACTTGTTTCTATTAGATTCGTTACTTTAAACGGCAATTTTCTGCTTTGCTCCTGATTTTCTGCTATTCTCTCAAGGAGATTTTCAATATTTTGAAACCTATTAGCAAACTCCTCATGCACTTTGGAAACAATCCTTTTATGCTGAATTAGTTCCTCTTCAAAATTCCTCTGACTCGATTCAATCCGCGCTTGAGCCTCTGCGTTTTTCGCCACTTGATCCTTAAGCTTCTTCAAAGGCTCTTCCCATGGGTGATCCTTGGCCTCAAATAGCTCAGCCTGACCTTCTTCAGCTACAAATAGGTATTTCGATTGCGCTTTGTCCCGCTTCTCCATCCGAGCCGGGCACACTACCCTAAGCAACGTCCGTTTCATTAACGTGCTTTCCAAAATCAAAGTCAATTTCTCTTTGCTCCCAAAGAGCGATCTCCTCTGCTGAACCCGATCGAACGTATCCGTCATCACCGCGATGATCATATTCAGCAAAATCACTGAAAGAAGCACCGTGATTATCACAAAGAAAAACGTTTGCTCCGGCGTGAAATTAGAAGTGTCAAATTGACTGTACATAATGACGTATGTGATGAGTAATTGATCTCCAAAAGTGTATTCTTCAGGAGCATATTGGTAAAAGATGAGGTTAAAGCCCAACATCAAGAACACCACGACGACAAAGAAACTTCTCAGGTCTTTGATGATCTCAACGAGCATTCTCACGATTCTTCCTATGAAAATAAAGGGTTATAAGGTAAGTATGGGGTTTCCTTCGATGTGTTAATTACTTGTGGCTTTAAAGAGTCTGAGACAAGAGATCAGTTTTAAATATCCGAAGAACAAGGCAAAGGAGACTAGCCAGCTTTTGACTTGATTATTGGCATGACTCCAGATGAGGAAGTAGATGATCGTTCTGAGACTCGCAGCAAAGATATTGAAAAAATTCCATAGATCTCTGGTGTACGAGATCGGACAAACACTGAATTTGATGATTTCGTAGAGGCAGAGATAGACAGCGAAGCTGAAGTCCACAATTTCCATGGCCAAGTTCGACTCTCGCAGGCCGACATACGCAGAAAAATGAATGAGCGAGATTACGTAGATGAGAGAAACCACTCTGACGAAGGCCCTTGAATTGATCCACATGTATTCAGAGAGTATCTTCGACGCTTTTGTTTGAAAAATCTCGTCGCAGTTGAGCTCTACCATCATGAACATGAGGTTCATCATATCACATGAAAGAGGATCGGTGTTGAGAGGAATTCTAAGGTAACTCAAGTGAATTGAGGAATTTCCCTTTTCGGTTTCAATGATTCGATTCATGTTAACTAGATCCTCTTGCTGAGGAGTCAGAGAGTTACACGCTTCGAATGCCTTTTTTGAGCTACAAAGGATCTTTCCGAAGCTGGGGACTAACGAAGAGACCTCGATTGAAGCTGGTGCAGTCAAGCATTTGAAGAATTTAGCGACATTTGGGTTGTCGAGTTTGATTAGCTTAAACAGCAGGTCTTTGCTGTTTCTCAAGATTTGTGAGACTTGTGGGTTGTTTTGAATCAGGCTCTCGCATTCAGAGAGGATCATATTGATGCGGTTATGGTCTGGGGACGCTGATTCTAGAAGATAGTGTAGAGGAGTTTTATTCTCGAGATCGAGAAGGAATTCAACTTTGCTTTCAATGCATTCATGAATATAGAGAGGGTTGTTAGCTTCAATGAGAGAGCAGAGATGAAAAGCATTGAATTTTCGAGGTATGATTGTGAGTTCGGGATATGCTCTAATGATTTCGCAAGCACGAGCTGTGTCTTTGCTGAGGATCAGGCGTGTGAGCTTTTGGATTAGCATCTTTTTGAAAAGAAGATGGTCTTCATTTGCGTCCGCAAATTTTTTCGCTATGAAATATTGAAAGTGAGAAAAAGGGATGGGATGGGAGTTATATTGATATCTACCTGATACAGTGATGGTTGTGAGGTTGAATATATTTTTTATCGCACTAATGGTACCGTCTTTTGAGGCTGTGAGGATAAATTGATCATTTTGTGATAATGAGACGCAATTAATCGAATCTAGCATGTTCAAAGTTAAGCCGGTAAAATCAACTGGAATTACCTGTATGACAGTTAACATATCGATGTAAAATCGATCTGTCATTGATTGAAATGACACAGACCGTCCGATCAGTCGATCCTGATATTAAATGGTTTCCGCATTCCGTTAAAGCCAATGAAAGAACCCAATCTGGATCCAAAATGAATATGGTGATGAGGCTATAGTTGACTCTAGTTTGTTACCTTTATGAATGTTGTGAAATCTGTGAATAATCTTTTGGGTTTGAACATCAATAAAAGCAATAGACTTTCCGGCACCTCCAGCATAAAGAAACCGTTCATCTGGGCTGACAGCTATCGCTATTACCCAATCTATGAAAATCAAATTTATCAATTAGAAACGAACGGCCTCATTACCTTTTTCAAGATCATCCAGGATTATTGAGTCATTTTTGATGTTCATATCCCATATTCTAAAAGACCCGAAGGTCGAATAAGCGAACCACGATTCTGAAGCTGTCAAAGCGACACAAGCAGGATAAACTTGAAAAAATAGTAGGTAAATCAGATTTTTTTATCCGAAAATTACATCCAGGTGAGGTGAATTGATGGATGATAGCTTTCTGTTTGATATCAAACAGAATTATCTTTGAGTCCTGTGAGCCTGAAATTAAAAAATCCTCATTTTTCGAAACCACTAAAGTGCGAACTCTTTCTAATTTTCAATGGATTCAGCTGCTAACATATAGAGAAAATCCCATACTTTCATGGATAAACCCGAAATCGTGGACAAGCCTTAACGTTTCGAAGTCCCAACTTTTGATGTCGCCTTCCTCGCCCCCAGTATAAATGGTATTTTCATCATAATTAAGACACAATGTGGCAATCCCTCCTGGTAAATAAGAATTGAATTGATTGAATGGAATCAATAAAGAGCATCAAACCTTTATGAGCATCCGTGATTTCTCTCGCTTTTCCATTCATCTGAAGGCAATAAACTGACAGTTTTCCATCTCTACTTCCTGCAACAATTGAACTGCAACCCGTTCTTTTCGTACCCACGACAGTATTGACCCAATCTAATTGGAAAATTCGTTTCAGAAAGCCCCAAAACATCATCTACCTTTATAGCCACCAAATTTCATAGACAGATTACGATCTTCACCAAAATCGATGATTGAAAGACACTCATCGGTTCCACCAGCAATCAGGTACCTTGAGTCCTTCGACACTGCGATACCTCGAAGCCACTTGCCGACCTTTTCAAAAGTGTGGATATGTTGCATTCTTTCCAGGTCGTAAATCGCGAGGTTTCCATATCGATCTCCCGCTGCAAGATACCTCTCGTTTCCAAAAATCTCCATCGGGTTTACGAATCCTTCATCAAATAAGAAATCCAAGGAAAAAGAAATGATAGATACCGACATTGCCTTCCTCGAACCTCTTCAACACTACCTTTTTATTCAAATCTGTGATTGCAATGGATTGGTCAACGGAGCAAGAAACCAAAAAATCATCGTTTTTGTAAGTCTTGACCGAATGTATCGTATCTAAGGTTGATAATTTAGTTAGCTCTTCTAAAGGACAGCGAAAATAACTTGTGTGAATAAAATCGAAAGTTTCAATTTTTTGCTTCTGTATAATGTCAAAAATTGCGGTAGTTTTGTCAGAGGAAGCCGTAAAAATGAGGTTTTGATTGCTGCCCCAGCACAGCCCCTGTATCGAATCTAACATAACCAAGTGTCATTAATAACAATGCACTCCATATGTACCTTTGTGAGCGTGCTTTAAATACATGATGATCGCACCGGTCTCTCTATCGATGACGATAAGGCTTCCGTTTTCTGTCCCTACAGCGATTCTTTTTCCATCTCGAGTTATCTCAATGCACCGTAGATCTCCTAATAAAGATATGTTGTAATGCACTTTTTGAATTTTAAATGAGAATCACCCTCGCTTGGGATAGTAAGTGAGTACACCAGTTTTTTCAATTGATAATCGAAGACTCCCACGATTCCGTCATTTGCACACGTCACAAAAAGGTGGTCTTGAGCGTCGAGACTCAAGCCACTGATGATTTCTATCCAAGAGGGTCAATTACGCACAAGTAGTAAATATACTCTGATGAACTCCTGTGAATTCATGCTCAAGAGAGCCCGTCGAAAGCTGAAAAACTCGAATTATTTTGTCACTGCCTGCACAAAGAAAGTGCTTGTCGTCTGAAGTCAATACAACCTGCCTGATCTCGCCTTGAAAATAGTAAGTAAACTAGGGTCAATTAATGTCCTGACCTAAATTCGGGATCTGATGGCGAAAGCGCTCGAGATCAAGGTCCCCTTCGAGTTTATTATTGAGACTAGTCACGCTTAGTTCTTCGTTGAGCACAATCGTGGGTGTTTTGCTGCTTGGGCTTCTTTCATTTGGTGTCATCACAATTAAAGCAAATTTATTGCTTGAAAATTTTATGTCAATGATTCGGTGGATTCCTAAATAATAACAATTTTTACATGAATCACATCAGTGATCCCATCTCGTTGCTAAACTCAAAAGGATTTTTATAGCAGACCACTAAATGGTGTTAAAGGGGTTAAATGATAGATTGAGAGAATCTTATCTCTTAGCCATTCGTTGAGAATCTAGCACAGGCCAAAATGACCATATTTTTGGTATATGACAGTTATGCAGCTAGTGGTATGTTATTCCGTCATGAAAGTGTATTTCATTAATTTTTGATAATTTATATGTCTTTTTCATGCGATGACGCTAAGCGTTTGAATCAGCTCCATCGTCATATATTAATCAATCATAACATTTTGTGAAAACATTCAGAAAACAACGCTTGATGTTAAAAAAAGTTTTTGATATTCAAAAAAATACATGATTGGTCCATCCTATTACTTAGCTAGGATTTCAAACATCATACCTATGCCTTCCAATTAAGATAATAAATTCAACTCACCTCACTGTAAAAGCTCTCTGGCCACCTGAGATATCATGTGCGTCTTTTTCTCCTCACTTTTTTCAAGGTCATCGATCTTTCTCTTATTGAAAACCACTTTCCACAGGAAATACATTGCAAGCCCTTCAATCACCAAGGCAGTGATCAGACTGTACAAAAGGATATCCCAGCTCAAAAATATTTTGGGTTTCTCCCCTATGATGCACGTGTCTACTGTAAGACTCCCTTGAAGGATGATTTTCCTAATCAACAAAGCCAATTGCGTCACAAAACCGCACGTACCAATGATCGCTGCTGACCGCGAACGTCTGGTTGTGTCTACCAATCTCGCGAAAACAATCCAAATCCCGAACATAATCCCTAGGCCGCTTGTAATGAGGACAGCGAGGCTGAGCGCATGCAAAGGTTCGCAGTCATCATGATTCAAATATCCCATTAAAGCGCCAAAAAACCCGCATTGAAGAGCTAGAGAGACAATAATGAGCATTCCCATGATTTTTATCACTCGTTTCAGACCATGTGAGACGCTTTTTTTCAGTAAAATCAGATTTGTCGAGCTATCAACTGAAGAATACACGTTTGTTTGGGCAGTATCAGCTACATAGTCGTATTGTGGTGGTTTTGTTAATTCGTGTTGTCTTTCAGCTGGATCATCGCCTTTCATGGCCCAGGCGCTGAAGCTATCTTTTTCAAGGTTTCGTATTGAGCTTCCTGCGTCGTAAAATTGGTTTTCGACTTTCAGGCTGGTGGGACTCTGAGCGAATTTGGGCGAGATTATCTCTGATTTGGTTCTGAGGTAGAAGTAGTCTTCGGTCGAGTTGCTCATCTTGCTTTTAGTAATTCAAAATAAGGTTTTGCTCGAATTAAATAAATTTCGCAGTGTAGGACTGAGAATCTCCAATTTAATTTTTGTGTTTACCGGCGTTTTATGTTATAGGTACTCAATTCACATTCAATGAGTTTATAAGAATCGACTTCCACGAATATCAAATGAAGCGACGTTTTATGATGTACGCGTCTTAAGCATTGTATCACTTTGGTTCCTAATGATGAGATATATGCCAATGATTAACTAGAACAGTGAAATTAACGTTTATTAGTGAATATATATAGTTTCATTTGAGGAGGTCTAATGTTTGTTCACACTGGATAAGCTATAATAGAAATCATGTAAAGCCATTTATTTTGAAACAAATATAAAAAAACGCTGAAATCAAATATATAAAAACAATACTGTTTTGAAAATTAAAGTAAACACTTTTTAATGTAGTATAAAGTTTTATTAGAAATTGTTTTTGTATAGCGGTTTGCTTTATATGTTTTGCAGTCTGATACTATTGAGAAACGAGTGTCTCAGCAAACCTTGAGCCGACCACCGGTCCTTAGGGTTAGATTTGAAACAGCATTGTAAGAAATCGTGGAGGTAAGGACTCTTTTTGATTTTCGCTAACACTTCGGAATCACAGAATTCTAACGGGGTTCTTAACTCAGAAATAGCTTTCAATGCCTATCGACGACTATCAGGGCAAATTTTTGATTTAATCTTTTACTTTCATTGTAGTTAAGCCTTCGTATGGTCTTTTCCCAACGATTAGATTATAGCAGCAACATCCAAACGACCAAATGTCAGCCTAAATACCATGAGCATAATGAATATTTGCTGGATTTATAGGCAATTTACCTTATAATTATAACTCTCCTCATTGATGACCTCTGGAGCCATGTACCACGATGTCCCTACTAAGGTCTTTTGGTGTGATGCTTTGATATCTATCTGAGTAGAGATCCCAAAATCGCTAATCTTGAGCGACTTTTTATTATTCGACAGCAGAATATTTTCCGGCTGTTGCAATAAGAAAAAATTAGCAATGAAATCTATTTTGCAAAATTACCTTCAGATCACGGTGAATCACACTATTTTCGTGCAAACAGCATAATCCCTCTAGGATCTGCTTCATGAATCGTTTCTTGTCCATTAATGAGATATTCTGAAAACTCTCTTCAATGAAAGCTGCCAAAGACCCTCCAGGCATGTATTCCATCAATATGCCAAAATTAATCATATTTCGGCATTTTCCATCCTTTTTCGTCTTGTATAGGCTGTGATAGCGAATGATATTCGGATGCTCGAGCTTCCGAAGTAGGTTAAACTCTTTCGTAAGCATCTGGTATTTGTTTTTGTCTTGCTTGTTTGAGTTCATCGCCTCATATTGCTTCAGCGCTAGCAAATCCTCTGAATAATCAATCAACCTCACTAAATAAATTTTGGCTTCGCTGCCAGCTCCCAACATGCAGAGTTTATCCAGGTCACCTGTGTATTCGATCTCTGAGGCCTCTCGCGAAAGAGAAGAGGCATTTTTACTCAAAGTCTCTTGTTGTTCGTCGCAATCTGAGGTATCTTCAGGAATTTCATCTAATATCCTGTGACTTCGCATGTATGAGTCTTCTTCATTACTGGTAATCAGCGCGGAGTTAACCGTGCTCAACTCTTCGAAGCAAAAACTTTTGAGTTGGTCGGGGTTGGATTCTGTGTGCTTTGATAAACTTTGGTCTTGGACGGTAGAATTATTTAAAGACATTAGTCCGAGAGGTTTCTTCAAGAGCTGCATTCGGCGAACCCGTGCGTTCTCAAACGATTGAAGGATTGATTTTCTTACAAACGGTTTGATCTGAGAGGTTTTGTAGCCACCTTCAGGCGGAGTTATTGTTCTCAAACAGTCATTTGAATGGCATTTCTGCATGAGAATTTTATCTGGATTTGACCGTTCTTGAACGATAACTTTTTCCTTCACATCTTCTTCTATTTTGATGGGAAGATGAGTAATTCTGTTTTTTTCTGCGTTTAAAATAATTCGCTTAGGTAATAGCCTCTTTTCTGGCGTCTTTATGTTCTCCTTGGTGTGATTGGCTTCAGACTGTGAAGAAGATCCGTCAGTTTGTAACGTAGTTGGTTCTTGAGAGCCGGTATTTGCTTGTAAAGTTCTCGAAAAAGGGAAGAATCTCTTGGTAGTTCCTTCAGAAGGAGGTTGAGGTTTCTCTTCAAGTCGTTGATGAGGCTCAGATTCTTGGGAAAGGTGAGGAAGCCGAAAAGCTGATGCTCGGACCTTGATGATGTTTGTATTGGACAAAGCTTTTGGTCTCATTATGTTATGACTCAATGGATCCAGATTTGATGGTCTTTGATCATTATTGGTTTGGTTCTCACCGGCTGTTTGGTCATCTCTTCTAACGCGAATGCTAGGCTTCGGAGTAATTGTGTACGTGAATTTTTCTTCTTTGCTAAGACTCGACAATTCAAATTTGTCTCTATTCTGCGGCAAATTCTTCAAACTCGAAGCAACAGGAGCTTTAGGTTCCTTATTCAAGAACAAGGAGGGAAGTTTCCCTTCGCTTTCAACACCATCAAACTGTGTATTCAACTTCTGGAGGAAATTTGCTCTGCTTTTGTGGGAGTTTTCTAATCCGCTTGGAATTCGCAGCTGGTTGGATTCGAACTCGAAAGAGTTGGTTTTGCTACTGGGCTGGAAGAGAAAAGCACCACGATTTTTCATGCTTTCGAGTGTTGAAAAGCGTTTTGTAAAGGGGTTTTTTCTTTTGAGATTATAATTCTGGTCTCAAGGCCTTTGAACTTGCCGTCTAATTTATTCTGATTAGGTTTTTCTGATGAGACCAACTAAACGTTTATTCTAATGAGACCAAATAAAGCTTCATTCTAATAAAGCTGCTAAGTAATTTTTCCATTTTGCTGGTAAAGCCAACAGCAAGACGTAGGAGAGCTCTCCTAATAGAAAATGTATACGATAAACCGTATATTACTGAACATGAGCAGATTTTCAGTGATATATCTTTTTAGCACACTCCTGAATTGAGTTTGTGGCTGCTCAGACATATTTGAGATATTTGAATAGAAACAATATTTATTATGAGTTTTGAGAAAGAATTAAGGAGATATATATTTATGGTGAAAAGATGGTGATTATTTCACACAAGAAAGAAGAAGAGAAAGAATCAAAAAATTTAAAAACAAACAAACTGTTTTGTCACGCATTCATACATTATAAAACAAGATTGTAGTAAGTCAAGCTTTGTTGATATTCAAAGAAGATGAAGCTCGCATTCTAAAACGGGCTGTTTCTAAACATGCGGCTTTGGATCGTTCTTCGAAGTTTCCAATTTTCTTCAATCAGCCTTTGTTCGAGTGCCGTTTGAATCAAAGGATTTGAAGGAAGTCCTACGTTGTAAAGAGAATTCGTAGGTGCGATTTGCTCCGAGAAAGTCATCATACCACCATTATTGTAGCCGAACCCAACTCTGCTGGCGGCTAGTCCCGCATTATATAGAGCTTGAGAATAGGCCTCTAAAGGAGTCTTTTGCTGTGGAAATACAGAGAAAGAAGTGGTTGGCTGAACTGGATGAAGATTCATAGAGAGGAATCGGTTATTCGCAAGGGTATTTCTAATATTCACTGTGGCATTCAGATTATTTACAGTGATGTTTCCAGTATTCACCAGGTTAGACCATCCTGAAGGCGCCTGGTTCTTCCATGGACTGACCCTCTGCATGGGCTCATTCAAAAGCGCAGTTTGGTTTGCCTCGGCAGTGGGCTCAGTAGCCTTGCATATTTCTTTTGAGTTTTCTTCAGTTTTAATGATTTTCCTCAAGTCCTCTTCAATTTTAACTTCAGAAGAGACTTCCTGCGCCTCAGCCTTAATTTCAACGTTGGAGCATCTTGACTGATGCTTGATCAGACTGCTCGCATAGGTGTAGCACTTGCCACACTTCGAGCATGAATAATCGCCGTTGATATTCACATTTTCATGGACGCTTTCATGAGCACGGAGGTTGCGAGCTGTCGAGAATTCCCTCGAGCAGCTCTTGCATTTGTAGGGCTTATCACCAGTATGAGTCCTTTCGTGTCTTCTGAGGTTCGAGCTTTGAGTGAAGCTTTGTCCGCAGGTTTCACAGACGTATGGTCGTTCATTTCTGTGGATCCTCTCGTGTTTTATGACTGAAGACAGGTGGTGGAATTGCCGAGAGCAAGTTTCAAGATAGCAGACATAGATTTTTTTGCCATCATTAGAAGTGAAGAATTTGCGAGCCGTGCGCTTGGCAGGGCGCGCTGGAGTGATTGGGTTCGATTCCTCGAGTTTTGTGAGTTCTTCAGGCTTAAAACTCGATTCAGCAGAAGGAGTTTGGTCGCCGGAAAGGGAAGAAATAGAGGAGATATTAGAAGTAGACATTAAAGAAAGAAAAGAAGAAAGAAAGGAAAAGAAGGTGGATGAAGGAAGAAAAGCTTGTTGCCTGTGGGAAGACTCGATTTATGTTTTTGATTAATTCGATATTATAAATAAATCTAAGAGCCTATTTAAATTAGGTGGTTCGGATCGAAGTCCAACGGCTTTTGATTTGCCTTTTATAAAAACCAACGATTCATTTATTTCCACCGATTTCCAACGCCTGCGAAAATTCAATAATTCGGTTTGAATTAATTAATCAGAAAAGGAAACCAACGCTAACCAATCCGATAAAATAGTAAAAAAGGTACTTCATGCAACGATCCACAGTACGGCGCATAATTGAGCTGCATCACGCTAATTTGAGAATTACACGAGCTGTGAGGAAAATTATTGAGAAGGTTCAATGCTCGGCCATTTTATCCGACAGCTTCATTCCCACTATGAATGCCGGTTTGGGAAGCTTATTTAATTTAATTCGGCTTGAGTATCGCTCGTATTCCTCGATAAATTGAACGGGTGATTGTCGTGAAAATTTATTTTTATTTGGCAACCAGACGCATTAAATTCGAGATCTTTTACTAACTCTCTGGATTCGAAAAAAAAGCAGTCCGAAATAAAAAATTCGAAATGAATTTCAAATTCCCACTATAAAAAAGATCTAATTAACTCGAATTTTCAAAAGATATTTTTTCTACCAAGTGCCAAACGCAAAGTGCGGTGTTCAGCGTTTTTCTTGGTTTTTAGTCTCTTAGGGTTGTTAGAGCGCAATGAGCAAGTATATACCCATTTTTAAAAATTTGATGTCCAGCCATTTCGATCAGAACAACTTCATTATTTATGTGGCAGCATGGTTGCGAAAGGGCGCTGCTAGTGTGTAGATGAAGTCTGTCATACTGTATGCCTAGCAAAAGCCGTTTACCGATCAGTTTTGGGATATCAAAGGTTCAAAGAGGCTCAAAGATGTTTTCTCTTGCATAGAGCATTTATCATATGGCTGGTTCGGCTGACATCAATAGCTGAGTGCAATAAGCAGGTTCTCTGAGGATATTCGATTATGCAACCTTCTCCAGAATGTTTCTGTATAATCCCAAATAAGGGTTTAGACTACTAAATCAAAAAAATCTTTGAGTTTGAGAATATTTGAATTTAGTTTCAAACCAAACGCAATGTAAAATTACCAACACAAATTCTCAACCATACATAATGAAACCTTCCTGGCTAACCTAGCAATCACTAAAAATTTTCTTGAAAGAACAAACATATAGTTAACAATATTGTCCAACAATTCTCGTTTACAATCTCTTAACTCTCTCTCATTAAAGCAAAATATTTGAACCAAAGCTCTCGAGCAATCGAACTTTCTCCTCTTCAACTTTTTGGATGTTAAGTTGCGCATTTAAACAAACCACGACTGCTCTGCCATTGAAATATTTCACAACCACCCAATTCTTGTTTATTCTGATCACGGTCGCTTGTTGCTCCCTTTCCCTTTCTGCATTCAAAAGGAATCTCTGCAGCGCTTCTTGAACGAACTTCGACGTCGCAAGATCAATGTATTTTAGGTACGTAGGACTCGTCCTGAACGAAAAACTCACCTCGTTGTAATAACTCAACCTGCTGGTCTCTTCCTTTGTATAAAGCTTGGATATCTGCTTGTCCAGGTTATTTGAGAGCTTGCTGATATTTTTCCCAACTGTCGATTTAATCTGAAGCAATTTTTCGCCACTAAGCTCTTTTTCTGCGTCATAACCCAGCACCAGCACGAGTCCGCCATCATAGTAGATGACCAACTTGAGTTTTTTCATCTCTTCTCCTTCTTTCACCCATACGAATGGGGTATACAAATTCTCAGATAAATTCGCCTTGGCTTTATCCGAAATAATCTCTATTTGCTCTCCTGCGGCGCTGTCGATGCCTTTTATGTCTTCCGAAAGGCCGTAAAGAAAACCAACAGCTTCTTTAATCGTATTCGGGTGCCCGTAGCTAAACAGCGGGCTCGATCGAGAAAATTTCGCAAAAATCTTTTTATCGTCGATCTCGGTGATTTCGCTGTTGACGTATAGAAAGTCGTAGAACAGCTGGGTCGCATCCTGCTGAAAGGTCGAATAAACAAAATACCCATTGTAAAATACAGCATAATTGCGTAGATTCGGCTCGATCGAAGTAATCACGTTCATTAGATAATGTATCGAAAGGAAACTGCGCTTCTCTATCGGCGCGAAGTTCAAAACGCGAGTTAAATACTTGTTGAAATTCAAACTAGTCCCTCCTCCTCTTGAATTGAATCTACTGTATTCATGGATGTAGTCTTCGATGATGGTACAGAATAGCTCGCCAACTCCATCGTCATTGACATACGATGAAAACGGGCCGTAAAAAAGCGTCCAGGTCTCAACGAAATGATCTAAAAATTTTTCCGCTAATCCTAAATCCACGTAGGTTTTCTCAATTTGATAAAAACTTTCATTGAGATAGGTGCCCTGGTGTGTCGTGCCTTTGTAGGATAGGTTTTTGAAGATGTTGCTGGCGCCGATACAGAGCCAGAGTGATTTTTCGATGTTTTTGACGACGTACGTGTGGTTGTCCAGGTTGATGAGTGTTGCCTTCTGAGGCTTTTTTTTTGCAGAGAATGGCGAGAAGAAAGTTACTGTGCCTTCCACAAGCCCGACGAAATTCCGTTTGATATCGATGACCTTGTTAGTAGGGTAGTAATAGAGTAATTTGGCATCTTGGATGTCGGTTTCGATAGGTTTAGGGACCTTGGGCTTCCGCTCTGGGTCAAAAAGCATGACGGTATCGATGGCGAAATCTAAGCTGAAAAGTTCAGGTGTGAAGTTATCTGGATAAAGCATTGAGAAGGTTGCAGCTCTATGAAGTTATGGATTAATTTTCAGACTGGATTTATGTATATAAATCTTAGATATTCATGTAAAATCGTGTCTTATTTCGGTTGGTAAAGTAGATGAAATGAAATATTAGTTGGGAAAGGAAAAGTATCTTACATGAAAAATTCAACGGCTCTTTCTTAAGTAAACTGTTGCTTTAAAAGCCAGAACGAGATGAACAGTGCCTATAAACTTATATATCCACTGCAATATGGAAGTATCTCTTTAGGAATTAAATGAATTACTTGATCATCTCTCTGAATCTAGGATATAACTCTACGCTGAATTAGATGTGAGACTAAAAAATTCCTTACTCTGAATTATTACTAAAAAAAATGTTGTAATGCTAGAATATTTCGCATTTAGCATTCCTCGCTACTATATTTTGAACTTGCTTTTGATCATGTATCACCACGACTTCATCAGAAGCATGATCAAAGCAGAACAGACGTCCGAGTGATCTGACTGGATGTAACACCCATGTCTTTTGCAAATTCGTCTCAACGCTCCCTTTTGACTCCCCAGTAAAAACATCCCAAAATTTCACATCATTTGTAGAGTGCGTTGACGCTATTAGCTGATATTCTGGGATAGAAACTATCTGACCCACAAATCCTCCAGCAACTGGAAGTACCGACTGCAGTTTTATCGAATTTTTATCATCAATTTTCCAAATTTTCACAAACCCATCAGAAGACCCAGTGAACAGCAACGAAAACGCTGGTTCATATTCCATGGCCCAAATCGCCTTCCTCACAGCATGAGCTTCAAGCTTATGTATCATTTTATATGTCTCTACATCAAAGATCCAGATGCAGCCGCTTCCAGTGCATCCAACTGCTAGTAAATGATACTTTGGAATATATTTCATTGAGGTATGTCCGATATGCTTATCTGTAGGCATACAACGAATCCTTCTGCCGGTGTTTAGATTCCAAACATAAATGCCAGTGTGGTCTCCTGCGCTGAAGAGAAGCCTCTCAGAACTATCAACAGCGAGACTTCTTACCCATTGTGAGCAATGAAGAGTTTTTACCGGCTCCATGTTGATGGTAGCTTTCCAGATTTTGATCTTTTGGTCCGCGCTGCAAGTTATGAGTAAATTACGGATAGGAAGATGTATGATTCGATAGATCCAATAGGAATGAGCTTCCCTTAACCCGACCTCTTTGAACTCTTTTGTTGTGCGGATTGATATAAAATATTTCCTTGGGTTTTGTCCTTTTCTCTCGCCGTTAATAGCGATGTATTGCTCTTTAGCGAACGTACATGCGTACCAGGAACTGTGGAGGTTTGAATGATAATCTGCAGCTAGTGTGAAGTCTTTGTTTTTGAATTCGCCTTTGACAGATTTCATTTCATATCATGCTTATCAAACACAACAAAGATCTAAGATTATTCTGTCAGATTACTGTTAGAGAGGTAAAGATTATTTGATTAATCGAAAACAATAAACAATAAATTTCGAGAATGCAGAGTTTGGGAAGATATTTTAAGAGTATATGAATGAGTTCCAGTTTTCCTTAAAAGAATTAGAGGCCCTAATAGCTCGAAATTTCGCAAAATTTGGTCAAAATTCTGAACGGTCTTGCTGGCTTTGTAATCATGATAGTTAAGAAAAACTCAATATGACCAGAGAATCGAGGCAATTATTATGAAATGAATAAGAATATTAAATCGATATAGATAGCTCTGAAAACATTTCCTGTTTAATCCACATTAATATCTTAAAGGTAAGGTAGCATACATCTTCAAAAAATACAGCATTCTACTGATTTCATACCCTGACACAAAATCTCAAGCTACTGAAGAAAAATAACTGTTGAAACTGAAACACTTATTTCGAATTGGATCGTGGATATTGCTAATATATAATACTTTATAAATGTGATTCACGACAGATTCTTCAATGTAAAAAAAACAAAACAGAATACATCAATCAAATTTACATTGAACCTTCTCCACTGTGCTTCAACATATTTTTGATATAGTTATTATGCATAATGAGTTCTACAGGCAACTGCGAAAACACTTGTCGAACTTGCATGAACTGCTTCTTCATAAGCAAATACATTGGTCTCCAAATGAACAAATTCAATGCAGCGACCACCAAAACACCACTGATAAGAATCGCGTACAGTACCGATTGCTTCAGACCCATGCAGTAGTCATACAGGAAACTTCCCTCAAGTTCGATATTTCTCACCAATGTCGCGTCAACAACCGGACCCAACCCACTAATATCCATCGTATCATTAGAATCAATCAACTCGAGCGATGTTTCCAGAGTCGGATCAGCAGAGAATGTCGTTCGCTGGTTAAGAATTCGGTCTTGCTCTGCCGCAAACAAGCTCGCGAAACCGAGGAATGACGCTGTATTGAATGCAGTGACGCAATATACATGATTCGGTGTCCCAAAGACATCGATGCAAAAGTTACTATTAGTTAAGTTCTGATATCGGATTTTAAGGAGATCGCTGGCAACAGAATTGTTGAGGACGCGAGACTGAACATTGTTATAGATGTTCACGAAGTGGCCATACTTCGCAAGGCATTCATCATAATTGCCATTCAGCTCCTCCATCACCTCAACCACGTTCATTTGCCTTAAATTGTCTCCGTTCATCAAACCCATACAAATCACAATTCCAGAATTAACATCCAAGTTCTCAATGAAAGGGATCGTCTCTGCTGTTTTATTCAACATAGTTACCGCAGTGACTGAGACATAGGCGCATAGAATGATGGACGCGATGGTTAATCCCACTAGATACCAGCATGAGTTCTGGGAATTATTCGTGAATTTCTTAGTGTTTAATTTTCTCATTTCCTTCTTCTCTCCTTTCTTTGATGAATAATTCGTTTGGACGTTTCTGATCATCAGCGGCTTCGAGTAATAGCTCATATATAAAGTCTGCAATTTGCTTAAATAAGTCACTGTGTATTCATCTGGGATGGTACAGAGCTTTGACATGATGCGGACCTCCTGCTGATGGATTTTTGCAACGATGAAGCCAAAAATGATCAGGATTAGAAGACAAGCAGCTACAATGACAGGAATCATGATTTTTAAAGTGGTGTTTATCTCTGATCTCCGATTCCCAAAGTTCGTGAAGAGGTCGATTCTCATCCTTTCATATACGTCTAAGTAACTCGAAGAGTAATTTCTGAGGAATTGAACGTCTGCTTGGCCGTTTTTAAGGGTCGCAAATGTCGTTTTATTTAGTTTATAAGTTTGACCGAGGAGGATAGTTGTGTGTGCTTGAAAGTCGTAAAGATTTGGATATGTGTCAAATTCTGACCTTTGCATGAGAATGGAATAGTTTTTGTTTTCTGAAATATATGGAAGGACTTGTCGGATATCATATTGAACGAAATATTGATTGTATTTTTCCATAAATCGTTGGACTCTTTGAGCGTAAGTGGTCGGTAA
>ENA-UOTX01000732-UOTX01000732.1-compost-metagenome-genome-assembly--contig:-NODE-732-length-31857-cov-10.716709_pt1 | contig 31857 bp, 30 predicted proteins | sample MGYA00238143_ERZ746982 | MGnify/ENA primary metagenome ERZ746982 (study PRJEB28758, sample SAMN06268862) | compost metagenome | isolation source: single cell | place: USA: California, Emeryville, Joint... | reverse complement strand
GTGATATACGATAAATTTCATACTTATTATCATGATCATATTCTTTAATGGATCCATTGTTATATTAATATAAAGCTATTTATCTCTACTCGACCTGATGCTCTAATGATTCGAGAGGTTCATTGATCCGAGCTTTAATTCGATCGGTAGACTTTAGCAAGGATTATTCTTATTTCATGCGTCAAATCAAGCTGTGCGATTGCGACTCATCATAATTCAATGCACAACAAAATTATTTCTACTGGTAAAAAACCGGTAAAAATAGCAGTATTATAAATCACCAACAATTCATATCCTGAGCTTAGGATAAAACTGTAAAAAAGATACTATCATTGACTGAAAATTTCAGTTCATGTATTGATTTTGCAGACAAATACAAAATTCATCGTGTACCTTTCCCACAATGAGGACAATATTCATAAGCAAAAAATTCCATAAAACGAAGAAAAAGAACCATTTAATTAATTATAAACGCTCTTGAAAGCCTATTCTGCTTACCCCTTGAACTTGCTGCTCTTTTTTAAAAACTCTTTGATTGGGACCTTATCGGCTGTGCTCAATAAATATCGTTTGTCATTCGGATGCGCACCCACACTTTTCGTGGCCCCATGATGAACAAAACTCGCTTTGGCCCTTGAAAGATTCTGCTCATTCGCAACTTGGTCCACTGCTTTCAAACCTCCCTGCTCCCACTTCTTAAGGGAGCTCGTGCTCTTTCTAGGCTGACTCTTCGGCTTTCTTGAATACCTACTTGGGTGCTTCAAGAACAACTCGCTTTGACCGCCCTTAAACACTCTATATTACCACAAAAAATATTATTATTAAAAATAAATATATTAATTCGTACTTTTCTATATCTCTTTGAGAGTAGCACTCAGTTCCTTCAGTATTCAAGACCCCAGACCTATCAGAATTCTGCGTATGACAGACGTTATCCTCTTGCGTCTGAGTCACCGCAGTCTCTCCAGTTGATTTTTGTCTAAGCTTTTGAACATCCAAGCTGAACTCTATCTTTTTTTTCGAAAAGTTCTGAACCGTAGACGGAAAATCAACCTTAAAGTTCTGAGTCGAGGTTAACTGCGTTGTCGATCTATTCGCTTCTCTCTTCAGCGAGCCTCGCTTCTGGTTCTCTTGCTTCGGGAGAGGCTCTGACTCTTCCGTTTGGACTCTCCTTTCATCGCTGAGTCCTCTCTTTTCCTGCCTCGTAGTGCTGATGGGCATATCGATGGTAATTATCTTCTTCGGGTTCTCGGTGCTTACAAAGGATCCTCCTCGAGTGTTAGGTCTTGCCACTGTTCCTTTAACCAATGATGTATCGTGCTTTATCGTGGAAATCTCCGGCGAGGGTCTCACCACACTGGTTTTCATCCGGCTGGTTGAAGGCAAAAACTGATGGCCTAAAATCGCTGAGATCGGAGCTCGCTCGCTCATCATTTGTATTGGGTTGGCCTTTAATTTATCATCGACAAGGTGAACTTCAAAAGGCAGATCTGCGTCATCTTCCTCGGTGATGGTCCTGCGAATCGGTTTTTTCGAATGCAACCCATGTGAGACATTTCGTGTGGTTCTCGTTCCCGTTTGTGTGAACGAAGGCGACCTTTCCGTTTGGGATTCCTTCGTTGGACGAGAGAGACCCTCATATGATTTTTTGTGTTTTGAGTTAGAGTAGATGTTAGGGTCTTTTACAAACACTCTGCTCGGTTTATCGTCATTTGCAGGCGTTAACAGAAGATGGTTAACTGGCATTCGATTAAATGCTCTATCTTTTATTTTTTTGTAAAAATCAGCGCTGTTGTCCCGCACCGCGGAATTCTGACTCTGCTGCTTATTGTTGAACTTCATCACCAAGTTTTTTATATTCGGAATAATGGATTTATTATTGTGATTGCTCGCTGGTCCTACATTCTCGTTCTTTACTGGCGGAGGAGACGTGCTCAAAGATATCTTTGTAGTTATCGGGTCACGTCTCACAGTCGTTTGCGGTCTCTCCTCTCGTTCTGGATGAGTAGTTTGACTTTTTTGTATTTTCACATCGTTAGAGCCTCCACTGTGCAACCCGCCCTCCCCAGGAGAATCTGCGCGTTGGTTTCTTGGAGGACTTTTGCTTAGGTTAATTTTTCTAAGGTTCGGTGTGGAGATCAACTTGGGATGTGCTCCGAGCACTTTAGGGATATATTCATTGAACCGAGAGCTCAAACGCTCAGCTAAATCAGAGAATTTTTGTCCTTGCAAACCTTTCATCGACGTAGTAGTTTTAATTTTGAGGTCGCCGACGTGGGCTGGTTCGAATCCTTTTTGCTTATCAAATTTGTTTTTCAGGGAAGCCAGGTTTTTTTGAAGTGGCATCCCTCCTGCTGGTGGAGACTTAAAGGCCTGAGTACTGTTAATTTTCGCAAAGCCTTGTAAAGCAATCTTAGGATCTGAGAACCCTTCGCCTTTCTTAGTGCTTTGAGGAAGGCTCTTCTGTCTAAAATGGCCAATTTTCTTTTGGGTCTTAGCAGCGTCATGCGCTTCAATTTCCTTTTGCATTAACTGCTGGACCAGACCCAAACAACTATCCTCCAATAGCTGTTTTTTCTGATCATCGTTGAATACCTGGAATGACAGCTGTCCTTTATTGAACGACGATGCTCGTGATAAGCTCTCGATCTCTTTGGGCTCTGGGTTCTCTTCCTTCAGATTCATATCAAATTTTTTAAAATCATCTGACTGCGGGTTCTCATAACTTTTTTTCATGCTTTTTCTCAAACTCCGAAGAACCTCATGTGAATATTTTGCATTATAAGAATTTTGATACAAGCCATCGAAGCCCTGCGATGAGAAACCCTCTTCAAACTGCCGCAACATCTGCAAAAAGCTCCCTTCTTCCTCATAATTGCCGTTTTTCCCATTGCTGAATATAGTGCGAGGTGTTTCTGAGCTGTCAGTGACAAAATTAGATGAATAGGCAATATCTTCGATATATCTCGGAATAGCTGGTATTCGCTGGAGAGGGATTGACTGCCGATTGGGACTGGTAGCGAGTTTATTCATGAATAATTTCTGTAATTTCACATTTCGTTTCAATATAATGTTATTTTGCCCGTGAACGGTGAGGTTGGGTCTCACCATGAAATCTAAATTGCTTTGCAGTCCGCAAAGAAGCTTATGCCGCTCTTTAAACTCTTGGTGTGTATAATATCGCCTTAAAAACTCTCGTTCGTCATCATAATATAAATAATCTTTGAAGAGAACGACGTGATGGACCTCCGCATCGGCGAGGATTTCGTTTATCGGCTTGGAAAAGTAGAAATTGAAGGTCTCGAAGTATTTGTTCCAGAGGATGTATCTTGACGTTGGGATAAGTGATTGTGCTCGGGTTCTGATTTCGCTGTTTTTCGCAGTGGCTAATTCTAAATAGAAAGAGGGTGAGTGCTGAGGTGGTAGTAAGAGCAGGTACTTGATTGGTTGTCTTTGGATTTAGATCGATAATCTGACTTCATTCGGGAATTAGTACAAAAGTCATCTAAATAATTATTTAATGTTAGTGATTATTTATGACTCGCTTAGGAGCTTGAGATTTATTTTATTAGGACTGATATTCTTCCAGCTAATATTTATAGGGTTTTTCATAGAACAGCATTATTCAAGCTCTTCAAAGCAAATTCGGAAGCATATTTCGGATGAATAGCACAACAAGCTATTTTTCGATGGGAGGAAATGAGAGTGATTATAGGTGAGTTGATAAATGTTGTTTTTCTTGTATAATGGATATATTATCTATCACAGTTTGTGCTTTAATCCAACAACAACAGTACATTTTTTACTAAATCAAAAAAAAAAGCTTCTCTTGATCATAGGTAACTCGGTGGATAGAATGTGCTTGAGAAAGTTCCAAAAGATATTGCTCGCGGGTAACAAAATTCTATGGGAAGTAAGTTGTAAAGGCTTCCTCATTCTCTGAGGAGATAGATTTTCATATAATGATAATTTTTTTTTATTGTGAACGAAGCAGCGAATCAGCAAGAAACCGGAAACTTGATATTTTTATCAAAAAAGTTGGTTGAAGTGCCTCGTACTGTAATTCAGAAAAACTGCAGCTTCAGTTTTAGCAGTTCAACTTTCCAAACGAAAAAAAGGCTCGATAGGAAGAGTTTTTCTGAGAAGAATAGGTCATCTTTCTCGCCTGGTTGAGTAGTATCTCATGACATCGAAACATTGAAATGTTTCTGAGACATTAATGCTATCAAAAACAGCTAATCCTATGAGATTCAACGTTAAATATTCATTCAGTTTTACTAATTCAACCAACGTTAATGCTTTCCTCAGCACCCTGTTCAGGAAAGATTTTGAGATTTGCCAATGTATCTACTGATCTGTTTATTCATTTACCCCATCGACAAATTTATGTGAGTTGTAATTGACATATAATCTTTATGCTATCCAATAAAATTCATAACGGTATCTGACCTCACATTTATGAAGCAATTCCCAACAATATCATCCAAGAAGCCGCATAAATTGAGTAGCAAAATTTCTACTAAAATTACTTACTCTTTCGATCTTGGCGCCAGGTCATCTTCCTTTCACATTTTTCAGAGCTTGGACTGTTGACGACATCTTCATCTCTAGCCTGACCTTGGTCTTGTGAAAGAATTTAAGCTCTCAGGCTTTGTAGGCTTTGATCTGTAAAATCGAAAAATAACTGATCCGGTAAACTATTGGCCAAATTCTGATGATTTCCGGCTGTTCGCTCTAAATGATTTGTCTATTAAAAATTATGGGAGACATCCCCTTGAGACCAGATTTTCTGATAGTACAATGCTCATAATCATACCGAAGCTAGCCAAACCAAGAGCAACCCATTTCTCATGATACATACATATCTCAGGTGCCAACCTGGATTTGACCCTCTGTAGTTTCGATGCTCGAATCTGAAAATCTCGTCGACTTTTTGAATTTATCCCTCTACTTTAAGGATCGACCAGACGAATTAACCTCATAACTCGAAATGATCCATTCTTTCCATTGTGCCTTTCTGTAGATGCTATAAAACTAGCCTAATACATTTTTATTCTTAATATACATCTTCAGTATTTAACCGCATCGAAGCGGATCGAATTAATAATATCAGAATTGTACAAAGTGAAAATTTCTGGTGCCCAAAGAGCCAATCTCTGCTTCATTCACCACTCAATAGAATCCTTATACTAATAGCCTCAATAATACAAATGGCGTTTAATCCAGCACACACTACTAACAATTGTTTTATCTCTTATCCAGCGAGTGATTCGGATGATCAACTTAAGCTGCACAGCCCAAAAGAATTAGAAATCATGGAGCCTGAGTATTTACCTCAAGACTTACACAGAAACGCTTCTCGGTGTTCGTTTTCTTCTGACGATTCTTCGAAACAGCTTCGATATCTCCCTCATGGACGTATATCTCACCCTCGTAGCAGCCGTCCTCAGTCTGCTGAAGAGGAATCCAAGATTAGTTACTCTAAATATGATGAACCCCAAGAAATGTGTCGTTTTTCTGACTGTCAAACTTCTCAACCGTCAAACTATCGTTGTCGAGAGTTTGAAAATGATGATGATAGCAGATATTGCGCTGATATAGAAATGCTAAGAGAGCTTTCTGACAGCGATTTGATCAACAATAACAACCAGCCTTATCGTCCTATACCTAGGAGAACTGCTGATGACGCAATGGAGATCGAGAATGAAGAACCGGAGTTTTATAATCGGGCTATTTATAAAGAAAGCAAAACTAAGACATTCTCTCCGCTATTCAAAGAGTCTCCCACAATCTATAGAGATTCTCCATCAATCTATAAAGATTCTCCATCAATATATCAAGACGCTCCTTCAATCGATGATTATGATGATGAGTCTGAAATCTCACCTCAAAAGAGCAATGCAATCCAGCCTCAATTTTCTCTTGAAACCTCTGAGATCCGGATGAATACAACAGAAGAGATTTCAAACAATAACATGATGGTGGAGCCTATATTGACTGAAAATTATCCACAGTACCTTCAAATATCGATCAGAAAAAATGCTTTGAAACTCAGAGAACTAATTGAAGTTGTTCTACAAGGGGAAATCCCCCAAGAAGTCTCTCTTCGCGATCTCAATGACATCGAACAGACAATTATTTCATGCATTATAGAAAAGAAATTCAAAAACATGGGAACGAAGAATTCCAAGCGAAGGGAAGAAAAACAGAAACTATTTTTCAAATCAGCGCTGAAATTCATCGAAAATAACTTTTTGACTATCTATGCCAGGGCCCGGAACCTGCCGGGGAAGAAAGATGTTGACCCAATCACGTTTTATTCAGCTTATTTCCAAGAAACGGCCGATATGATGAAGATGGATATCTCTAACTTTCTGCCTCCGAACCAAAAAAGAAAATACCGATCTGAAGGAAGAGATAACAAGAACAAGACTGAAATTAAATCATTCAATCTAAAGTATATTGAGTTGATCCTCTCATCGAAGAGATTTCTGATCGAGACCTGGGAGTTTTTGGAAAATGATTTCGTGAAGTCGTACGCAAAGATGAGATATCAGAAGATAGATAATATACTAGAGAAGGTCACGAGCATCATTGATAAAGCCAGCAGCGAATTTTTGGGAATACAATTGGATAACATAAAGAGATTCAAGGAAATTGCTCGGAGCAGGATATATGAGTTGCTGTTGCATAACTCGAAATCGAAATTGCCTTGGTCAAATGCTGAGCTTGAAGAAGCGAAAGAGTTTGCGAGAGAAATCATGGAGAAAATTTCGCAGAGGAGGATGCTCCTCGGCTAAGAGTTTATATCTAATTAGACTTTCTAATACTATGAATTCATCTTTTTATTATGAATGTCTTAGCTTCGAACTCATTATCAGGTTGTTTATTGCTTCTCGCGTTAACACTTATTGTGTGTTTTATAAATGGGACATCGAATCAAAAAAATCGACCTGAAAATTGCTTATTCACATAAAGGCCGATATGCATCGAAAAACTAAACAACAAATTTCATTTATTTTTTTTTTTCCCAACTGATTTGCTGTTCGTCATTGCATGCAGCACGAAGACGTAAACTAACTGCTCATATTGATCAAGTATTCAATATCTTCTTAATACCATAGTTCAACAAAACAAATATTCTGATTGCTGGCGTTTTTCCTTTTTGTTAAATGGTAGAGGGCAATAATATTACATGAAATATGACACTGCAACAATCAGAAAGGAAACATCTCAACTCGATTATACACGGCGCTGATCCTTTTTTCTCTTTGAGCCTGGAACAATTCCTGTTTCGCCCATTCCCATCTCAGCAAGTTTGTTTTTATTAAACTTGTCAAGCATATATTTATGAAAAATAGCAATGGCGTCCTTAACAGATTTGATTTTCTCTGCCTCTTCATCCGTGACGTCAATCCCAAAGTTCTCTTCCAAAGCAACAACCATCTCTACTACTTCCAATGAATCATATCCCAACTCTTCAAAAGTTGCTGTTCTTGAAAGCTTTTCTTGGTTTGTTTTCTGAGCTGCACGAAGCACTTGGAAAACTTTAGCTTCAACCTCTTCGAGAATGAGCGAGGCGTCTTGTTTTTGATCAAAAGTCGAAAAGCTGGCTGCTCTCAAGTTTCCATAATCAAAAAATTGATATCTGAGGTGTGCTGCCTGTATCCTTGAGTTTATACTACTGCGAGCTATTGACCCGGAAAGTTTTGCAAGGCTTTTGACTGTTTTTAACATGGGTAAATTTTCAGATCCAGCACAATAGTTTTTAATAAATTTAGTTTGAGGCAATAATCCAAAGTGATCAAGGTAAGGTTTACGAAGGAACCTGATGCCGATAGGTGCTTGCTTGAGTATCAATATGAAAGGAATATCTTTTGGTTAATGAATTTGGACGCTCGAAGAACGTGCCGAGTGAAGATCAGGCTTTTCTAAAAAATGATAAATTCTGCTGCACTGAGAAGTTATGTGAGCCAAAAACCAACAGAACTGGTATTAAAGAAATTGCAAGCTCAATGTCCGAGCTCTGCCAAGGAAAAGTTGGGATCCTGAAAATATAATTACTTACATTTAACAAACTATGCTGAAATCGATGCAACTAATAATATAGCAATTTTCTCTTTGTGCTGATAGAACCTGAAGAGTTGTAAATTTATATTCAGCTGCTCTCATTTCAGCTGTTCCAGGCAAAATTAAACCCTGACCAATATTATGTTGATATATTCTGAAAAAAATTCATTTTCTCTCGACAAAAAATTTGCAATGAATTAAAACCAAAATTTCTTCAACCGACCAACTTTTGCAATAATCTCCCAACCTTGTTAATTCATGATCAATCTCTCACAATACCCTCGTGCTCTCTGAAATATTGACCAGCAAACATTCCATTTTCACACTTCTTTGCGCTATGACTTACTTATCTTCAAAACAAAAACAGATATGCTGTAGAGTTGTTGTTTACTAAAGTAAAATTTCAAGTATGTATACAGCAACTCTATCTCCAATCTAAATACTGCTTTCTATTCCAATCAAATCTCGTCTAGCGCTTCTAGATATCTCATCGAAATTTTGAATTTGAAAATTATTTCATTCAATAATCTTAAACAGCAACTCGCCTTTAATTTATAATTGTTTTGATAATTTTCAAAATAGAGTATTCAGGTACAGCCCTCTCTACATTCGATTTTTTCGTTGAACAAAAGTTCAGAATTAGCAATCTTACGCCTCTGTTTTATTTGAACCTCGATTTATGATTGCTATTCGCCTTTCTGAACTTAGAAACCACGGGATGAGTAATGAAGTTATTTTTTGTATAGGTATTCAAAAAGAAGGTCTCGAAACATTTTACAAAATTGTTTTTCATTTGGTTTTTTGTAATTGTTTTTGGTGTTTTGTAATTGTATGAGTATTGAGTATCACAAGACTACGTTTTTGATCACTATGTTTTAGGTGTATATTGTATTCGTAAAAAAATATAATGCAAGTCATTGTAATTCGGTACTTATCTGCTCTTTTATAGGTGGTAGACATGTAATGATGGCAGATACACTGCTTTCGCACACAAGAATCAACACAGAAGCTTTAATGGTATTGTCCTCTTCTAAGAGAGGAGATGGGTTCAAAGATGAGTACGAGTATCTTCTTGCAGTAAATGCGAGATATGGGAAAGTTTAGTCTTTGCTCATCGTAATAAACGGAAATAATCATATTGTTATTTAAATCATTGAAAGCAATCGAAAATAATATACTGTTCAATATCAAAAATAATGAGATTTTTATATGAAAAAATATCCTACTAGTCAGCGGTTGTGTTTCTTTCACACACAACAATGGTGAACTAGATGGAAATAAAGAATTAGTAACTACTACTGTTTGGTTTTTCTTGATTGAAACAAATCGATTCGTTTAAATTGAAGGAAATGGCTCGTTGTTAAATAAAAGGAAAATTAGTTGGATTCAGTCAATGGCGAATGCTTTTCTTCTTGAAAAAAATCAATTTAGTATCCCAAATGAAATATTAAATCCGCTTAGTTTTTATCCTAGTGTTCAGTAATCAATCGATTTTGCAAAAGAGAAAATTGGTATGCTTAATCAAAGTGAGATTTAATGGAATTTAATGGAAATTGGCTTGATTATGCAGTCGATATCCCAGATTTCCCATCATTAAAAGCGAAAAAATGCCAGGAGAAGGTGAAAATGGATGTTTTCTGTTGATTCCTCTAAATCGTTTAGAAATTTTCTTGATAATCAAAATTGACCTGGTTATGAGGTCGATATCCCAGATTCCCCATCATTACACATGAAAACAATGAAAACAGCCATTAGAAAATGAAAATGAATGTTTTCTGTTGGTTCCTCTAATGAATTGCTTCGTTTAGAAAATTTTCATAAATGATTGAATTTGCATTTGTATGTGAACACACAATTTTTTTTCAAACACGGGCTGTATATAAAACCGGAGAAAGTTAGCATACATTCCCCTTGATTAGATGCAACGAGCAGCTATATTATAGCCTGGGCAAATAAAATCACTTGTCTCTATTCATTTAAACACATAAATAAATGACCGTCTAACCTAAGAAAACCCTCGGCTATTTCTTGACCGAGGCTTGAATAAGCTACCGCCCGGACTAAAAGGCACTGATTGCTTCCCATTAGGTGTCATTGTGGCCGCGTTCGAAACACCTGCATTAAGCGCTTGGTTTGCAGGGTACTGGTCGTTGATCAGATCCATGTTGAGATTCAGGCCATCTTCGCCATATTTAACTTGATCCGATGCCGTAGGAACCGAAGTGTCTGTTTCAATCATCAATTGGCCTCTTCCCCGCACAATTCCCTTGCTAGCGGCGGTTGTATTCGAATTGATTTCTTTCTTTAAATGGTTCAGCATCTTGTCCATTTTATTATCGATAGCTCCAGGGTTGAGTTCTTCAGCCTCGTTTGCCAATGAATTATTTTGCATTACTGGCGTGTGTGGTGTATATAATGGGAAATAGCCACTGAATCCATGTCGATTAGATATCATCGGGCTCACGATTTGAGGTCCAGCAATGGTCCTTGGTGAATAATCTAATGAGTTCCATTGATTACACACACATGCAAATGAGGCCAAATTACCTCGAAATCCGAAGTTTGCAAAGGAGTCTTTCTTCATCATAGCTGGCAAGTATCCGGGATCCGCAGCCTGCTGAAAGCCTTTGCTAAATTCCTCTTCATGTGCCAGGTTCTGATAGGTAATTAATTAAGATACCTGGTAGGTAGAAATAATTATATACCTTCGAATAATTCATCAGGTTAAGAAAATGGCTCGGTGTCCCAGGATTCAAATGTGGAATAAATCGAGTGGGCTCCATTTTGTCGAATTGAATATCGCTGAACTCTTGATGGCTTCTAGAGATTGATTCCAATATAAACGGAAGCAAAATCATGAAAATAGTACCTGTTGTAATCATTGATTTTCCTTGAAAATGCCTCGAAGTCATATTTCTTATTGTTCGGTGTATTTGGGTCGCTTTGTTCGCCAGCGATAAGCTATAAAAATAGTTCATATATTATTATTATCCGCCTATTGTATGCAAAAAATACCTTGTTGTCCCTAATAATTTGAAGGATCAAGTCCACCGCTTGCTTCGTATCCTCTTTTTTGTGTGTTTCTTCCACAGTGATGCCACCAGCTAGAATTCATACTTAACAAAATGGCTCAAGACTCACGCGCTTACTTATTGGTTCGACGGTTTCCAGCTCACGTTCGATTTTGAATATGTTTTTGTCTCCATTCGATAACTTTTGCATCAACATGCTACTGAATTGCTCTGTTTTGCCCTGGTTGGAGGCTGGTTTCTGCGACTCCTCACTAAGTGAGCGTGACCTAGACCCAGTGCTGCTAGCGCTCTCATCGTCCAAGTCTTTACTCTTGCTATCTAAAACGTTATCAGAGTTGTTTATTTAGTTGAACTAGGAGCAAGCTCACCTTTCTTCTTGGACTGTGATTTCGTTTCTTTCTGTTTTTTATACACTTGGCTGAAGAAAACACCAGTTAGGAGACCCATGAGAGATGATCTATTACTTAAAATCCAATATACGCTCCACTAGATCCTTCATCGACTGCGCTTTGGAATTTAATGTATCACTTTCCGACACAAACACCTTCTTAGTAGGCTTAAAATTCGCGTATTCAAGCAGAGAATCTTGAATGTCCTTTGCAGAATGAACGAGCTTCCTTATCCGCGTGTCCGCAACTGTATCCGGGTCCTTCTCAGTGAGCGTCATTATTTTTGAGAGCACACCTGGTTTTATATCTTTCACTTGCGCAGTGCCTAATCAAAATAAGCTTCAAGGGAAATTTTCGCGGAAAACTCACTATTTTTGTCTCCTAAGCATTTATTTAACCTTCGAAGGCTACGCCGGAGAGTTGAATAAAAATGATTCTTGATTGAATTATCAGTTCTGAATGCTCATAAGGACGCAGCCAAAGCAACCATCATTTACCTGCCAGGAAGAAGTTTCGCTATTTCGGACCACCGATTGCCATGTTTCTTATGCGCTTCAAAAATGATTCGCTCTTCCTTTTCGGTCCATGGTTTCTTGTTTATCGACGGATCAAGATGATTATGCCACCTAGCCAAAACGAGTCAATTAGACTACAATAGTCTGCTCACCTTTCACGGCACTGCTTTCCTGAGCGCCCTTTAAGACGGTACACTTCTTCCATGTGCTGAGCAACAGAAGTCCATTTTCCGACTCCGTATTTTTTCACGAGTTCTCTGATTGCTTTGTCTTCCTAAAAGAAAAACCCAGTTGTTACTTTGGCTGCTTGGAGGCAGGCAATAATACTTCTTCGGTCCAAGCACGACGATCGGCCATTTCAATAAAAATCGCGAGTAGGCTTTTTGGTCTAATTAAAATGAAGTTGCAAAAATGAACTTCTCAGATAGAATTTTATAATTTGGATCACGATTATCTAAAAAAGAATAAAAATTAGCCATGGCTTGAGCCAAATAATGAAGCTATTTCGAGCAATGACTCTAAGAGCCTCTCTTTTGCTATGGGAGGCCTCTCTCTCAGTAAAATTAGATTGGATTTTCTCTGATGCGGCAATCCGACCACATGATTAAAAAAATTACTATCGATAATGAAGAGTGATCCAATTCACCTTCATTTCAATGGAAAAGCATTGAAGAGTTAAGATAATAACAGTACATTGTCAGAAGCATGACATCGTCACAATTTCATAGCTAATTGATTATTTCAGTGTGGTACCCTTCACACAAAGCAGCTAGAACAAATTTTTTAGTGGACTGATGAAAGGCTGGCGTGTAGAATGCCTGCCTTTAGGCAGAGAATTGAATGATGAGCAGGTTTCTTATATATAAAGAGTATCAAAAAACTTGAAACTGCCTAAATTAACCTTTATCCCAAATTGTTCAATACCTGATCAGAAAATGGAAAAATCCAATAATTACATCTATTCACACTTGCAGAGGCCAATTGCTAAGAGAATCCATACACTTCTTTTACAAAGCATACGCATAAGCTTCTCAGTTGAAGTACGCGTAAATCAACACAATAGTAATCCCACGGTAATTTTACGAGGAAGTATTAAAAATAAAATGGCTTCCTCTTCCGAGTTTATATCTTGCCTAGTACAACTAACTATTCATCATGCTAATACCATGAGCCAGAACTCAATATCATTCAATTAAAACACGAAACGAGGTTGATGGACTCTATTCAAATTGTTTTCTGGAAAACTGGAAGCTAATTTTGATAAATCGTAATAAAATTTGGAGGGATTTAGGAAAGAGATTTGAGAAAGTAGCTATTTGTTAAATGTTTCAATCAACTATATCTATGCAATTATTCCTCATTAAACTGTAGAGTAGTCTCGTAGCTAATTTGTTATGGTTTCAGAAAATTTGGTTTTATATATTCAAACCAAAAAGTATTCAAAGAAGTCCTAACATAGCTCTATCATTCTAGAGGCAGATCAAGAACACTATTAAATCTTTAGCAAAAGCGGAAAATGAATGGTTATTACCCATGGAAGGCTGTACAGATCTTATCTTCAAGTTTGACCTGAAGATCCGAATCCAAGACAAACGGAGCACTGCTTATTGGGAACTGGCAGCGATACTTAATCGCCAACAGTCTAAAGAGATACAAGTGTTTCTAAATTCAATCTCCAGTTAGTGTTGAATCCAAAGCCTCTACTATTACCATATTCGCTTCATCTTTCTTTTCCGTTGCCTTCTTCTTATCGATCTGCTCGATAGTATCCTCGATCCAACCGTTAATGGAGTCTCTAAAGTCAATATCAATATTTTTCTGCTTATCTCCCTAGCAAAGAAAACCCGATAAATTAGCCACCAAATCCCATCTAAAGTACCCTTGACATCGCTTTGAGATTAAACCGCTGTTCGAGAGCTGGGTCCTCAGGTTTGTGCTCTTCTGCTATCTCCTTTAATCTGTCCCAAGGACGATCAGAGAGTAGTTTTCGCGTGTATTTACCTGAAATAGATCTCGAAATTCTGATCCAATACGGCTCCACTTCTCTCTTTAAGCTCATTGACATTCACGACGAATAGGATCAAGGAATTTCTATAAAACTAATTCACAATAGTATTCAAACGCTTTCGTTACATTTTTTTGGTATATGCGTGGTTGGCGCTTCTGACAAAAACTTCGAAAATAAGCTCGACGATCGAAGATCTTGCAAACTGATAAAGCTCGAGGATTTTCTCTTCAAAGATCAAAGATACGGTGAGCAAGAAGGGCAAAGTTAGCAGTACTTACCAGTATTAGTAGGTTCAGGTCGATTCTCTCTTTCAAACTTCTCTTGATGAAGTTCCTCGACGTCCTTGCTCCTAATCATTCATTGTAAGACGGGAGTGTTGAAGTGAGAAAAACATACTTAGAGGCAAGCTGGGCTTTGGCTTGCTTATATCTCATGAGCAGATGCTGAAGCGCGATCATCATTCTCCAAATGAAGAAGAGATAGGGCTTGAGATATCTTGCGTTGCTTCGCTGATACATCGCCATGAGACGATCCATGCGTCTTACTAATTCGCTCCGGACCTCTTCAGGGTTCATATAAACTTTCTTCTCTACTATCTTTTCAACGATTTTCTCAACCACCCTTTCTGCTTGGGATGAACTTCGGTTGTATCTATCCTCTTGTCTGTCGTCAACCCCAGCGGATACAACATGCTCTTTCTGGCTTTTAAACTTCTCAAGAGCTCTCTAAAAAAATACTCAGTTAACCAAAGGAAAAGAGATGGTTATACAGAAGTGCTGCGGAGTTCATGCTGAGCATTCTCTAGCTCCATCCTCAAGCGGTTGGCCTCTTGCTGATAGAAGTTCGACTCTGATTGTCCTGGGTGGGAAAGAACAACGCTCGGCTTGGATTCAGCTAACGCTTTGTGAGATTCTGCAAGAGCAGCCAGAGCCTATTGGTGAAGAGAGTGGAAAAAAGGCATGAGAATTAAATACATTCATCAGGGAATTATACCTTCACTCTGGCACGTTCTTCATCCAGCACGGACCTCAAATGCTCGATTTCGAGTCCCCTGAAGTTGTTAATATGAGTTATTTCGATTAGTATTCTCGTTTCTTTACTGTTGATGGATTTTTCCATCTAAATTGAGCTTCTGTGATTCTGATTCAAGTTTACTAATCATCATAAGCTAAATTGAGCCTCGCCAACGACAATTAATATTTACAGCCGATTGTATTGATCATAGATTCTTCTATTTTCTGAGGCAAACTCTTCGAGTTTATATTCCAATTCAACGATATATTTATCTCTGTCGTCTACAACCTTTCTTAGACGCGATAATTCAGCCTATGAACAGTATACACCATCAATTGCGCTGGACTCCATAAATAATTACTGTAAATTTAGCCTCTGCTTCTGAAAGCCTTTCATCCAAGAGATTTCTTTGAAGGAGCGAAGCTCTGTATTCATGCTATTGATTGAGAATCACATCAACGTTAATTTTCTACTCATAGTCGAATTAATTACATCAAGGTTCAGTAGTCTGTCTTGTTTGATGGTAATATCCTGTGCCACATACTCCTTCTCTCCTTCCAATTCCTTAGGACCAATAGGAGTTACTGATTAGCACATTCCTTCGCAAGTAAAAATACCTTAAACTTCTTGGTCAATTCTGTATGTGCAAAGTAAAGCTTCCTCAGAGTAGCTTCTTTATCCTCTTTATCTTCGTAGAGTTGTCCGACCGTTTTCGCCAACGTCTTATTCTATCAGATAGCAGGAGCATTAGATCTTTTGCCTGGGATTTCTCATATAATACATCTGCCCTGAGTTCTTCTACCTCCTTGATTTTTCTATTGTAATTCTCCTCTAATTCCTAATCGCAGTAATTGGTTCAGTCTGCACGCAGTCTAACGATTTTACTCGGTATAACTTGTCCAGTTTCTCAATAAACGCGTTGTAGTTCCCTTCCGCTTCAAGGAAAGACTAGTTAAACTCAATTTATGAGAATCCAAGGATAAAATCACTTTTCGCTCAGCATCAATGAGAGCTTTATATCTCATTGAGAGATCCTCAGCAAGATAATACGGACTAATGCGATTTAGAGAAGTTGATCGGGATGCATGGGGGTTACTTTTGAAGAGATTCACCTTGCAAGTAGTTCTGGTATAAATAAGGCTGAGTAGTCGGTTGATGGAAGCTTCCTTCCTAAAAACGGTTTCAGTGCTATCGAAGGATCGACAAGTTACTCTGTAAGAGTCCATTTTTCTTCTTTATCTAATGTATTTTTATCTTAGCAGATATATAAACGTTAAAAATAATTGCAAAGTCGTTGCGAATCTTAATTTTAGTCTGAAAGAACGAAATAACACTATAACCAAGTTACGGAGATGAATTCGAGTATAAGATGCAAATTATCATAGAAAACGCTTCTGCTCTAAGTGAAGGATTTAAACTCCCTTTCTCCATCATAATTTACTATGAGTTCTTTTCAAAAGAGAGGAAATACATTTGCACAATGAGATAGTCCCAAGCAGGAGATCTTCAATGATGGTTGCATTTCTAAAATGGTCTCTTTTTAAAGGATTTTGTTTTTGCATTGAAAGCCTAATTTTCAGGACAAGTGTCAATATCTAATACCACTTTTCACTTCATCAAACAACGAATGAGAGGTCTGATTAATTAAATTATGATAAATGAAGTTCAAGAAAATGGATCCTTTTTGTACATATCCTTCGTTCCTATCTTTCAATAAGATACTCAGTTGGATTGTCGAGTTTAACTTGCTGAGTTTGATTTTCGTTTATGCAAAAAAAATTTGATATACCCGATTAAACTTAATAATTCCTTTTATCACTCAAGAGCTTAAACTATGTATCATCAGCTGGCAGCCCACTACCACAACACTCTTCCAAAAAAGGATAAAGGATTATATGAAAGATACATACACGGTTTTTGCAGAATATACCTTGCTACCTGCGTGATAGTTCTCGTAAGTGTGCTTTGGATGATTTTCTCTGACAATGATATATTCAATAGGCATATTGTATCAGCAGATTCGCAATCATCTTACAAGAGACAATGGCTTATGACTCCTGCCCAGGATTCCACTCGCTTCATATTGCTCCATTGATTACTTATGGAACGTGGATATTTTTCCTTTTAGTGTTTTGTGGAGGTCTCTTTGCCCGTTCGTTCATGGTGATGAAGCTATTCGCTTTGCTATTTTATGCGCTTCCTCTTATGGAGATTGCCTGCATCGTCACCTATCTTTATTTCGGATCTAACCTATATGGCGACTGCTACGTGAAAGGTCATTACTATAATCTCCCAAGACTCTTATCTGCGATCGCTGAAGGCGCATTTGCGATTAACTTGGCAATTCAATGCAACAGAGGAGTGAAGTATTTGGAAAAAGCCGAAATGGTTTAAATCAGAAGAGTGTTAAATGAAATACAAATGGAGTCGCCTTTATATTTCAACATATCTGCATATTGATTTACAATCCATTGTATTTTATTGATTCGCAATGGTATATCCTATGTTTTGATGTCTACTTCCAATAAATTGACATGAGGGAATAAAACGATTTTTGTGAAGGAAGTAATCATTCAGAAAATGATGTAATACGGAACTATAGGCTCTATTTTCTACTAAATACGAAAGGACTAATGTATAGAATTGGTTAAATTGCTAAACTCTGTGCGTGTCCATCTATATTATTCACTCAATGCTTACGAAACAGCCAGGCAAACACTTTTAAAATTAGTTATCCTGTCGTATTGAGTCTGCCATTTTTTTTATTTTTCCAGTCATGAGTTTCATAGATCGGTCTTTTACTTTCTCACTTTCAGAGTCAATAAGCTCTTTAGGGAGTCCCTTCATCCAAGGATGTCCTAAAATATGCGCGGGCGTCAATCTTTTTGTTGCATTAATCACCAATAATTTTTCAATGAGATCCTATGCTATTTTCAAAATGGAATAATTAGTGTGACTTGTTCTGATAATCTTTTTCAGCTATTTGAACGTATACTTGAAAAATCTGATCTCAATGAACAAGGGGCTTCTAAACTCATTGAACCTATTGTTTATGCCGTCAGATATTGTTCACGTGACGTGAGAGCAGCTCTTTAAGTCACCAATCATGGGATTTTTAGAATTATGAGGCACTATTTATAGTGAGGTACTAACATATATAGATAATTACTTTTTATAAATGAGATAATGGATATTATGAGGGTGAAAATATTGATTTGTAAATATGAGATAGCAACGATGACTCAATCTATTGACCATATTGTTATTTATCCTCAAAAGATATGTGGTGCTAATAATTTAGTTCTTCAGGTATTCATTTTCTCATATCTTTTAATAAATGAGCATCTACGAGTTATTTCCGCTTATCCACGGATGCTGCCAGATTTGTTCAGCAGTATATCTCTCTTTTGGATCCGCTACCAGCGAGTTTCTAATGAGATCTTTGGCTGTTCACGAAGTTAGCTCAGCAATGAAGGAATAAGAACCATAAATTGAAATGTTGTCCCAATAAGGGGAAGGAAAATCCTATATTCCTTGCTGACGTTTTTCATTACTATAATTCGCCAGGCACGAACCCACAAAGCCTTTATTTCTCAATTATAGAACGACGCGAAATTATTCTGTTTACGTCGAGTAGATGATGATTCCAAGATTCCAACAGTCTGATGAAGGGTCTTCAGAGTATTCTATCCGAAAACGTTTAGTAAATACTGTTTTAGTTCATATATGTAAGTTACCAATATAAGGCGACGGGGGACTGGACCAGCCCTTTGTTTCTTCTATGGCATTCAGAGTTATTGAATGTCCAAATCCAGTAATTTTGATGGGTGACCCTGGGTCAGCAGATTCAAACCTTAGATTTTTTGCCTCCAGGATTTCAAGGTTTAAGCAATACTTTAAGATTTTCATGGGCTTTTTGCTTTGCGTGACAATATCTCAGCGCATCTACCACAGGCTTTATCATCTCAGCAGCCTCCTTTTCAGTGAAATTCTCAGTCTCAACAAGCCTTTCAAACAACTTCCGAAGGATGCTAATGCCGATGCAAATAGTTTATCTAGATAGACTTCATATAATTTCACAACATTAGGATGATACATCTGAATGATGGTTAAGAAGCGACATTTTATCAATTGAATGGGCTCCGATTACTTGACTCAAAAGCTCTGTAGATCATCTGGCTCACTAATTGAAGTTCTATTCTAGCACATTAGAGCTTTAAATGAAAAATGAGACTTATCGATGATCTTTACAGCGAATTCTTCATTCGTTTCTTTGTTGATTGCCTTCCTCACAAAAACTCTGGCTACCTCTTGAATTAGAAAGAATACTGCGGTTAAGTTGGAAAAGAAGATGTTAATTGGACTCTTCAATCAATTTATCAATTTTATAATCATCTGTAAAAGGGGTTGTTTTGAAAATCAGGCTTATTTCGACCATTATTGCGCTTTTCTGACTAAAAACTCTTGAAATCCAATTAAATTATTTCGGAATTAATATTTGAAACCGCAAAAATTTTATTTCAACTCTGAGCAGTTACATTACCTTTTATTCGAACTAACTGGATATTTTGACCACGAAGCAAATAGGGATAAAAATAATAGCTACTAGTTATTCCCACTCAAATTAAGTACTCTTTAGCGTTTATAACACTTCATACAATCATCATCAAACCTCTTAAACAACTCCACTTATAAAACGCAATATCTGTAGCAATATGTATGCACTCTAATACATTAGGCTAAATCTGAAATTTTCATATTGCAAGAGCAAAGCCGCTGGATTCGACAGTCTAAGTATTTTACGCAGTTTAGGGACTTTGACGGAATGATGGACCACATCCAGATCCTTTTTGAACTGCACAACTGGATAGGCCTGTGTATCGCTCGCTTTTTCTGAATACTGCATACAGAAGGGATCCGATCCGCACTCGACAGTATCAAAATAGAAATATCCAGATTTTTGATACTTTAGGTACGGCACAGTGAGGATCATCGTCTCCGTTCCTATCCAATGCAAGAATGTCACTCGCTCTTTCGTCGAGCCTGTAGTTCCCGATATATTCACAAATATGCCTTGATTGGTCGGCAAATAGCAGATATTCAATAAAGATTTAGATTCACAGATCGATACTTCATTCATCTGGATCGACCTCTCGATTTCGGGCTCTTTATTCGAAAGCCCGATGATAAAGAGCTTGCACTCCTCTGTTAGCACAAACAGCTTTTTCAGTCTCCTCACGACTTTCACGTCCACAGGTTGCTTTATACTTGAGGACTTGAATGGGAATTTCAGCACTGACTCAGTATCTTTATTCAAATCGAATAACACCAGTCCATAAGGCTGCGTCGCTATCCAGAGCTCCTTGGACAATAGGCCCTCTGTCACTGATTTCAGCGATCCAGGTAGCGTCATCACTCGGGCTTTCTTGAGACTTGGCACTCGTAAAATTTCCATTCTGATCTCAGTATTCTCTCCAGTCTTATTGTAGAATGACACTACATGCTTGCCTTTGTCAATGGTGATTAACTCCTTGGGTGACTCTGGCAGTTTCACGACCTTCAAGTACTTATTTTTCAGCAAAGAGAATATTTGCAGCATTTTCCCTTTGCGGAACAAAATGCCTCTGATGGTCGGTAGTTCAAGTACAGGCTCGAACTCCTGTTTGTTATGAAATTCCTTTTTGATTTTCAATTTTTTGATGTCATGGCGGAACACGTTTGCTTGCTTTTCCAATTTGACCACGCGCTGAATTGCCCCTTCGTTCTCTTCGCAGACTGAGCAGAGCCTTTTGAGCTTCTGCTCCAAGTTCCGAGTGACGGTGGAGATGCTTTGGGTGTATGTTTTGAACATGTCGTAAATAATCCTATCGTAGCCTTTTTCATAGTTAGAGAATCCTTCGAGGTAGGTCGTCACAAGGCTGTCAAATGATTTTAGTTGAGTCATATGCTGCGAATCTCTGATGTTATTGGCATTGTAGTATTCTTTTAAAGCCGATCTCTTTTCGTTGAGGTCTTGGACGTTGTTAGTGACGAAATTGGTTTGTTTGGCTAGTTTTTCGAGCATTGTGGATGTCAACTCCTCGTAGGATTCGCAGAAAGTGTCGTGTAAGTCTTGGATCATGAATCTTGCGAAGAAGGTTTGGAGCTCGTGAGGATATTCCATCTTGGGTGGGCAGATCTCCAGGTTGAGGAGCTCGTTGAGTTGGATCATGCGTTCTTCGAGGGATTGAGACTTGATTATTTGCTCGAGGTCTCGAATGTAGTATTTATGGTCGATAGGGTGCTCGAAGAGACAGAAGGAGCATAGAAGTTTCCTCTCGCATTTGGGATAGGTACAGCAATGATAAATTCTCATTTCTGTACTGACTGAATGGACCGGGCATTTCATGGCAGCTGAAATCTTAAGGTGATCTGCTTGGATATTTCAAATTTTTAAATTAAGTACTCTGAGTAATCGCAAAAAGAGGAATATGATTTCTTAATCATGATTTTTTAAAAATTGAGAAGCGCAGCTGAAAGGGATACGGAGCCTAATAATTCAGTTCAAAACTCTATTTTAGAGCTACAGACGAAATATTAGAAATATTAGTCTGTTTGCGACTCATAGGCCAAAAAAAAAAGTTGGCGGGAATGCTGTTTTCGATTTAATTATTGAATGATAACTGCACTGTCGTATCGAAAATTATTACTATTTTAAAATTGAAATCGGCTATGTGCATTAACCAGATTTCGCCTAAAGTTAGCCACATATAGTTTTCAGCCTATCCATCAGCTCTATTGCACCTAAATTAAGTCCTCATGAAATGAATAAATCAAATCCCTTATGATTAAGTTCAACTGATAACATTTGGCTTTGCAAGCACCTTGACTATTTTATTGAGTTTCGCTTTCTCAGCTGCATTCATGGTGTTATATTTGTCAAATGACTTTTGGGTTGTGTACCAAGTTTTCACATTGCTAATATTAAGTCTTCCAAAAAAATTTTAAAAACTGCGTACAGTATCATATGGTTTTATTTAATCAACGGTTCTGTTATATTATGAAAGTCGAAGCAACTGAATTAAAGTAGATAGTTTTTCATAAAAGATATTTTTCATTACAATATGTCTGAAGCAAGGTTCCTAAGTTTAGGCCGAAATATAATCAGCAACCAGCAGCCCCAAAAAGAACCAGAATCTAACTCAAACTCTGATTCATTCAGTGGCCAAAAACTCTCACACAGACACAAAATCGCCGGCTTCAAGAGTCTCCAATTTGACAAAGAGAACAGCGCCCTTGCCTCGAATTACTATGACAACTCTCTTTCATCTAAAGGACAGGACTATTTCATCAACAGCCAACGATACTCCAATCATACCGACCCACGATCGCCTCAGATCTTCAATCTGGACTCAAAGGCCCGCTCCAATAATGCTCTTCCTCGCATCGTTCCTCCTCAACAACAGATAATGTACTCCCCTCAGCCTGTGTACTACCCTCAAAGTCACGGTCCCATGAAGAAAAACACATTAGAAAACAGAAATGTGCTTACTAACGTTCAACCCTTATTTAACGTGTCTCGAGCACAAGCGATAAACAACCAATATTATGCTCTTTCTGTCCCTCAAGGATATACGCAGCCATATAACTCTGTTAGTACATCGCAATATTACAACGGGTTTGACACACCGAACCTCTCGAGTAATATCAGCTCGCAGCGTCCGTCCATGATCTATCCAAATCACGAACTGAACGAGCAAGCGTGGCTATATCCGCCAGTCACAAAGAGTCAGCTTCTTTCCCATAGAAGTCCAGGTCATTTCAATTTAAACGCGAGATCGCAAGGACTCAGCTCGCTGGATATTAGCGATGGACGATTTGGTCCTCACCCTGAGTTGCAAGGCTATTACGAAAATCAATACGGTCGAAATCCTAGAAACTCAATAGAGACGACGCATTTAGGGGGAACAAAAAGTCTTCATATTATTGACGGCGACTATCGCGCCGAGGAAAGCGACTATCTCTCGCTTAATTCCCACCGGCTCAAAAGCAAAAAACTCGAGCCTCCAATGAAACTCGAAGGCCGCAGCAAGTCGTTCCGTCTGGCTCAGTCAGACGGCAAAAAGTCTCTCCATCGAGAGGCTTCTTCCAGCAAAAACGACACCAGTGTCATTATCAATCACGATTATGACGTTGAGATCGACGACGCCGAGTCCGACTTCTCGATTTTCGCCGACAGCGATTCCAGCTACAGCCCTCCTAGAAGAAAGAAGCATCGATCGAAATCGAAGAGACACCATGAGCGAAAACACTCGGAACGAAAGCACTCGAAGCGAAAGTCGACTCTCAAGGTAACTAGCTCAACTAAAGCAGATAAAACTTCGGCAAGGAAACCGCTTGAGATTCGCAAGCTGTTAAAGATTCACCTCTGGGTAATGGTTTATGGCAATTTGGTGCTGCGAGACACCCACCACAGAGTAAGACGCCGCAAAACAACTGTAAGAAAGACGATTCTGGATACGTACACTGCATTTCACCTTGACGCTCAGAAATTTTTCCTCGATTACGCTGGAACCCACATCCGGGCTCTTTACCAGGAAAAAAAGAGTATGGGTCTGGCTGGCGTTGAGAAGAAAGGCTTCTTTGGGAGCAAATCGCTCTCTCAAAAGGAGATTGAGAACCGTGTCCAGAATCTCATCATGCCGAAGCTACGAGCGCTGCTCAACGCTCTTATCAACCAAATAACACCAGAAACTTTCCCGAGATCGCTGTCGAATTTCATCGCGAGCATCTCAGAGAACCAATGTACTCCACCAGATCGGTTCCTATTTGATTTCGAAATAAGAAGACTCGGCTTCACGCATTTTGGAACGCTGAAAAACATGACTGAGCTGCATTCTAAAATGATCATTGGCATGTTTTTGTTAGTACGAGTCTTCATTTACCAGTTTTTGGTTTCTCCATGGAAAGAATTGAAAGATGTGATGATTGGGGCATCAAAGGATGATCCGATTACGAAGAATAACCTGAAGAATATAGCCTCGATATTTTATCATGTTGTGATGGATTTGTTTAGAGGAAAGGTCCCTGTTATCAATAACAATCAGGTGTTTTTGACAGCGGAGCTGAAGATAAGACCGAAAATCGAAAGACTCAAAACTGAGGAAAACGCTGAGGAGAATATCAAATCGCAGGACGAGGATGTCATTCAAGGGTTGTATACGAAAAAGGAATTGGCGTCGTTCTTTTCAGAGCATCCTCAAGATGTGAGTTAGCTCAAAGGGCTTGTGGAAGAATTGCTGAAGAGCGTTTACAAACTAACTCATCAAAATTATCTCGATGCGAAGGTCTCAAGCCGAACCGACATCGAGTGATCGGATTAATAAGCTTGATTAATAACAATAATATATCATCACTATCTGAAAAATCTATATTTTATTTTAGCAAAGCCAGATAAAAAAACCGCTGATAGATAGTTAGCAAGAATTTGATAGTTATTATTTATTTAGATTTTTTTTTTTTGCATGCGAAATAAAGTTGAAAAGCAATTAAACTGTTTGGTAATGCCATTCCAACTTTTCTTGCACTTATCGTAGGTAGCTCTAGGCTGTTGACGTGTTCAAGATTATGTAAGTGATAGAACGGCTCATTAACAGGTTGGGTAAGCTACATTAGCTCGTTCTATGTTAGTTTGGCCATCCCTTTAAGATTCCACCCCCAAGACAGAGGGTATGAATAGTTAAGCTTTGAACACTTAAATATAACAATAAATGCTGAATTATTGCAAGTCTAGTCAGGTAATGCTCACGCTTTCAAAAAAATAGAAGAAAAAAATCGGCCAAAGCGCTTAGATCATCCACAGTGATGCTTTGAAGGAAAGTGAATTTGATGGAAAGAAACTACAATAGTCACTTTTTTTGCAATAAAAGCTTCGATTGCGCTGATTTTCTGTGATATATACTCAATATCGTGAATTTTTCATTAGTCGATGCGTTGGACGCAATGAAGAATTAAAATATTAATCAAAATAAATAAGCTGCCTAAGCGACCAAATTAGCCTACTACCAAGATGATCTCTAAAAGCTCTAAAGGATTTTCCCTCCGAGAAAATTGCCGTCTGCGTATCTTGAAAGATATGCTCTCGGCCCTAAAGGACGCCAATCCGAACGTCCCTAACTACATAATAGTTGTTGATGATGTTACCACCAGGATCATCTCGTCCACCCTTAAAATGATTGAGTTGCTTGAAGAAAGCGTTCTCGCCCTCGAAAAGCTCGAGCTCGGTCGTAAACCCTTCCCTAAGATGCACGTCATCTACTTTATCACGCCAACCGAAAGTTCCATTAACAAGCTCTGCGACGATTTCAAAGACGCAAAGAAACCGACCTACGGCAATGTCCATGTCTACCTCACAAATCATTTAGAGCAATCGTTAATGGACAAATTGACAAAGCAGCCAAATCTTCTTGCTCGCTTAGTCACATTCAAAGAATTCAACTTAGATTTCCTCTGTCCCGAGGAAAGCGTGTTCCATTTCGATATGCCGAAGGCCCTGCCGACAGTCTTTTCCAAATTCGGGCTAAAGGAAGAGAGAACCCTCTCAGACTTGATAGCTGATAAACTTGCGACCGTTATCCCTTGCTTGTTTGAATACAAGAACATCCACATCGTCTATAACAAGAACGAAAACAATAGCGTCGCAGAAAAGGTAGCCAAGCGCGTCCATCAAAGAATCGAAAAATTCTTGCAACTTAAGAAAGATGATGATGAGGATGAGAATCCCGCACCCATCAAGATTGTCATTTTGGATAGATCGTTCGACCCGTTGACTCCGATCCTCCACGATTACTACTACCAAGCCATGTGCTTCGACTTGCTCAAATTACAGAACGGTATTGTGGAGTATGATTCCACTGATAACGCTGGAAATACCACTAAAAAGAAAGCGATCCTGACCGACTCCGACGACCTGTGGAACAAATACAAGTATAAGCATATCGCTGAGGCTATGCAAGGCGTTGGTGAGGAATTCAGCCATTTTGTGGAAACAAATCAAACGACCAAGGCTCAAAAGGACATGTCAAACCTCGATCTCAAGGCCATGTCGGAAATTGTCAAGAACATGCCGATATACAACGAACTTATGTCCAAATACACTCTGCATATGAACTTAATCGAGATGTGTCTGAAAGTAATCAATACAGTGATGGGCTTTGATTGATATTTTTTTTTCATAGGAATTCACAAGAAAGGAAATAAAAGACATCGGTGAGATCGAGCAATGCTTGGCTACGGGTATTGACAGTCAAGGCAAATCAGTATCGAATCAAAAGGTGGTTTCGATGATCGCGCAAAAGATGGCAATGGGAAAACTCGAGGATGAAGAAAAACTCCGCTTGATTCTGATCGCAGCGATCGCGTTGGAGCTCGTTGAAAAGGACAGAAAGGCCTTGACTGCTAACCTTTCGAGCGATGACCAAGCGCTTCTAACGAAGCTTGTCTGGCTCGGTGTTGATCCACAAAAGATTAACTCAGCTAAGGGAAAGACGAGCAAAAAGGGAGACGCTATCTCTGAAAAAGCCAAGAACAGACTAAAAAACGTGTCGTTTGACCTTTGCAGACACATTACGCAAATTGAGAACGTCGCAAACGAGGTTATAGGAAACAAATTTGATAAGACTCAGTATGAGAGCTTGTTCATCCCGAAGAAATACGATGGGTCTCTCGGACAAAGAACGAAGATTACGGCAGGACAGATCGCTTCTTTGAAAAAAACTGGCACGAAAAGCTACGACACTGATGAAAAGAACCGTCCTAAGCTCATTTTCTTCGTGATTGGAGGCATCAGCTACCCTGAAATCAGAGTGCTTCGAGAGTTTGAAAACTCGAACGCTGGAGTCGACGTAATCGCCGGCGGTACTTCAGTCATCACTCCAATGGAATACATCGATGGAATGAGGAGTATGATAACAACCAGCGAGTTCACTGAATTGAAGTCTAAAGAATAAAACAAGTGCTTAGTTAAGCTAATCTGATAGTTTCTAAATAAATCCCTGTTTTCTCTCTCTAGTTATTGATCATTGGCTATAAATAGATGAGGCATCCGTTAAAGAGATATGAGTTAGCTTCACATAGAATAAACTTTAGAATTTCATCTTCCAATATAGAATAAGCCTAATCTCCCTGACTTTATAACTGAGAAACTCATTTTCACAATAGATTGTTCGTTTGAAGCGAGGAAATAATAATTATTGAAACGCTTATATAAAAATCGCGAAGATATATAGACAAAAACTAATTTCTACTCTCCTCTGCAGTAAAAACAAGAGGAAATTACGAGAAGATCTCATGATGAAGGTATAAAGGTTGGGCGCCTTTTGCTTTAGTAGTATACACATAATAGTAGGTCATCAAACAGAACGGCTGTCCTATGAAACAGAAAGAGAACCAAAACATGGCGTTTCCTAGCTGGGACCCCTTAATGCCCAATTTCTAAAGGAATGATAAGTTGGAAGTTAAATTATGTATAAGCTTACCCTTTCAGCAAATGATTGTATGATCATTACAGGAGCTGAAGCCATCATAGCGAGGAATGCCCAGTAGCCTAAATTTCTTAGAGAAGCGCTCATCTATTTTACAGATTTATCGTAAAGACAAGGAGATAATGAAATATAGTACGATATATTCGTGTCCAACTGCCGAGATGAAGAACACTGAGAATAGAGCAATCGGCTTTGAAATTCCTGCTTTCAGCATGGGCTGGTACATGTGTCGCATGAACCAATGATGAACCGGGAGATTCCATTTTCTCCAGTATTCGTTTAGGTTATTGCAATTCCACCATTCCTGTGATAAAGGTTCAAATGATAAATCTTTTGGGTAGAGCAATTACCAAATAAAATTGACGGTCTCCAAATCTCATCAATTCTGCGTGAATGTTCAATATATAGTGGAATCCACTGAAGAAAAACAGAATCCATAAATACGTTGATGGGACGGAAATCTTCAATAACTAAGTGATGAATAGGGTGAGCAGACTGCTTTTGAAGGGTTATTGCTTTACTCTTTCGATGAGCTCAAGGCTGAGTCCTTTTTCCATAAGAGGAATAGTATGATCCAACAAAGGAATCATATATTGGTTGAATACGAATCTAGAAAAGATGTAATTAGTCTATCATTTAAATTAATTTGAATTTTTCTTTACGCTTGTAGTATCAAGCATACTATACATTCCATGACTCTCTTACCAAGCCACACCCATCGGATTCTTTCAGTTCTCGGATAGACAAGTTGAAAGCAGAGAGTGGGAGCGAAGGCAAAGTAATAGTAGTGTTTGATGTTGCAGAGCTTGGTGATGTTATCCTTGTGTTTCCTTATCACTTCGAGGTTCTATTCGTCAGGAGCAGTTAAGCAAATCGTCAGTAGTAAGTGTAGATGATACCTGGCCAGTGATTAGGTATTCTGGCATTGGGTCTGAACTTGAAGATTTATCATGCTCAATCACTTTCCCAACGACTTCTCTTACATTTCCCATTACATGGGCAAAGCTGATGATTTTTAAGGCAGCTACGATAGCAAGCCCAAAAACATAGATCATAGGTCCTAGAGTAGTAATGGTGAGAAAGCTATTCATATTCGTTGCGAAACCTGGATGAGGTCTTAATATCAAGCCTGCCCATACAGGGAGAGCTAGAGCCGCTGTCACGAGCAGAGAGTAGAGCAGAAAAAGTACACGGGTACTTATCTTGATGCGAAAAGCGATGTATTGTAGCGCGAATGCGAGGAAAATCGGCACATGGTAGCTGATAATTGCAATGATGAGCGGCAATGTGAAGGTTATGGGCTTTGGTCCAGGCTAATAAAAAAATGCAAGTCAGCTTAGAGCAACAGTCTCAAGACAGTACATGAAGGATAATGCCGTATCTCTGGAAATTCTCAATGATTAGTCTGAAATTAGCGACAATGACGACGATTATCGTGAGATTAAAGAAACCTATTTATCATTATTTCTCTTGTATTAACGTAGAGCATTTCGTTACCTCGTAAATCTGCCTTTACCTCATTGTCCGTCGAGAATATAGAAGGACGAGTGACCTTCGAAGGTTGATAGGCCAGAGGATCTTGCCATCTAGGTTCATCCTTTTTCTTCGTAAACTAGACACCGAAATTTTTTAAATCAGCAAACCTGATTTTTTTGGGGAACATTCTTACGATATACGTGAGCTTTTCCACAGTGTCTGGCGTAGTCTTTATCTCTGCGATAATCTTTTTCATGTCCGAATTCAGCGTTTTTGAAATGGCAAATAAGCTATAGGAATCGTTTAGAAAGACGCACCCTTCTGAGTATCATACTTTTTGGATTCGTCATATTTTGCATGAATCTTATCACTCAGAAATAGTGAGCATTCAGCTTTGGTGTCTTCTGGCGAGCTCATAAAATCGAGTCTTTTGCCAGAAGAATGAAGGTAGACTCGTTGATATTCTGTTCCAGAAAAGAGCCGCTGGAGTTCGTGTTCCTCTGTAATCTCGGTCTTGAAGGCATCTTTGTCAAAGACTCTCAGTTCGCACTTAATCATGTGTTAGAATTTACTATTTTTCCCAAATTTCTGTTTAACTGAGTATGGATTCTCTTCAAATACATATTTAATCCGCGATTTCTTCGATTAAGAAGATTTTTTCGCTAACTGATTACGCAGATGATTCAATCAAATTATCAGAATGATGGATTACTACTTATCTTAAAAATTTTCAAGGCAACGAAAATTCGAAAAGAATTAGAACTACCCCTGAACAGAAAACCTGAAAATGGATCTAATATACTCGTTACAAACGTTTAGACGGCGTGAGCAGCTTTTCTAAATCTCACTCGTCTTATTCATCCGTGAAAAGCAGGCTTCTTGTTTGCTTGTACCTTTTGATGACTTTATGCTATTCAACACAAAACTGGTAGAAAGTATTCAGTATGCAAAATAGAAAAGATTGAATGAAATTCAGTGTGCGAATATCACAGACAGATAATTTAAGTCCCAATTCGAATAGGTGTCCAAAAAAAGAGGAATTCTCTGGGTAAAATGAATCAATACCAACAGTTGCCAAGAGAGCGACAGAAATTTGTTCAGCAGTAATTTCCTAATCCGCTTAAATTGTTAGTTTCTTCTAGTCTCTTCGAGAGGTGGCCGAAAACACTGAGCAGACAATACGATTCCAAATTAGGGAACTCCCTTTGTGAAGTTAAACATTTCTTTTGTGCTATTTTAGTTGATGTTGCCTTGCATTGAAAAAATTAAGCAAGGGAAGATTAATTCCAAATGAGCCAATGAGTTCGCTCTTGCTGAGATGCCACCTCCAATCTAACTCTTTCGAATGCATATCCTCCTTGAAATTGCTCTAAACTGAAGAGAGCTTGACGAATAGTCGCTTTTTCTGAGGGCCATAAAACGGGAGGTCTGACTAAGTTAATCATAAACTGAGTTCTTGTTGAACAAAAAACAACTAAACAAAATGAAATTATTCAAGGGTATTAAAGCAATATAAGTTATTCGAAAAAATTATGAGTAAATCTGATAGTGATGAGTTTGAAGACTTCGCAGAAGCTGGAAATCCGGGAGATAATCGAAGTTCTTGCTAAAATTTAAGAAATATTCTCTGAATTATCATTAGATCTCAGTGTAGGGAACGAAGCTGGAACCAAACAAGAAATATCACATGAATTGCAGCAAGAACCTAACGACCCAGCGCAATTCCACACACTTTCAACCTCTAAAGACGAATTTCAATCCACCGACGCAACGCCTATTGGTGAGCGACTGCCGATATACCCGTTTTAATTCAAAATTGACGTAGATAATGCTACAATTTCCAAATCTGATCATCGTCCTGTGTTAAATTCTACTGGTACGTTTTCTGCATTCAAATCCTCCTATATCAAACTATAGAAGGTCAAACCAACAAAACAACAGCTGAATCATCTGAATGCGGGGGAGGAATAACAGCAAATTTAGAAGAAACGAAAGATAGCAAAATAAATGAGAATGAATCTCAACCTCAAGGGGCTGATGATGATGAATTTGAATGGGGATGGGCCGAGACAGAGGACAAAAACACGGCGAATCCTGAAAATGTGCAACCTGCAGAGAACAACAAAAATGAAGGTATTATCTATTGGTGAAGTCGAAAATAACTGAGGTGTTTAGAACACGCAGGAGCAGCATCGGATGATGGGTTTGAATTTGAAAACGTGGCTGTAAAACTGGAGGAGGAGTCATCACCAGAAATCCAAGTAAAGAATAAAGCTGATGAAGAAGAGAGCGATGAATTCGAGTTCAACGATTACGAAACGGTCCAAAAGCAAAAAGAGGATGTACAAACGGGAAAAGAAGGAGAATGTGAGGAGTCTTTAGCTGGAGGATCTCATGAAGAAAATATCGCGATCCAGTACATGATTTGTTGAGTATTCGTTAAAGTCATTGTATATTTCAACAGGAAGGAGCGGCTGGTTAATAACGTGCAACATGCATGGAATGTATTTGGAATAAAATCACGGAGCTCATTGAATTTTCCGAGTGTGGAATCAGCGATTGAGCATAAAGTCGATCTTTCTGAATATGAAAAGAAAAAACAAGCATCAATTGACAAGGCAGCAAGGTATCTATTTTGTCCTTAGCAACTAATTTATTTGATAATATGTAACAATGCTGAAGAGGAGAGGAAGTCTTGCTGTCTTACAATGCTAACAAACAGACAATTTTCATCCAGAAAGAGCTTTCACACCTGATAGATTATGTCATTGAACATCCTAAGAAGGTCTCTGATCGGGAGCCAATCAAGAGCGAACTCAGAGACAATTTTGT
>ENA-UOTX01000731-UOTX01000731.1-compost-metagenome-genome-assembly--contig:-NODE-731-length-31896-cov-12.230491_pt1 | contig 31896 bp, 16 predicted proteins | sample MGYA00238143_ERZ746982 | MGnify/ENA primary metagenome ERZ746982 (study PRJEB28758, sample SAMN06268862) | compost metagenome | isolation source: single cell | place: USA: California, Emeryville, Joint... | reverse complement strand
AATAAAGTACACCTTTGACCAATGCGATTGTTAATTATTGCAATTCTTTAGTTTCTGAAGGTTAAAATAAAGACGATCATGTATTACCGAATCGAAGAAGGTAAAATAGTCTGCTACGGCATTCTTTGCTATTCAGCTGGAGAAAAACCTGAGATGATCGATCAAATCTATGATGTAACGGACATTTTGGTAAGATAGCCTCTTTCGCTATTGCGATATAACATTGTTATTGTATAGCCTTGTCACCCATGTAAAATCGAAGAAGACGCAGCGAAGAAGCAAGAGATGAAGAATTTCCTTGCTCATTTCTATCCTCCAAAGACTCGGAATAATCACCCCAAAGCGATTACAGAAAAAACCGATGAGATCCTTGCTTCTAAATCGATGAGGAGCAGTTACAAAGGCGTTGAATAAAGGGTTAACCTGTTTTTGTAGGTTTTTAGCTCGCTGTGTAGTGGAGGTTCTCAATGAGTTATTCTCTGAAACATTACAAATTTCGTAATTTAGTGTTGTGCAAAATAGCTTTAAGTAATTTATATGGAATGGTGCTGTGTTTATAAATTCATGTGATATGAAAAACGTTTTTTGGCCTTACATTTGCAAATTTAGCATGGTGAGAATAAGGAATTTCTCCAAATCGTGCATGAAATTGTTTACTTTTGCTTTGATGAAATATAGAACCAATCCATATGTATAAGCCTTATTCACACCAAATGTCTAATGAATCTCAGAAGGATACCGAGGTCTTTTAATTTATTACACCTAAGCGATGAATTCATAATTATTCTTTTGCGCTTCAGCATTAAATTTAGAAGAGTCAATATGAACATTTCAACGGAAATTCTCATTTTAATCGCATTCTCCGAGCGCGTTACACGATATGAAACCCTCAATTTAATTAGTTGAAATTATCTCTTGGTAACTGACTAAGAAGGAACTCAAAAATTCAGCAAAAACGGCATAGATTTGCTGCAACGTCCACACTGAGCTAAGCCTAACGTTCCTACAAAGAAATCAAAGCTGTGTACCTCTTAATCGATACCTAGGATGAACTGATAGCAGGACTTCCAGTGTTAAAATATTTAACTCATTTTAACACTAGTGGCTGGCAAATAAATTACGCCGGGAATTAATCCAAATAAGAAATCATTCGATAGAAGTGGCGTTCAGTAATTAAGAGTATTTCTTTTTTTTTGCCTTTCTTAACAGAAATTCTAAACGCAATTTTGTATCTACAATTATTTCCAGCTTCGAAAAAATGGCAGATTCGCTCTGCACACACGAAAACCTCCAAAATTTCACTCAGTTCGGTTGCCAAGATGAATGCTGCTTCGCGCAAAAATTCTGCGGTGACAGCATGGAAGTCATCAATTTTTTAGCCTTCTACACCTGCTCCTTCAAAAGTAACATTTTCTTACTGCTTTTGCTAATTATCGCCGCCACCTGGGTCACTTTTCACTTCCTTGGTACCACCTGCGAGAATTACCTTGCTCCGGCCTTGTCCGTCCTCGCTGAGAAGTTCCGATTTTCAGAAGCTCTTGCTGGAGTCACCTTAGTCGCTTTGGCAAACGGCGCGCCAGACATCATCACCGCGTTTGCAGCCGGAGGCTCTAGCAGCGACACTGGTATTTACACCGCGTTAGGGGCTATTTTCGGCGCGAATCTCTTCACGACCACGATAATCTTAGCCGGTTGTATTGTCGCTGCAAGTGGACTTAAATCCGAAGCGTTTGGGACGACTCGGGATTTGGTGTTCTTTATCATCGCGAGTTTATTTGTCCTGTCCCTCGGCTTCTCGAGGCAAATTACTTTCCCTGGCGCGATCGGATATTTCAGCGTGTACGGGATATTCTTAATCTTTGTGTTGTTTGGCGAGTACAAAATTCGTAAAAAAGAGCGAGAGGCTGTCCAGAGGCAATCCGACGTCTTTGCTAGCACTCTTGTCAATTTCGGAGACCAAGGGGAAGATGAGGAGATAAATATGCTCAATTACTTGAAGGAAAATCATTATTTTCAGATGGATGAATGCGGAGAAAGTCCATTAACGGTTCAGAAATTCAATGCGAAAAATCCGGGAAAACTTAAATGGATTTATCTCAGAACGAAGCACATGCTTCATGTAAAGTACCTCAGGCAGAAGAAATGGAGCGACCGGACCGTTTTTGAGAAAGTTCTCTTTATTTATGAGTTCCCAATCGATTTTATCAGAGATTTCTCGATTCCTTGTGTCGACGATTCCAGATGGAACCGCCGAATCGCCCCGTTCAACCCTTTTTTTGGCTCCTTGGTTATCATCTGGCAGTTCGATCTCTTTCGGTATTTTAACGATTTACCTGGGCTTTGGGTGCTCCTGATCATCTTCTGCACGGGGTTTGGATTATACATCTGGAAAATCAGCCACACGCATCGAATGCCGGATTCATTGGCGCTTGTATTCAGCATTATTGCGTTCGTTGTAAGCGTTCTTTGGGTGAATCTAATGGCGAGTATATTCCAAGATGTGCTTTTTATGGTTCAGATAATTAGCGGCTTGCCCAGTGCTTACCTTGGGTTGACGCTCCTTGCGTGGGGGAACTCCGTGAGTGATTTTTTCGTTGATTTTTCCCTCTCGAGACAGGGTTATGCTCAAATGGCAGTATCAGGTGTTTTTGCGGGGCAATTGTTTAATTTACTCGTTGGATTCGGAGGGACGCTTGTTCGAGCAACGATGAGAGAAGGAAGTATTAAGTTCGATTTGCTTGATGGGTCAGCGATAAACGACCTTAATTTAGGGATAATTGCTTTCGCTCTGGTGAGTTTTATTTTCCAGCTTGTGTACGTGTGGATGAGAAAATTCTCTTTTGGGAAACGCTATGCGAGGTTTGTAGTAGGATATTATATGCTATTCTTTGTGTTTGTATCTGTGTATTCACTGTCCCAGGCCTTACAGGGTTGAAGTATCTGCATATATAATAGTATTTGAGATAATTAGATAGCTAATAAGCATGTGATTTCTATAATTTATCTTTGAATTATCAATGAACCCTTTCAAATCATTTTTTGTTGTTGTGACAATAAGTTAAAGTCATTCAATGTACTATTTCAGGGCAAAAGCGTGGCCCAATAAAGCGTTTTTATTGCGTAGAAGTCTCGCCATAGCTTCATACTTAAAGATTAATCACCTGGAAGTATTGGAATATATATTAAGACGAATAACTCTGTTTGTTGAAAAACATAAATGCAAAATAACAAACTTCTTTTCTTTTTACATATTATACATATCCTAATCAATTTAAGTCTGCGCTGAGCCGGGTTGGAAGTCTCATCAACGGTCTTCTTGCATTAATTTTGAGCATCTGCAAAAAATCTATTTCATTAGGCAAATAGTCCATGTGAACCTCAGCAATAATGCATAACTTTATTATTGTCTCCTATTACTCCGATTTCTCAAATAACAATTGAACTCTATGTTGAACATATTTGACTGGATGTAAAATAGCAGATATTGATATAAACCTTTCTTTCTGGCAAAACTTTGAAGTATTTTCAGTCGTTCGAGGCAACCCGCAAATAATGTTCGAGGAAACTATATGTTATTAAAATATAAATCTTTCAAAACTTTTGGTATGAAAATTATCCTTTTAATTGTGATTACTTTGGTCTCTGCTGTCAGCTGCTCAGGTACAATATCTTCAATCCTCCTATGTAATTCGATTCAGAGAACCTCATAGAAGAAAATATTTCAACCTACAAAGAGTCTCCGGCTAACTTTCACAGCAATCTGATCAAAACGCCAGTATTTGTATTTTATTATCTGAAAACTCACGTCTATCAAAGAATCCACATGAGCAAAACACATTACCTCTGAGTTCAATGAAGAAGAGCAGTGGTTCGATGGAGATTTCTGAGGAGACTCTGCAACGTATCAGTAAATACCCACAATTTAATTTCGCTGACACCGAGCATCAGCTATACTCTGGTTTGGAGGTCTTACATTGACCTTGGTCATCCTTGCTGTCTTTCACTACGCTCCAAAATACATGAAAACCAACGATAAAAAGGCACTTACAGCTTTCCATTCGCAATTCGAAGAAAGAAAAAAGCAGCAAGATCATGTAGATAGCGAAATGGTGCAGTTCTTCCTCCTGAGACTCCAGGAGAAGAGCCTCGAATTGGATTTCGATGTGAAAAAACACACGAGAGGGTATCCCGAAATCCTCTTCCAGGACCAAAACTCTCTTTCAAGCTGCATTTGTTGTATTTGCCATGAAGTTTTCAACTCACCTAGGACGCTTGAATGCGGCCACACCTTTTGCAAAAGTTGCCTCGATGACTATATAAAGACGAGTCCAGTTTTAAAAAGCTGTCCAGAATGCCGCGCATTTATCATCAATTACAGTCCCAATAGGACCGTAGTACTCGATAGAATCGTCCAAGATAGCAAGATTCGCTGTCCATCGATATTGCATGATCCGTTGACACCGTGCAAGTACGTAGGGAAGTTATCAGAGTCATCTGCTCATGTACAGAAATGCTGCTACATGAGAGTCAAATGCACCTGTGGGAAGTTTATCAGAAGAATCGACTTTGCGAATCCTGCGGTTAAATGTGACTGCAAGATCGAAAGCTGCAAATATTGCCAAGATAAAGTCACTTCGCGTCTTCTCGCTGTAAGGAACCACTCGCTCGCCGTTTTTTTCTTTACCATTTCTTAGTTTCACAGCGAAAAATGTTTGGAGTCTGAGATAATTTGCAAAGAGTGCGGTCAAATGATCAAAATGAAAGAGAAATATAAACATTCGATTAATGAGTGCTTCATTAGCTGTCCTTTTTATGGCTACGGCTGCCAAGATAAAGTATGCTTGTGCCAAATATAGAAAAAGTCTAATGGGAAATCTTAGGTACTGGGGTATAAAATTCAAGACCATATAGAGGAAAAGTACGCTGAGCATTTTTACATGTTTATGAAGGCAAAGCACTCAAAAGAGTTGACGTCTTATGAAAATGAATTTGAGTTCCAAAAGGAAAAACTGTTTAAATCAAAGGAGAAAAAAAGTTTGATTCTGATGTAGATAGATACATCTTTCGACACTTCGAGGGTTTGAAACTGATACTTTCGAACTTCTTTAAACTATTTGTGTATATTTTATTGTAATTAGATGGTGTTTATATGGATTTAATATATTGATTGTAAAAGATCGCTTTGAAAAGCCAGGTTCTGTGTATTTTACTTTTCGTTTCATCATTAAGCTAAATGAAGTCAAATTCTAAGTTCTGGAGGAGTTTTTTGTGGGTTTTGCCAGTATCTCAAAGTAACACTTGGAAAAAACAATATGCAGCTGAGAAATGAATTGCAAATCAAAAGAAGCAAAAATTTATACTTTACAATCAAAAAATGGCTTGAAGTCTTTATATTAAGAACACACAAAGTTGAGCAATCTCAATTGATTATTAGTAAAGGGAATTAAATGCATCTTGCTTTGAAAGCAGGCAATCTGTCCAATAATTACAGCAGTTATCTCTCGCTTTTTCGTGGTAGGTTCCCATCGACATTTCCAGCGGGTCGAAAGCGTTTTGTTGATTCTCTAAGCTGTCGTCCTCGAAGCAGAGTTCATCTGAATTGAACCTTTTCAACGAGAAATTCTATATAATTCGCGGTTATCACACATAATTCAAGGGAAAAAAGCGAATACCTTCAGCCGATTGATATAATACGCATCCTTTCTAATCTCTTCTGGTTGGAAGCAAATGTAATCCGTGCTGCCTTGAGAGTAGTATTCTCCAGCTATCATATCTTTAAGATTGATGATGGACGATAGGCCTTTACATTTCGTATCGATGTCCGGCAGTAGCGACTTCAACTCCTTCGCAAACTCTTCATCGATTGTTATATTTTCCTTTTGAACTGACGCCATCGCGCTTTGTACCAAAAACGGGTCAATCGTCGATGCAATGGTAAATAATATCTTTTTGAGGTCGTCCTCGTTTTTCCTAGTCGCAAATCATGAATCTCCTGAATCACAAGGATAATTCCTACTCATGCTGCTGTGTCTGCGCCAAGAGCTCTTCATTTGTCTTCTGGAGCTCGGCTATTCTCTCTTCCATTGACGCCAAGCGAGAATTCATGATCTCTTGCCTTTTCTTAAGATCCAAGTTCTGCTTAGTTAGTTATTAGGCGCTTAAGTCTCAATCGAAAAATTTTTACCTCGTTCATCACAGAGGACATCTCTTGGTCAAGATCAGGCTTTTCTGCCTCGTTTTCTTTTTGGACCGGCGAGCTATCAGACGTCGACTGTGCGACGATCGGATTGGAAGGATCTAAGCCTTTTCTCGTGATCTGTGAGAGGTTATTCCTATAATTGAACGAGTTTTTAGTGTCCTGTATCCAAAGCAATGAGTACTTGTTGCCTCGATAGAAAAGCGCGTGAAAATAAACGTGGTCGTATTGCGTATCTTTTTTCTTCTTGAATCTGTACATATTCAACTAGAGGAAATTAATCGACCCGCCAAAAACACCACATACTTGACGGACGAAGGACGCGAGGTTCCCGTGCTTGAAAAAATCTGGGAGGACTCTTTCGGCGAATTCAGTGGCTTGTTTGATGACGATCGCAGTGCCATCGCTGCTCCAAGAGACATATTCATTGTAGTCGCCGCTCTATGAGGAAGAAGAGTGTTACAAGCCCATCAAGCCACAAAAGTTACTTCTAGCATCTCGTAGGTCTTAAGGAGGAATTTAGGGATCCCGCTGTTCTTCTGTTTGTCTTGAGCGCGAGCATTCTCTTTGTTTGAAGGTGATCTTTTATGCATTTGGTGTGATAACCTTGTCTGGAAACACGTCTTGGATTAAACTGCCTTTTCAGCAAGGAATAAATCGATTAATTTCAATGGTAATTGCAAACTGACTGAGTACTTGGTTTGGATAAGCAAAATCGGGCAAAGATTCTTCGATAACTACGGGGTTCGAATCTTCTAAATAAAATTTTGGATTTTGAAAGTAAGCGTTTTAGAAAAAGTTTCGAACAATAGATCATATGATTTAGGAAGCTTTAGATCTAATTCGACGCTAATAAGTAAAATAAGCGAAATTCAGTAGCACTAGCAAGTAACTTCCGATACGCTGGTTTCTGTTAGGCGATAAGAGAGGAGAGGCTGTCTAATAGTTTAAGGCCACCCATTTTTTTTGAGACACTTCCCGTTTAGATGGTAAATGACGTGTGTTTAGTTAAACTTCGGAGAAAAATAACTATGAATTCAGAGAAACGATAAGGTTCTCTATTCGAGAGAGATTCTTATTGGAAGATACTTAGGTTCCTTATGAAACCAATATCTTCGAGAGCCCAGAGACTCCCTATTCAATGATCATTCCAAATTTTTTATTAATGGGATGGGTATTTTGAGAACCCTTTGTTTTATTCAATAAAGCCATTTGCAAGAAACATGGTGAAGCTAAAGAGAATAGTCAATCTATCTGATATAACATTAATGATATAGAGCCTCAATTAAATTGTTGCATAAGCGGATGATTGCGTTTCTTCATCTTTTGCAGCGACAAGTCTCTGCTTATGCTTATATTGATAGTGTATACCTGCTGCCGCTAATCCTATGATGAACACAAGGTAGAGGTAGAAAATCCCTGGCAATTTGGTGTGGCCGTTGTATGTGTTTTCCATGGCCAGGTCGAATTCGTTTGGGAACGAAGCATGAGGAATCATCAGAGAAAGCGACCTAACGGCTAAATAGGCTCCTGAGACTCCTGTCGAAATAATAAATAAATGTCCCCATAGACTTCCTGCAAGAACGCCTCCAGCAGCCCCCAGCAGCGTTAGCAGCACATAGAGGAAGGTGACTCCGAAGCCAAAATGTACAAATATCGAGCAGTAGATCAAAAACGCGCAGACCTCACCGAGCCAAATTCCCATGAGAAAAATGCTGAGTCGATCATGTTTCACCAGTAGGAAACCTCCAAGCGCTGCGGTGAACATCGCGACGAAAACAGATGCCAGTTGGACTCCCATTCCAGCTCCAGCCAACGCGTACGTGAAAAGAAAGAAGGACACCACGTGAAAGATGATGAGGAAGCCGCTGACCAATAGAGTCAGTCTAAACAGTTTCAGTCCCAAGAAGCACTCGAAAAGTCCCAGGATCCCACCAAAAAATACAAAAACTAATCGGAATGAATACACAAACTCATAGAATTGGTGGCTCATCAAGTACGGACAGCCCTCTTTTGCCGCAGCGATGACTGTGATCTCTATTTCATTCAAATTGTGATTTATAAGCACGTCTTCTACTTTAAATCGCTGGCTCTGATTACATTTTAACACTACTGAATACTTATAGGTTGTATTTAGGGCACTAGGTGGTGGAGAGCTGTAGTTTAAGGTAATTCCGGCGTATGAATCGTGTTCGTTGATCAAATTGAAGCTCGGGATTGGATTGGATGTAAGCTTCTGGCAGTTGCCGTCTTTTCCGATGAGAACTGCCGCAGTGCCGTTGTCTGTTGATTCGCCGCAGCTAGTGTGAGTCGGTTTGCAAAAGTTGTATTTCAAGGTTTGTTTTAGTGGTGAGGTTGAGTTGGAGTATATGTAATCAAGCTGATAAAAAAGGCTCTCGATGTCGTACAGAGCTCCCGCTGAGTGGATGTATTGATAACAATTCGAGTCGGATAAGCCAGCAACTGGGGACAGAAGCAGGAGTGAGGAGAGCGCGATGAAGGAAAGATAGAACATTTGTTTATTGGAGAATTAAACAACTATATATATTAATACGAGATCAAACGATGAGATATATCTGGGAAGACAAGCATTGAAAAGATATGCTAAATAGATGTTGTTTATGGGTTAGAGAGATGTATTCTGTGACCAACTTAGAAAATAAGGACAATGAAAAATTTCTGAAAAGATCAAAGGGTACGTACCACTCTATCCTCCTCTTCCTCTTCGTCAAAATGAGATTTGCAGATAATTTGTGATCCTCTTTTGAATTGAATTGAGACAATCATTTATTAGATGATGAAAATAAGCATTAGTTGAAATGATATCTTGCTTGCATGCATGCTGATTGGCTTGATTCTGTTTCGATAGTGATAAGGTGATCAATTGAATTTAAATTTTCGCGAAAAATCAGAGCGCTGGAAATTGTGAACCAGCCAGCTTGCTATATTTCAGCAATGTCCTCGTGGCCTAATGGTAAGGCGTGAGCCTCCTAAGCTCAAGATTGCGGGTTCGAGTCCCGCCGGGGATGTAATTTTTTTAATTTTTTTAATTTAAACAGCTGTACTATTAGCCAAAATGATATGCATTGATTAAATATTGCCAGAATCATTATTTGCGTGTTTGCAAGAAATCCAAGCAGACCTCAATGCATTTTCAAGTATCTAAGTTAACACATTTAAGATTTCTTAAACTCTTTAATAACAGATAAATATTCCTTCAATTATGAATCTTCTGCATTTTATTCAAATTTGATCATATGTGAGAGTTTACTCTTTTCAACGATAGAAACGTCCTCTCATCAGCTTCAAAAATTAGCCCAAAAGGAGCCCTAAGCCTAGAGAGTAAGTTTGCTTTCAATCCTCTGAACGACGTATAGTTTATCCAAGATTGTCATAATATCGTTGATAGTTCGTCTTTTATGACTGAAATTTTCATTTGTAAAAATGTTCATGAATCACGACTTTTTTGTTGTTGTAGAATTTTAAAATGTCGCATTCCTTTTGAATCGTGTTTCTATTCACTAAAAAAACTGCTTTTTCTGCCAAAACACGCGGATCCTGATCTCTCGAGAAAATCCAAATAGTCAAGAGTGTTAAACGTTGAGATAATTATCCAACATGGGATGAATTCAAAAAAACCAGCAACCAAATGGAACGCATCCCCGAAACACACTTGATCAAAAAAGAATAAAATTAAATTAGAAAATAATAACCCCGGCGTCCTAATAACTCATGGCAGACGAACTCGAAAGAACGAGACCCCAAAAGCAGGCTTACTTGGCCAATGAAATTATCAACGGAGGGTATGATCCAAATGACTTTAAAGAATTTCTCGATAACATCAAAGACGATGGTACTCAGCAAAATGATTTCTGTTCGCATAATCTCAATCTCCTTAGGTGGAAGTAATATCGATCTCTGGACGCTTGATGAGCTTTATCAGGTAATATCTCTCTATAAGAGCTGGTTGCTAAGCCTGCAAAGGTCGTAAATGACTACAAAAATGCATTAATCCAACGTGAGCAAGAGAAAAATAACATATGGCAATCGAACGATATCTGGAAACCAGCCAACGATTTTAAGGAACAGGCACAAGAAAAATTTGATTTCGATTTCCAAGGATTTGAAAACAAGTTCAAGAAATCAGCGGTGGAAGGAACGAAAAAGGCAATAAAAGAAGACTTCAATTTCAAAGAAGATTTTGAAACCCAGGTGACGAAAGCAGCGATCAAAGGAACAAAACACGCAGTGAAAGAGACATACAATGATTTTAAGTTCGAAGAAAAAAAGACAACGCAACAAACTTCCCAACCTGCTCCTGAGAAAAAGAAACCCACGGAATACCCTAAACCTCAAGAATTTGAGCCAAAAAAGCCTGAAAAGGTTCCAAAAAAAGAGCAAAAGATCGAGAAAGAGCCAGAGATAAAGGCAGAAAAGAAAAGTCCTACTGGAATCCAAGAGGAATCAATCCCTGAAGATCTTTCAAGAGGCAGAGCTTCGACAACGGGCAGACCGTCTGCGGGAGATGACGAAACATTTTATAGTGAGAAAAAATGCGTCAAGTCCGGAATGACCGAACTGAGTAAAACGAAGGACATTAGCATCCTCATTTCTGGGTAATATTTTCTCTTTGAAGAGATAATCACAACCGAAATAAGCACTGAGATAGTAAAAGGAGGATTATTAACGAGTTCGTACCTGGTGTATGTGGTTACAGTCAAACCGCTGGGTTGGACGGTGAGAAGACGCTTTGATGATTTCGGGTGGCTGAGGTCGTATCTTTGCAAGCAGTATCCTTATATGATAGTAAATTAATATGAGACTGAATTGAGTTAATGATGAGCCAAGGTTCCGCCAATAACAACTAAAGCCAAGCTAAAAAAGCCAGATGCTGATATGATAAAGCGCCGAATGGCATTTTTCGAGGTAAGAGTCTAATAAACTAGCAAGTTTATATCCTTGTGAATTAGAAATTCCTAACGAATTTATTGGAGTACCCAGAAGTGCTCGGAAATAAGATTTTCGAGGGCTTTTTGAGGATTGAGGATCCTAAGCAGTTTAAAGAACTCAAGAAAGAAGGAGATAAAGCGAAAAAACCTCATGGACTGAGTGACTTGACTAAAGTAGACGGCAAGGTACTAACTTCACTGCCCTTTTCTCTCATCTCACATTGATTCAATCAGCTTATCTTGAAAACTGGTCCTGAGCTCACAGATCACGCGCAAAAAACAACTGATATGATTACTTCCGCGAACGCGATTTATGCAAAGTGATTTTTTTGCATGCGATTAATTCGCTAACCACATACTTTATAAATAGAATGCGACTCCTAGCTAAAGAGCTTCAAACTCAATTCGATAAAGTTTCAGACACCGTCTTCAACCTCGGAGAGTGCTTTACTCAGCTTTATAACAACACAGCTGCGTTCAATACCTCTGTTGCAGTGGGAGCAGTAATTTCGAATATTGACATGCGAAATATACATGAATCTCCATTTTAATAGAGCAAAGAACTTGAAAATGTATATCTCACCGTGAATAATATGATGGTTTCGTGGGGTAAAAGCACTGCGGCTTCCTTGGACATAACACTATTATTACGATAGGCGGACAGCTCGTCGGACAGATCAAAATCGTTCAAGATGGTCTCGAAAATTTCTTCAAATACTCAGATTTTGAAGGCGATGCGATCAAAGACGTATATTATCATTGTTTATCATCATCAGGCTAACTAAATCGCATTGATAGATTATTAAAGTCCGACAAGGCTTACATAACGAATACTACAAACATAAAAAAGCCGTAGATGCGAAAATAGATAAGCAGAAAGCAAGCGCGAAGGTATTTGTCTCTTCAAATCCTGTTTTGGTCTAATGTTCCTTTATTTCATTAGGAAATCCAGCAATTAGAGGAGTTAAGAGACGTGTACGCTTTTTACAGCAACGAGACCTTCGAGCAGATCACCCATGCGCTGCAGATCAAATGCAAACATTATACTCGTAACTTTGTGAGGTTTGCCAGCAATCAGACCAAGAATCTTCAAGAGGTAAAAACCATTGAAGAACCTTGCTTTATTAATTATTGCCATTAGCTTTTCAATCATTGGTCTGAAAGTGTAGCGCATCTGAGCGGCAAAAAGAACCCGAATCAGAAAGCGGGAGCAATTATGGACCGAGCGCAGTTCAGGCCCGAAGAAAAAGCGTTGGATGTAGATGAAGACTAGTATTTACGAGTAGGTTAGAATATCGTTGAGAGAAACATGGCAGTCATATTATAATTACATGCAGAAATGCTTATTGATGATCATTATCATGAATCTAATGAAAAATTCCCGAATAAGCTGATATAATCAAAGTAAAATTGAGAATTAAAGCTGATATCAGTGTTAGGACCAATATACTGCTTTGCTAATTTTGAGTAGCTCTCATCTGGCTTCATTTCAAGCCGATTTCGGGAAATATAACATAATTTGCAAACATAAAATCCTTGTAATGATTATATCGTGAAATATAACGTAATGACTCATTAATTATTAATTAACCTGACAGAATTAAAGAAACTATCGTAATCTCCAATGGAAGATATGGATTCAAAGATAGGCAGCCTGTCCGATGCACAGGAGATCGAAACAGTCCCCGAGATAACAAATGAGAAAGTGAAAGCTCTGCTGGCAAAATTACCCCCATTCAAGCAGTATCCTATGGAAGAAATAGATCTAAGCGCGATTAAACCAAGGCAACTCAGTAACGACGCGGTCTATATCGGAAGGGTTGAAGGAGACTCTCGAGAAGGGTTCGGAAAGCAAATATGGCCAGATGGGACATATTTTGAAGGTTATTGGTCTGAAAATAAAGCGGATGGGAAAGGAAGAATCATTTTCCCTAATGGTGATTATTATGAAGGGACTTTCCATAGGAATGCCTACTCTGGTGAAGGTAGTTATTATTGGGCAAATGGAGCCTCGTACATTGGTTTTTGGGGATCGAATCAAGCAATAGAGACGGGAGTTGAGAAATATGCTAATGGAAATATCTACGAGGGTGAATATATTAATGGAAGAAAATACGGGCAAGGAACACTCACGTTCAAGGATGGTTCCATTTATAAGGGGTCATTTGTAAATAACCTTCCTGATGGAGAAGGAACTTACATTTGGGCAGACGGCAGGAAGTTTGAGGGGCAGTATGAGGCTGGACAAAAGAAAGAAGGGAAAATGACTTGGCCAGACGGGTCCTCATACGAAGGAGGTTTCGAGAATAACAAATTTTCTGGCAATGGGAAATATCAATGGGCTGATGGGTCAATTTATGAAGGGTCGTGGTCCAATGGCATGAGAAATGGCTGTGGAAAATATACTAAAGGCAAAGTCGTATATGAGGGTGGCTGGAAAAATAACGTCCGCCATGGGACAGGAGAATTCACTGATGAAAATGGCAATTCAAAATCAGGCGAGTGGCAAAATGGTCAGCTCGTCCGCTGGACTATAGCAAAGTCTCGGAGAGTGTCTTTCGTTGAAGTGAGCGAAAAAAAGAGAGATTCTGTGGCAGGGACGCCACCTGTGACATCTCCAAGGGTAGTTCGATCGAAATCATCAGTTTCATCGCGATCTAAAAGTCCAGCTTCAGTAAGTGAAAGTCCAAGCTATACTGACTCTGATCCTGACTCTGACTATTAATGAACATTTAAGTAATTGATAAATAATTGGGTGTTTGCTTATTTGCTTTCGAATATTAAAATATTAAGTATCATTTGACTAAAATGAGCTCATACTCATAACAAAACATCTTTTTGAAATATTTTTCACTTGCCTATTCTACCGAATCATGATGTGCTGACATTAAAGATTCCCGATTTAAAAACTATTGCAATTCTTTTGCCATTAAAGCAATACGTCTTTTCAAAGTTTCGAGAATGTGCTTTGAATGCTTCAAAGATGAGTAGTTAACCAGCAGCTGCTATACTGTGGAATAATAAAATATATGCCTTCAACATATGACGAAAATTGTTTTTATTCACAGATCAAATAATTTTACCTGAGAGATTTAAGAAATAATATACAGTTTCTAATCTCGATAATCTCGGGTCAAAAGTATATGTCAAAATTTTGTAGGAAAATCAACATACATGTAAATGCGCCAGCTTGATTCTGTGTCTGGTTTTGTTATTATTTCTGGTTATTTTCATTCGCTGGGTTATTCTCATCAACCGGATAAAGTTCTTCGCTAATAACGCTCCTTATATTCAGCACATTGCTGTTTGGTAGGATAGAATTATCCAAATAGATCATTTCGCCCGTCTTGTGAATGATCCTTTTATTGGAAGTATTGCTTACGATCTCCGACACTGATAGATCAGGAATCAGCTTTATTTCGCTAACTTCCACCGTTTGCTCCTGCTCTTTCTTCTCAGGGCTAATACCAACAATGTCTCTGAGCTCCGAGTCATCGAGAATGAAGTGCTTTGGTTTTGGCCTGCTTGGTGAGGTTTTTTCCGGGCTTTGATTAACTGACGATTCATTCATAGCCAGCGTGTTTGTTTGCGGGTTCATTGCCATACTGGACGCGTTAATCGATAAATTCACATCCTTGCCTTGAGAAATACCGTCTTTCAATTGAGAATCGACCACACTGGCCGCAGGATTGACACTGGCCTTATCGGCTCGAGGGAAAAAGGGTCTCAGCACCGATCTATCCATAATTTTGATAATGCAAATTCGCGCCTTTGATTCTGAGGTCATTGGGTTTCCTCCTAGTATTAGCAGGAGGACTACATGGAATACCACCTTGAAAACCTGATAAATGGTTAAGTCGAAAAGGACACCAAGTCCCATCGCCAAAAGCCATTTCTTTTGAGCTCGTTCTGGAGTTTTCGTCGCAATAGCAACGATAGTGGGGAAGCAGATGATCGTGATAATTATAAACCAGCTAACGGCGAGCACAAATTGAATTTTCGAGTTATCACGCGCCTTCCGGAGTTTGTTTAAGGTTGAATCGTCGTAAGGTTTTTGTGTCGTTGTGGCGCTCCTCCTTAGCATAAATGGGATCAGCATACTGACAGGGAGAGTTGTAATAACTGCCAAAATTGCAATCCCAAAGGCCTCTCCACCTGAGTAGGAATAGTTGGTTCTCTATTGTAAAATGTTAGCTGAAACCCACTTGGTGCACAATACCAGGAAGAAAAAGCCTGAAGTCGTAGTAATAACCATGTTCCTGCAGTAGTATAGCAATGCTCGGTACGCCCGAGGGAATCGGAGTTGGTAGTCGACGAAAATGGACAAAAACACGTGAGATTCCTGATTATTAATCGTTAGCAATGAAAATTTTCAAATTTCTTACAAGCAAAGCTCGCCAGAACTTTTTCTTCACCTCATCTTTATCGAAGTTTTGCTGAGCGAGTCTCTTGCTTGATCGAACCTTCTCCTATCAAGGCTTAGACACAGCGGTCAGAGGGTTAGGTTATACCATATCCTCTTCGTATCCTATGACATCTGATATAGGTTGGTCGGGATTCTGGGTCTTTTGCTTCATATAATTATGCAAAACTCTCTTTTCAAAAGCCCTTTTATCAAGCCCCCATCCAATCAAAGCAACAACGACAAACAGCCCGAAGTTAGCAAACATCAAGGCAACCACTAGAAAGCAAAATAAGTAAGAAAGAGCACAACAGTTGTAAATTTCACCGTGAGAAGTTCTGATCGTGTACGCCGTGTCTCCAACCATTACCATTCCCGACTCATTCGTGATGATCATCAAGTTCAGATTGCTTGAGAGAGCTACAGGGCATCCCTGATACTTTATCGCGTTGCTAAGCAATTCGAGGGTTTGGTTTCCTTGAATCTCTGCCCCATTTCCAAGATAAATCAGCAACTTTTGCGTTTGAATAGAGCATTCACGAGAACTCCCTAGCAAATCGTCATTTGCTTCGCTTTGTTGAAGGAAGAGATTGCAAGCGCTCTTGCTAATGCTGCCGTTTGTGTCATCCTCCGCTATGATAATAGGATGCACGAAATCGATTTCAATTTGCAGGGTGTCGGTAAATAGTTGCCCAGTGAGATTTGTAGGCTCACAAGAGCATTTACTGTATGGGATATTGGAAAAAGGGCGACTCAAGTAAGTGTCATTGCAAGTATATCCACCCTCAATTTTGCAAGCAGAGCTGCATCCATCGCCATCTATTACATTTCCGTCGTCACATTCCTCAGTCCCACCCAACTGTGAGCCTATCTTCAAGCTGTCACCGCAAATTGTAGTGCAGATGCTAGGTTGACTTCGGTTCGTTTGGCTGCAGCTCCATCCAACTTGGATGTGGCAGGTCGAATTACATCCGCCAATTGAGTTCTTCTCGCCCGTGTCGCATTGCTCAGTTCCTACTACTACTCCGTCTCCGCAGACCTGCGGATAGCAGCCTGATGCTCCGTTAGAGAGGAAACCTGCTGTCTCATTACATTTATCGCACTGCGTGAAGGATGGTCCAGTGCAAGTTAGACATCGGTCGCTGCAACTCTCGCATTGGTTTGTTGTGGAATCCTTGTAGGTGCCATCAGGACAGCTTGGAAGACATTCGTTATCGAGGAGGTACATAAACCCGTTGCAGCTTAAGCAGTTGTCAGAGTTAGGCCCGTTACAGGTGTAGCAAGTCCAATGGCATTTAGTGCAAGTTAATACGTTTAAGTCTGCATTCACAAAGAATTCTGGAATGCACGTTGAGCAGCTCGCTACCGACGTTGAGCAATTAGAACAGAGCGGATCATCGCAAGGCTCACATCGCATATTCGTAGTGTCTTTATAAAATCCAATTGGATCACAATCCACGAGACAGGTCTTATCATATAAATAGTAATTTTGAGAACAACTCGTACAATTGCTGGGCACTCCTTCACAACTTGCACAATAAGTATTACACGCGACGCAGTCAGTTGAACCCTCCGGTTGGAAGAATCCTGCCATACAAGCCGTACACACATCCGCACTGGCATCACAACTTGAACAATTCGCTATCGCGCATTCTTCACAAGTTCCTGTGTCTGTATTGGCCCGATAGCCCTCAGGACAGGTCTGAACGCATGATGAATTCAATGACAGTAAGAAGAGCCCTGTAGCACAAGAAGTGCAGTTATTTGGGCCTGCACCAGCGCAGGTTAAACACGTTGAATTACACACCGTGCAATTTCGAGTTGCAGAATCGAGGTAGTACCCTGCTGCACAAGCACATATATCCGGGCCCAAGGGACACAGCAAGCAGCCACCTAAGCATAACTCACAAAATTTAGCAACAGGATTCGCGAAGTATCCATCAGGACACGACGAAACGCAAGTACCATTAGGGAAAAGGAACTTTGAGCAGTTATTCGCATTCCAACCCATGATCCTAAGATTCGAGATGCCAAAGGACTGGATATCTGCAGTCTGATCTAGATCGGTAACAAATTCCACGATCAATTGCGTATTATTCCTTGTTTGCAGGCTCGTGTTCAACGTAACATTGGAGATGAACTTATCGTTTATTGGAGCCCCGCAGAGATTGCTTGTACCAACACTGCTCTGATTGTACGTGAATATTTCAGTCCAAAACCCGCCGTTAATGCGCACAAAAAGTGCATTGCCAAAACTCCAACTGTCGATTACATATAAATCGAATTGCACTCGCAGCAAGTCATACGTTTGGTTCAGATCATATACCTTTTTCACAATTGCTCCTCCAGAAAGCTGGTTATACCCGCCTAATAGCTTTACAGACCCGCATTGTGATGATGGAACCGCCGTTGAGTCTGAAAACTGCCACCCTGAAAAAGAAGCTACGAGGTCAAAGACTCTCGAGACATTCATATATTTGCACTCTCGCCGAGATACATCAGGATAATACCCGCTGGAGCAGCTCTGAGAGCATTCGTTCTTCACAGGGTCGGAATAAGAGTCACTGGAGCACGAATTCCAGAAATACAAGCGAATATTGCGCAGTAATACACCCGCAAAGGACGGTATAGTATTAAGGTCTGTCTTCAACTGCAGGTTAACGTCTGTGAGGCTGTTTGTGTAGTTCAGAGTCCAATTATACACAAAGCTACTGAGCTGCAGAGTCGACGAGCAAGTGGAGTCATAGACAAAATTTGTTACAGTTGAAGAGGAATTCCAAGTCTGGTTATTAACGGAAACATACAACGTGTTCTGTTTCCAGCGTCCGAGCAACACAGCATCTATTACGACCTGTAGGTTGCTGTATTTCTCACTCCCAGTCGAAAAGCTTTTCGTAATTGTTCCGGTAGAAAATGGCCCGAGGTATGTGGTTTCACCGCACTGACTTGTCGTTACTTCAGACGAATCAGATGTAAAAACCCATCCATTATAAGTATCTACCAGGTCTGTGATAGTCAGGGCTGGAGGGTAGACGCTCCAGGCAGAAGTAATAATCATAACGAAGACGAAGAGTTTCATGAAAATTTTATTTTCTTGGGAATAAATTCAAATAAACTTCCTTATTTCGTTGTTTAAATATTATTTCTCCATTCAAGCGAGGTTAAAAAAAAGAGTTCTCTCTGAGATATGGAAAAAAGTTACAGAAATAACTAATATCCTAGCCCTACTTACATAAAATTAACTTTCTATTCGGTTCTTAGTATCATTATCATCAAGCAATAGTTTCTTCAGTTCAGTTACTGTATTGGGTTTACTGTCATCTACTTGATACGATTGCGAATCCGATGGATTCACTAAGATTTTAGAATCCATACCTAGCGGCTGGACTTTATGCGACAGGAGTTCATCCTGTTTGATCTTCGCTTCAAACGACACTTCTTTTTCCTTTCTATGTTGTTCGTTGATCTCTTCCTGCTTTTCGCCGAGCTGCGAGACAAACATATCGATGATGAACGCAATCATGATATTATATGAGATGAGAACACCAGCTATGTAGAAACCAACGAAAAAAAATCTGTCCGCTCTGGACCCTTGGATCTCCACTGTCAGGGCAACCTGCAAAGAAATGCTCGGTTAGAATTAGTGTCTTAAGCGGTTTTTTACCGTGTTCAGCCAGTTGTTAACCACCAACAAATGGAAGCAGGTAATTAGCCCTTGGCCAAAGTCATTGAAATTCTCGTAGATATAATCCGGCGTTATCCCGAGGTCTTCCCAATTGACAGTCTTGGCTCTGTCTGAATTGAACTTTCCACCATACAGCGTCGTGCCTAGCGCGTTTTTCAGTTTCTTAAGGCCGTTTATGAAGGGATATTACCTATGACGGTGAACGTGTAGAAAACAATGAATAACAGCCCCGCAAGGTTTCTGAAGAAAGGAATCAATTTATAAAAAGTATCGATAATGATCCAAAATTCATCTTTTTTTCCGATGTAACGGATAACTCTCACACATCTCGGCAGGACTGCATAGTGGACCCAGTACACATCGATTGTTACGGCGTTTGTGATGAATAAAAGCAGGACAACCAGCCCTAGCATCGAGGAAACGAGCTCGAATAGGACAAAAGCTGATTTTTTTGCATTCTTCCACCCTAAGACGAAAATGAAAGAACTTATCACCTTCAAATTTTACCCATGGCATATAGCATGATACAGGCGTCAACGAAACAAATAGCTGTGAATACAGCTTCGATAATACTGCAAATAAAATCTGCTTGGGGGTCCGTCGGTTGGCTTGGTTCTGAGCTGGCCATTGAAGTCTGCCAGATAAGCACCATGAATGCGATGAAACTCGCGAGGGTTATTAGAGATTCGTATATTGGCGAATAAATAAAATTGAGTTTTCCTCCAGTTGCTTCATTCACTTCTCGTTGGACCGCTTTCTCTCTATCTTGCTTTTTCTTTATTTGTTGTTCAAGAGCTTCGATGTCCTCCCTAACTAATGAGACTGAGGACTCGAGGTCAGTTGCTTACTTCTGGTAGACGATTCCTTTGGAAATAAGTTCTTTTTCGAAAGTCCCATTTTCGTTTCTGTGCATTGCGATCATTTCGTTCAAAATGCTGTGAGCCAAATCAAAGTTTATTTCAATGGAGCAGTGATGGCCAAATTACTCAAGTAAGTGATATTTCTTCTTTAGGACGAGATCATTCACGTCAGAATTGAGTATTTCCTTGAAATTGAAGTAGAAGATAGCGATAATCATGTTATAGAGCAGGAAATAATTCGATATGATGAACAGCATGAAAAATAAGAACGAGAACCGATACTCTGCAAATATCGGGTACATGATGTCTGGATAGTTGCAGGTGGTCTGGCAGACTAAGAGATTGTAGAGTGTATCCCAAAAGTCTTCGAAATAAGCATGTGTAGGAGTCATTTGGTTCTGAGCGGTCCCTTTGTAACAATTACTCATTTCCAATGGGAAAGAAAACGAAATTTACTGTAAAAGAAGATCCTTGCACTGCAGCCGAAAAGCATGAAGTTCACAAAAAGCATCAAAAGCAAGTAGCGACTGCGCCAGACGATTCCAAGGTAAAGTTTGAACGTTTTCCTCATCGTACGGCTATATAATCCAAGTTATCGAAGAAAACGTACCCATTTCTTACAAGTAAAGTGCGAAATATATGGGCCTGATAAGCGAGCTCATCGGAAAGGGTAGGCTCCAAATAACCTCGCTGATAATGAAAACGTAAAGCAGCACAGTGAGAATGGTGAGGAAGTATTCTCGAGGAAAGTTGTCCCGATTGTTCTTGATATATTTCAGTTTCACCCATTTTAGGATTGTCAAAAAAGTGCAAGTAAATAGACTGAGGAAGATATATAGTCCGTTTGATATTTTCGGGACCTGTGAGTTATAAGCTTCCACCACTCCATACCTCAAGGTACAATCGAACTATACAAAGAATTATCTGAGAAAAAAGGCGCTAGTTGAGTACATTCCAGCCATCTTGTCGAAGACACCAGTTCGGCCGCTCGAATAATGGAAGAGCTAAATATACAACCATTGCTGCAGTACGAAGCCATGCGGTTTGATGATAAATTCTTCTAATTTTAGCTGCTTTTGCCGTAGGAACGTATAATCTTTTTTCTATGTGCTGATTATGGATGCTGGAGATCGAAGGGTTTACCCTGTAGAATGTCTCTCGCGTTGCTTAAATCAACGGCATAACGAATATCCTGGAGAATTTTTTCTTTGAACTTATCAGCGTTTATCTGTTTCAAAAGTTTGAAATTGTCCAGGTTATCGCGACTAGGGACTGGTTCGACCATTTGCTCTTCCTCTGGTTTCTCGTTTTCATCAGCTTCAAGGATCAGAGAAAATTTGGATTCAGACTCCATTTTATTGCGTCAAGTTTATTTTGGTCTCAGCTCGGGATTTTATGTACGTATTCACTAATCAAGAAATTTTCAGGAAGATTATTTGATAATGTAAGAATGCGATTTGGATCTTTGAAATATAGACTCAACAAGAGCGACTTCGATGATTTTGAAAGATAATAAGATAATAACTAGATTTATGTCTGGGGCTGTGGTTAATTACCTTCAATTGTTTATTTTCTCTCTCTCTTTCTCATCTGAATGTCGTTTTGAAAAGCACAGTACAGAGATATTGGGTATGTGTTTATAATTGGTTTTTTCCCTTAGCGAGTCATAGATCACTTTTGATTTATTAGTAATGAATTAGTATATTGGAAAACCGACAGAGCTTGTTAATTGAGATAGGATGATAAGGAGACTACATTTTAGAATAAATCGTTCCTTTGGAAAAAAATTTGGTTCTAATTAGAATTAATCATAATGACTTCAAGCTAAATCGGGGTATGTGGTTCGAATTTATGTGTATATTGGAAGCATCTTATTTCTGGGTGGCGCTCTTAACCAATTTTGGTTAAAGCGCTGTAAATTAACTGATTTGGAAGGTGTAGTAGCCAAGTTGCCAACAACGAGCGTTCTCGCATCTTGAGGGAGCTAGATTGGATCAGGCAAGATCTTTCAAAAAAGAGTAAGAAATACGGAAAATGATGATGGAAGTTACGCAGTCGGGCAACGAGAGCACGTAAAATTTTAAATTTATTCACAAAAAGAAACCAATCTGCGTGATCTCATTCGATATTTACCATACAGCAGGTTTTAAAGCCATAAACTACCAAAAAAGTACTTTAATTCTGTAATTTCCCAGAATTTTAGCAATTTTGGAATCACTTATTAGAACTTATTTTCTATACCATAAAATAATAAATGCAACTCTCATATCAAAACTCTTGTTCATCAACTCTTGCTCATCCTTAGCAGCCCACTCGATACATTCATGAGAAGCTGCCGTTCACTCTGTAAATGATATTTAGAGGGATATTTGAAACCTTCAAGCAAAAATGTCATATACTATCATATCAACTCAGTCCCATTCATTCAATGCCAGTGTGGCGTGGCCAAACTTTTAACAATTACAAAAAATATATACATTTTGCTAATTTCATCGGATAATGCAAAATAGCAGTCGCTTCTTGACTCATTAGGAATTAACCGTGATTAAGACTAAATTAAATTCCTATTGGATTTATATAATATTTGGTTCTTCTGTCAAATCAGATCGATGTTGAATGTGCTCACAGAGGCGCTACGACCAAAGCAAACCTTTGATAACCGACAATGGCTGGACTCTTTTAGGGTCATAGTATTTGGGTTTTTGCTAATCAACATAATCGAGTTAATTATAACAGCTTCTACTCTCCAGCAATGGCCAAACGAACGAACCTTCCCGTCAAAATTGTTTGGAATTGTGGGCACGCTAGGTATTCTTCTGCTTCTGGAATTTCTGCTGTGCTTTCTTTGGAGGAGAGCAGAAACGAGAAAAAAGCACACTTTTTATGTTATTCCTGCAGTCTGTGCCTTTTTTTTCTACTACCAAGTCGTTGTGCTCTGCCAGCCTGACGGAGACTCATTCTACCGAAGTTTTGCAGGAATCTATGAAATCATACTGTACAAAGTCATCCTTGTTTGTTTCTGCCCGAATATATTCACACAACTCGTCATCTTAATCGGAGATACGATCGTGATAATGATTCGGGTGGATGAATTCCACTCAGCAAGAGGAATCTCGATTTGTTGTCTGAATTTGTTGCTTCCATATGTAATCTCGCGTCTTCCAAGCAAAATCACAAAGGCGAATTCGCATTATTTCCCTGATGCCACGAATTCTTCGATACACGAGGCCTCTGAATGGATTGACGAGCTCTTAAATCACCTGCCAGACGGCGTGGTTGTCTTCAAAGAGGATGGTTTAGTCAAATACTTCAATGAATCGGTTGTCTCTCTCCTCGAAAGCAAGCATCAAACTTTCATTGATGATCTAATGAAGCTGCCTAATAAAGATTTACTTGCCGAAATGCAAGCTGATAAGGACTATTCTCTCGTCCCTAGCGTAATCGAACACTATAAATCAGATCCCTTGAAAGCTGCGGATCTTCTCTCAAAAGGACCGTTGAAATTGAAACTCGAGCCCTCGATCGGCTTGTCTTTACCTCTAGAACGTATTAAATCCACAGGCAGATCTCTACCCAAGCTCTCTATAAACCTTGCACCCACCGTAGAAAACTCACCCTTACTGAAGCCTTCCCAGACCACTTTATCCAAGACAAACCTCAATGACACACGACGAAAATCGTTATCACAGCACCCTAGTCCCATGTTGTCAGAGGCGAGAAAAAGGCGATTTTCGGTCGAAGGCGGCCTGTTACCACCGCAATCTACTGAAAGAGAATCTCTCTACGATTATCAAGGTTCTCTCAGAGACCCTAGAGAGTTAATGAAGAGAAGACACGTCAGTGTTGGAGAATCTTCGCCCTATCTATCGACCACGCATAGGAGGGTAACTAGCTCGCTTCATAAAATCTCGATTAATTTAGACAAAACCACCCCTCGCGTTTTCAATGAGATTGAAAAAGAGGAATTCGCTGATAACGAGAGGATTGCCCAAGACCAAGCGATGAAAATAAGCTTCAAAGGCGCTGTAACGAAGAAGCAGCTGCTGAACGGAGAGAAAAAATCGAAGCATTCCACCGTTGGAGACGCGATAGTCGCAATCCTGACCCAAATTAGCAAAAATTTTCATCATGGAATTGCCACTTTGAAGACCCAGACCAGGCATTCATACTCTTTTACACCACGACTGTCCTTAGGAGCTAAAAGAGAAGCGTTACGAATAAGAAGGAGAGCCAACACTGCTACTCAAGAATTAAAGAATAGTGGATGTGAGGGAGAGACGAGCTCTGACGAGCTTTTCACTGGCGCAATGACCATGAATAGTTTTGTGAGGGTAGGATCGAACCAAATCAGGTACCTGTCGCTCTCGTTTTCGTCGATTCAGGTGAAGAGCCAGACCTATCTACTCGTTTCAGTGAAGGACACGACGAATCAAGATATTGCCTCGAGGCTTAGCATACTGGATAAAAAGAAGAATCAAATGCTTGCGATGGTGTCACATGAGTACCGGTCTCCTCTGAGTGGGATTGTCTCGACATTGGAGATACTCTCAGAGAAGATAAACCCGCACTACGAGGAAAAGTTTGTAAAACCAGCGCTTAACAGCGCCAAACGCCTGCTGAGTCTTGCGAATGATATTCTTGATTTTCACCAGCTCGAGAATCAGAAGTTAAAATTCGTTTACGAGCCTTGCGTTTTGAAAGATATTATCAAATCTGCAATGAGTGTCGTGGAAATCTCGATCAAAAGCCGTGGGCTGTACCTGACGCTTGATGCTGATAGTAATTTACCAAAGACGATAGTGACGGATTCGAATCGTCTCCAGCAAATCATACTCAATTTGCTCTCAAACGCGGTAAAATTCACCCTAAAAGGCGGAATTACTATCAAAGTGAGCTCCTATGGCGAAGGTAGAGTGTTATTTGAGGTTAGTGATACCGGAATTGGGATTAAGCAGGAGAATTTATCAAAACTTTTTCAAGAATTCGGCAAAATTGACCTTGGCGCACAAACCTCCCTTAACCGTCAAGGAGTGGGTTTAGGGCTTCAAATCAGCAATGCGCTAGCAAAAAACTTGAATTTAAATCCAAATGATAGCGGTTTACGTGTTAGATCAGTGTACGGAAAAGGAACGACGTTCTCATTCATTATTGATGACTTTTCGAAGGAGCAAGAGGAAAATTTCTTCCATGCAGATGAGGAATCAATTGATGTCTTGCCCCCATCAACACAAAGAGGAGGGTTGACACAGGCGATTCCAGCATTCTCCAACTCGCTGCGTAGTTTCCATTTCGATAATCACTTCGTTGGGTTGTCTGATCGCAAACAGGCCAGCAGCATTAATATCGAAGAAGTCCCTAGTCCCACTCTACCTCAGCTGAGTCTTCGGAATATCGAAGGCGCGGAATGTCCAACGTGCGCAAGGTTCTTGATCGTTGATGATGATGAGTTCAATCTGTTTACAATGAAAAATCTATTTGAAGCTGTGGGAATCACGCGGGTTGATGTAGCCAGGAACGGAGTTGATGCGATAAAACTGATTTCTGAGAAGGCGAAAGACGAATGCCACAGTTCGTATGCTGTTGTGCTTATGGATTGCGAGATGCCGATGATGGATGGGTTTGAAACGACAAAAAAACTGCTGGAAGTGAGCAGATCAGGAATGGTCCCAAAGCAAATGATTTTAGGCGTGACGGGTCACGCGGGGAAAGAAGCTCAGAAAAAATGCATGAAATGTGGGATGGTTGATGTCCTCACGAAGCCGGTTGGGAAGAAGGAACTAACGGCAAAGTTAGTGAAATTACTAAAGGATTGCCAATAATGACCGTGCGATTATTTTGAGTATTTTATTGAAAAGCTGACCAAGCAAGATTCAAAGTATACGAGATGTTTTTTAACAAATTCGTCCATGTAGTTTGAGTGAATTTATGAAATATTGGAGTTTATGTTGGCAGCTGCCAATGATAATTTTATTCTGTGATTGGTATAAGAAAAAAAAGTATAAAATTTATATGTTAAAAGTAGTTTCTGTTTTTTCTGTTCGAAAACATCGTAGGCTTGCCTTGTCATTTATTCGATGCTTTCATAGTCTTAATTTAACCTCAATAGCATAAACCTGTTTCTGATTGAAAATGAGGTCAAAAATTCAATAATTTTACTTTGGAATAGCTGAAAAATTAAGCATTAGATTTAATTTTGACCAAGTCTTTGAGAGCCTTTACTCGTGATTTCTTTAATATTGAGCTAGAAAGAGAGCGCCTTCGCCCTAGCCTCGCTTCGCTTTGGAAGCTTGTTTTTGAGTCAGTCAATACATTCTCAAATTCGATGCGAACAAAACGACATCGTATATAATCCCAATAAATTCCGAAACCCAAACCGAAATTTAAAACTTTTTTGAAATTAGTTTCAAGTACTTGAACCAAAATGGACTCTCTCGTCTCAACTCGCGTGCGCAAAACCTCGATGACGCACGAAGAACTCCTTGAGTTAGCTCTGGAGGCAAAAAACATCGAACTTGACGAATGGAAAACAAAATTAAAACACATTGAAGCTGAACTCCAAAAGCTCGGTGCAAGCTATCAGGAAGTCCAAGCCAATCTCGAAAACCAGATACGAATTGTTGAAAGTCAGAAGGATCTGAAGCAACAGCTCGATGAAAAAGCAGCTGAGTATGAGAAATTGACTCATGAATATGAAGGACTGAAGGCATCTGCTGATGCCACCTCTTCTGAGGATAAACTCAATAGCTTAAATGAGGAAATTAATCAAGTGAAGGAAAGTGCAAAGGAGAAAGAGGCTGAGCTTCAAAGAAGGATCCAAGAGCAGAAGGATGCCTTTGGAGAGCAGTCAAAATCGTTGCAAGAGAAATATGCAGCGGAGTTAGAAGCGCTTGTTCAGTCGCTAGCGCAGAAAGAGAAGGAAATTGAAAGGCTCACGAATGAGTTGGAACAAACAACTCGTGGAGCGGATGAAAAGAGCAAGCTGCAAGAGAGTTATGATCAGCTTTTAGCACAAGTTGAGGAGGCTCGTTCCGCCTACAATACCAAGGAAAAGCAGCTATCTGAAGAGATTGAGAGACTAACCCAAGAGCTAGCTGCCAAGGAGCAAGAAGCCAAGGATATTAAAACCGAATTAGAGAATTTAGCGCAATCACACGCTGATGAACTCCATAAAATACGCGAAAGCCAGAGCAGCCTCGGATCTAAATGGTCTCAGGCGATCCAAGAAAAAGAAGAGGAACTCTCCCAAATTAAAGCCGAACTCGAGAAAAGCAAAGATCAACTACACCAGACGCAAGAATTAGAAGGTAAAGCGAAGCAACTCGAGCAAGAGATTCAGAATCTCAAAGACGAGCTTGAGAAGAAAGCGCAAGATAATAAAACAGCTGAGGATGCGCTAAGAAAAGAATTGGAAGGCCAAGTCCAAGAACTTGAGAATAGGTTGCAAGAGAAAGCACAAGAGCTTGAAACTGCTATCCAAGAGAAGGAGACAGCTCTCAAAGAGTTAGAGGATCAGCATGGCGCTGAAAGACAGAAATTAGATGAGGAGAAAAACAAAATTAGTGAGGAGTTAGAGCAGAAAAAGCAACGAGTTGCTGAACTTGAAAAGGAACGCGAAGAGCATGAAAAAGAGCTGGAGGCCCTGAGGGATGAAGTTCGTAAAGTTAATGAAGAAAGCAAGGAATTTGAAGAGAAGATACAGCAATTACAACCAGAAATCGAGGAAAAGAAACGTCAGCACGAAACAGAAATACATAATGTTTCAGAAGAATGGCGAAAAAAAGTCGAGGAGATGCAGGGCGAATTAAATCGTTTAAAAACGGAGCATCAAGAAAATACAGAAAAAGCGAAAAATGAGAAAGAGGAATGGGAGCAAGAAAAGCAGAAATTAGCTGCTGAGAAAGAGGAGTTTAATAAAAAAAGAGGGGATACGGCTGAGCTAACGAAAAAGATCGAAGAGATGAATGACGAAATTGATAGACTTAAGGAAGGGGCTTCTAAAAGAGAGGAAGAGTTGAAGCAAGAACATGAGAGCTTGCTGAAAAGAATACAAGAGCTGGAAGCTAGTGAGTAGAGGTAGGACATACCAGTTTTTATTGTCTCACGTCCAAATCGTTAGAATAAACATTTCATAATTTTCATTGTACGAGAAAACTTAAATTGAGGTTAGTGAATATCGAACTTCCTTGATTAATTTTCAAAAAAGAAAACACCAAATTTTAGAAAAAAGATATTAGTATTGGTCTCAGATGGGCTTTTGATAGGAAACTGGACTAAGAAGCTTGGATCATAGTCCGAAGTATTTTAACGAGCTAATTCCATTGATATAAGATGAGAATTCAGGGTTATTTGATACAATTCCCTTTGCAATTTCTAATTTGTTTCTAATATTTTATTTCATTGAAATCTTTGTCTGTTGTAAAACGTATATCTCACTCTCTACTCAATCGTGAGTATATAATTATAATGCTAGTGATTACCGAATTTGAGAAGTTAGCTAAACTAACATCTTTTTCTGCTCATGACAAATAAATATGAAATTTTGAACTTCCTTAGAGAATAGCAACTTCACTTTTTCAAGAATCAAATCGACTCATGGATTTGTAATGAATGGCGTCGTTTCAGTTGGCTGCGTTCCCATTGTATTTCCGTCTTGCATTGTTCCATAGGTTAGTGGGCCTGGGGTTCCAGTATTCATCTGAGTAGGTTGACTGGTTTGCGTTGGGTATCCAGGTGTCACAGATTGATTTTGAGCTAGATAGGATGGGGAGACCTGCTGGCTCGGGTCAGAGGGAACCATATAGATCGGATAAGTGGGGTTAAGCGACACAGGAATTACTACTGCAGGCATCATCTTTGGAGCCCATTTCTCAGGTTGTTTGAACGGAGGCAGTGCATAGGCCGGATACACAATGTGGCAAGGAATCACAACTTCCACATCACCGGCACAGCACACATCAGGCGAAGCCCTCGCATGAAGCGCAAATCTAGACGTAATGAGCTTTCCATGTGTCGTGGAGCTAATGAACTGCCCTTGATACGCCGGTGCCCTTTTCAACATAAGCGGGTCTTTACTGAAAGCGTCGCTGACTAAGGGACTTTTTGGAAGGGTAAAAGTAAATTCCACAGCTGTCAGGCCCTGCTTTGCTTGGATTTTGGCTGAATTCGTCGCTTGTGCGACCACGTGAGATCTAAACTCCGTCTTGCTGAGCGCTTTGATCGTAATAAACTGCTTCAGCTGGAAAGAGACAGAATCAACTGCTGCTGATGATTGGCTGTTATCAACCTCGACCAACACCTTGACTGTGTTGCCTGGAACGTAGATGTTCTTATCTAGAGACGCAGTAACTCTTACAGTGCCGTAGTCCTTACAACACCCGCAGGTTTTCACAGAGCCGGAAGCTGCTAACTTGTAATTATCTCCTCCTTTGATCTCTGGCGCCTCTCTGACGGTGAATCTGTTTTTGTAGTTGATTTTCGGGAAAACATCGCCTTTTGCGTCGAGATACGCTTCAATAGTGTAAGTAACCGATGCTTTGAGCCTGTGTTCGATGTGGTGGAAGGTCCCTGGGATATAGAGTGGAAGTTTGAAGCTGAAAGGGAAACTGTATTGGCCAGGCTCAAGTACTTGCCCTTTAAAGTCATAGATCTTGACTTTCTGGTGGAGACAAACTGCCGTCTCCGGAGTGATCTGCTCCTTATCAATGCGAACCTCGACTCCTTTTATGGGATCGTAGTTGCTTTCCTCGGTATGCCAGACCAGGCAGGTTTTTTCGAGACCTTTGATTTTGAGTTTTAAGTCGTCTCCAGGATATGGTCGATATAAATTAAGAAAAATGGTTCCTGAGACGGTTTCACCGGGATGGTAGCTATGATTGGCCGTTTGCACGTACAGATCGCCAAAATCCCGGCCTTTTTCGAAGTGTTTACCGTAGACAATCATGGGTATTGGAGAGGAAGAGAGTCGCTGCGATTTTTGATAAAATGAATAATTGTAAAATCTAATCGTTATTCAAGAAGTTTCTGTTTTTCATTTAATCGTTTATTCTGCAATAACGAAATGCTTATATTCTTTTTGCATAGAACGCTTCTCTTTTTTTGAAAGGAATTGTTCTGAGATATTCTTGAAAACGAATTTGATGCTGAGTGCGGATTTTCAGGGGTCTGATACAAACTAAATGGGCATAATAGTACATGAGATTAGTGCACAGATGATACAGGGGTTAACAACTATTTCTTCGTATATAAACCTTTGATTAACTGTAAAAATCCTAACTATAATGCTTGTAGGTAATATTGTCTTGTTTATCGGTCTGACAATTTTATGAGCTTTCCTTAGTGAGTAGTAAGTAGTTCGTTCGAACACACATCGCAGTCAAAATTATAGTTACAATGATAGGTTAATATTTGCAAGGAGTAGTTGCACAATGGCTAAGTCAACTAGTATGTAAAGTCCCACAATAATTCTGGGTTAACAGCTTCTTCAATATCTCCATAAAGGAAAGGAAATAATAAAGCGAGTTGTTGAAAATCAGTCACTCTAAAATTGTTTGTTAATATATTGTATGGAAGATGATGTTTAAAGCATGAGTAGTAGGAATTGACTAGTGATATGAATCTTCTAGCTGATTCTTTTTGTTTCCCGAAAGCATAATAGTCTTCATACTTATCGCTCTCTAAAGGGCATACCATTTCTTTTAAAACACGAGTTCGTTTGAAGGTGGCCTCCCAACTTTTCATGTAAATAAGACTTATTACTCATTAATATCAATTAGAATTCAACAGCAGAGCTGGAAGGTAGCGAAAATTGCTGTTAGAGCATCTAATATAACATAAATGAAGGATTCAAAAATCAATTGAATATGAAATAAGAAATTCAAATCGATTTTTCGGAAAAAAGGGTAAGAAACTAGGCTCTTACCATAATACATTCACTTTTCAAGTAAACATATGTTAATTATCACGGAAATCAACTAATATACGAATTCTTTTCGCAAGATTGCACCAAAATATTTTAAACTGATATTCAACCATTTGCAAACTGTCTGATCAAAGAAATGTGACCTGCAAGGTTACGAAAGTTGCTGCATGCAGTATCATAATTATTAATGAGCTAGGACGCTTCATATGTTGTCCAGGCGATTTAAGAAATAAACTCCAATAAAAATTTTGTCAAAGGCCTAGAATATGGTGTCCAAAAGAAAGGATCAAGATGATTTCAAAAACCTACATGAAGATCTCAAAACATATTACTCAGAAATCTACAAAGTAAGGGAGAACAAAGTTTCAACGCTGTTTGAAGCATTCCATATTGAAGAAAAAGCCTGGTTTTTGGTGAAATGTGCGAATAAACACATTAGCGATGCTATCTTCTTAACTTTTAAAAACGAGTTGAGCTATTTCGAGTGTCTAAAAGATTGTCCGTATGTTCCAACCATCAAAGATCATAAAATATCCTCCAAAGGAGCTTCAAAAATAGGAAGGTTCGCTTTTCAGAGATATTTCAATGTGGCTCAGCTGCTTTCAGAAAAAAGACATCAGGAACTACAAGCACAAGTCAAGGATCTGCTCATACATGTAGCGACTGCTTTGGACTATGCTTATCAAACTTATAGCATAGCTCACATCAATTTGACTCCTCAATGCATCTTTTATTCTCAAGATGAACGCAAATTTCTCATTGGAGATTGGGAATTTGGAGTAATAGAAACAGGAACAAACTCTCTAATATTTCATGAGAACACAAAAACCTCAACTGAAATTCAAACGCTGTTCTTTAGAACATTAAGTTCCGATAAGGAATTTTT
>ENA-UOTX01000730-UOTX01000730.1-compost-metagenome-genome-assembly--contig:-NODE-730-length-31905-cov-6.659671_pt1 | contig 31905 bp, 28 predicted proteins | sample MGYA00238143_ERZ746982 | MGnify/ENA primary metagenome ERZ746982 (study PRJEB28758, sample SAMN06268862) | compost metagenome | isolation source: single cell | place: USA: California, Emeryville, Joint... | reverse complement strand
TCCAGAGAGAACCAAACACCATTCTAAATTGAGGCTACAAGATGAGAATTCATAGATTTCTGCCGTATCTTTGGGGAAAAGTTCATAGTTGTGATTCACATTTTCTTCACCGAACCCCATAGCAACTCGAAAGGGAAGAAAACTAGTGACTGCAAATGTGGGCTGTAGAGAGATATTGATGAAATCGAAATTCTCAGGATGCCGTTGTTGAGTCAGAAGGAAATACATGTTTTGTATCTTTAGCTCTTCGGTGAAGGCCTCAGATTTTATTGTTTTAGTGTTAAAACGCACTGATGCATCGGATACTTATTATTTTGTTTCTCGAGAAACGATGAGGATTGCAAATAAAGTTATTGGGCTGTCTCTAGAGATCCGTGGATATTTGGAAAGTTTGAAGAAATTCTGGTCGACTGATCGGCAGAACAGAATTTTCTTTATTCCTGAGGCAAGGTACCTGAAAAATACAGTAGGGAGTCAGGATGAAACATTCCAGGATGAGTTCAAAAAATTGCAGAACTTCTTTCTTGCGGATATGCACTCCTGATCCTTACACGCAAGGTTTTGTGCAAATTGCTTTGTGGTTTGTTAATATAACTTTTGAATAAGCTCACAACCTCCTCTTCTGCAGTATTTTTTAACTCTGGAGTGGAGTTTTCTGCATCCCAGTGATTGCTGTAAATTCAATGATCGAATATTTTCCAGATAATGTCTCTTTTTGTAAATAATCATCCACACATGAGTTTCGATGCTTTACTTTGGAAGGTTAATATTAAGTAAGAAGTACATTCAATATTCAAAAGTTGATATCATTTCTTTTTGATTGCTAATTTAATGCGACTTTTTTCGTCCCTCTCGTTTGTAATATGTACAATGGTAACAAGGTAGATACTCTCAGGCAAGGCAAACCTATAATCAGATGCTATATTTCTCTGAATATTTGCACTCACTGTCATCTATAGGAGCGTTTCAAGAGCTCGGAAATAACTCGAATCAACAAAAAATTGATTCGCTGTTTTCTGTTTTCTGCTCACTGAAGGGTTTCAAAGCTATCGAAATTCTAGGTGTGCCCATTTTGAACTTAGGAACTCTTCAGCCCCTTTATTTGTGCTGTTCGACTTTCATTCCAGAAGCAATGATACCTCACTGACTATAGCAGTTTTAGTTCGTATCTAAAAACTTGTTACTTTCCCAAGCCATTATAAAAATAGACTTTCTTGCAGATTTCCAGTTTTAGATTTTTCCTCATGACTGCGAAAAAGGCTTAACAACGTGGCGGCAGAGAGCGAGGAAGGGAGCAGTGTCCATCAACTCCTGTTTTGGGTCTGAGAGAATGATGAGCCAAGCATTTTTATCTACTAGAGAGCTATCTGATCACGACTAGAGATCACATTTATTTTTTAGACTACTATGAAACGATATCAAAATCAAAATCTAACTGGAGCAATGTTATCAAGTGCAATGATGAAACAACAATAATAAATTATTTTCAAAAATGGAAGCCATCTCTCCCCTATCAAACTTCAATATGCCCACTGTTAAAAAAGGAACCGCGTTAAAAGTTGGCTCAGCCAAATTTGTCTCTAATCAAGACTCGAAAGAACATGTAAGAGGCTTTTATCTTGAGTACCTTGTCCAAAGCAGTCTCCAAACTGGAAACAATGAGGATCAAGCAACTGAAGAAACGGAGACGTGGAATGAAGGTTATGAAGCGGACCCTAACTGGGAAGAAGGTGGTGAAATGGACCCTTATTGGGATGAAGATGGTGGAGCGGGCCTGAATGAACTTAACCAAGATGATTGCGAAGAGACAAATAAAGTGGAATGCGAGGTCGCACCTCAACAGAGCAATATTGAAGATGAATGAGTGGGCTATTAAAGTTGAAAATTGTAGTTTCTTTGGTTACTGTATGTACAACAATGTAGACACAATAAAGTTTTCACATAATATTAAAACATAGTTTATTCGTTGCTATTTTCATGAGTAAAATAAAAAATTAACAAAAAATATTTTTCTCTCTTTGTTCCCCTCTCTCATGGGCACACACTTTTGTTTCATTAACCCCGTACAAGTCTCCAAGCGGAAATATCAAAGCTCTTATTTTCAATGTATTTTTTAAAAGAAGCCCCTAAGAATGGATATAAATTCCTTGAATCAACTTGCAAGGTAGCCCAGCTTTCTCGCAATTATAAGAGATATTCTTCTCGCAAGCTTTGTTGATCACTGAGAATTTCAGATATTTTCAGAGGAAATTAGGCAAACAGAAACAAAATTCCTTTAAGAACGATAAATTCAAATAATATAATACAATAAAAATTGAGATTGAATATAAGAAGACAAGGAGGTGTCGCGCCTCTCAAACTCAGAGATTGTCACAGAGGAATTGAAATCCAAAAACAACTTCTTTGGTCTCTGTACTAACCTTCAGCCCCACAATATCCAAATGACGCAACTCCATCTTGTCTCCAACCTTGAGCACTTTGAATTTCCCCTTCACTCTCTCCTTTGGGTTTTTTATTTCTCCATACTTATGATCGGTGAGCACATATGTTTTATTCGGACTATCATCATATATAGCAAAATGCATTGAATTATTGCTTTGCTCAGGTTTATTAAGACAGATCCCTTTCATCGGAGAAGTTTGTTCTTCCAACGAAGGTTGCAATGAACTCAGCAGCGTATTCTGAGAGTATGTCTGCGAGATCTTCACGTCTTCAGGAGTTGGAAGCATCATCGCTTCATCTAAATTGATTTCTTTTCGTCGGTTCCTGTAGCCCACGATTGTCGCATGTTCACGGGAAATCTTGCCTAATAGGTATTCGGGCAAATAGGGAAAATTCGCTCTTCCTATTTTAAATTCGGCGTAGTCAGCCTTCCAGCAGGTATCCACACAGCCGAGCCTGTCTTCAGCACTCAACGATTCATAGAGATTCGCTTCGTAAATGAATTGGAAACGAAATGCAGTTTCATTGCAGTTTTCATCGTCGATATCAGGCAAAGTATTTTTGAAAGTGCTTGGCAGCGAGTTATATTCGTTTGTAAAATCATCTAACAGAGTTGAAGGAATCGTTTTCATGTTAGCAACATCTGTTTTTTTGTTCTCAAGAGCCAATTGGTTTAAATCCTGAGGGTAAAGAGGACTTTGCTTTTTAATTTTCTTTCGAGCAGTGTCCTCGCAATCTGAATGGTCTTCTCCTTGCGCTCTTGCATTTTCTTCCTCCTGCTGAGATTTGAAATTTTTAAGCGGGCTTTTTGATGCGCTTCGAGATTTCCCATGGTAATTGCTGTAGATGACATTAACTAGGTTTAAATTATGAGTGAGCTGCTCATGCTTCGTTTTTAGCTTTTGGATATCAGAACCAGGCAAATAGTGCGCAATATTTTTCCACCTTGAAGATTATATAAGAATTACCCTATTAATATGTTCAATACCAGCTTTTGTTTTGGAGAATTTTCTTTGTAATATCACGAGCCTCCGTTAAATCAGAAAAGAGTTTTTCAAACAGTTTAAGTGGTAGACTAATGCGGTGGATTAGGAAAGAATTGTGAAAAGTATACTTTTGCTCATCGAGGTTGGTGATGCTCTGGTGAAGAGCCTCGAGAGTGCAAGCGAAACCGTTGATTTCGTCGGTGTAGTCGCTTGTACCTTCTTGAATCAATTGGAGAATATTATCGATAGTTTCAAGAATTGGCATTAGCTATAAGATACTTGCAATTAAAATAGTTAATTTTCTTATGCTTTTATTGAAGCTCCAGAAATGAGATTCTCCCATTATAATGAGTCCGCACGCTATTTCTTCACTATAATATAAGGAGCTCATAAAAACCAGTATCCGACTTTATTGAAATAGTATGCTTGAGCTTATCCCCATTGAGAAGCTAAGTATTTCCAGTATTGTTCTTTGTTAGCTTTGCTCCGAGTGTATATAAAGGGTCATTTTGCTAATTTTATTTTGACAATTCTGACGAAGGAATCTTAAATGGAATCCAAAAATCCTCTTGATCTACTCTTAAGGCCTCAAGACTCTTTTAAGGTCCGACCGCGTGACAACAAAGGAACCAACGCGGCAGACTTTTGCACACCAGAACAATTTCTTGAGATTGAAACGAAAATCAATTCACTAACAGAAAACGATATGCTATGCGACGACAAGGTTACTTTCAAGCCGTATCAGCATAATTCTTATATTCTGATCGACACGGAGGAAAATCTGAGAGATGTTATAGAAAATGACATTAAATTAGCGAGAAGCCTCGGTGTCGATGTAGAACAAACGAACAAAAGCAGCTATCAAGGGTACATTTGCTTAATTCAAATTTCTACTGAGAAATACGATTATATCATTGACACTATCGCACTGCATGATGTAATTAAGCGCTACCTCTACAGCATTTTTGCAGATCCTATGATATGCAAAATCTTTTATGCAGGACGATCTGACATAAAATGGCTTAACAGAGATTTTGGCATATTCATCGTCAATTACTTCGACCTCCAGTTTGCTTTTGGAACGCTTCAGCTCAAAGGAGAAAACAGCTTAGTCACGCTTCTGAACAAGTACTGTGATTTAGGCATCGAAAAGCAGGACAAAAAGAACCTGCAAGTGTCTGACTGGAGAGTTAGACCTTTAGCCAAAGATCAATTGAATTACGCTGCAATCGACTCGCATTTCCTCCGATATCTACGATCCAAGCTCATAGCAGAGCTGTCAATAAAATTCAAGGACAACACTGAGAAATTAAAGTCATTCTTCTCCAAGATGCAAAAAGAGTGTTTAACGCAATACCGTTTGAAAGAGTTTCAAGCGATAAAGCTTTCAAAGTTTTTCTCGAAAGAAAGCGAGCTTATTTTCGCTGGCAAAGGCTTTTTGGAAGAAAAAGCCTTTTCGATTCTTCAAAAGGGCGAACTGTTAGACAGCTATCTGAACATCCTAGAGCTGGTTGATAATTTCGCGAGAGAGATCGATGTGAGTCCTCCGGAAATCTGTGATAAACGAGAGGTGTTAGTAGCATTGGTCGAATTGACTGAGCTTACTCGTCAGAATGCAGAATTTACAGGACATATCAAATATTTTTGTGAAAAGGTGAATGGACAGCCACTGTTTGAGCTCTTCTTCAACGCATTTGGAGAGAGCATTTCGAATGTTTTAGTGGGTAAAGAACGAAAATCGTACGATATTAAACAGATGATTTTGAACAAATCTAAAGTTTCAGATAAAAAACTCGAAAGGAAGAAGAAATATACGAGTTTGCAATCAAACACACAGAAAGGGTATGAAAATTGCGTGCTTTTGAAACCAAACGGAGATATTCTCAGTTACTGCGACCGTGAGAAAATCAATTATTATCTAAGCAAAGGCCTGGCGACGTTGGTCCCTGACACTCAATTTCTTACAATTAAACTGAACTTTGAGCCCGCCCAGTCGCGAGACGCAACCGATGCTTACATCAGCGACATGTTCAGCAAGGTCGCACGTGTAAACCACTGTATGATTTGCGGGCAAACAAACAGTTACACGAAAATTCCCGTGATCCCTGATCGCTACCGTGCATTTCTGCCTGAAAATTTTAAATAGCATAGAGCTCATGATTTCGTCCTTATGTGTTTCACTTGCGGAGAGAAATACGGCCAAGAGAGCAATAAATTGAAAAAAGAGCTATCTCTGAAATACGGGGTTGCTGAACAAGAACCAAATCATAAACTCAAACTGAACAGAGAATTCATGGCTATTAAGAATGCTATCATTGTCTATAAGGAAAAAGCAGCCGTCATCCCTAAAGAAAGTCTCATGAATATTAAGAAAAATCTCCAAAAGATATTCTCAGAGATTATTGTAAATACGGATTTGACGGAAGAAGGGAAGAAAAAGCTTCTCAGCTTAAATTTTGATAAGGAGACCGGTCTTGTGGTCATTGATGAGAAGTTTGAAGGTCTTTTTGTGAATGAATACAATCCAAAAACAATGATTAGCAAATTCGGAGGGAATAAACTAAAGCAAAATTTAAATGGCAAGCTAGTGGTTGAGAATTTGAAGACTGATAAAGATATATTGCTGTTTATCACGGAATGGAAAGAGTTCTTTTTGAAAACGATGAAACCTGGGTTTATAGGTAAGGAATGGATTGAAGGAATGGAATACGAACGCAAGATGATTCTTCAAGAGAAAATTTAAGGCAATTAGGGTAAATATAAAAATTTTCTTAATCGGCTCCATTACTTTTGCTCTTCTCACTTGGCATGAAAATCAATACTAAGCACTTGTGATCATCATCACATCATTTACGTATTCTAATATGATTTCTAATTCAGCCAGACAAGACCGGACAATTGATATATTCAAAATTTAGGAACCTGCATTAAAATAAACCACATCATTATCTGAGTAGCTTGATGCCTACATGAAATTATAGTAAAGAAGTCAAATGACAGGTTCATGCATTATAATTGAATAAGGCTAAATTTCCGCAAAATTTTTATTTGTGTATCAGTTAGCAAGTCTGTTAAAAAACTTTTTGCAAATAAAATCTTATCTTTGCCACATCTGGCTTTATTGATGGATACCGCAAGAAAAAAGAAGAGGGAGGATCTTCTTTCCTCAGCTGAAAAGCAAGCTGCTCAAAACGTAAAAACTCAAAAAACGGGCAAAGCCATACCCTCAGAGAAAAGATCAACAAAAACTCCAATCAAAGAGACAAAGGACAGAAATGCTCAATCTCGACAGGAAAGTGCTACAAAAACCAAGAGAAGGGTCAGCGACGACTCGATCAGAGAAGCAAAGAGCTCTGAAGGAGTGAGAAAGAAAATGAAGGATACCGAAACGAGCACGAGGAAATCGAAGGTCTCAGAACTACCCAATTCAGGAAATCAGACTCACAGAGCACGTTTGTACTCAGATAAACCTGATCTCGAGCCAGAACGCGCCACCAAGACCTCTCAATCATCGAGAAAGAAAACAACTGGAAATAGGTCGATTGATGAAAAAGCATCAGGGCGAAAAACTGCTCGTGATATATCACTGCAAAATCAGCAGGCATCTCCAAGAAGGTCTGAGCCTTTCGAAAATTCTGAAGATCAAATGGATATTCATGAGCAGCGAAGTGTATTTAAGCAAGAGAAGCTTGTTTTTAGACTTATATTTTTTCCTCATAGAGCATTGTCGAGGAAGGTAAAAGATTTGAGACTCCTGCAAAGAAGGGATCTGCTCCGAATGCAGACCGAACAGGAAGTTTTTCACCAACGAGAGCACATAAGAAGCCACCACTGGCCAATACTTCGGCGAAAAAGAGTCCACCGCTAAAAGAAACTGATTTAAATAACAAAGATCGAAAAACGCAATCCGTTAAGAAGAAAGATAGCATGTCGTCGTCTAAGGATCTTGGTAATCCTAGAGCTCTTCTGAACTCAAATCATAATTTTTTACAATTCCGTTTAGATTATTTCTTGAAAAGAGTTACATCTCAAGACTTCATCAATAAGTTTTATGAAAAATCAGTGAAAGAGTTCCAGAAAAAGAAGAGCGAAAAACTTTCACAAATAAAGCAAAATACCGAGGCGGAAGCAATGAAAGAGGCTTCATTTAAACCTGTGCTTAACGACAAAGCCAATCAGAAAATAAAGAATCCACTTATCAATAGAATGGAAGAATTTTTAGCGAAGAAAAAATCGGCACTTGAAGACCTAAAAAAGCAACTGCAGGAGAAAAAAGAATCTCAAGAGAAGTCCGAGCTGACTCTGAAACCGAAATTTTTTGCTTCGAAAAACAATGAGAAATTTATCGAAAAGCTGAAGGAAAAGCAAGTTTTAGAAGGGAAAAAGGTGCGGCATAACCTGTTATACGAGAACAAAGGATTAGCCATAAAACCGAATTCTGAAGCTCCTCGCCTAAAAAACAAGCTTTCTAAAACGACAGAAACACTGAGCGTAACCTTTTCGTTTTAGAAGTTGCTAATTCTCTTGCATTTTCAATCTTAGAGGAAAGTTTTCGAGAAAACGTCCAGCGATGTTTTGGAAAGATTTGAACTTTTTCAAAAGAAATGCGAGGAGCAATTAAAGCTAAAAGAGGCTGAACTTGAGCCTGAATTCAGACCAATTCTGACTGAACGATCTAAAAGAATTGTCGAAGAGCATAATGTTGAGAGAGGAGTGCTGAAATCAACAATCAGCAGAGCGCAGAAAGAGGAAACTCAGAGAGAAAAGTTTCAAAGATTACGTTCAATGCCAACCAGTGCTTCAGGTTCACGTCAAAATAGCGTGGGGAGACTCACTCAGCGTATCAGTCCTCGTGGCGAGTTCACGAAATCATCTCCTCGAGTCCCATTGAGTCAGAGAAGCCATAGGCCGACGACGTCTCAAGATGTACGAGCCAAGCAACAAGAGACAGACCAAAGCAAAATAGCACGTAGCAATTTAGAAATAACATCAATGGATAATGAAAAACTCATGGAGCTCCTCTCTCTTGTAAGACACACGGATGAAAGCCTTCCTCAAGAAGGCATGGTTCTCGACATTTCGAATATCCATCAAAAAATAAGGAAAATCCAAAAAGGGCTAGAGGACCTACAGGACACTTTTAAAAATCAACTGATGAAGAGTGAGCAAGAGGGCCAAATGTATCTCGAGAAAACTGCACAACTATCGCAACCGACAGAGAGAGTCTCAGTGTCTTCAATAAGAGAGTCAGAACCTTATTCCTCGCCTCGCACGACGGTGGGAATGAAAGATTCTCCTGATAGAAAATAAACTGCATTCCAAGAATTTATGCTGTTAGGACTAACAAATGACGCCTCATAAATATGTAACCAGTTTAAATAAATAAAATGATAAAGTTTTTTGCGTTTCTCTGGGTAGAAATGACGATTTAGTGACATGTAATTATTATCTATCTATCAATATACATAAGAACTGTCTTTTTCAAAATTTCCGTCTGCTTAAATGGATATTTGGAGTTTTATTTTGGTGAGTCGGAAAATAAATAGCAATCTTATCAATTTTTACAAGGTAGTATGGAAGTCCGAGATTCATGTGTTTAAATAAGTGATGATTTGGAGTAAATATTTATATACAAGCGCATTAATGATGAGATAACACTAATCTTTCGCATGATTTCACGAATTAAATAGGTCTAAATCCATTAAGATAAAGAAAAATAATGACACATTATTAAATGGGAAAGTTTAAAACTCAGGGTTATAGGGAGCTAAATTAAATGCAACAATCTTGAGTACATCTTTAGTTATCAGTCTGCTCTTCATCGCGTGTTATTTCTCGGAAAACTGGCAATCGAGGTCTAATAAATTGGAAGAAGAATTTAAATAAAGGCTGCATTCACTTCAAGTCTTACCTAAGGAATTTCCTTAAACACATGCATTCTGTCTCACTTGTCATTAATATCAGCTCGGAGTTCTCCAATTGTTTCTGAAAGCAGTCCTCTTGATGATGAGTCATCATATTATCATGTTCAGGTGATCCTCTGTGGGTTGATATAAGGTTAGTTTTTAATTTCAAGGTTCTCACATACCGAATGCTGTGCAAAAACTGGCATCGTGCACCATAAGGGCAAAAACCATGCTCATGGAACTGATTGCATTTTCTTGTACGATAATTCATAAGCGCAAGGGCCTTTGATCTCATTTCTGTTCTTCCATGAGCGAATGCACACTATTAAATAATTCATTAGCTTCCGATATTATTCAATTCATTTACTTGTGTGCCATAAGGACAGGTGCCATCAGCTTCCCAATATCTGCAGACTTCAGTCTTGTATTTAACTTTGAAATCAGCTTCAGAGGCTTTGCGCTTGGATTTCGGTCCAAGTGATGCAGAACCGTTTAATATAATAGAGTCTAGGTGTTGCTGCTCAGAGAGCGATTTTCCGCTCAATCTTTCTGATTTTTGGCTATGATTGGTCAAGAATGAGACATGAGGCATATCATTCAGTGAGCAGTGCTTCCTTTTTTGGCTCATGGGATATTGAGCAGGGTACTGGTAGAAATTCTCAACAGATTGAACTTTACGACCTCCGTAACCATAATCAACTGAGTCATTGAATGAATAGCCTGACATAGTAGTGGAATCATCTCCATAATCGCTTTCATTGAAGTTCTTAGCGCTCTATATCGAAATGTAAGCATGGGAAAATGTGATACAACTTACTTCGGAGTAGTCTAAGAAAGTTTGTTGTGGGTAAAACGGGAATGAACTCTTAAACATGCGGAAATGCAATTTTGTGTTATTCAAATTTGTTTGGGATTAAGCGCAGAATAGAAAAGCAACATAAAGTTTGCAATCTTATAGTTCCAAAAGGGAAGGTTAGGATGATGTCATCTGAGAATGACAAACTAAGATAAATTGATCATTTAGCAGAATTAAAAAAATTCGATTTTTTGGAGCGAAAATTAGATTAAAGACTTATACACCCAGTGAAGACTGGATTTCGAATAAAATATAGTGCGTCACATTTTCAGGACAGCCAATCGAAGGTTTATTGTTGCGAAATAAATGGTTTAAACAAGGCAAGCAGGCTTTTCTCAGGGCTGGGTTCAGAGCGATCTCATTAACAGCTATTCCTTATCTAGATTAATGAGAGGATGCTTTTTGTGTACTATCGAATTTAGAAGCTTCAAGGGCTGGCAGAAATAACAGGTTGCGAAGTTCATTGAATCTATTGGAGAGTTAAGAAGATTGAGAAATCGAAATGTATAGTCAGTTACAGTGGACCTCACATACAACTTTTCGCTTGTAGATTTGTGGGTAGGGCTTCGGGTTTGGAGTTCAGTAAGATTACGATAACAACATGTTAAATCCGGCGTTGAGTGACAGCATGAACTATTATCATGCGCTGTAGATAAGTTAAGTTGCTTCTAGTGCTGGTAGTGACAGAAAAGGTGTTTCTAATTTATCTATTGAGAGTTATCTCGAGAGTTATCTTGTAAACAATAACAGACTCGCATTGCAAATTTACATTTTGGTTTTCATCAACTGAGTGAGGTATTTCCTATGATCTACCCAAGACGTGTCCTTGGAAAGTAAAGCAAGATAAAGTCACTGTTTCAGAATTGGTGTTGACCAACCTCCACGGGAACGAAAGATCTCCTCTACAATATTTTACAAAGCGAACCTGGAGCTATTATCAAAGCAAATTAGAAACTTTTCCCCTTTATCCTTGCTGAATGTCGGGAATCCCTTTGGATTATTTCAATCTTCAGCGACTGATGTGTATTTTGCCCGCAACTTATAAAGGAGCCCCATTCTTGTTCTATAAAGATACACACAAAACATTTTACTAGTTTCCCTTAAGATTAGAGCGCGAACTTTTGTCATCGCAAAGCTGAATAGAATAAAGAAATTTTTTTATTCTATTCACTCAGACACAGATAACCAAAAAGAGTTTTAGTTTACAAACGTCTTTCATTCTCTCTTATTCAATAGAAGTATTTCTCTTCTATCCTCCTTGAAATAATTAATAGAACATCGAAAGAAATATCGATTCTTACAAGCAATTAGTTCGGTAAATTTTGATTGAAAGTCCTTATTCAATATCATAATAAATGTCCCAGAGCTTATATATTAAATCACTGTGCTCATTTCCAATTTAGATTCTGTCTTAAAGCCTGGATCTTCGTCTTGACTAACTCTTGTATGATAACCCATGCTTTTGCTTTCAGAAGAAATTCTCCCTTTAGCGAAGAAGCAAACCAGCACAATCACTACTATCAACCCAATTACAAGGAGAGTAAGAATGAGATACGCGTTGAAATCAAACCCACCCACAACGCTGACTTTTGCGAATATCGTGATATTGCAAGGCTCATATGGATCGAAAACCCTCGGATCTGAATACTTGTATATTGAGTCACTATGCACTCCTGTAGAAACTATTTCATTAAAAACTTTTTCTTTTCGGTCTCGTAATTCTGTTGAATAATTGTAGATTTCTGGGTTGCAGAATGGAGCAGATGCCTTGACAACGACAGAAGTGCTCTCTGAGCAATTCAGATAGCTACCTCTGTACCGAAAATCAACCATACTCAAGAAATTCTTTTTTAATCCAAATATCCTAAATATTTTTTCATCTTTTTGCACGTACTCTCCAATAGCAATGTTTTTAACACCGTTATCCAATTTCTTTGATGCAAAAAGTTTGGGGTTCGTAGCGTTCTCAGTCAGTGTGTGCTGAAATAGTAGCACATCCCGAGAGATAGGAAAATAGAACATCGCAAATGGACCGTTCGGGCTGGTTGGTAAAACATTTATTTTCCTAGGATTTGCTTTGGGATCAAGCTGAAGAGAGGTCATGTTGTAAATAGAGTTCAAATTCAGATCGACGCTGTCTCTGATGAGGAAGTACTCATGAATAGCATCCTCAAAAACGAATAAAAAAGCTCTTTGAACAAGAGTAACGGCCTTGATACTTTGATTGAATGTCAAAGTTACTTGCGCTCTAAGAGATGGCGATTGTTGATTATAAATAAACGCATGTGCTTTCATATCTTCAATCAAAAAGAGCGAATCCCGATATCCGAGTAGAGAACGTGCTTTACTGAGGCTGATCGGCTTGTTGTCTTCGGAGAATAGATTAATCATACTTTTTAATGGTCTGAACTCTAATTTGTATTCTAGTAATTTGGAATAGCTGTAGACCTGGATTGAGGAGCTGTCGAGGATAAAAGCGTGCTTGCTGTTTTCATCGAGGTAAATATCTTTGATTGGAGGTTTCGGGTATGGATAGACTCCAAATAGTTCACTCTTGCTGAGAGTTTTGATGTTAAAGAGCATTAACTCTGCCTCTGTGGACAGAAGCAGTAGATCTCCGTCTCTGTAAAATTTGTTGATTGCTTTCCCTTTGGCTGTGAATTGAGAGGTCGCATCAAAAATCATATCATAGCTTGAGTTCAATTGAGCAGATTCATAAATCTGCAAGCGTATTTTCTGGGTAGGATCTTCGATGATTAAGATGAAAAGTTTGCCATCAATGGTGAACGCAAACTCGTTGGAGAAAGAATCGCGATTTAGAACCTCTGAATTTGTGATAGTAATAGAAGAATTAGTGATGAAGCAAGCGTCGTCAGAGTCTTGGAGGTGAAAGTTGAAGAGGACGTCTCTTTCGCTGCAAAGTGAATCTAATGAAGTTGATGCTGGAGAATCTCCTGAGAATTCTAAGGTTTTGTTCGTGTTCTGCAACTCGTTTTGCAAGGTAACGTCAAGAGTAGAGACATGAGAAAAAAGAGTGAGTAAGGCAATAATAGCAAGGTGCTTCATTTCTTTTCAGAGGGAAAGGTATCAAACCAATAATTTTATTTCGTATTGGAAATTGCTTAGATTAAGAGCCAAATAATATATAAAGTGTGGTAAAACCCTAATCCCTTGTTGAGTTGGAACGCTGGATCAATCAGCTTTCAAACTCAAGAAATGATATTCGCAGCGCAAGAGATTCGACATCTTACTGCGCTCGAAGCTACGAGAAGGAGGGATATTCAAAAACTGATGCGATCAGCATAACGATTTGTCATTCTGTTTTTTCAAATGCTAACCAATTGCCTACAAACTTGCCCTCAAACGACATCACTCTTGTTTAAATCTTGAATAAAAGATAAATTTCTTGTGGTAGCCTTCAAAGAACAGCACATAGATTAAACTTACAGTAGGCACTATGAACTTTCAATGAAAGAGAAATAAAAATACAGACACGATTGATGAATAACTAAAATTTTCATATAGATTTGTTTTGAATTGATTCAGTAAAAAAAGCTCTTTGCGCTTTTGGAGATAAGCCAGGTGAGCGCATACGTTTCGGAGATAATCCAGGAGAAGGAATTTCTTCTCCTCTCTTAATAGAATCCAAGGCTTTCTGGAAGAGAACTGTGTAACATATCACAACAAATACCAAATTACATCCGTACCCTATCCATAAACCATAAACACCTAAATTCGTATATCTCAACATCGCGATTTGAAGCGGAAATCCAATAAGCAACACACCTCCCAGCGAGACAGCCAACACTTCATTTTGCTTACCCAACGCTCTCAATGAGAAACCTAGAGTTCCGACTTTCATTTCCAAAATTTTGTAAGAGGCGCCAATTATAAGAATATGTTTTAGATATCTCTGAACCTCCAGATCGGCTGTAATCAAATGCGTTCCAAAGAGCGCCACCAATAGGATTATGACAAAGGATGCGAGCCCAATCATGAAACTCACAGCCACTCCTCCATAGAGAAAAGTGGGAATTAATTCCTTCCTTCTGGCTCCGATTAGAAAGGCAATATAGGAAGACATCGTGATGCCAATGCTCACAGGAAATCCCCAGAACGAATACACAATCGACGCCGCAAGCGAATGGGAAGTCATTTGGACCATTGGTAGTGACGCGCCCAAGAAAGTTGTAAGATCGCCTGCAAGCCACTCAGATGAACCGATTATGCTCATTGTCAAATACATCTTGAAATCTCTCCACATTCCATGGAAACTTTCCAATGTGGGGCGAATGAAAGACCTCCTGATTTCGTGATGCGTTGCGCAATAGATTATATGGGCTAATACTTCAAGGGAAGAGGTAGTCACCATTACTAAACCTAGCACTGGCAGGCCTTGTCGATAGATTAAGAGCACAATAGATGCTAAAGTCAATTCCAGGACAACTTTGCAGGCCGAAATCCACACTGAAGCATCGAATTCATGAAATGCGTATTCAAAGTTTTTGAAAGCGTTTGTTAAACCAGAAAGCGAATAGTTCACGGTACCCAGAAATAGAAATTTGAATATCTCATTAGTTAATCCCTGATTCTGAGTTAGCTCCAAGAAAATAGAGTGTGAAAACGAGGCAAACAGCAAGTACACTGTTGTATACACCATCAAACCGAGGATATTTCTATGCAAAGCGCGACCAGCACCAATGAAATCGCCCTTTCCTAACTTTCCTGAGGTGATGATGTTTTGAGCGAGAGCAGCGCCCGAAGAGAGAGTAAACTCGGCGTCAACTAATCCAATAACTATCCCGTAAGCGGAAATCGCGTTTCGAGTGCTCGTTCGCGAAAGCATAATAGATTCAACGGTAATATTTATCGTATCGGTCATCATTGAAATGCAGGCTTTTGTTGAGTTCCAAGCTACGAGATTGAAAACGTCTCTAAATTTTTCTGGTATTTCCTCAAGCTCAGATGAAAAGTTTGGATCTTCATGAATTAAAAGTTAGTGGCAAATTCAACTCTTTTGTTGTTTTTACCTAGGTGAGGCTGAGTGGTCTCAAAATCGTTTTGATCTGTGGAATGTAACTTTAAAATCAGCAATTTTGTTTCTTCTACTGGTATTGATTCTTCTATAACTTCTTCTATGGTCTCTTCCACAGTCTCTTCTAACTTTTCGTTCACTTGCTCTTCCATGTTTCTGTATCTCAAACGTTTTCTAATTATTTTATTTGCATCATTGGGATTGGCAAAATGCATTCTTTTTTGAAAAACGCTGGTAACGGCTCTGAGTTGGTTAAATAAAAAAAAGTCACTTAATTAAAAAACGAATCTGTCGTTTTTTAATAATCGATATTGGATTGTCAATATGAGGCCAATATTCGAGAAAAGGTGAGAAATATCCTTGCTTAGTTATCAGCACAGATGAAATAAAACTACAACAGCGGTGCTTCTGTGTTGAGTTCACATGCGCCCATATTCCTCGATCATAACTTTAGAGTGTTCACAAAATATTGTCCTCTTTCCGAGAGATCCAATTTCGGATGGCAATTGAAAACGCTCATCTCTTATCGCCACGAGAAGCATGATTCCTGTTTGATGTGGATGCTTTTTCGTTAAGGTTTTAAATCGTCTGACTCTCACTATTCTTACCAAGAAATAACTCTCCAATCGACAGCCATGATCATTAAATGAGAAAAGCATCCACTTAATGCTCTTATTGACTCATGGATATCCAAAATTTTCATTGAGGATAGGAAAAAACTAATGACAAAAAACTAATTGACTTGGTCACATAGAAGCTCTCGATCTCATCTCTTTAATTATTTGATCCATGAGATTAGAGCACTTCTAAACGCATTGACGAGCAATTTGTTGGTGTCATGTTTTCTTATCAGCCCATACAGTTTATTTTTCCGTTTTATGGACCAATATTCGTTTCAAGCCTCAAGTTAAGAATAATTTTTGGACCTTTTAGGTAAATTTTCCGTTACGAGCATGACAATTAGCGATAATGATTACTTGAAGAAGGAATAGCTTGCTTCTTGTCTCATTATACTAGTATAGCGAATAGCCTCTGCTAATCATGGAACTTCTTAATTCCAGATTAGATTGTGTCTTTCTCTAAAAGACACCATTTTTTTATGTTGCTGTCAAACTATAGTTCGCTAATTGCTCGTTAATTATTTACTTCACTTTGAATGATTTAACGTGGTTTCTCTTGAAGCATTAAACTCAAATGTGTACTCAAGCTTCAATTACTAAAAAAAAATGCGATCATTTCCCTCTTAGTTTCCTTTTCCTAGAACTCGCAACACAACAATAAAGTCACTCGGTGACCTGACAAATTTTCAAACCAAAAAAAAAACTTTTATAAAGCCTTTATTCTTTCAATAGCTCTATAATTTATTCAAAGATGGAAGCAATCAGATTGGCCTTGATGGTCCCATCTCTTCCACATGATGTAAGGAATAAATTGTTTGAAGCAACCGCGATATCTTGCACCCAGCCTATTCACACATAAAATGCGAATGAAAAAATTGTCCATTAGCAAAAGCAACTACCTTTGTGAACATTCTCTTGGCTATATAGCAACTTTGCTGTTGCAATATCAAAGACCTTCAAAGAAGAATCAGCAGAGCAGGAATACAGGATCTTGTTATCAGGAGAAATCGCGAGAGAAAGTACCCATCCTAATAAAGAAACATCAGAACTCTTCCATTTTTCATTGAAATTTACCTTGATGGTAACCTTTAATTTTCGAAAGTGGAGCTCGCTCCTCTAGATCATAGATGCTGATCGTTTTATCAGCGGATCCTGAGATCAGGTACTTATCATCAGACGTGACTGCGAGGCATGTAATTATGTCTATAGTAGTTATATATTTCTGAAGAGCTATATTTGATTTACCAGAATGAAAGAACTCGACAATCTCGACCTCACTCTTATTGAAGAGATGGGTGACCTTGATCGTTCTATCTGCGGAACATGTGACGAACATAGGTTCTTGATTCAAGCAAACGACGTCAAGAATTTCATCTTTTCATTCCCCATAAACAAAATTAAAACAAGAAAATTGAAAAGTTAGATCACCATCATGCAAGTTCAGGTAATTGCCAACGACTGCACGCTTTTTAATGTCTAAAACTTTCACAGAGCCATCTGCCGCTCCTGTGACAATGGTATTACCATCATTTGTGACTGCCAAGCAGAGAACAGCTTCTGTAAGCGGCTAATTAGTGTCCGAAAACAAAAGGGGCTTTACCTTGATGGACATTTTCAAATCTGTGATAGTTATTTCTGAGGAAGAAGTCGAAGATGTTCACGCATCTATCGGCACTAGCTGAAATGATATAACGATCATCAGGAGTTATAGCAATCGCATTTATCGCAGCTAAAGAATACAATTACATCTCTCAGAGACCAAAAAGGAGTTTATCTTACCAAGATGGCATTCTGGCACGCTGAATTCAACTTTCTTTTTGGAAATATCAATAATATCTATTGAGCCGCTCGCTGTTCCAGATATAATATATCGATTATCCACAGTAATGGCGACTGAATTTATTTCATCTTTTTTCGAAACGTTAATAAGAGCCCTTCAATTGATGCATAGATTACATTGCTGAGGATTAGCGAACGTTTTTATTAATTGCTGTTCTTCCAGATCAAACAGTTTTATCGAGTTATCAGTAGCTCCGCTTGCCAGATACTTCTCATTAATGCTCAGAGACATGATCCAATCTGAGAGGAAGTTGTAATTAAATATGTAAAGAGTTTTTTTGAATGAACCTGCATGGGCACTGAGAAAAGAGTATTCATTTTTCTTGCGGGCTAAGTTGGTGCAGTTGATGTTGCCATCTGTTCCAGCGCTGAATAGCACTTTACCATCAGTAGAGTATGCTAATGCTGTCACAGCACCTATATTTTCTAATTAATTTTGTTAGGAATTTCAGATAGTGACCTGTGTGCAAGCCTTCGAATCTATGAACCATTTCATAGGTATTAAGGTCATATAGGCTGACGGATTTGTCAGTTGATCCAACAGCGAGGACATTGTCATCAGGAGAAACTGCCATTGAAAATATGCCGCCTTCATAAAAGGAAAATAATGAGTTAGCGAGTCGCTTGTTTTCTGATACTGAAATGAAAAGAATCTAAAATTTTAATAACAGCTTGGTCGTTTGGCGAGCAGATTTTGATGGTTCCCTCGTAATCTGAGGATATCAACATTGTGCCTTTTTTTGCGAAAGCTAAAGCCAAGACAGCATCTTGAGAAAGAGTCGTCAAATAATACTGAGCAAAGCAGAAGGGTACCGTTATGGAGTCTCTGAAATGTATGGATATGAGTCTGGTAAGTCATGTTATAGCAGGACACTCCACGATCTTTCGAGCCCGCAGCTACTAAATTTTGGTCTTCAGAGATAGCGACAGCTTGAATCCAGTCTGGTCATTTGCAATGAGATTATGACAAATAGAAAACGGAATATTAATAACCATCATGGATTTTCTCAAAGGTTTGCATCACTTTTCTATTTGGTAGATCGACGATCCTCAAGCGGCAATCGGCACCACCAGTGACAAGAAGCTTGCTATAAGATGACACAGCGACTGCCAACACAGCACCTATTCAAAAATTAGATATAACGTTAGAAGCGGAAAGTAGAAGTTAAAAAGCAACTAAAAACAACAACAAAAAAAAGAAACTATTGAAAATGATCTAAAAATAAGCTTTTAACAAGTGTAAGAAAAGTTCAGACCTTGATGCAATTTATCGAAAGTGTGAACTAGCGACATCGTTTGTAGGTCATACAATTTCACCGTAAAGTCTGACGAGCCTGATACCAAATATTTCCCATCCTTTGACAGACTTACACTGTTGATGAAATCTAACAGGAATACGGATTAGTATATTCCCCCATAAACTGCTTGCATATTACCATAGTGACCTTGGTTATCTTGCTTGTCTTTGGCTAGAGCTGGATTTTCCAAACTAAAGTAAGGCTGAAGCACAGATAGGGTAGAAGTGTTATTCTTTGCCTCAGAAATAGGAGTATTTTGAACTGTGAGATCAAAATTTTGTTTGATATAGTTTATTAGCTCAGAGCTATCGCTTCTTTTCTCGGCGTCTTGAACGAGCATTACATTTATCAAATGGATTAAGCGCTCGTCGTTTGTTAGTTCTCGGACTTTCTTCATTAATCTCGACATTTTAAATTCATAGACCTCAGCGTCGCTTTCCTTATTCAACGTTTCGAATTCCTTTCTGTCCAAACCAACGAGTTCTACGATGATCAGACCCAATGAATAGACATCGCCTTTCAAATGAGCTAACTTTGTGCTTTCTCCTGTTCGCAGTGACTCAACCTTTTCTGGTGACAAATAGATGCCTTGGACCATGGATGAGCCCTTTTTCTTTGGAGAAATGGATAAGAAATTTTCGGCTTCTTTCTCAAAAATCGCGGATCCCCAGTCGCTGGATTTGTAAGTGTTTCTGATTTTAATAATGTTCTCAGGTTTGATGTTATGGTGCTCAATTCCAAACTTCGTTTTCGCATACTCCAAGCCCTCTAAAACTTCAGAGACGACGAAAGCGATTTCTTCAGAGCTAAATTTTTTCCCTCCTTCCATTTCTTGGCGCAGTGAGGTTCCAAGCGGCATAGAGTAAATCAACTGAAAGGTATCTACTTCAAAGTCATATGTGTCTGGGGTGAGTATGTTTTTGTGGGAAAGTTGCTTCATGCTGATAATCTCATCCAAGCAATTTTTAAATACTTCTTTCTTCGGGTGTATGTATTTTACGGCCAGCTCCTTCTCTGTTTCCAGGGAGCGACCTTTGAAGACCCGAGAAAACTTTCCCATCGCTATCTGTTCAAGATCCTGGAAGGATTTTGTTACTATTGAAGGGATATCTTCGCTGTACATCTCGTGATGGTGTTGAATGATTATAAATAAAATTAAGAGAACAAAGATTTCAAAGTACCGCTTTAATTCTGAAATTGGATATGAATTTTGTACGCGTTATTCCTCCCTACCGCAAATCGTAATAAGCCACATAAGCACTCTATAATAGGGATGTAGCTAAACGTTTTTCCCAGAAATTTGTTGCGATAGTTGCATTCAATACAAAATGAGTCAGCCTATTGGCATTACAACCAGATGATTAGAAATAGCCTCTTAACAATGGTATCTGAACGGCTAATGACGCATATTATTATTATTTTTTTCTTTTCTTTGGTACTTTTGCTTCTTAGGTCTATATATTTTATGAATTGATTCTGCTTGTAGTCATGATTCAGTCAGTGGTTGACAAACTACGAAACTTTTGAAAAAAATAAATTCTTAACTTCTAATTAGAAACTTCATTTTTTAGCGATCCTATCGAATTTTTTTTCTCCTGCTACAAATGTGACAAAGTCGGAAAGAGAGCAGCGAATTTATAATCAGAAGCATATAAACTTCCAACCACCCGAAACCACACAAAAAACCACATGATTATTATTAAAGAAGCTTTTCTTCGTGCATGCAGAGACTTCTCTGTAATCTGCTGCCGAATTATTTCAAATCCTTTCCAGATTGAGAAAAGCATGGGACCCCTTAAAACAATCATAACATGTACTCTTGTTGGCTTTCTTTTATTCGGAATCGGTCTGTTCCCCTATCTTACAGACAAACTGATAAGTAGCAACCGAGAGCTCTTGTATCTGAATATTATGGAGCCTCCACTGACTGGAAACTCCTACCTTTGTACATTCAATATAAAAAGTCACAACAACTTAATTCTAAACACGAGTCTCTCAGACGATCACAGAGAGGTCACATTCTCCATGCCAGAGGCAGATATCAGCGAGAAGCTCTGTAAGCCCTACACCTCCACGCTGCCATTTGATGATCCGAATGTAAAAGCGACCATCGTGAATGTGTATACTGCAGAGGATCATCATTTCGAAATAAAATCAAAGTCAAAGCACGAAAAAAGTTTCGTGATCAAATCAACCATTCCCCTACGGGTCTTTGTCAGAAACAAGGACGCTATGCTTGTGGAATTGGGCAATTCAACAGAATCGTTGGTGAAAACGAGTAATTTGCGTCTTGATTATAGACTCCATAAGATCCAGGCGAAAGGACATACGTTTTTGGATTTTGATGGAAAATTCAAATCTCATAGCTACTACAAGCTCAGAGATGTTTGGACGAACGTGCGGGTAATCCTCTATCAAACGCCCACTATGAGTATGATCGATTTTACGCCGCTTTCTGAGATTGAGGAAGAGCCGATTCTGCAGGTAAATTTTGGGTTTCAAGAGGTTCAGAATCACAAGACCTTCGTTAAAATGTCGGCCAAGCTTGTGGAAACTGCTCCTGAATTATATCAGTTTAGAGGACATAGTGTTTCGAAAATTGAATACATAAATTCAGAGCAGACAACAACGACTAGCAGCTATGGGCAGTTCTTATACTATTTACTGCTTATTTTTGGATCGTTGTTCACGGGCTTGCTTTCATTTAATCTGTACTATCTTATCAACGAGAGAAGAACCAAAGGTAAAAAAGAGCCTCAAGAGATGAACGAGAAAATCAAATTGAACTAATAAAAAAGAACCGGAAGTTCATTAGGATCAAATTCTTATTTGCTGCAATGCTGGCAATATAATCTAGATGTTATAGGGGTAGTGCATACACGAATTAAAATATCGCGTTAGTATCTGTATATAATTAAAATACCATTGTTTTCTTGATATTACTCTACACCTAATCGAGACCTATACCATAATGAGTTTTCCTCACTAACAAAGTTCAATTGCATTATTATGTAGCAATTACCCATGCTCTTCAGGACGACCGCATGCAATCAAAAAGCTGCAAAGCGAGAGAGAGATTATATTCCGCATTAGCAATCTGCACATCGGTTTTACCGCTGCCTGCGAGAAATTCATGAATTATCTCGCAAGAACTTCTGAACAAAGCAATAGTATTTCTTGCGAGCTTTCATTAATTGTTATTCCGTCCAGACCAAAAATTCCTAAGCAAGTTCCTCATTGAACAAACATTACTATATATAGATAAAAACAACATTCCAAGGTCACTAATAAAGAGACTAAGTGAATTGGTTTCGGAATAGGTATGAATGATTTTGAGCTCTCTGTAGACATTCGAAGATTCAGGTTTTGTGTTAACCTACTGCATTTTTAGCCACAATGTGGTCTCTGAAGTGCTCACAAGAGATGTAATCTATTTTCGATTCCACTTACAAAGCTCTGGATAATTCATAACAAGAAATCTGTGAATTCGTTTACAATGAAATCATAATTGAGCTCATATCACAGAAAATCTCCACGCCACTACAGGAGAACCAAATAGGTAACCTGTGGTGCAATAATCAGGTGAACACTAGTCTAAATTTATCTATTTCATGCAATGACCGTTTATGGGGGTGATTTCAAGGGACTTCTTTTAGAACTCAAAAAAAACTGCCTAAAGCCAAGACCTGGAAGCTTCAAACAATTACTACAGTTAGTTCCTAATGCACACTTGTCAAATCCACCCTCGAAAACTATTCCGCTCTCACTACATTCTTTATTGCTTCGTTATTAGAAAATTAATTTATTGATCAAACAATTTCCGGAGAAAATTCGGGACTTCCGCTTGTGGAAACATAAATAAAATCCAAATGTCGATGACCAAAAATCTCAAATTCTGTCGTTCCCAGTCAACAAGCCGATAGGCACCCAAAAGGAGCTGATTTAGAAGCCGAGAAAAATGCTGAAAGACAAGGGTATTTGTTGAAAATAAATAAAAAAAAAAATCTGAAATAAAGAGGAATTATATAAATTCGCTGAATTAACCTTAACCTGTTTCAGAAATAAAGCACGAGTATCATGAATGAGAAAAAAGCTCTTGAGCAAGTCAAGATACCTCCCATTGGCCGCTCCATAACTGAGGGCAATGTGCTAATGAAGAGGAGAAACGTCAGCGACCTTCATTTGCCAAGAATTACCTCACCCAATAATTACTTAATGAAAGGCCTTCCTACTTCTCAATCTAATTCAACTTCTCATACGACGCATCCACGCCTTCACGCAAGTCGCACGATCGAGATAGGTCTGCTGGACCTTGCTACGACCATGAGGCCATTGCAGGCCACACGAATGTTCAAGAAGAAAAGTCTGTGGCCATTACTCAATGAGATGATGCGCTTGAGAGACAATCGGCAGAATTTACCTGTATTAGAGGCGATATTAGACTCTATCAGAGAGAATCTCGTCATGATAAACTTCATTGGTGAGATGCCACAGAAGCGAGAGATCGAAATAATACATGAAAAGCTCTCGAGTTGTTTTCGGAGGATTTATAGAGAGGTTCGCACATTACCTGACACAGAAATATTCACGAGGAAGTTCTTGTCTGAGATTCGGTTTAGTATTCAGCCCTTAACGCAATTGTTTAGTCAATACATTGACTCAATCAACGAGATAAGAAAGTTTTTAGCAAGCATCTCGGATATCTCCTCAGCAATTGATAAAGAATCTACTGAGTTTGCGCCAAGGAACCAAGCTCTTAGCATAAAGCCACTAACAAAGAGCATAATGTTGGAACATGAAAGACTTACCAATCTGATAAACGAAATGAAATGCGTCGTGCGTCATTCTTCTAATAGACTGAGACCACTGGTGAACGCGCAATCAGGTGACAAAATCAAGCAAGAATTCGAAAAAATTGCGACCCGAGCGATTAAGTTCTATGAAAAATCATATCAGGAAGTTTCATATATCACGCGGGTCTCTCACAAAGATCTCAAAAATTATTTATTCCAGATGGAATCTGAACTTGCTGTCATCACACCTTATTACAAAAGATACCTCCAGCTCAATGGAGAAATTTCTAAAGTAGTCGTAAAACAAGAAAAATACACGGACCTATCAAATCGCATTAAAGCCCTCCAAGAGGAAATTGAAAATTTTTACCAATTACAACTCGCAAGAAACACTCAAATGCCTGTGATGGAAACAACCTCTCCTGAGAAAGAAGATGCCAATCTTGCGAAGCTATTGGAAAATATCAACTCCTTAAGTGCAGAAATCCTCACGCATCGAAAGAAGATCTTTTCTGAATTTCCTTCGGAAGATGCGTCAATTCTCGTGAATCAACTCTATGACTTGGCGAATAAAAACAGAGACTTTATCTGCGAGGCACAGAGGAACGTAGAGAAAATGGAAAAAACAATTGAAGCGCTTCAAGCTTTAAAAAAACTGTCTACACTGATGCAAGAATTGACCTTCAAACATAGAACGTTGAGAGATGAGATCGAGGTTTATTTAAACTATGAAAGCGATGAAATCCCTGACAATCAATTGGAAAATGTAACAAAATTTTTAGAAGCGAAACGAGAGGAACTAAGGTTCGATTTACTGAACTATTTCTCTCAGATCCTCGGCGAAGTCACAAAGATCAAAACAATGCATCCAGAACTTGAAAAATACGCTAATAGTTTCGAAAGTACCGCAAGAAATTGCATTGGAACCATTGAGGGTCTGATACTCAAACTCTGTGACCAATCAGAAGAAAAAGGCGTCGCCATTTACGAAATCTATGAAAATTACCGTATAATCATGAAGGAGGAAGCAAAATGTTTTCCGAATTTCCTCAACAATCCGGAGCTCTTGCCTCTTCTCGATGATCTCATAGATATCGCTCTTCAACGTGCGGCCAATTTGTATGAAGAAGAAGATGAGGATAATATCGCGGTTGAATCTGATAGCAAATTTGCAGCTGGGCTCAAAGAAGGGTTGACAACACTGAAAGCTCTGAATCAGATATTCGCGCCATTAGTCAACAAATATTTTTTAAATCCAGAGAGGAATTTGGATTATTTCGAGGAATTTTCCATTGAAGTGCCGAACCCTCGCGAGCGCGCTGAGCTTCTCAAAACATCTGAATTGGATTGGGAGATTAGTTTTATCGCATCAGAGCAACTCAGATATATAAACGCGTTTGAGGAGTGTTTAACACAGACGAGGAAAATAAGCAGTCTATTGTCCCTTGACGTGCTCATAAATTCGAAAGCGTTTGAGTCGATGCTTACAGGCTACTACGAATATCAAGGTCAATGGGCTACTTTCGAAGGGGGTTTTAACAATCATAAAGGGTATTCTGATGCGCTGTTTTGCTTCAATAGAAAAATCGTTCAAGCAGTTAACGTCTTAGTCACTCTGAGAACGATTTTTGAGAATAGAGACTATGCGGTCACCCCTGAATCAGCGTTGAAGATCTCACAGTTTCTAGACAGCGACACTGACGTATTCCCTGAGCTGACTGCCATCAAGGACCTGGTTGAAAGCATAAGCGAGGCACTTATCCTAATCGCAGACACATCAGATGCCGTTGAGAACATCGTTAACCTTTGGTATAAAAAGTCCGAGATAGATTTCACTGTGATAAGGAAAGTCGCAGAGAGGAATGAGGCTTCAAAGGCATTAGTTGCTGAAAAAGCTCAGATTTTCCAGAAGAAATTCGCTTTCCTTGACAAACATCAGAGTATGGCTTGCCGGTTCGCGATTTATAAAACAGAGTCTATCTTTCTCTCGTTCTTTTTAAAATTTGCTGATATAAAAAATGAATTCAATGGTCTGGAAGAGACGAGTTGGGAATTGATTCGAGCTGAAAAATCGATAGTCACTTTGAAATCAGGTCTCCTGCAAAAAGCTGCAGAAATCAAAAATCAACTTGAGGCCGAGTCTCAGGCGATGGATCATCCAAACGAGATTGTATCTGACTTGCAGACATATTTTTTGGAATATCTGAAGAATTTGTTGGGTTTACAGGCGATCGAAATCCAGAGTGACATCGAGTTGAATATTTTAGAGAACTGCGCTCCTATCGAAGAAGCCGTAAATATAATGAAAAGCGATCGGTTTATTTCGAAGTTTTATGAGCTCATCTGGCGCAGAGCCATCAAGAAAGAACAAATTCCGGTCGAAATTCAAAATACGGTCAAGAAGTATGGAATGATTATGACTCTGGCGGGAAGCGTATTCTATCGAACAAGCACGAAGGCTTATATTGGAAGAATCATGGTGATCATTGAGGCTGCAAGCGCGAAATTCAATTGTAAACTCGAAGACTATGTCAGAATGTCAACTGAATGTAATATTTTAAATCAATAGAATCCTGTGTATTAATCCTTTTTCTTTTTTTCTGGGTAGATGTGGAACTCATTGAAGAAGCCCAAGAGAATATTGTTTCAGATGAACATTTTGATTGGTCAGTGAACTGGGCGATCAAGCCCTCGAGAATAAGCCCCTCTGAGATGACTTTTACTCTTTCAGAATTCTAGAGCCATTGAACCTGACAATCACGAAGATTGGAGCTGGATGTCAATTGATCAACTAAAAGAGAACTTCGATGCGCTATTCTACCCAGTTCAAGACCTCTTTCCCAAGCACTCAGAGGATTTCAATCCTACAAACCTAAAAAAAATAGTGGGTCTCAAATCCATTTAAGAGCTCATCATGATGTATTTTATGCACATTAACTCTGATGAAATTATGGGCTTTTCGAAATAGTTAGAGATAATATCGTTTAGTATGAAATAAAAATTTTGAACGGCTTACGAAATCTCCGTTTTCTGCTTAGAAAATCAGATTTTGGTTCGTGAAACCTTCATTATAGCAACCTACATCATGATAGATCGTATAAACAGGAGTGAATGATTTGACAAAGAAAAATTAAGTGTATATAAATCACTTTGCTGATTGGATTTGTTTCTCACCAGAATCATACAATAAAATAAATGAAGCAGTACTAATATCTTTCAGCAGCTCTTTTGACAAGTTAAGCTCGTTGATAATGCTTTGAGGGAACACATGAATGTTTGAGTATAATCTGTCAAATATTTCTCTCAATTTCGGGATAAGTCCCTTGAACTTCAGCGCGATCTTGACCAAACTGCTCACCACGACGGTCAAAAGTCTGCAAAAATAAGTGCCTAAAACCGTGTTAGAAACTCAATGAGAGATCCAAGTTACCAGGAGGTCGGGCCTTTGCTTGTTCTTCCTCAAATTTTGTAATTAGCTCTGCTACCAGCCCATCCAATGTATTGAAGTAAGCTTTTATCAACTTCATATGAATTAGCATAAGGAATAAATCAACTAGGAATGAGGATACGTCAGTATAGCCTTCAGCAGGATTCCCAACAATAGGTCCTTCACCTATCAACCAAATTAAAAGCAGAACCTAATAAGCGAGATTCAATTAATAATGATTGATCAGGATTTGCTGTACAAGCTCTTTATTTTCTGGTGAATCATACAAACTGATTGTTTGATTGATAAAATTGAAGTTCGTAAAGATCAGCTCCGGTCTCTGGAAAAGAATCTTCTCGACGTGTTTCAAGAGCACGTTTTTGATCAACTGCTTTAACTCTTCTCTCATGAACAGCCTCTCGTATCGTACTAATATCAGTTTGAGCAGACTATCCAAGACGTCTAAATCGTTTGATTCGCCTGATAGATTGAGGTATTTATTAAGAACACGCACCAAATGTTCTCCAATGATCTGCTCTTTAAGACTGTAAGGGATTGAATTATACAGCTGCTCCATTATCACATATTTGTTCTAATAAATTCCATCAGTAATGATACGCTATATAAAGAATCTAATGTCGATGGATTACCTTCAAAATTTTCTCCATTTCAATCTGAAACTTATTGCGGACGATATAGAAGAGGACAATATCCTTGACTTCCTCTCGGAAAATTTCTTCTTCAGAGAGTTTATACTTCGAGATCATCGAATCCATGAACATCACGGTCCTGATCATAAGAGGAATGTCGAGAAGACCTTCCGTAAATTCGTATATGATTTCCTTTTTCACGAAACGCGGAAGAATTTCTTCCAGCTGAAAGGGTAAGAATTAATTATCCCTGGCAAAATTTGAGATTGATACGAAAACAACAAAGGAGCGAGGATAGTATGCCACTGTTTTGCAGATTATAGGTCCATAGTTTAAAAAGAAATTGGTATGCTGGTCAGCCAATTCTTGATAGTCTTGCACGAACTGAAGCGTCTTTAAGCATAATCCTGAATTTGATAGGCTGCGTTTCAGGACGTTCTCCAAAAAATCACTAGTGAGATATATGATAATTATTATTAGGAATTCCTTTCGTAGGTTTGCTTGATTTACCCAAGAATTTCTTCAATGTTAATCAAGAGGGCACTGTTATTCTTCAATAGAAGAATCAGCAGATCAATGTAAGAAAATCCACTCTGTTTCTTAATCACACGATGATATAGCTAAAATGTTACAAAATAGTCGTTATCAGAGTGATCGTTAGAGAAATCAGTAGTGATACCTTCATAAGCAGGTTAATTGTTTGGGTTAGTATATCCGGAAACTTCTCACATAATGTATCGAGCAATTGAAGACTATAGCTCAACGACCCTTCGATAAAATTCATCATAATCGTCGAAGCCTTAGGATCAGCTGGCGATTTAGTTAAAAATTCCACCATCTTCTCGCCTACAGGAGATATTACTTCGCAAAAAAAAAAAGGTATTTAACTCACTTTGAGAGAACAGTCTTTGAGTGTATTGAAGGCAGCAGTCAACCAATTGCTCAGAAATCTCCACGTTTTCTTTTGTTGAATTATCCACGAGGATTCGAAGCACAGTCCCAAGAGAAGAGAACGCCAGAATATTATTTACATTTGATTCTGCATACATCTGCCCGAAGTTGAAGATTGTAAAGAAATCTTTTATCGGCTCGTTGCCAAACTCGTAAAGCATAAACTTCGACTTTTTCTTAAAAAACTTTAGCAAGACAAACGTTAGTAACCTCAGAGATTTCATTTCTTTTACAGAAGGGATAAGTTTGCTGTCAAATTCTTTTTCAAGCACGATTTCACGATCAGCCGTCAACAACCACTCTGACATTTGGTCCTAAGACGAGACTGATCAATTTAAAGCAGAATTGTGGAGCGGTTACCTGTATTTTCTTGAATATCTCTGATGAATATTTGATTTCTTCTTTCCCAAGGAAATACGAAAGATACATCAAATTCATGCAGATCATTGGTATATCCGAATTCTCAACCAACTCTTTAATAATTCTGCTCTCTCCAAGCGCGAGTGGGGCTTGGCCATAGGTTTTATCATCCGGAGGGATCTCCTTTATCATGGTTAAAGCTGTCAAAAAATTCCGCCTGAAGGTTGGTGGGAAATCGGAGACGCAGAGTTTGAAAAATGAGCCTCTGAGAAGAATAAAATTCTCTTGGGATTCCTCAGGCATGCTTTTGAAATATTGATGCGAGGTTAATTGCATCAGATTAGAGATCAATCTGAGAAGCTTGCGAAGTGGCTTATATGTAAAAGCTTGTTTGAATGGCTTGTTGTCAATAAAGAAAGCTTTTGCTTGCTGCTCTAGGTTGGCCATCTCGGAGTCTTGAGCGAAGAAATGTTTTGAGTGAGATTTGAGCAACAGTGCGATAACGTATTGAACTTTCTCGAGATAGTCTTGGAAACTTTTTATCTCGAATTTGCTGACTGCAACTTCTCTGAGGCCGAGGAGAGCTTTAGTCGATAGTGATAAACTGCCAAACGCGGCGTCGCTAGACCATTCACTAAGATATCCTGTAGAAGAAATCATAGAGTCAGCAATAAAATTTTTATGAATGGGATTTGAGTTTTCACAGAAAAACTGAATCTAACACAACCTAATGACTGAAGTTGCAACAAATAAAATAGCCGAGATAATGGAACTCTAAGAAAGAACGAAAAAGCTGCTGTTTTCTGTCTTTTATGAGTGTAGTATTGACTGCTCGATTGTAATCAAAGGGGTTTTTGTTCTGAAATTTATAACTGCTCGCCCTAGTCACTTTTTATTGTGAATTCATGGTTGAAAAGAAACAAAAAGACTGATTTATGAGCTCAATATGAAATAGATGATGATGCTATCATATCATCAACTCAAATTAATAAATATTATCATTTCTTATGAAGGTTTTACAGACGAGCTTTATCAATATTTAACTATGTTATCATTGTTCTGATTGATCATCGTTCCATCCTCTTTTGTTTGAAGATTCAATCTCAGATTCGAGCTTTTCATGTTCAACCCCATCGTTTGCATTAGGCTGCACGTACACATAATCTGGGCTTGATTCCTCATATTGCGAATTCGTTCTCACAAGCTCTTCCTCTGGATTTGGAAGCCATATCTCTGTCATATCAATCATCTCTGGATTTATCAGCACAACCTCACCTTCATGATCTGGTTCCTCTTCTGGTCTGACTTCTACGTTCTCATTCTCGGGACTTGCCTCACCTTCTGCATTGACCTGAGAACCCTCTTCAACCTCAGCTATTGGATTTGACTGTTCCTTCTCTATTTTTGTCAGCACAATCTCTTTCTTGTTAGGCTTCGATAACACAATCTCGTCATTTGGATTTTCGGGCGAATTATCTTCATCTCTACCAGTAAAGATAGAAGGACCTCCGATAGACACAGGTCTCTCTCTGCGAGGCGAGTCCCTCTCAGACACAAGTGAAGGGCCTGATGTGAAGGCCATAGGTTTATAAGACTCAGTAGGAGAACTCAAACTGAGAGGTAACGGTTGTTGTCCTTCTTCATTTTCAAGACGTATCTTTCGAGTCGCGAAGAAGGCAAATACTCCTCCAAAGCAACCGAATAACCCAATTACTACAAATATTGCTCCTGCTGAAAATGCGGGGACAACGAACCCCAAACAGAAATTTTCTTGGAATGACGTGAAACGGGCGCCGATGAAACTGCAATCCATCGTGTTCAAGATTCCTGTTTCAGAATTGTTATAAGCATCGAGCAAACTAAAGAGACTCTTATTCAGCATAACCATTGGAGCGACTAACTCATTGATATCGTTATTGATCGGATCTATCGCAGAAGCGAGGAAACCCGAAAGGAAAGTGTCCAAAGCAGTGAAAGTTGATTGTACGTCAGTGATGTGATTCTTTGTCGCATTGAAGAAAGCTTGGATCATTTCATTGACCTTCAGACCGCTTGCATCAAGCTCGCAGCTGGAAAAGCTATCATCAGTATACCGATTTTCTACATCCTCTAGGGACGAATCAAGGACAGAAAAGCACACTTTTTCGGTTAAAGGAGCAACTAGGAAAGGTTCCGATAAATCAGTGCTCACAGGACTCGTACAATTAGTCGAGTTAAACCTCCATTCATCAAGAGAAATACCACATTGTCCTATATTGGTTTGAGAACTTGGGATATGCAGATAATTTGACCAACTATTCATTGAGGAAATCGCAATTCCGGGATGGTCTTCATTGGTAGCTTGAGTGTACGCAAATTTAAGTCCTTGTATTATCGAGAGTATTTCACTTCGAAGGCTTTCAACAGTAGGAGACTGAGGGTAAGACCCGGGGATATAAGCAGAAACGTTGTTGATTCCTTCCAAAATTGTCATAATTTCAGGAATACTGGCGGTAATGTTGAAAGGTTCGTCAATCGTGATTTTCGTGAACATAGGAGCGTAATAGCAATCCTTGAACTTCGCAACCCAAGGGAATTTTTTAACAGCAGTGAGCTTGTCAAAATTGGTTGAGTTATTTTCGATGTAGTCAAGTAGATCGCATCCTTCGACCGATAGCGCACTAGCCATTAAAAAGACGAACCCAAGAGCGAAACAGACCATGGCAAAGATGTGCATAAAGATCCAAACTAGGTGCATAGGAA
>ENA-UOTX01000729-UOTX01000729.1-compost-metagenome-genome-assembly--contig:-NODE-729-length-31933-cov-13.701406_pt1 | contig 31933 bp, 5 predicted proteins | sample MGYA00238143_ERZ746982 | MGnify/ENA primary metagenome ERZ746982 (study PRJEB28758, sample SAMN06268862) | compost metagenome | isolation source: single cell | place: USA: California, Emeryville, Joint... | reverse complement strand
GGATTTAGGTCTGTATAATTGTCTCTGATCTTTGGAGTGAGAGGGCTTATAACGCTACTTTCTTTGGGAAGCATTTTTGAGTCTTTTTTGTAGTTGTTAATGGTGGCTCTTGCTTTGTTTGATTAAAGCGGGCAATAATTTTCTTGTCCAAAGAACGATTTTTATTTATTACAAGATCTGTTTTAAGACGCTTTGAAAATACGTTTTAGAAAGAATGGATGAATTCTTCAACAATGAAAAGGTCTTTAAATAAACGCAGCTTGAAATTTCCAGAATTAGCAAACAACTAAAATATCACTTGAATCGAATCTTTTTTTGATTTTTCTTTTTCTCTCATTGAAATAGAGAGAGAGATTTCGCTAACTTTTTTCGAATTCAACGCATCTCATGAGAAACCTCTGTTAAGTCATTCAATGCCCTCTATATTTTTATAGTTATCTTTATCAATTTTGAATCCAACTCATGTAACAACGATTATATGGGGCAGATGATGAGGAATGTACATGGAAAAAAACCTCTTTCACATGCATTGTCTCCTTTATCATTGATCCATAGCATTACACTTACAACTCAAACTGAGATGAGATAGATATTCAACTGCTAAAAAAAATAAATAATAATCTGCACTCTCATTTTCGTCTGAGCTTTGAAGAAAACCATATAAATTGCAAGTGGTTGTAGGAATTGATAGCCAAAGGACAGCATTCTATTATCAACTTATACAAATTCGTTCGTTCAGTTTAATTGAAGAACATAAACGGGATACAAGTTCTCATGATGAAAACGTTCCAGTTAATAAAAAATCACGCAATTTTGGATACTACTACCGCATTGTTAAAAATAGAATATAAAATCAAACCCATAACGCAAGACCAATCACTTATTTCAAACCATGAATGAGAAGTACACAACTCAACACCTTTCTTCATGTACCTCTACTATGCTCACTGAAGCATCAAAGCGATTAGATTCGATATTCTCAATTTTTTCAGTAGTAGTCGTAGTAATTTACTCATTCGTGTTCTATTGGAAAGACAGTGCGTTTAAGAATAATACCCGCATCTAATTCAGGGCTTACTTAATCTTCTCAACAGAACATTTTTCATTCTGAATCAAACAGCCAATAAATTATATTAATCTTCAAGTTCGCAAAATCAGAATTCAGAGCTCTGAATGTGACTTAATTGCATTATTTTGCAACTTGTCAGGATATTTTGATTTCTTATAAAAAACCCCAACAATGAAAACCGCCTTCGATCACCTCATCCCACCCAAACTAAAGCAAAATTACCCCGATCTGAAGCTCGTGGCAGAAACTAACTACTATAAAGTCTATGAAGGAAAGTCTTTTCTCACCGGCCAGAAGCATGCTGTGAGACTTCTTGATATAGAGTCTGAATTTTTCAAGAAAGACAAACACGCAGCTGCAACCTTGTTCGTGCAAGAGCTCTTGCGTCTCAGCTCCAGCTTGGATAACTCAGATGCGCTCTTGATTGAAAACTTTGAGATCTTCGAGGATAAAATCGGTTTCGTGATGAAGCCTTATCACTCCTTACAAAAGGAGCTCGAAATGCTCGCACAGCACGGTAGAACCACAATCGACTTGGATAAATTAGTCAGAAGCGTCGTCTCTGACCTCACTTTCCTCACGAAAAAGATGAAACTCAGTCCATTCGGTCTCTACCCTAAGAATATCTTCAGAGTTGAGGATCCTGATGCTTACTTCGTAGCTGATTACGTCAGCCCGTGGAAAGATGACTCAAAAAGCTCGAATAAAAAGATCCCAGTTGAATTACAACCATTGTTTGCTTTCAAAGCAACCGTGCTCGAGTTCGCCGGTCAAAAACAAAAAGAATGGGATGAAGCCTTCACTTTGAACCAACAGGACTCTCTTGAGAGCCTTCTCGCAAGCTTAGGGAAAAAATTCGATAAGCCGAAAGAATCGGATTCAAGTCAGAAAGCCTCAGGATCAACGAAGCATTCAGCCCCTAGGATTGAACGTAATCTTGACTTTTTCTAGTCGTTTTGAATCTCTAACTCAAAACTAAATAGTTCTTCCTGAGACGAAAGTCGCGTGGTCTAGTGCACATGCTAATAAGGTTAGCCTCTATGACCTTCAGTCCAATCGACAAGCGGGCGCATTCGACGGAGTCCAGCTCGCGAATGCTGAGGGTATATTTAAGGCTTTTTCGATTGGTTTATTGAGTAAATTTCTTAAGGATATTACACTTATGTCGAGAACTTCCCTAACACACCCTACTTGATCTCTCTGAGCCACAATGAGAAAGGAAGATGCGCTAATTTCACCGTTCACGAGGTCACGAGCAAGATAACGACAGTCTTTGAATCAGAAGAAATCGCTGGTAATTACCATGTCTGTCTTAGTAGAAAATCTCATGTAACGATATGATTAGGTGGAGTTGGAAGAGGAGATATTTCTTGCAACGTCAGAAGCAATACCGCAGCGTTGTTGCCGGTTCGTGGCTTGGCATCTTACCATCTTTTCGATTGCAGAGACATGCAGATTACGCGAAAAGCGCTTTGGCAGGACCATCATAAAGGTAAATTTTTTTTGTTAAAGTAACGGAGATGATAATTAACATTTCGTTTGAAGCCAACATTGAAAGTTTGAGCATGGATCCTGATGGTAGAAGAATCGCGACTCTGGATTGGAACGGACTTTGCTTGATATCAAGCGTTGAAAACGACGAATACTTATTCCATTTGAAGATGGGAGGAGCTTGTAATCATGATTGAGAGGGTAAACGATCTAAATTATTAATGCTAGGGTCCTTCAACCGATGCCGATGGTCTCCTGCACCGGAAAATCCGCTTATCGCTACGAAGGTCGACAGAAGCAAGCTCAATCTGATTGACCCAGAGAAGCAAACTACCATCCATCTTGATGCCATTGACATTTTGCCCGGCTGTGGCTGTAAGAATATCACATCATTATTTTAAGATGATAATTTCAATGGAACTACAGATACCTACTGGATCGATTGGAGAAAGGATGGCAACCTCATTGCTTGCGCGAACTCCGACCAAAGCGTGAGAATCTTTGACGCCAGAGAGGGTCAAATTGTGAAATCGTTCGAAAACCTTCACAACGGTAATATGATGAGCACATGTAAATCTCTAACTTTTACTTCTCGTAGGCATCGTTAGCTCTGTGAAATGGAGTCCTACTGCCAAGTTGCTTGCTAGCGCAGGCGCTGATAAGATCGTCAGAATCCTTGATTTCAACACTGAGAAAGTGATCTACTCGGGAGAAACTGCTGATGGATGTAATTAACAATCTATTGTCTCTGTGATTAATAATCGACCTCGAACTTAGTGGGTGCGAGCTCTGTCTGCTTCTTATAAAGGATTCGAAGATATGAGTGATAACTAGTCTAAAAAATGGCTGAGTGCTTTAGTATATGAACAAGCAGATAGCCTACCAATAAGATTCATTTATTAATAGCAACCCAATTATATACGGTTCAAGACTTTTTTTTTTGATCTATGGATTGAGTACAGACAGACCTATCATTATCGAAAAGATATTCAGTGACTAATGAAATTCTGAATTACTGTTTCTGTAATTGAGACCATGCATGTATAAGAATATCAACTGAATGTATGACTCATTGAGTTTCGTAAAACTATGCAGGATAGGAGATTCAAGAATGAGATATCCTTTTCATTCCGATGAGTAACTTAGTATTTAATAATGTCAAAAGAATTTTATTGTGATTCAACGCGATTCAAAATAAAAACAACAACCAAAGACTTGCTAAAGTCATTAACGCACTTAAATAGGATATGGCAGGACTAAAATTCAATACAGACCAAATTGCTGAATTCAAAGAAGCCTTCGCTCTTTTCGACAAGGATGGTGATGGTATGATTCCTACTAAGGAACTTGGAACAGTTATGAGGTCTCTTGGATCAAACCCAACTGAAGCTGGACTTCAAGATATGATCAACGAAGTAGATGCCGAAGGTGAAGGAACAATGAACTTCACTGAGTTTCTTTCATTGATGGCAAGAAAAATAATTGATACTGATCCCGAAGAAGAGCTCATTGAAGCTTTTAAAACTTTCGACAGAGATGGAAACGGTTTTATCTCTTCCACTGACCTGAGACAGGTCCTGACTAATCTCGATGAAAACCTTACTGATGATGAATTCAACGAAATGATCAGAGAAGCTGACCTTGACGGAGATGGTCGCATCAACTATAAAGAGTTCGCTAGGATGATGACGATGAATCGCTAGCTAGCTATGAATTCATCAACGTCTTAGTATTCAACCTTTGACAAATATGTGATTTTTTTGAAATACATTTACGCCTTTCTTTTCGTTTCATTTAGCAAGGGAAGCTGAAATACGATTTGGTTATAAGGGAATTTGTAAATTTTGATCTATCCCTAGACTGTCAACTCAGATACATTGGTCATTTACCATTGCTTTTGGACGTCTGATGGGTCATCATATTCCAAAATAAGTAGCTTTCCCTTACTCTGATCAAAAACACTAAACACTCGCCTATGATACCAAAATTCTGAATTCTGGTGATTATGAGGCCATTCAAGTTTAATTAATCAATTCTCTTGTCCCGATCTCAATTAGCAAACAAATTAATATCCGAAATCTTTCGCTTTCTAAATAAAAAAGAACACTACTCAATTCACATGGAACCTTCAACAACCATTGAGAACTCAGATTCTCTCCCCAGCGACCGTATCCATCTGCTAAGCCGTTTTCCTCGTACTAAGCCCTCTTTGTATACCATCAGTCAGAGTAGCCTGGTGCTCCTATTCAAAGAACGATCTGTATTTGTATGATTCAATAGCAACTATCCCACAAGAAAGCATTAACCCTACAATTAACGGCGCACCTGGAAGTAAATCCTCTCTTCGCAATTATAATGAACCTCCATAGGTGATGACCCGCAGGTTGGAAGGATTTCTGAATTGGGCTACTTGATTTCCACAAATAATAGCAAAAATGATTCTGCCTGCTTCCAAGTGGTTGATCCTGGCAGCAAAAAACTCATATACCAGTCACAATATGCCTTAGGAAGTCAATATACATGCCCTTCTCTCCTTATCAGCTCTAAACTACTAGGGATTGACGATATTGCGTGCAATGAGAAGAGAAAATTGATCGCAATGCTCTCACACAAAGACAAAGCAACCTACACTCTCGTAAACTACATGGAAGGTTATGAAACGGTCAAGAAAGCGAAATGGGGAGTTTGTCATCAAAGTAATGAGAATATTATACGTTTGAAGATAATTTCTTTTTCTCAGCTGCGATTGCAAGCTTTGACTTCGATCCATCAGGCGAAAAAATCGTGATGATCGATAAATATGGGAAGGTGTCTATTGATAATATTAATCCTCAGGAAAAAATATTCGAATTTGACCAAGGCGATTCTTCAGGTGAGCAAATGAAATTTCGAATGAGGTTATAATCAGCTATAGTATGGTATAATCGGTGCCGATGGAATCCGGTTGCTGATAAACCGATCGTTGCGATAAAATACAGCCAAAGTTACATCAATTTTTTAGACTTGGAGAAACAGACAAAACTCTACACCGAAAATTTTACAACTCATTCTAGTGAACAGCAATAAAATTTGGCAGTGAACAAATGTTTATTTAGCTGTTTATTATTGGATTGACTGGAGATTTGACGGTAATTTGCTTGCAGCGACTGGACGTGGAGGGGATATCGAAATTTTTGATCTTCGAGAGAGCAAGCAGATGAAGAAAGAGTCAACTAGTAATTTAACCTTGAATTAACTTGTTGCAAATATTATTCAGAGATTGAATCGCGGACGGCCAAATGGGCCGCTAAGTGGAACCCAGAAGGTACATTAATTGCAACAGCAGGAGAGGGAGAATTCCAAGCCGAAATTTTTGATTTTGCGACTCAAAAGTCTCTATGGAGAGCTAATTCTGGATTTAGCAGTAAAACTAAATTGTTACCACTAGTTTGTCCTAATATGCCGATTTTGAAGATTATCTGTATTCAGTGAGCTTTTATTAACGTGTTGAAGGGTAATAAAAGTTGTAAGAGGCCATTCTAAATTATCAATGATATAATATTCTTCTTGTGCCTGTCTTCAATAAAGGGAGAAGCTGGTGAAACGTATCTGCATGCAAGAATAAAACATCAAAGGATTGAAAAAGTCCATGAAAGTAACTGTTTGATAATTATACGATGTACAAGGCAGAAAAGTGGACTATTAATACTTATATGCCGAATAAAGTTTAATGGAGAAAATTCTAATAAAATATGTTTTTTAGTTATTAGCGGGAATTCGCATTAGCGCGAGAAAACAATTCGCAAAATGCTTTGAAATGGAATTACAATAAGACTGACTAACTTTATTCTGTTCATGTTTAGCTTCTTCTTTATTAGATACCATAGCACATTGGTGTTCCGGAAATTGAGACCATAGCAATAACTTCATTTGAGTTAATAATGGATTAGTTGGCACAACTAACGTTTGATAAAACGGTTGGCTTGCTACATTGAGGGCGTCCAACACCCTGCAAACAATGACAGCACTTTGTGGAATGTTTCAAAAATTTAGAGATTCCGACCCTCAACACTGGTGCTGAGAATTGATTTCGCTCCTGGTTCCCTAAACAACTATTAAAGCCTAAATAACTTAAAAAATGAAGAAGACATCTTTTTCAAAATGTATGCTCATCAATTATATTTGATTCGATCGGAAAGAGCTTTCTATTAAAGTTGCCCAGTCTTTATTTGCAGAGCAAACGTAAACTGCTCGATTTTTCCTTAACTGTTCGCAAAAATGATCAATCAGCAAATACTAATCAAATCATATCTTATAGATCGGCAATACCAACATAACGCATAGCCTATGACCCTCTTTCTTGGCTATTATGTTGAAAAATCTCTTAGATCAAGAAATGCGAACATAATCATCATTTATTGCTAGAGGCACCAGAACAAAGCTGACTAAGTTGAAAGTCCTAAATTTGATTACGACTTCTGCCATCTGAATTACTTACAATGTATCAAATAAAATCGTGTGTTACCAGATGCATTATAAAGACGAGTTAAATCTCCTCAACATATTATTAAGAAGCGTCAAGCTGTTTCCTGACTCACAATATAGCATTTCTATGTTATTTTCCCAAGAGTTAGCCAATATTTCCAAACTCAGCGAAAATGACTAACTAATCCAGTACTCATTTCAGATTTGAGTATTCATTAAAAATTCGAAAAGAATTTTTCGATTAGAATCAAACCCAATTACTGAGCAGCAGTTCTCATTGAAAAATATTAGACCCGAAAATTGGATATAGGTTCTTGCTGCATAGTCTTGAATTTCATTTCTCTGATCAAAAGAAGTGACCTTAAATCAAGTTAAACTTCTATATAAAGCTGGGGCGCAGTTCATCTCTAAGAGTAAAAGTGCTTGATTGATTAAGATGCTCGAGTAATCTCACCAAAGTCAAATTATACTGTAAAATATACAGAAAAGCCCCTTCAGGAATTTTTTTCACATTTGGAGTACTCCTATGGGTCAATTGACTAAATTATAATATAGTCTGATAAATAAACTCGCTTCTTGATAGTATATATCAGTCTGAACAATGCAAATCAATTGGGGGAAGGCTTTGAAAACGAAAAAGAACCAAAAGTCAATTTTTTGGTAGAAAGCTGGTAGAATTCAGATAAGACATCACAGTCCCAGTGCAAGTCCAGGAGACTGCTGGAGAAATAAACAAACCTGCAATGATGCGCGGTTCCGTGGCTATTTCCAATAAAATGTTCCAGGAGAGCAAATTTTAAGCAATACATTAAACTTTATTAAAAGATTTTGTGGGCTTTAGCCTTATTCAGTATCGTAAAATATCTAAACTATCCAAAATCAGTAACATTAATCTGCAAAATTCTAATTACTGTGCAAATTGCCTTTAATAGCTGGTGAAGTCGCGAGGCAAATCCTATTTCGATGAAAATCTCAAACCTCTTACTCCATACAATTTTAATGAAACCAAATCCCATCTTAATAAGCTTTTTTTCGTATTCTTTCGTTCCAGCTGCAAGCTTATTTGGTTGTTTGAGTTCTGATCAACAGAGGGGTGTTTGACTACTGATTATCAGGATCAATTCGAGTGAAAGAAACAAAAGGATTCCTTCCTTTTTCCTCCTACAAAATGAATTTAGCGTATATTGAGACGCGTGAAGCTGAACTCTACATGGTCTATTAGCTTTGCATCGCTGAAAAGCTCACTTAGATAGTATAGGCATATCTATTTCTGCGAAAAATTGCTGATTGATACCATCTAACAGAAATGCATCGTTTAGAAGAAACTAATACAAATTGGGACTCCCACCAAGTCTGCAAGCCATTTTCTCATCCGATTCCAAGAAAGATCGATATTGAGCAATTTTTAGATTTTCCTTCGCTTTTCCAGTGCATTACCTATGTCAGCTGCTTCGCCAATCTGCGCTGGATCTACTAGCTCGATGAAGACTGGAAGAGAATCAGCAGCGGGAAAATGTAATTATTAAGTGGCTTTCAACAACATAGTGACTTAATATTCAGTAAGAACATCCGTAGAATTTCATTTACGTGTCTAATTCCAAAGTAAATTTTCTTTCGTACTCACCCACAGGGACCAAATCCAGTACGACTCCTATAAGAACTCAAAGAAAATCCTTTGCCTTTCCTTACATTTTGTAGTAGTTTCGTCGTATCAACTAGGCAAGCAGCTTCAATTCAATGTAATATGCGTAAAAATTAGATGCTTCCATTCGAAATATTGAAAAATTCCTAAGCAAGACAAAGACCAAAAGCTCTTTTAGATATGAATGCATAGGAAGACCAGCTTTAGCATTGAAAAGGAGGCTTTATAGGATGGAGTCAAATGTTAGAACCAAGCTCGCAGAAAATTTCGAATTTCACTCTATTGGAGTCACTCTGTCGAATTCTTCGGCAAAATGTTCGATTCGAAATTCTATTATAAGTCAAAGCTTGTACCAAAGAAAGAGATTAATCGATTACTGAGGTAGAATTGGAATGTTGTCAAATTTAATTAGAATTTTCGGTTTGTGGTAGTTTTCGATTGAGAACCAGTTTAATCGGCTGGCTTCCCAGTTAATAATTTAAACAACTGATTCGGCCTCCGAAAATTTTTTCGAAGTTTTCATTACTGTAAGTCGATTGTTTAAGAAATTCTTATCCGTTTAACGATAATTTACACAATTACTTTGATTAGGCCCATCTTACCAAAGGCAGCGCGCATCAGTGAAAAAGTATTATCCAAGAGTAAGGAACACTGATTATTCACTTTCGAAAGGATCTGGAAAACTTGACACGAGACTATAAATACCCCGGGTGAAATTTATAAAATCAAAAAAGTTTTCTTCTTGTTTGATAATAAAGAGATGAAGAGCATTCTCTCTCTATTTCTTCTCGGCGCTTTGATTCTCAGTAAACTCTATCTCTCCTCCTCATCACTTAACTAATATTTTTCTTAGGTTTTTCGACCACTCTCGCTGTCAATAGCAGAGTCGGTAATTATTACGGTTCGACAATATTAAGCGCAAATAGTGATTCCTTCAGAAGCTACTCCCCAATGATCTCTGGTGGTTTGAATAGCCTTAAAGGCGGTTTGCCATCGGGAGGTCTTTCCAGTCGAAATGGAGGTATCACGATTGTCGAGCTGGGTCAAAGACATGCTGGTATCCCCAATTGGTCGGTTTCCGGAACCGAAATCAAGAGCTCGCAATTCCCATTGGGCTTGTTCACTGGGAATTCGATGATCTCGAGAACGATCACCCTGGCAGCAAGAGCGACCCCCATCAAGACTGTTGCCGTCCGATACAGACTCCATCTAAGGGGTGTCTGGTCCGGACAGAATTGCTGGGTGAGCGGCGATGGCGGAAACAACAAGATCTTCCAAAGCAAGTTCTCGGGTACAGACCAATACAAGGATATTGAGTTCCAGGCACCATTTGGACTGACAACCATCAAGCTTACCTTTGGATGCGATACCGCTGGTGTTAAGTCGATCCAGGGATGGACAGTCACAGACGTCGGAGTTCACTCATCCACCTGCCCACTGAAATACGTCAAGAACGTACAGACTGGAGAGTGTACCTATGTCGGAGACAGTCTTTTCGCCGGTTTGATCAAATTGCAGGGAACCTCATTCCTCAAAACCGGAAACGATGTGCCAGCTTGGGCCAAATCTATGCAACAATGCGTCAACAGCGCTAGCCACCAACAGGTTATGGTTGTTGACAAGACCCCAGCCACCTCGGGTGCACAGACAGCCAGCAACATCGTTGAAGGACCAGGCGTAGCCAGCACTGGTGGCCAAGGACAGGGCTTAACTCAAGGAACCACTGGCGGTCAAGGACAAGGCCTCAACGTGATTCTCCTGTTAATTGGAGCGAACGCGAACTACTCGAGCTTCCAAACCACTGGAACTCCAGGCAGACTCACCTATTTCAATGGATATCCAGTGTTCGGCCAATTCTCCGGAAATAACCTTGTTTCCACTCAAGTCACCACTCTTCCAAGCACTCAGTCCGTTGCGATGAGAGTGAGACTTTACCTCATCGGAAACTGGCAAAACGTCCCATTCACGTTCTCTAGCGGTGACAACAAGGTCTTATCCATCCCATTATCCGGCCAAAATACCCTGAGAGATATTGAGCTTCACTTCCCAGCAGAAAGCCAGAAGCCACTCACTCTTTCCATGGGTATTGATACCAAAGGAGACGATACCACGGCTCAAAACCAAGCCGGAGCACCTGCATGGGCACTCAGTGATGTCGCTATTGCTTTGAGCCCAACCCAAGCCGGTGAAGTCCCGAACGTCAAAACCGGTGAGGCTGCCACACCAAAGCTCAGCTTCTTCACCACGTTGCTGAGCAGCTCCCCTACGAAGAGCTTCCCTGGATACCAGAGCCAACCAATCTGGCTTAGCAAGGTCGTAAAGGGACAATACTCTCCTGAGTATGATATCATATCTGTAAGAGGTGTTCCAAAGGAAATCCCTGCAAGCAGCAGCCAGATCGGCACTCCTATCTCCGCTTACGCTCCAGGAGTGACTGCTAAGGACGTTGCTGGAAAGATCACGACAACACTCCACCTCATCGGAACGAACTTCGACCACTCGATGTTCAAGGCTCCTTCCACTGCTGGAGTGACAATGGTCGGTGGATATCCAGTTTTCGGTACCTTCCAAGGCACGAACGTTGTTTCGACAGACCTCAAAGCTCTCCCAACCACTCAATCAGGAGCAGTCAGAGTGAGATTGCATTTGATCGGCACTTGGGCTAAAGTTCCTTTCGGTTTCACTGTTAACGGAGCCAACGTCCTCAACACTCAACTCACCGGCACAAACACCTTCCAAGACATCGAGCTTAACTTCCCGTTGACTGCAGGACAACCTGCATCTCTTGCGATGGGTATTCCACAGGCCACAACTCCAATCTCACCAGACCAAGCCCAAGCCTACAAGTGGGCCCTTAGTGACGTTGCTATCACCTTGAGCAACGCTCCAGCAGGACAACTATACCAACCAGCCACAGGCGACACTGCTAAGGTTCCAACTAGCTTCTTCACCGCGCTACTCAATAAAGTCTACAATGAGCAGTTCCCAGGCGCTGCCATTCAACCAGTCTGGCTCAATAAAGTCGCATTTGGACAGTTCAGCCCACAATACGACATTATTGTCATCAATGGCAATGTTATCCCTATCTCTAATGAGATTACCGGCCAAACTGAACTTGGTGAAGACAATAATCCATTCCCTCCATTTAATCCTTTCGGTCCTGACTGGAATCCTTTCAGCCCTAACTGGAATCCATTTGGCCCCAACTGGAATCCGTTCGGCCCGAACTGGAATCCATTCGGCCCTAGAGGCAACGTTATTCCAGTCACTCCTTCTGGCGCCATCGTTATTATCCAAGAACAGCCTAGCGCTCCTTTCGCAACGTTGTCACACGCTGCTCCAACCACCGCTGATACTGCTCCTGCCCAAACTATCAACCTGTCGACCTTGCTCCTTCCACAGCTGTCCCTCGTCGGTACCAAGTTCGACACTAGTAAGTTTGATGTAAAGGGCTCACCCAACGCCGTTGGATTGACCTACATCGGTGGAGTGCCTGTTTTCGGAACATTCTCTGGACCTACCCAGGTTTCAACCAAGATTGACACTCTTCCAACCACTCAGGCTGTTGCCGTCAGACTCAGACTCCATCTCCAAGGAGTTTGGAACGCAATTCCATTCACCTTCAGCGCGGGTGGAAAGCCAGTCCTCACCACACCTATCACCGGCAGCAACCAACCTATTGATGTCGAATTCCAATTCCCTGCAAAGGCGAGCCAACCAATCACTTTGACATTCGGTGTCGCACCTGAAGCAGCCAAAGGATTATCTGGTGTTGGTCTTCAATGGGCTATCAGCAACCTTGCTGCTGTCCCAAGCAACGCTCCAGTCGGAAACATCTATAACAGCCTTACCGGAGGTCACAACGCGGTTCCAGTGAGCTTCTTCACTGCCTTGTTGAACACGTTGTATCCTTCAGGCTTCCCTAATCAGCAAGCTCAACCTTCATGGTTACAGAAGGTCTTGGTCGGAGTCTTCAGCAATAAATACGACATTATTGCAGTCGACGGAAAGCCTCTTCAGCTCCCTTCTGCTCAGGACGCAGCTGATACCTCAGCAACTAACCTCGCCGGGCTTATCAGCACTCAGATTCAATTAGTCGGCGACAACTTCAAATTCCCAACCTTCCAAAGCGGAAGCCCAATGCAGGTGACTCAAATCGGTGGTGTCCCAGTGTTAGGCATGTTCTCGCCTTCTAACATCCTCACAACGACTCTCACTCCTCTTGCAAGCACCCAGTCTGTCGCTTACAGATTCACCTTGCATATGAGTGGACCTTGGGTCAACCAGCCATTCGAAGTCACAGCCAATGGAATGCCTGTTCTTTCCACTGTTCTGACTGGAACCAACCAGATTCAGCAGATTGAGGTTCAGTTCCCATACAGCAGCGCAGACCAGAGACCGATCACCCTCGCTATGGGCATCACTCAACCATCTGCTGGCCTCGCCTCTGCTCCTTCTTCAGAGCAGGCTCCAGTTCAATGGGGTATTAGCAACGTAGGTATCGCCTTCAGCAATGCTCAGCCTGGCCACATCTACAACACCGCTACTGGTGGATTCAATGCTATTCCAAACAGCTTCTTCACTGCTCTCTTGAATAGCTACTATCCAGGCTCCTTCCCACAGGCTGAAACACAACCCAACTGGCTCCAGCAAGTGGTTAATGGATTATTCAGTCCTTTACGAGACATCATTGCTATTAACGGCCAGCCACTTTCCTTCTCAACATCCTCTGCGCCTGAAACCGCAAACGCTTTGAACATTCCTCAGCTCAATGCTCAGCCACTCGCAGCTTCTCAGATTCCACATCTTCAGACCTTCCTGAGCCAGAATCCTGCTATCCTTCAGCTTGTCGGCACCAGCAACTTCGACATCCCAAGCTTCTCAAGCAGCAACACTCCTTTGATGGCCTCTTCTATTAACAACATTCCAGTCTTGAGCTACCAACTCCCAAGCAGCGTATTGACCACCCACGTCCAGACCCAACCACATACACAAGCTGTTGCTTACAGATTCACTCTGTATATGGTCGGTGAAGCCAAGGACGCTCCTTTCAAGATCACTGCTAACGGCGTCCCAGTTCTTACCACTCCATTATCAGGCGTCAACACCCAAAAGGAGATCGAAGTTCAATTCGCAGCGAAACCAAGCCAAACTATCACCTTGGCCTTCAGCTTCGCTCCAGGCAAATCAGATGCTGGACTGACCACCACAGGCATAACTCCATTCCAATGGACAATCAGTCAAGTCGGTATCGCCCTCAGTAGCTCTCCTGTCGGCACCTTCTACAACCTTGGTAGCAATGCCAACGTTCCAATCACTACCAGCTACTTCACCAAGCTCTTGAACTCTTATCTCTTGGCTCAATTCCCTGGCTACCAGACTCAGCCAACTTGGTTGCAATTGGTTCTGAACGGAAACTTCCCAAGCCAATCGAACATCATTGCTATCAACGGTCAGATCGTGAACGCACCAACTTCAACCACAGGTCAACAAGGCACTCTTGGTGCGGGCGCTCCAGTCAGCTCTATGTTCCCTGTGATTTTGCAGCTCGTCGGCTCTGGTGCCAGCACCGCGCCATTCACTAGCGCCAATGCTCCTATTGCTATCACTTACTTGAGTGGAATGCCAGTGTTGGGTCTCTTCTCGCCTTCAAGCACTATCTCCACAACATTGTTCCCAACCGCTGACACCAAGGCAACCATCTACAGACTTTCGTTGAGCGTCGTGGGACAACCAGGTAGCCAGCCTTTCACCATTAATGCTAATGGCGCTCCTGTCTTCACTTCATCGCTTCCTGGTGGCGACAAGACCTACAACATTGAAGCGCAATTCCCAACTTCAGGACAACCTGCTATTGCTTTGACTCTCGGTTTCGGCGCCCCCGGCAAGGGAGACCAGCAATTAGCAGCTCCTGGAGGCTCTTCATCTGCTCCTGATTTCAAATGGGCGATCAGCAACGTAGGTATTTCTTTCAGCACAACCCCTGTTGGAACCATCCTAGTGGCTTCTACTGGAGAAACACCTCAACTGCAGAGCAGCTACTTCACAGCCCTTTTGAATCACAATCTTCCAGGTCAGTTCCCAGGTGTGTCTCAACAGCCCATCTGGCTGGCTCCTGTAGCCAACGCCCTCTTCACCAAGGGCACTGACTTCATCTCTATCGATGGAAAAATGGCCCCTGTGTCTACTCCAGAACAAACTCGTGACAGAATCGGTGACTTCCTCACCGCCAACCCAATCACCTTCCAATTGATTGGTCCCAAGATGTCCACTGCTCAATTCACTACCGGCGACCAAACTCCTCTCAACGTTGGTTCAATTGGCGGAGTCGCAGTCCTCGGGCCATTCGCAGCTTCAACTCCTATCAGCACTACTGTTTCCACTCAACCAGGCACACAAGCCGTCGTTGCTAGATTCAACCTCTACATCACTGGACCTGCAGCTAACGTTCCTTTCACAGTGAAAGCTGCCGGTGTGCCTGTTCTCACTGCTCCAATTACTGGAACAGATCAAATGAGACAAATCGAGGTTCAATTCCCTGCCCAAGCAAGCAGCGAAATTCCGATTACTTTGAGCTTCTCTCTACCTCAAACCAGCGCTGTTTCTGGCAAGGGTGAACCAACTTCATTGGCATCAGCGCCATTCAAATATTCAATTGGCGACCTTGCTCTTGTTCTCAGCAGCACTCCAGTCGGCACAATTGGTCAAGGAGACATGACAATGCCGGTTCAGACCAGCTATCTGACTCCATACATCAACGCTTATCTCTTACCATCCATCTCTCAGCTGTCGCAAGTACCAACTTGGCTCCAATATGTCTCTGCTGGTCAATTCTCACCGCTTAAGGACATCATTGCGATCAGCGGTAAGACAGTTCCTCTCGGAATCAATTTGGGTGGTATTCCAACGACCTCATTCTCGGTTCCTAGCTTGACTACGACTCTTGGAACCTATGGAACGCTCCAGGGCATGCAAACACCAACAACCTTCTCTGCATTCTTATCCAAGACTCCAATTAGTCTGCAACTTGTTGGCACCAAACTCGACACTAGTCCATTCAAATGCGACAACTGCGAACTTGGAACCACCAAGGCCTTCGGCATCCCAGTCATGAGTGGTCTCACTCCTACGAGCACTTTGACTACTCAAATCACTCCAGTCGCATCAACTCAGTCGATTGTTATGAGGTTCACTCTTCATCCAATGGGACAAGTCACCAATGTTCCATTCACTGTTACTGCTGGTGGAGTGCCTGTTCTCACTGTTCCACTCACCACAAGCAGCGTTCCTCAGCAGATTGAACTCCAATTCACACTGCCAACTCAAGCAGGAGCTCAACAAGGAACAACTCCAGGACAACAACCTGGACAAGGTTTGCAAGCAGGACAACAACCTGGACAAGGTATGCAAGCAGGACAACAACCTGGACAAGGTATGCAAGCAGGACAACAACCTGGACAAGGTCTGCAAGCTGGACAACAACCTGGACAAGGTCTGCAGGCTGGACAGCAACCTGGACAACAAGGCCAAGCTCCATTGACTTTGGTCTTCAGCTTCGCTCCTACCACAGGCGCAGGCGCAGGTGCAGCTCCTGGAGCAGGTACAACTTCAGGAGTAGGCGCAGCTCCAACTGGTGTCTCGTCCTCATTCTCACCTGACTTCAAATGGGGTATTAGCGGTCTCGCCATTGTTCAAAGCAGTACTCCAGCAGGAACCATCTTGAACGCTATTTCCGGTGGTCACATGCCTCTCCAGCACAGCTACTTCACTCCAATGTTGAACATCTACACCAGCGCCCAGATCCCTGGATCCGTTCATCAACCATCATGGCTTCCATTGACACTCTCAGGCGCATTCAGCACCCCACACAATATCATCGCAGTTGATGGAAAGGTCATTCCTCTTGAAACTACTACAGTTCCTACAAGCGGATTGACTGGCTACGCTCTTCCATTCGTCCAATCAACTCAAACCACATTAATGTTGACTGGTCCTAACATGAATGTTGGCCAATGGACACTCAGCTCTGGTGCCAAACCTACCGTTACTTTCATTGGCAGTATTCCAACTCTCGGAGGTATCTCACCATCAGTCACTCTCGGCACAACTGTCAACACCTTACCAACCACTCAAGCTGCCGCTTTGAGATTCAATTTATACGTTTCTGGACAGGCTCAAAAGGCTCCTTTCACCGTGTCTGCTGGTGGAGTGCCTGTACTCTCGGTCCCAATCACCGCAAAGGATGAAATGAAACAAATCGAAGTTCAATTCCCTGCTCAAGCAAGCAGCACTGTTCCAATAACTTTGAGCTTCTCACTTCCATCCGGCGGTGATACTAAGGGAGTTTCATCTGCTCCATTCAAGTTCGGTATCAGCGATGTTGCTCTCTCATTGAGTAGCACTCCAGTCGGAACGATCTTTAGCAGCGCAACTGGTGCCAATATTCCTCTCACCAGCAGCTACTTCACTCCTTTGCTCAACGTATATTTGAAAGGCCAATTCCCAGGCTACTCTACCCAACCAACCTGGTTGAATTACGTTTTGAACGGCCAATTCACCAGCAAGATGGATATCATTGCTATTGGCGGCAAGCCTGTTTCTCTACCTGAATCCGTAACAAGTGGATTGACACCTGAACAAGCTGCTCAAAGCCAGAAAGCTCAGGTTTTGACCATTAGCGGCAGCTTCCCAAGTCTCCAGGCAATGCAACGTCCAACCAACGTGTTGTCAACATTCTTCGCTAATGCTCCAACATATCTCCAATTGGCTGGTCCTACCTTCAGCATTACTCCTTTCAGTGCCACAGGCATCAGTGGCGCTACCACTCCTTTGGAGATCGTCAAGGTTAGCGGCTTCCCAACCCTTGGAAATCTGGCTCCTGGCCACACACTCAGCACCCAAATCGGAGTTATCCCATCTACTCAAGCTGCTGCAGTCAGATTCACTCTTCATATTATTGGTCAAGCCAGTCAAGCTCCTTTGACTATCAGTGCAGGCGGCAAACCTGTTCTTACAGTTCCAATCTCCGGCATCAACACCTTTAAGAACGTTGAAGTCCAATTTACTGTGCCAAGTCAACAAGGAGCGCAACCAGGACAAGGCTTACAAGCTGGAGCGCAACCAGGCCAAGGCTTACAAGCTGGAGCACAACCAGGCCAAGGAATGCAACCAGTGACGTTCACCATCACCCTCGCTCCAAGCGGCGGACAAGCTGGCCCAGTCGATAGTTCTATCCCAACATTCAAATGGTCCATTAGTCAATTAGGCGTTTCCTTGAGTCCTACTCCAGTCGGAACCATCATCAACACTCTCACTGGAGGATATAAGCCAGTAACCAGCAGCTACTTCACACCGCTTCTTGGTACTATCTTCCAAGGACAGTTCCCAGGAGTTTCTCAACAACCAACTTGGTTGCAGTACGTTTTGAATGGGCAATTCACGAGACCAACCGATATCATCGCAATCGATGGCAAGCTCGTTAACATTCCAAACATTGCCGTTAGCCCAATGCAACTTCAAGGCTCAAGCCCTCTCTCACAATTCCATGGCACTACAGCAACCTTCTTGCAGCTTGTTTCATCGAACGCGAGCCTCCCATCATGGACTTCAACCAGTGCAACTCCTCTTACTATGACTACCGTTGGTGGAGTACCAGCAGCAAGCCTTCAGTCTCCTTCTGATGTCCTTATGACGACTTTGACACCACTCCAAACAACTCAGTCTGTTGCGGTTCGCTTCACTATGTTCATGGTTGGCCCAATGCAGAATGTTCCATTCACCGTCAAAGCCAACGGCGCTCCTGTTCTCTCAGTTCCACTGACCGGCAAAGATCAATTCAGACAGATCGAACTTCAATTCCCAGTCTCTAGCGCTGGAGCACCAACTACAGCAGGTGCTGGAGTACCAACTACAGCAGGTGCTGGAGCACCAACTACAATAGGTGCTGGAGTACCAACCACAGGCGCTGGAGCACCAACTTCAGGCGCTGGAGCACCAACTTCAGGTGTTGGAGCCCCAACTTCAATCGGACTCACGACTACCGGTGCAGGAGCCCCAACCTCAGGACTCGGAACGACGCCTATTACGTTGACATTCTCTACTGGAGGTGCTGGACAATCAGCATTCTGCGTCATGAAGACTTCTTCTGGAGCTTCATCATTCACGGATGCTTCCTTAGGTACAAGTGCTGCTTCTGATGCAGGTGCTGCTTCAGGCGCAGACGCCACCTCACGTCTCGATGCTTCCTCAATTAAGGATGCTTCCGCAATCAAGGGTGTTTCCTCTGCTACTGATGCTTCTTCAGCTAAAGGTGCCACTTTGACTACTGGTGGCAGAGCTTCTGATGTAGCCTACTCAATCGTCACGGCTGAATCCGAGGAAGCAGCTATCGCTGCAGTAAAGGGCGCAGACGCAGACAGCAATGCTGAATACAAAGTTGTCCCAATGGAGGAATGCAACTTCAAATGGTCAATCGGTCAGATGGCTGTCTCATACAGCAACGTTCCTGTTGGCCACATCTTCAATACTGCAACCAGCGCCCCAACGAAACTTGTGAGCAGCTACTTCACACCTCTTCTGAGCGTCTATACCCCTGGACAATTTGTTGGCTACCCACAACAACAGCAGCCTAACTGGCTTACCTATGTCCTTAATGGCCAATTCACGACTCCAGTCGATATTATTGCCATTAATGGCCAACCAATCAATTTGGACACTAGAAGCATTCCAGCTTTGAGTTCCATTGCTCTTGGCCGACCAGTGACATCAGTTCTTGACAAACCAGTCACGAACGTGTTCGCCAGCTTCCCAATTCTCACTTCTTCCCTCCCAACTTCACCAGACAACTTGAGAAGTGCGTTCTTGTCGTTGCCACAGACAATCCTGCAACTCACTGGACCTAAATTCGACATTACTCCTTTCTCAAGCAGCGCTCCAATTCAAGTTGTGCCAGTTACCGGCGGTCTTCAGGCCATTGGTCTCTTCTCACCAACAACCGTCTTGACTCAAGACTTAAAGCCAACTGAAGGCGCAAAATCAGCTGCCTTGAGATTCGTCTTGTACACAACTGGACCTCTTACCTCACAGCCATTCACCATCACCGCAAACGGCGCTCCAGTCTTGTCATATGTCCTCACTCCAGTTGGCACCAGCCTAGGTACCACGACTGATAGCGCTCCTCAGGGCAACAACTACAACATTGAAGTTCAATTCCCAATCACCACCAGCCAAGACCAACCAAAGGTTACACTTGCTCTGACTTTCGCTGGAGCTCCAAGCGTTGCTGGCCAAGGACAACAACCTACGACCGGAACAACTCCATTCAAGTGGGCTATCGGACAACTCGCTCTGTCCTTCAGCACTGTTCCTGCTGGACACATCCCTCACTCAGTTTCTGGTGGCTACAGTCCAGTCCTCAGCAGCTACTTCACTCCATTACTCGGAATCTACTTGAGCGGCAAGTTCCCAGGCTACTCAACCAAAGCGCAACCAACATGGTTGAACTATGTCATGAACGGCGATTTCGACAACAAGTATGACATTATTGCTATTAATGGAACCGTCCTTCCATTAGGAGCTACTACTCCTGGCGCAATGGCACCATCGGTTCAGGCCGCTCCATTCCATGCGACAACCCAGACTATCCTTCAATTGGTCGGCACAAACATCGATACTAAGCCATTCACCACTACCAGTGGCGCTCCTCTCTCCATTGCTTACCTCAGACAAATCCCTGTTCTGAGCCACATGCCACTCGGAGAATCCTTACAGACCACTCTTACTCCACTTGCCACTACCCAGGCTATTGCCCTCAGATTCCAACTCTTCTTAACCGGTGAAGGCCAAGGTGACAGATCTCAGACTATCCCACTGACAGTCACTGCCAATGGAGTTAACGTCCTTACCGCTCCAATTTCTGCCGCTCCTCAATTCCAACTCGTTGAAGCCCAGTTCCCATACAAGTACGACGAGAGCAAGCCAACAGTTCAATTGAGCATAACCCTCGGTGGCGCTCCAATCTCAGTTGGCGCTGGAGCTGGTGGTGCTCCTACAACAGCTGGCGCTCCTACATCAGGAGCTGGCATGCCATTGAAATGGACAATCAGTCAGGTAGCTACCTCATTCAGCAATGTTCCTGCTGGTAACATCTTTAACAGTGCTACTGGAGGTTACAACCCAGTTGCTAACAGCTTCTTCACTCCATTACTCAATATCTACTATGCAGGACAGTTCCCTGGCTACAGCTCACAGCCTGTCTGGACCAACTACGTTCTCAACGGTCAATTCGAACCTAAATTCAACATAATCGCTATCAATGGAACCGTTCTCAACCTTGGTCCTACCGGAGTTACTTCTCCAATCACCGGCAGTCTCTCAAGTCTACCTGCACTCCAGAATCTCGCTGCTCCTTCCGGCTACCCAACAGGAATCCAGACTGTCCTCCAACTTGTTGGTGCCAACTTCGACTTCCCAACTTACTCAAGCAGCGACACAAAGCTTTCCATTATGAACGTTGGCAATGTTCCAATGCTTGGTAACCTTCAACCAACAAGTGTCCTCACAGCAACCTTCCAGACTACTCCTGTTACTAAGGCAGTTGCTTTGAGATTCACTCTTAACGTCATTGGATCCGCTAACAATGTTCCTTTGACTGTCACTGCCAACCAAGTACCTGTCTTGACCATTCCAATCACAGGAACAGACATGTCCAAGAACATTGAGGTTCAATTCCCATTCTCTCCTACCGGTGACAAGAAGGACGGCCAACTTGCTATTGCCATTAGTTTCGCTCCAACCGGTGCTGATGCCAAGGGCGATACTACAAGTAGCGCTCCATTCAAGTGGGCCATTGGACAATTGGCAGCCTCTTACAGCACTGTTCCTGCTGGACACATTCCTAACTACATTACTGGTGGATACAGCCCAGTTGCCAGCAGCTTCTTTACTCCAATGCTTCAATTGTACTACGCTGGAGCATTCCCAGGCACCACCACTCAACCAAATTGGCTCAATTATGTCTTGCAAGGTCAATTCGAACCTAAGAGTGACATCATCGCCATCAACGGCACTGTTCTTAACCTCGGAAACGCATTCCAGCCTATCACGACAACTCTGCCAATCTCCAGCTTCCTTGGCACCACCAAGACTATTCTCGAACTTGTTGGAAGCAATCCAAGCACAATCAACTTCGGTGTAACTGGAGTTCCATTACAAATCACTCCTGTCGGCTCAATGCCAGCACTTGGACAATTGGCTCCAACCAGCACTGTGACCTATAAGATGGTTCCTCTCGCTTCTACTCAAGCTGGTATTGTAAGATTCACTCTTATGGTGACCGGACCTGCAGACGCTCAATTGAAGATCAATGCTGGTGGAAACAATGTTTTGACTGCTCCAATCACTGGCAACAACATCTTCCAGAACATCGAAGCTCAATTCCCACTCTCAGTTCGCCCAGATCAAAAGAGTATTCCTCTGACAATTAGTTTGGTCCCATTGACACAACAAGGTGTCGGTTCCGCTCCAAGCAAGGGCGCAGCTCCTTCATACCAATGGGCAATCAGCCAGCTAGCAATTACCTACAGCGGTGTTCCTGCTGGACACATCCCTAATATTGCCAACTTAGGAACTACCCCTACTGGTACTGGCTTAGGATACAGCCCTGTCCTCAACAGCTACTTGACCCCTGCTTTGGGCATCTTCTATGGAGGCTCATTCCCAGGCTATCCTACAAGTCAACAACCAACTTGGCTCAATTATGTCTTGAATGGCCAATTCGAACCAAAATACGACATCATTGCCATTAACGGTACCATCCTCAACTTGGCTGGTTTGGCTTCTTCAACTCCTGCTGCTATTGCTTTGGGAGTGACTCCATCATCCATGGACGCCACACCATTCAGCAGCAGCAGTCTGGATAATCTCCCACAAATCCTGAACGCTCAAACCGATCGTCCTAAAGCTATTGCAGGTACAGTTACAAAACTTGAATTGGTTGGATCAAATCCAAGTCTTTCCAGCTTCTCTATTCCATCAAGCACCCTCGGTACCACTCCTATCGGTGGCATCCTTGCACTTGGACCATTCACGACATCTCAGCCTCTGACATACACACTCAATCTGCTTCCAACCACTAAATCTGTTACCACTAGATTCAATCTCTACGTCATGGGAACTGCAACAAATGCACCACTTAGCGTCACTGCCAACGGTGTAAATGTTCTCAGCATCCCAATGACAGGAACAGATTTCAACAAGAACATCGAGCTTCAATTCACCATGCCATACACCGACGACAAGACCTCACAAGTTCCACTTACTATCAGCTTCGCTTCTGCACCAACGCAGCAAGGTCAAGGAGCTGAACCAGCGACTCAAGACACTCAACCATTCAAGTGGGCTATTGGTCAGCTCTCTGTTACTTACAGCCATGTTCCAGCTGGCCACGTCCCTAATGTCGTGACTGGAGGACACAGCCCTGTAGTCAACAGCTATCTCACTCCAATGCTTCAGAACCTCTACGGTGGCAAATTCCCAGGCTACACTGCTCAACCAACTTGGTTACCTTATGTCTTGCAAGGTCAATTCAACAACGTTAACGACATCATTGCCATTAACGGTGTTATCCTTAACCTCGGAACTCCAACTCAAAGAGCTCAACAACTTCAACATACTCTTGGCGTACCAAACTTCTTGGCAAATACCAAGACTATTCTTGAGTTAGTTGGCACAAAGCCTGATCCTACCAACTTCAATGTCCAAGGAGCACCTGTCAGCGCTGTTCCAATTGGCTCTATCATGGCTCTTGGAAACCTCCCATCTACCAGCTCTGTGACCTATAACATGATGCCTCTTGCTTCTACTCAAGCTGGTATTGTGAGATTCACTTTACTCGTCAATGGACAAGCTTCGAATGTTCCACTCACCGTCACTGCAGGTGGATCTCCTGTCCTGACGATTCCTCTCTCTGGTCAGAACTTCTTCCAGAACATCGAGCTTCAATTCCCACTCTCTTCAACTGGTATGGATGATAAGAACAGAGGCATTCCTCTCACAATCAGCTTCGGAACAGTACCAACCTCAGGCGATAGCTCGGCTCCAAGCTCAGACTCTTCTCCATTCAAATGGGCTATCTCACAACTCGCTCTCACTTACAGCAACGCCCCAGCCGGTTACATTCCAAATAGCGTTACTGGAGGATACAACCCTCTTGCTAACAGCTACTATACCCCAGCACTTGGCATCTTCTATGCTGGTTCATTCCCAGGCTACTCAAGCGACAAGCAACCTACTTGGGTGCCTTATGTTCTGAACGGACAATTCAACAACAACATGGACATAATTGCAATCAATGGCACTGTCCTTAACTTCGGAACTACCGGATCTCCTCTTAGCAACAGCTTAGACAACTTACCAGCTATGAGCTCTGGCAGCCACTTCCCACAATTCGCCAGCCAAATGCCAACCATCATCGAGTTGACTGGACCTAACTTCAATCTTGCCAACTTCTCCAGTCCTACTGACACTCTCAGCTACATGCCTCTTAACTCAATTCCAGTTCTCGGTGGACTTTCCACTCCAAGCGTCTTGCAGTACACTTTGTCACCTCTCCAGTCTACTAAATCAGCAATCGTGAGATTCCAACTCACAACCTCAGGACCAGTTTCAAATGTTCCTTTCACTATTAGTACTCCTGGTTACAACGTCCTCACTATTCCAATGACAGGTGATAATCTTAGCAAGAACATCGAAGTCCAATTCCCAATCACTCCTTCTTCTTCTGGTGAGTTTGACCAGAATAAAGGCATTCCTCTGACAATTAGCTTCGCCGCTACTCCTCTTCAGGCTGCAACTTCACCATTCAAGTGGGGTATTTCTCAATTCGCTGTTTCCTACAGTGCAGTCCCAGCTGGCTACATTCCTAACACCGTAACTGGTGGATACAGCCCAGTTCTGAACAGCTACATCACTCCTTTACTCCAGAACTACTATGGTGGCTCGTTCCCTGGATACGGCGCTGGACAACAACCAACATGGCTAGCTTATGTCCTCAATGGCCAATTCGAGCCTAAGAGTGACATCATTGCCATCAATGGCACAATCCTTAACTTCGGCAATGTTCATCCAACTTCTGGACTCGGCCAGGTTCTTCAAGCCAACAACTTCGGTCCTCTCTTCACTTCCCAGACCAAGACTGTCATCGAACTCACTGGTACTAAGCCAAGTCTCGTCAACTTCGGTGTCAACCAAGGAACCTTAGGAACAACCCCAATTGGCTCACTCACTGCTCTTGGCAACTTGGCTCCTACAGCCACTCTTACCTACATGATGAGTCCTCTTTCCACCACCAACGCTGGTATTGTCAGATTCATCCTTATGGTTAACGGCCAAGCTGACAATCAACCATTCTATGCCGCTCTTGACGGAAAGAACGTCCTCACCGTTCCAATTAGCGGTAAGAACATGTTCCAGAATGTTGAAATCCAATTCCCACTTACTGCAAGTCCAAGTCAAAAGCAATACCAACTCACCTTCGGATTCACTGACCCAAGTACATCCTCAGATGCACTTTCCTCTGCTCCATTCAAATGGGCTATTAGCCAACTTGCCGTCACTTACAGCAGCGCTCCTGCTGGTCATATTTTGAATGGTCAGAAGGGAGGATATACACCGGTGGCTAACAGTTTCTACACTCCAGCTTTGGGTATCTTCTACGCTGGTCAATTCCCAGGATACGGTGCTGATACTCAACCAAAATGGATTCCATATGTCCTCAACGGTCAATTCGACAACAAGATGGACATTATTGCTATCAACGGCACTCTCCTCAACTTCGGCTCAACCGGAAGCTCTCCATTGAGTCACAGTATCTTGAACCTCCCAGCCATGTTGTCAGCCAAGCACATTGCTTCTCCTCATACTTACCTCCAACTCACTGGACCTAAGTTCGATCACAGCATGTTCACTAGCCCAACCAAGTTCGGTGTCCTTCGCATTGGCTCCGTTCCTGTCATTGGATACTTCAATCCTGCGGACACTGTCCAGACAATGCTCAGCCCAACACCTTCAACCAAGGCTATTAACGTCAGATTCAACCTTTACACGCTCGGTGACAACATTCAGAACGTTCCTCTGACCATTACTGCTGGCGGACAACCAGTTCTCAGCCATCCAATCTCAACCACCGGCCACCTCCAGAACATTGAAGTTCAATTCCCATACACTGCAGGCACAACCGATGTTGGCACACAGATTCCTCTTGCTATCACTTTCGGTTCAGCTCCTTCCACATCACAAGCCGGTGTTCCATTCCAATGGGCACTTGGTCAAGTGGCAGTTTCATTCAGCAAAGTCCCAGCTGGTCACATTCCACACAGTGTGACTGGAGGATACAGCCCAGTTCTGAGCAGCTACTTCACTCCTCTTCTCCAAATTCACTTCGGCGGCTCATTCCCAGGCTACACCAAGGAGCAACAACCAAGATGGTTGAACCATGTCCTCAACGGTCAATTCAACAACAACATGGACATCATCGCAATCAACGGCACAGTCCTTAACTTCGGTATCGGTCACACGCGTGCCAAGCTTCAAGCCTCTCAATTGGCTGGAAGCATCTACCCAATGACCAAGACTGTCCTTGAGCTTACGGGACCTAAATTCGGCTATGGCAACTTCAAGTGCAACAACTGCGATGGCAAACTCGGAACCACTCCTCTCTACTCTATTCCTGCTCTTGGTCAACTCGCTCCTGCAAGCACCCTTTCCTACACCTTGACAGCGCTTCCTACGACCAAATCAGCCATCGTGAGATTCACTTTGATGATTACTGGTGATGCCAAGGAAACTCCACTTACTCTCACAGCCAATAACGTCAACGTCCTCACCATTCCAATCACCGGCAGCAACATCTTCCAGAATGTTGAAGCTCAATTCCCATACACTTATAGCCCTTCAACTACTGGAAATGTCCTCACAATCCAGTTAGGTTCACAGGATCAGAGAACTGGCTCATCAGCTCCATTCAAGTGGGCTATCAGCCAATTCGCTATTACCTATAGCGGTGTTCCAGCAGGCCACATCCCAAGCACCAGCGGACTTGGATACAGCCCTGTTGCTAGTAGCTACTACACCCCAATGCTTGGCATCTTCTATGCTGGTGCATTCCCTAAGTACTCAACTGAGCAACAACCAAATTGGATTCCTTACGTCCTCAACGGCCAGTTCAACAACAACATGGATATCATTGCAATTAATGGAACAGTCCTTAACTTCGGTACTCATGCTACTCCATTGAGCAACGTCTTGTCCCATATTGGTGCTATCCTTTCTACCAAGGCTGGCGCGCCATTCTTGACTGGCACTCGCACAGTCCTCGAATTGGTCGGCCTTAACTTCAAGTACCCAAGCTTCAGCACCAATATCGGAACTCCAAGTATCATGTATCTTTCTTCATCGGTACCAGCTCTTGGAAGCTTCTCACCAAGCACCACTCTCTCATACCTTCTCGCACCATCATCAACTACCAACGCGATTATTGTCAGATTCAACCTCCATATGATGGGAACTCCAAGCACTAACACTCCATTCACTATTGCTTTGAATGGAGTAAACGTCCTCAGCACTCCAATTACCTCTACCTCTCCAGTTCAATATGTTGAGGCTCAATTCCCATACTTCGGCAGCAGCAGCGGTAGCGGTACTGACAACCAACCAACCCTTACCATTAGCTTTGTTCCACTTGGATCGTCAGCTTCACCAACCTCAACTTCATCATTCAAGTGGGCAATCAGCCAATTCGCAGTGACCTACACTAATGCTCCTGCAGGCTATCTTCCAAATAGTGTCACAGGCTCATACATGCCGGTTGCTAACAGCTTCCAGAGCCCAATGCTCCAGATCTTCTATGCAGGTCAATACCCAGGCTACTCTGCTGAACAGCAACCAAATTGGATCAGATACATTCTCAACGGTCAATTCTCTAATGACAGAGATATCATTGCAATCAACGGCACGATCCTTAACTTTGGTTCACCAAGCACCGGATTGCAATACTTCACCTTACCACAAGGAAATAATAATGCTATGACAAGCAGCAGAACCACTCCAATTACTTTGGTCCTCGATCTTGTAGGCAGCAACCCAATGTACAATGTCGGAAAATGGTCTATCAACAGAGGATCACTCAATACTATCCAATTGGGCGCCTTCCCAGCTCTTGGTTACATCAGCCCTGGATACATCTTGTCAAGACAATATTTGAACCTCAACCCACATAAGAGCATTGCTCTCAGATTCCAAGTCAACGTTGCTTCTCCAACAGGTTTCACCTTCTGGGTTAGATCAAATGGAGTTCCAGTCATGCAAACCCAATTGCCAGCTGGTACTTACTACAGAGTAATTGAGGCTCAATATCCTAACTCTGAGAACAACGTAGTCATCACCCTCGGAGCTTCTCCAGCTTATGGTTCTAGCTCTTCGAATGCAGGTGGTTTCGCACTCAGCAACTTTGGTTTCTATGCCAATCCTTGCGGAGTGAAGAACTTCTTCAACACTCAACTCCAAGCCTGCCAGCTTGCTGGAAACTCTGTCTTCTACGCTCTTTCATACGTCAACTATCCTAAAGGATTCCAATGGTTGCCTACTCAGCCATCTTGGCACTTGAATCTCCAGAGAGGCGACATCGGAAAACCATACGAAATGTACTTCATCAGAACTCAACCACTCAACAAGTACTTATCTGGAATTCAAACCTATGCACTTGTTGCTCCTAGCTCAATCAACAGACCTCAATATACCGCTCTTGGAGGCAACCAGATCACCATTGAGCTTGTTAACCTCAAATCCTCCCCAACACAATGGATCTACACAACTCCAAGCGGCTCTTCAAGTGCGCCACTCACTCAACATGGTGGCTATAACGTTCTCGGATCATTCAATATCGGAGCCAACTATATCCTTACCAGAACCTTCACAAATCTTCCACAACACGCTACGGTCATCGTTAGATACCGTCTGATGGGTACTGGTAACTGGAATAACTACGAACACTCAGTTCTCATGAACGGCATTCAGATCTTCACTAGAAATATCACCATGAACAACGACTTCAGAGATATTGAACTTCAATTCGTCCACACTCAACCAAAACTTGAACTCAAGTTCATGGTCACCAGTCAAGGCGCTCCAGTCGATAACAACGCTGGATGGAAACTACACAGCTTCGTCATGCACATGAATCCTTGCTCTGTTCAGAACGTCTTCAACGTCCTCCTCAATACTTGCACTAAGGCTGGCAACACTGCCGTTTATCAATTGTACAGAACCGATCACTATGGTCAGTTCTACAATCTCGGATTGAACCTCATGTATCTTCCTAAATTCCAGAGTGAAACTGGCCTCAAGGATGATGGTAGAGAAATCTACCACATCTGGACTGGTGAACAGAAACCAGTTCAATCTAAATTCACTGGCCTCACGATTCTAGAACTCGCTGGCACCAACTTCAACATGGGCAACTTCCAGATTCGAGGCACGAGACAAGCCGCCTACAGCAGCCAATTGTATGGCTACAAACTCATGGGACCTTTCGAGTCAACTGCTATCATCCGCAGAGTCTGGACCTCGCTTCCTACCCACTCCACTATCACTGTCAGATTCAGACTCTATCTCGTTGGTTCTTGGGTTGATCAGAACACTATCGTTCAATCCGCAGGCCAAACCGTCTTCAAGTATGTCCTCGGTGAAACTGATACCTATCAAGATCTTGAAATCACATTCGATCATACCTCACCAACTCTTGAAATCACGATTCTTTCTACTCCAAGCACTGACAGAGGCGCAAGAGCTGGCATTCAATTCGGTATCAGTGACATGGCTGTCCATCTCAATCCTTGCGGACAACGAAGCTACTTCGACATTGGCACTGATAAATGTGCTAAATCGTCTGGATACTCCACTGTCTACGGTCTCGTCCAGACCAACGCTCTTGGTAACTTCCCTGTGAAGAGTGCTACACCAACGTGGTTCAACATTTTGTCGAATAAAGCTGGCATCGATGACAAGGCCCACGAAGTGTACAGTTTCTTGAAAGGTACTAAACTCCAAGTTATCAAGGGAGTCCGTGGCAAACCACAATTCATTGATCTGGATCTCCTCACCAGACTCAAGAAACAGATTAAATCTACTCCAGTCAAGACTGATGCAGATACTCAAGCCTTGGCATTCTTATCCGGTAGAACAAGCACCAAGATTGTTGGTGACTACAACAACGGCACCATCTCTTCATATGGCACAGGTTTCAACAATCTCTTCGGTACAAGCTTCGCTGAAAGTAAGGTCGACCAATTCGAGTTCTCATTCGGAGAAATCGAAGGATGGGCTTGTGTTGGTCTTATCGAAGCTGATAACTCAGAACTACTCGACCTCAACGGTGACTACCGCGATAAGAGTTTGGTTATTTGCTCTGACAACATGCTCAACCTGAACACCAAGTTTATGGTGAAGATTGATGTCGCCAAGAAGGTTGTGAAATTCCAGGATCAATTCTACAAGCAGGGCAAATCATTACCATTCAAGAACGTGAACAACCTCCACTACACTGTCCAGTTCCATGACAAGGGAACTGTGTACTTCGGAAAACAAATTAACTACTACAACAAACCAATGAAGAAATCCAGCCTCAGAAGAATGAGGAACTAAAGGTTTTTTTTATTAACTGTTCCTTGCACGAATTTAATATCAGCATAAATGTATGTGAATATGTATCAGCTTAGTGCACGATATATGTTCCTATTATGTTTGATATTTTTATAAGATATATCTATATATACTATTAATTCAATTAACTAAACAAAAAATTATTTTCTTCTACAGTAGATAGAAGTGGTCTCTATCTCTCTGAGCTAACAAGAGAGTCGGTGAGTAAGTAGGGTTGTAAGGGATTGATTATTTTTCACTTTATTTGTTATTTTTTCCTCATGAAAAGTGGTCAGACTTGTTAATCATCAGCACTCAATACAAGGTAGATGACGAATCTCCAATATGAAAGAACATCGATTTTCGCTGATTGTCTTTCCACTTGAGGAATCAATCAAAAGGTTTTTCTCAAGGTTGTGAGGTTTTGACTCAAAAGATACTTGATTATTTTTTTGCAGGGTCTGCAGAGGGATGAAGTATTTAGTTATGGATATTTAGTAGAAGGAAAATTTAATTTGTAGAATCGAAAAAAGTCTTGAGATTGCTATCTTCAAGATTCGAGAGGTTCATGTTTCTTCAATTTGTTGAAAATTCATTTTCACAAATTACCTTTGAATTGCTTGTTATTGCTACTAAGAATTCCTCCCAGAAAAATCTTCACTCTGTTTATTTTTTCTCAGATAGAACCAAATTCTCACTCAAGAATTTGCTTGAAATCAGCTTTGATAATTGAAAATTTAATTTCGCACCTAACAGAGTGAAAATTAATGTTCCCAAAAAGTGAGTCAAGCAGCAGTCAGAAAGCGACTCATGGAGTCGTTAAAGAATCAAAAGTCAAGATAGTTGCACCAAGTGATGATTTGCTTCAAAATTCGATAAAAGTCAACTGATTTGATGAATTTTTCATTTGTTACTTCTTCGATCTCCTATTATGACCTAACTTTGGATAGATGAGGTATATCCTGCATATACAACCCTACTTGCCTGGTCCTCCTGGAAAAATAAAATCAGTGTTGTTGAAATAAAAACGAAACAAGAGTACTCGACCTTCGACGGAGTTCAACCTAACGAGACTAATGGTATTATTTTTCTCTATTGGCCTGACGTTTGATAATCTCTGAGGGCCAAGTTGGACTCATGTGAAAGAGATCGGAAACACAGGTCTCTTAGTTTCTGCTTATCATTGCTATGACACCTCTGCTAACCTGGAAGTATTTGATGTTTCAAGGAAGGGAAAATCTATGAGAATATATTCATTTGAGGAAGTCTTCGGCAGTAGAATCATCATGAAAATCTATCTCATAATTATCATCTCTCTAGCGACTGGAGATGGAGACCTGACCTATAATTCAAGAAGAAGTTTGCTTGGCGCAATTTCTGTCACAGGGAGAATAGCTTACCACCTTCACAAGATTACCACTTCGAAGGCTGGTAATAACGTTCAGCTCATCCGAAAATCAAGATGGCACTCCCAACAGAGATCTAATGATAGTAATTAATAATTTTTTCAGTTGAAGGCTCATTTAGCATAATTCCATCCAGAAAACAACATAACTAGCCTTGATTTCAACCCT
>ENA-UOTX01000728-UOTX01000728.1-compost-metagenome-genome-assembly--contig:-NODE-728-length-31934-cov-8.885237_pt1 | contig 31934 bp, 20 predicted proteins | sample MGYA00238143_ERZ746982 | MGnify/ENA primary metagenome ERZ746982 (study PRJEB28758, sample SAMN06268862) | compost metagenome | isolation source: single cell | place: USA: California, Emeryville, Joint... | reverse complement strand
TAAGTATTTCATCTTTTTTGTGTTTCTGAATTGCAGAAACTGTACCCTTGATTAACTGTACCCTTGATTCACCTAAAAATGAAGTGTCTTTCAATGTTGAGAGTAGCGGACATTCATAAAACCAGAGGTTAATACCATCTCCGAGGCAACATTGTAAGTGAAGGACAATTGGATCACATGGCCTACTCTTCTGACTTAAGCTTCTCTCTATCATAATAAATTGCTAAAACCGGCGAATTGAGTCCTGATTCAAAAAATATTAATAGAAAATTTTTTAATTTCATAGCTGAACGATGCGCAGAACTCGAGTAGGAAAAATTCCAACTGCATTATGCCCCTACTACTATGAGATATCATTGAGAGACCTAACCATGGCTTCACAATTTCTTTCTCAGGCATTCCCTGCAAAATGAGTCGTCACACTAACTATTGAATATCATCGAAATGGAAAGAGAGTGTAATTCATTGGAACCGCCATCTTTGCTAGCTTATTCTTTTGATAACTTCTCTCAAAGGACTAAAACATAGAATATTGATTCTTTTTTTCAGAACGAAAAATTTTTGTTTTTTCAAAATGTTATCAATATTGAGTACTCTGCATATTCGGTAAATATGTAAACTAAGAGAAGCGACGACAGATGCTTTAGACAAGATGTGTGTTAAATAATAGGCAGAAAACCGCGATCTCCGTGTTGATCACAAAATATACAAATAGATTACCAAACCAAAAAAAAAAATTGTATTATTTATTTAGCTTTGCTCTACTCTAATCCAATCCGAGATCACTATCGAAATCTTCATATATGATCCTAACTTCACACTCTCCTAAACTGAACGACCTCTTGAGAATCTTCTCTCCATACCCAATTTCGCGCTCATTAGGGTTTTCTTGATTCAAAAGATGTATCTCAAGTGCAGCATCCATTGGGAAGAACTTTCTGCAATATTCGATGATCTCATCCAAATCTGTGAGGCGAATCTGAGGGTTCAATAGTACCAGCTTCACCTGGGTAAGTAGACGATTCCTTTTAAAAATCTGGAGAATATGTGGCAGAGTACTTCTATCGGCACTGGCCGCTTCGAAAGTAAAATTCGTCAAATTGCTGAGCGGGCTAAGTCGCATCAGAGCTTCTTCAATGAACTCCAAGTGGCCTTTCGCTGGGTCGAGGTTTTCACCGCATTTAGACTCTTCTTCCTCAGCTGCTTCATCTTGATCGATCGCGTTTTTCTTACTATGATCGATTCTTAGAGAGAACGTCTCTAATCGTTTAATGTTGCAGATATTTGAAAAAATCTCTGGAGTGTACGGTGCTTTTACCAAAAGCTGCAGTTCAAGAGCTTTAAGCATTTCTAAGTTACTCAGCTTCTGAATGAGAAGTCCAAGCGGCTCAAAAATGTGAGGGTTATCGTCTGTGCTGATCAATTCTAATTCTTCAAGAGCCGGTGCTGAATTGATTACGGTATTGCAGTGTTCCCAGTTCTCCGGACCTTTAACGTCGATTCGCAGAACTCGCAACTGCTTCAAAACACCGTCGATTTTAATGCTCTTTGGTTCAATCGCGCTTTGCCATTCCAATGTCAGATTCTCGCATTGGGAAGGGACTTCCATTGTTTGGTCCGTGCCGAGATAGCACCCGTTTTCTCTTAAATCAATGGAAATTCGTGGGTTCTTTCTCATTTTCATGAAATTATGAAGCGTCCTTAGCTCTGACACGGCGGAAGCTACCTCTTCTTTATCTGAAGTCAAGAGCGAGAAGGTGAAATGATCGTTCAAGTTGTCAAATTTATTAATGATTCGAAGCATCTGCTCCAAGCAGTTGGCGTCAAGGAAGTCGTTTCTGATGAAATAGGCCCGATGAATGCCTTTGCAGAAGTCAGATCCGACGTTGTCGATATATTTCATCCAGGTGTCGATCAATTGGGTGAAGCGGAAGCTCAGATCGATACAAATCTCAAGGCGTATCTTTTGGTGTCGTTGCTCTTTGAAGCAGCTGCTGAGAAAATCTTGTATTCTATGCAATTCTTGAGGAGTATCAACTTTGACCTTCACAACACCGAGTCCAACCTGATTTTTGATTCTTCTGATGAAATTCTCAAAAAGACGTCTGTCTTTCGAGACCGGTGTGTACATCTCGAAGTTGATCTGGGTTTTGACGTCGGACATGGCGCGATAGAGCTGCTTATTCAGCCTTTTTGCCGAGAATTGGTCCTTATAGGCTTTTATGGAGAAAATCCTGTTGAAGTTGAAGTCAACGGACTCGCATTTTTGTAACCCTCGCAGAGACTTTCGGATGAGGGCAACATTCGATCTCCGATAGACCGGCTCTGTGAACGTGAAGGCGACTGGAGTATGCTTGCCTGAGGTCTTTAGGTGATAATGCTTGAAGTCTCCCGAGCAGAGGTCGCTGTTTAGGGACAGTCTGAGGTCAGATGGGTAAACTCGACTCATTCGGTAGAATTCATCGTTGGGTTTTACGTGTGTGCTTATCATGAAGGGAAAAAAATGAATGAGGAAAGACTCTTGCTTGATTCAAGATCAGGGTGAATTGAAATAAATTAATTATCAAATTCGAGAAGTACAAAACACCAACACTCAACGAAAATCAGAAAAAAACTTTCATACGTTAATCTGGTTGCTACCAACGCATGAGTTGCTAATTTTCCAAATAGAAACTTTTGGAAAGCTGCTAGAAGCATCATGCCTTTATCTGGAAGAAGATAGGGGTGTCGGAGGAAGGCAAGAAATTTAAAATCTGTTTAGTTTTGTGGAACTAACTTGATTCAACAACGTGTAAATTAATTCCATGGATTACTGAATTTTTCGATTCACGATTTTAAATTTTGAAAAGACTCAAAATACTGAAACTAGATTTAAAAAGTGTCGTTTTAGCTCCTAATAAAGCTGTTCCTTCTCACAGGAGGAGGCCAGTAGTTTGCCATTTTAATTTTCAAATAGAAATGCCCAAAAATACTCATACAGCTTAATTTACATGGAGATTTCAATAGATCGCTACCTGCAAGTCAGCCGCAAAGAAACTCAAATGGGAAGTTTCGTATATGAAAAGTGAAAATACCCACAACTATTTAATGATTTAAATCATATGAGCTAACTTTCATTTTTTCGCAGTTTTAAGGGGAGTCAAAATCGGCAAATAATCCTCAAAAGATGTCTTGCCATTAATAAACGAGTGACCAAAGGTCTTGCCCTTAAAAAAAAAAAGGAGAGAATCATCATTATTGGAGTTCTAATCCAACCTTCTACATTTTCGCTGATATGAAAGGTACCTCTCAGAGTTATGAAACGAGAGGTGCAGAACCTTGCTTTTAAGTAGTATTGACTCAATAGCTACTATGATATGATATCTTCCCTAATTGGATTTTCTGTTTGCCGAAGCGATGAATTTGATTCGTGCAAGAATAATCGATTTTAAGTTAATTAATTATTTAAAATTTGGGCTTGTTCATTTAAAAAAACGAAGCTTGAGCCAGCTTTTATACATTTACTCTGAGAGTCCTTCAGCATTTATTCAAGCTCTCTCAAGGCAAAAAAAACGGTTTTGGGGCTTTTCCAAGCTGTTAGTACACGACAAGCAATATATAAATATAATGAGAAAATATACATTATAGATGATTAGAAAATTTTGTTAGAATATGTTACGGAAAAAATAGCTAATCTAGAGGCAGCGATCATATTTGATACGCAAATAGGCTGCCCTGATTAAAAGTTTACGAAAACTTCACTGCTTTTTTCGCTTCCAAGAGCGCACCGCCATCCAACTGATTATCCCACAAAGAGGTTGGCTCTTCTTTCCCTCGAGACACTTTAAGGATAGATTTTGCTGTTTTGAGACTTCCAGTCTTATGGACCGGCGTAACGCAATTGCTGTCGAAGCCAGCGAGTTCATTCAACGACTGACAAACTGAATCCTGGTTGGAAAACTGAATACTTGCGATGGTAGAAGCATCACTGTCATGGCGTCTATTGCTTCGTAAGATCTGAAGCGGCGCCTTGAGTGACGATTTCAGATGCTCTGTCACCCAATTGTCAGAGTTCCTGTTTTCAATGGTAGTGCAGCTTTCCACTTGATTAAAACTAATTTTCCTTCTGAAATTTCTTCCTTTCGATAACTTCGGCTTGCCACTGGCATCTCCAAACTGCTGTTTCTGTTTTTGCGATGAAACTTTCGGAATTTCATTTAGGCTAAATGTTTTTCTTATCGAGGCCGTCCAATTTGTTGGGTTATTTTGCGAGAATTTTTTCAGCAAGATGCTCTTGAAGTTTTCTTTACTAGTGATATTTATCCGAGGCCACGAGTTCCGTCTTGGGCTTTTCGAGCTCGATTTTCTCGAGAATGGAGAGAGATCTTTTTTTGATTCCTCGTATGGTCCTGGAGACAAATCCTCGGGGAGATCGCTCAATGAAAGGTACTTTTGAGAGCCCTTGTCTTTCTGCATCTCAAACTCCGCGTCGAGAAATGAAATAGACATATAAACTCCCTGTTTATTAAACAGAATTAGGATAGTTTGGTATTATTTAGTATAAACCAAAAAAATACGATCCAGGAGGGGGTTCTTAAAATCAATGCTTTGGACTCAAGCATAAACAGACCGAATAAAATTTCGATTTACTAAATTTCGAAATAGATGGTTTTTATCAAATTAACTGAGTATCTGAGAATAATTTAACGAACAGAGCTGGAACCCATTTAGGAAGCTATTAAATACTCTCACCTGTCTATGAGCCACTTTCTAGAAGAAACTTCAAAGTATGTTTCTGAAGGGAAAAGAACACGTATTATACATGGAAAGACTACTTTTTCTAAGAGATAAGAGTATTTGATCGCCTATTTATTTCCTTTCTCTCCTTTCAGAGCTAAGCAAGATATATAATGTCTTGCCTGAGGATAACATCGAAGGAATAGCCCATATTTACTGAGTACAAGAAAGAATCGGAATTTACTGTTTGTATGAAACAAGGTTATTAATTAATATATTAGAACCACCATTTCTTGTAGAATAATGATTTGGAGATTTTCTTATTCGAGCGGTTTCTCATTTGTGGAATAGGTAACATCTGTTGAGCTATTTCTATGTCGAGAGAGGCTTTATAGTTTCATTGGGATGGGAGAAAATTGGGTTAGTATAATTAAGTACATTAAAAATAAAGTGGGTGTTTTCTCAAGTTTCCTTCGTAAATTAACATACTTACTAAAGGCTCAGTTTTTAAAGAATATTTAATCAATCCATTATTTAAAAATATTTGGACGCAAAAAACCAAAATAAAGTGTTTTCCCTCAAAAGCCACCTTTCATGATGAAAAATGAATAATTTTCAATATTCTCAGCGTAAATTCCTCGACTCCATGATTCCGCCTCAAAAAAGCTAAATTCCCATTGAAAAATTAAAAATATGAAATATTCATTAACGGTCACGGAAGCGGAATAAGACTTTGATGTTGGAATATTTTAATGTTAGACATAGTTATTCAGCATTTTGCCTCTTTTTGCTTCGAAGTCCTGATTAAAATGTTTTTTCTAAGGAGAATCTTACGAGAAATCCAAATTAGAAAATATACGAAAAAATTAGGAACTCTTGAGCAAAATTTTCAAAATGAATCACGTAAGCTTTTATCTATTCTCTTTGTAGGCACCGTTGTCTGTGCTCTCTTTGTATCAACCAGTTTTTTAATCGTCGGCTCGAAGAAATCTCGGTTATTGAATTGAGCCATCGCCACCAACGTCGATGTACGTGATTCCATTATTCTTTGCAGCCGTTTTCCAGTCTTTGTATCATTAAACAGCAGCCAGATCATCAGCAACAGAGAACAAACGGCCATTCCTACATTTGCTAAGAAGACGTATACATATCCAGATTCCTTGAAAGTAGACTGAGCAATTTGTCCCGTGACTCCTGGATAGATTAGTAGCATCAGCGACGATATCGTTGTAAAGATAGATAGAGCAAATCCAAAGTTTTTCTCTTTGATTAGTCTCATTTTCGCGCTCATAATCACAACTTCTTTGACTCCAGAGCCTGCGCACATCAATGCGAGGGGCACTGCTGGAAGGAAGCATCTGTCGCATTTCGGAGCCAACGCGTTCCCAGCGATACCTCCGATATTGAGGAAAGCAGAGAGAATGAGCATCTGAGGCAAATACCCGAATTTATCAACAAAACACCCAGCAAACGGAGCCACTGTGGCTGTAACGACTAAGCCTCCTGCGAGGATAAATCCGGCTTGTCCAGGAGTAAAATTGAAGGAGGTTTGAAGGAATTTGCTTTCGTACATTTTAGTAGCTGAAAAGGATATCGTCTCCATGACTGAAGAGAATATGATAAGCCAAAAAGCAGTTGGGAATTTTTTAAGAGCTTGGAAGGCTTTCCCAAGCGTCTGACGTTCTTTAACCTCGATATCTAGTTTTTGTTGGCCTCTCATCAGGACAGTATGGTAGCGAGTTTGGATGAGCGAGGCGATAAAAGCGATAAAAACGAGGGCAAAGGCCACGGTGTATGGCCAGTAAAGAGTATTTGTAAGCTGATAAATATTAGGATAGCCGATATCGCAAGCAATGCTTGCTGAAGTCGATACTATCATTGAGATGCTGGTCACTTTGCCCATTTCTGAGTCACGGTACCATAATCTAATCATCTTCGCTTTGCCGAGGTAAAATACCTTCACACCTGAGGATTTGATGATTAAACCAGCAAATAGCAGCCAATAGTCGAGCTTGATAGTGGCAGCCAGCACTAACAGCTGACCGAGCGCAGTAAGCACGATTCCAGAGATAAATGAGAAGGATGCTCCGTAGTAATCCGTTAAAACGCCGGCAAAAATCGGGAGGATTAAGCCTGGTATGCTTTGAGCTTGAATCAAACGAGCGTATTCAATTTCGGTGACGCCCATGAACTTTTCAAATTGAACTTGCAAAGTTGAAATGCCTCCGAAGCTATACGAGAGCCCAAACTGGCCGATTTCAATGAGCAAGAGGAATATCCACTTATTTCGATCACGGAAGCTCTTTGGCTTCGGGACTTCGGCGTCATCGACAAGCAGATCGGAGGATGCGGGATTAAGGATCATATTTTATTGATTATATATTGCTTTCATATTAATATCTTAAATTCCCGACACATTAGGACTCAGGAGGTATGGAAATATAACCGCAAACTCAGAAGAAGGTGATTCTGCTCTAAATTTGAGAATTCTTGCAAGAACAGGTAGTAACTTCAAGCTTTTAGTACTTCCTCGTACAAAGCCTGGACTGAGTCTTGAATGAAGTGGATGATTGATACTAATTTCAAGGTGAGTTAAAGTATTGATTGGACTGCTCAAGTTGAATTTTGAGTTTTGCCTCATTAGATGGCCCGAAAATGAGCTAATATTCGCTGAATGGAAAAGATGTCCGAGAGTTTGGCATTTTTCCATTATGATTCGAAGTTTGGTAGAGACTCTTTTTTTTCCTTTTTTTTATCATCTAAACTGCTGTCCTTAGCTTGATTTTTGACTGTCTAAGAGCATAGAAACCATTTGTTCTTATTTTGTGGTTCTTCGCAGAGCAAGAGAAAGTTATTGTTTACTTCAAAACTATTTTAGTGATTTTAGCCAAAAGATATCAGAATGTAAATTAGTTTAAGAGTACTCATGAAATTTTGTCGGCCTTTCATAAGAGTGTTAAACAGAATTGTGACCTTTGAACCGACTAATTGCTTATTTGAAACAAGGGCGAGCTCAGTCTACAGCTTGGAGAATTAGATATTTCAAGAGAAGTACAACTAACAACGCAATAAACAAAATATTTTTGAGTCAGCCACTTTGACTTTTTCTTACTGATGTAATTATGAGAGGACTCTTTAGCTAGTCCTAACATCCTTTTCAGAAAAAACATTATTAAGCAAGCCTTTTAATAGAGAGAGAGTAAGAAGCTGTCTTTCTCATCAAATATTCATGGTAAACCTCGAGTAGTTGAATATAAATGTACTATAGGGGAAGAAATACGACGAGGTGAGGAGAATTCTTCAATGCCAAATTATCAAAATTTGCTCAACAGTCCAAATGTTTTTTCTTTGTTCTTACTTCAAAAGACGTTATTCGTCGCCCTCGGTGATAGAGAAAGGGATGTCTACTGCTGAGTTTTGAAAAGAAACGAGTATTAGTCAATTCGAAGCTGTTGCATTAAATCATAAGGAATAAATTTCTATCATTTACACACAATTGCTGGTCACATTAGTCACACTAATACCTACAGAAACAATATCTAATATCTTTTGAATTTCTTTTATTCATCGGGAATAAATCTTCATCTCAATGGGCTGTGGAACCTCGAAACCAAAAAGTAAATCTAACAAGAATCCGGATGCAAGTGTGCCCACAGCAACAAAAACATCAGCAGCAACAGGAGCAGACTCGACTGGAACTCGCACTCAAGAGAATAAAACTACTCCTTCGACAACCACTAATAAACCGACTCTTCAAGCCACAACCTTTGCACACGAAAACCAGAACAAAGTTGGATATCAGCAAGTCCAACAGCCAAAGAAGCAGCAATTACAGCCAGAGCAGCTCATCGTCACTTCAAAAGTGAATAATATAACCGACCTTAGACCAGAAAAAGTACAAATCGCACTTGCTCCCAAGAGCAAGTTCACAATTGCGTGGTGCTCTTGGAAAAATAATAATATCATGATTTACTCAAATCGTCTTCGAGACGACAATCCAATCGCAACCCATAAAAGCGTCCATAAACTACCCGAATGTTTAAAATCTGAGCTTTCTTATCGCTGATTAGTTTCTTTAGGTTACGACACTCTTGTCAAGCAAATTCCTCAACAAGCAAACCTCATTTCAGCTGGAAACTACAAAGGAAAAGCATTTTTCAGCGTATTAAACTACAAAGAAAACATGAAGCAATCGTTTAGTTTCGAAGTAGCTGAAGGAGCAGGTAAATTAGTATGCGCTGCTTATTCTTATGAAAATATTGCGGTAGCAATCTATGATATCGCATCACACGCCGCTAGTGCAAGGACCGCTCTCCTTTCTTCAGAAAGCGCTAAAATCGCTTATCATTTATTCGATTCCAACTCATGGAAAGTACTGTGTAAAGCTCCCATGCACGAAACACAGAAAGGTAATGGGATTCTGCGATGGCGGTATATTGATTTAATTTGCAGGCCATGTTACCGGAATTGACTTCAGTCCATCCGGAGAGAAGATTGCTACGATGAGCATCGACAATATATTCGGTGTTTCTCCAGTAAACCCAGGCTCTCAAACTTTCCAGCTTGCATTTGAAGGCTATACTGAGAGTAAGACAAAAATTGCATGTCGTTTTATGAATTTAGATAATCTGTAGCCAGGAAAAGATGTCGTTGGAATCCGCAGAGCTCACAGGTGGCAGTGAGCTGTAACTACAACCAGTTGAATTTTGTTGATGTGGACAAGCAGGTTACAACTTTGAAAACTCCGATAAGGCTACACGATAAATGTAAATTTGTTCATTGCAATGAGGAGTAATTATTTATAACGAATTAGATATCCGCTGGATAGAGTGGCGAAAGGACGGGGCGTTGCTTGCTTCATGTTCGAGTGATAGATCAGTGAGAGTTTACGATCATAGGAAAGGAAAAATCGTGAAAATATTTGAGAATTTACATGAAGGTAGGATACATAGAGTTTTTCAACAAAATCCGTTTATTAACTTTTTAGGTTTCATCAATTCTGTGGGTTGGAATTCAGATGGAAATTTGCTGATGTCTGCTTCCATTCACGGAGCTGTGAAGGTAGTAGATTTTAAAAGAGATTGTGAAATAACGTACAGTGGAAAAACGACTGATGGAGGTAAAAATATATATATCGACTACTGGTTTCTCATTCTTATGCAGAGGAAGCAAATTCTTGCATTTTCTTGGAAGACTAACAACGATATTGAGCTTCAAAGAGTCAAAAAAGAATAAATTTGCTATTCTCATAATAAATCAGAACAAAGTTATTTCTTTGATTAAGTTGAGCAGGTTATTAAAGTACATCTTGCCGTTGTTGGATTGAATTTTTGTATTGGGTTAATTTCATTTCTTTGCTCCACATTTGTTCTACCTCAGGCCATTTTTTCCTAATTGTTGGCTGTAAACCTAGCTCTAAGTTTGTCAAATTGATGAAGAAATCAAAACTGCCGGTTTTTCCTTCAAACAACCCCAGTTGAAAGCTTTGATTCTCACATGAAGCGATGTTTGGTTTGAACAAACGAAGAAAAAAATATACAATTGCTTTTTTCTGGTTGGAAAAGGCTCTAGTAAGTTGGGAAAACTTGTCTATTTGCAGAAAGCCATTATTCTCTTCCATAGATATCAATTGCTTCCTTATCATTCAATAAGTTCTTAATGAAAATTTTTGGAGTGAGTTTGAACTGGAAAATCATTTGATGATAGGATCTTAATTTTTAGAGAGAAAATTCTAAGAATCCAAATTTTATTTATTTATGATTAGCCAATTAGAACCTGATTCTATTCTCACCACTAAGGAAATCCAAAAATCAGACCACACCAAGACTGAGGTAACTAAACTACATCGTCATCTCATAAAAAATAACTTCTAGGCGAACAGCTTCCCTACTCTGCGTCAAAAGGGCAAATTCTAGCTACAATAGGCTCTATATCTAATATTCTACAGCAAAATTACTCATACTAATAGCCGAAAATCGCATGGTGTTCTTTTTCACCCAACCTTATACATATCCGCAACGTAATTTCGAGAAATGAAAAATTGTTAACGATTTAAGGGCCAAAGCTCTATCACAGTAAATCTGAAAACAAAAGTCAGAGATTCTCAAACAATAGATGAGGTGTTTGGAGATGAGACGGTCGTGAGGCAACACCTGGCAGATCACAGATAATTTTACCTAACTGCGCAACCCAGAAGCAAATCGCTTGTGGTAAAATAATTGACACTCAGAAAGGATTCAAGCTGCCAAAAAAATGGATAAATATTTTCCTCTCTGATGATAAACCAGAGAAGGTAACTCTGCTAATTAGGGTCAGGTTCAGAGACTATTGCTTCTAGATCCAAATGAAGATTGGCGGCTTTACTCCCATTAAAAGACAAAAACAACTTTTTTCTTTTTTTGTCATATATCTTGAAATGAAAAAAGGGAATGGACTGTCTTTCCGGATAAATTGTCGTATTGATATTTACATCAATCGAAACCAATACGTCTGATATGCCGAACTGCCAAAGGCTTGACAAAAATCAATTCATAGCTTACTTTCTGATTTTATGTTAGTTTGCTTGAACTGAAGAAATTTTTTATTGTTATAAAAATTCCTCAAACAAAACTAACTCGTTCATCAAAAAGCTTCTCCAAATTGATTTTAACGCCCTCATTTGGTGCAGTATTCAACTTAAAGAAAGCCTTTTAGATTCCTTCACTCAGAAAATTTATGATTGGCTATTATGAACTGCGAGCGAGAGGGCCAGAAAAGTTAATTAGACCAAATTATTTTTTAAATTACGCTCTAGGAGCCTCCAATTTATTTTCAGCCTGACCTGAACATACAACTCCATGATCGGTTAGAATTCTTGAGTTTTGAGCTTTACATCTCTCGCTTCCTGATAGCATTTGAAATTCGGTTATTTTGAATCCATCCATCTTCAGCTGATTACTATCTCTATTCCAAAATGCAAATGTTCTTTAAATAGCAGATGAATATGATCAATTTTGACCTTTGATTCGTTTATTATTTAACCTAGGAGAGAAGGACTAGAACGAATGCATAAACGACGAGAGCCTCCAAAACTTAAAATTAGATATTTGTAAGGAACCATCCTTATTCGGCAGTTACCCTAAAATAAGATGAAAAAAAGTTAAGTGACATGTCCCCTTATCCATGTTATTTAATTTACAGGCATATGCAGAGGTTTCTTTTCGGACAAAAAGATAGCATACACATGCACAAATAATGAAGAAGTACCGTGATTGTGGCGTGATCTGTCTTCTTCTTCCTCCCTTTCTGCTAGGTCTGATAGACCTATCTTTCTCAATAATCGCAAAATATAAAAATGTTGTAAGCAGAGTTCAAAAAAAAAAATCAGGGAAAGAAAGAGCAGAAAAAGATAAGGTGTAATAAATCAGGCAGAGGAGCTATTTAAAAGACAACAGAAGTTCATTGAGGACCAGAAAATAAAAATGGCCGTTAGCAGAGGTTTTATGGGATTCAGAGAGGGTAACCTTGAATCTGCAATGGATCTATTTTGAACATAAGGTTATATAGAGCCATATTCGTTCGAAAGTTATATTGGAGCTCGTCTTGGTCATCTTTTTGGTGCGTTAGTCCTGGCTGCTTTTTCTCAAAGATTATTTCGTCATCTAGAACATGAAAATTCAAGTTTTCAATCTCAATAACCTCGATGCTTTCTTCATTTTCTAAGCTTGCATCCATGTTAGCTGATGCATCTTTAATCTGTTGATAGCCCTCATTGATTGGGCTCTCAATAGAAGAAAATCTTGAAGGTTTCGAAGGAGGGTGGTGATTTTGGAATTCCTGTTCTTGCAGTTTTTGGTTTAATTCTTTCAAAAAATGAGTCTTGCTGTTCTCAATTCCAGGGAAATCCGAGAATCGGGATCGACTTCGCTTCTTTCTTTCTATCTTACTCAACGGTGGGAAGGATTCCTGCTGTGGGTAATCCATGGATTGTTGCTGTGGATAGTCTAGGGATTGCTGCTGTAGACAGTCCAGAGATTGAGTTGTCGACGTACTTAAATAAGACAAGTTGCTTTGTAATGGAGGCTCGGCAAGTTGGTTCGCGGGCTCTGTGAAAGTCTTTCGAACTTTTTTTATTGGTCTGTCTTCGATAATAGCGCTACTATTATCGAGAGGATTGAACAGGGTGAGCGTTAGCTGTGCCTCTACTTGCTTTGGTTTCAGGTCTATTGATAATTGTATCTGAGGCGGCTCTGTTGTTAGAAAAGCGCAGTACAAGTTTGATTTCACAGGCTTTTCTTCTTTCATCTCAGGTTCTTTGGTTATTATCGGAGGGAGTTCCTCTGTAATAGCGCTTTTTTGAAGATTCTCTTTGATTAACCCTTGCAAACGGAATGTTGAAGTACTTTTTGCTTCTTCAAATGATGAAACCGTAGTAGAAATCTCGGATTTTTCAGGTGTCGAAGGCTTAAGGGGCTTTTCTGGTTTGACGACTTTGATTTCTTCAACTTCGTCGTCTGCGACGATTTCGATCACGTTATTCACCTTTCCAACGTCAATTTGCGAGGGATTTACACTACTAAACTCTTCCTGGTGCACATTTTCTGGCTTATGATGATTCGTGTCTTCGATCGTTGTTTCACTCCAAGTAGTTTCTTTTGACAAAACCGAATCCTTCGTCATAGCCATCTCTTTCGATAAAAGACAATTGGCTTCTTCTGGTTGTTGCTCAGAAGCAGAAATATTATTACTTACTTCAGTCTTGATGAAATCCGAAGAGTTCCCTTGAGACAACACCGACTCTTGGGAAGTTATCTGCTCTTGAAAGGCACCTCTCGCAGTCAAACCTTCAATTTTCATATTCAACACATCTTGCATCGGTGCACTGGGCTGGGTTGTTATATCAGAAAACCGAGATTTTCGGGGAGTAAGAGTGGTGTTAGTCGGAGGAAGTGGCTTAGAGATATTCTTCCAGTGGTTTAGATGAGGGGAATTTGAAAGTGGAGCCTTTTCAATTTTATTAGAATTATCTAAATTTGGTGGAGAAGGCTTATTAAAAGCGATCGGAGTCATTTTTAAAAGTGCTTCCTGGAAAGCTGGCCTTACAGGCGTTGCTTCTTGAGTAGCTGGCAAATTTTGAACAGTACCCACCTGCAACGATTGGTCCTTGACGATTTCAACCAGTTTACTTTTAGGTTCGCCAGAAATGGTTCGATCTGAAGCCATCTTCCGATAGAGGGCATCAGAACTGCGTTTAATGTATTTAAAAAACTCGCTTGGGTTCATTTGAGGTTCGCTTGTGCTTTTTTGAGGAGGAGGGTTGGATTTCTCAGCCTCCTTCATGGGAGTGCTAATCGGGTTACTAGAGAGAGGATTATCATGTGACCCAAGAAGCGGTACGGACTCAATTGTTGAGGAGGTTGCATCATTAGCAAAGGCAAGAAGGAAGCTTAGATCTTGTTCCATGGTTGTCAGAAAACCGCTAAGGATGATTAAATAAATTATTTTCTTCTTGATTAAAAATTCTGCTTCAACTGAATTGATTATAATTTATAGATAGAAGGAGTTCCAACGTCAGTAATAATTTAATAAAATCATTTCATTAAAGCGCAAAGAGCAGGCTTAAACTTTCCCGGAAATGAAGTCTCAGCAATCTAAAGAGTATAAAAGGTAACTTATATTGATTGATGTCATCGATTGCGGTTCTGCTCTCCCTTAAGGTTTCAATTCTTTTCAAATAACATCTTTTATTCCTGATAATACTTATCCAATTTGATCAAGATAATCTTAACTCGCCAGATCTAGGCGAGGATAGACCGTTTATCTAATCCAATTTTGTTTTTTAGGATGTATTGACGGCAATATTTGACAATTTTCAATCAAAACTATTGGGTTAAGGAGTTTATGAAGGTTAGTGAGATAACCTTCTGTAAAACTTTTATGTTTCAATGGCAACCTATCTAAGTTAACACAGATGTTAGCATTGCATGGTTTTAACTCCCCAACTGGTTTTCATTGTTCAATTTTAGAGTAACTCATTCAAGTCTCCATCGATATTCTTTGCAATGAAGGCGGAGAAAAGATGTTAGGAATAACTTAACTCAGAAGTTTGGTTTATTGTCCAATATTTGGAGTCCATGGTTTAACTTTTATTTTTGGATTTTCAACAGCAGATTTTTGTTTCCTAAAGCACGAAAATTTCTTTTCAAAGAGTGAAGATTTTATTGAGTAATTGACTCATAATCGCAGGGTTCTTTGCGTACTTTACCTCATCACTCGCAATTTCAAGAACAATGTAGGGAAAAAAAGTTCGAAACTTGTGATATGGAATACTCGGCTGTAGAAAGAGCCGTTATTCTATTTCATTTTGTAAATTCTCAATCTTTCTTGCCGTGCTCAGCGTGAGCCCAGTTAATATACTCTCTTTTTAGAGTTGATTAAATCCTCACTAATAAATTAATTAATGTTGATATATATAGTAAGTAGACAGCATGCTATCAAAACTCCTTCTTATTGCTACATGCCAGGAAACTAACGAACCTCAACTTGAGATGTTATGAATGTAAATAATTTGCTAAACGCAACTGATTTCACAATCTTTTGGAATGTTGATCGTAAAATTGACAATTAACAACCAATTTAGACAATTTGCAACAATTTCTACCTGCGTGATCTTATTATTAATTATTGAGAAGCTGTATTACAATTGGTCCCGATATAGCAGGTTGCCACACGAACGCTGCTCTTTGGGTGAAAAATTTGAGAAGGTCATTTCACAAAGTTCATCGTTCGATATCATCTTTTGGAAACCACTCAACAAAAAAGATCGCTCCTCAACAAGCATCATTGGCTTCTTATCATTTTCGGTGAATAAATCTTCTATTCCAAACTACATCTCTAAACAAACAATTTACGCGGTCTCAAATGAGTGTGAAGAACTTTTATTTTCAAAGTTTTAGTTGCTTATATTTCTTTTAAATAGACAAAGGCTTTTTCACGCATGCATTCAATACTCAGCCTATAAAATACTAGTATCGAATTACAGATTAAGTAATATTAAGGCGCTCTCATTTGAGGGAATCTAATCGCTTCAATTCTTTCAAGAGTCTCTTTCATCTTATAGGCGCAGTAGGTAAGGTAGCCGAAGATGATAATACTGAACAATGATAAACTGAACACGCTCAACACCAGAAAGACTCCATAGATAATCAAAAGGATCTTGTAGGCTCCGACGCTCTTGAGATCGTAAGCGTACTTTCCTGCATAATAAACAGCCACTTGCACCGTTTTGACGACGATGATAAACAGCACGAAGAGCATGATGAAAAATCTCTCGGTCTCTCTATCTGTGAAAAAATCATTAGGGTCTTCCATGCACACGACTTGGTCCTGATGTCTGTTGTGGATCTGCTTGCAGATCATATCGTCTTTATGCCGAGGATGTGCGATCACCACAAACACCTCGAAGAGTCCGACGAGAATCGTTATCACAATCATAGCGATATTGACGATAGAGTAGTGATAAAAGCCTTGATATTTCTTTTCAAGGAGTTGTAGTTCGTTGCCTTGGCCCAGAAGAGGTTCAGATTGGATTTGTTGGGGATGTCTCATCTGGAAGCCACCCATCTCAGGATAGCGAACTGGGTTTGATTGGTCAGGAGTAGGGCTTTGGTAGAAGCTATGGGAAGGCTGGCGTGTTTGCTCTTCTGGTCTGTCGTTGGAGCTGCCAACGGTTTGTAAAGGGATCCATTCGCTTGGACCCATGTGTTGGGACTGATTGGTAGTCATCTAATAGCTTGAGTAGAAATTCTGATTATTAAAGTGGCAGTGTAGTTTGAAATTAATTTAAGTGTACGCAATCTCATTTAGCAAACGGTATCGAATTACTCACTGAACGATTTATTTTTTTTTTCTGAAATTAATTAAATAGAAAAGACATAATGCATAAACCAAAGGTACAATGAAGAGGCTTGAAAATAAGAGAGATTATCATAAAAGATTTTAATAGTTGACAGCTGCTGAAACTTCATGATTTTTCAAGGGTCAAAGAAAATTTTCTGAGTAATAGTGATGAAAAGAATTGATCTCTCGTGACTCTCCAAGTTGACGAGTGAATTTTATAAATAGAAACAAAGATTCTGAAGGAAACGTAGAAGGGAGATAGCGCTGCTTCACACGTTATTTTTTTGATTAGATCTGAGACATTCAAAATTTTCCGATACTTTACCCTTGAGATACCAAATAATATTTACTTTTTGTTGGTCTTCATAATATCTGATATTTTCTTTGTCCAAATCGAAGGTCTGATTGAGCATAGTTAATTAAGTAGACTTGAAAATTTGTTGCTTAAAAAATTAAAAACAGCAACTTTTCCTCACTCTTTCGCTAAAAACAAATTATTGAAACTTTATGGTGTTTCCAACTAAGCTTTGGATCGAATTTTTAAAAATTAATTAGCTTTCATTCACCCGTAGCAAAACATTTTTCTATTGAAGTAAACGTTCATATTGATACTCTCCAAGGTAGTAATATTTTTCTTCAATATATTTCATATCCGCACTAATGATGTACCTGCTTAGATACAAGAATAAATTGAAAACTTCAAAACTTCGATTTATAAATCACAACGGAAAATATCCTTTAGAGCTCGGTGACTTTCTCGATAAATAACTCCAATCCTAGAATAGGTAAAGTCTCAAAATAAACCAGGTTGTTTTCAGTTGTAGAAGCAAATCGAATTCGGAGGTTCTATCGGATCATGAATGATAAAAAGTCCAGAAATATATTCTATCGTTACCATAGCAATGATAATCTTCATTGTCGATAGTCACCATTCTCTCAGTGTAGACACCGTTTTTACAATCGATAACTTTTATATTTTTATCATTCTGCGCAACAGCCAAATAATTTCCATCAGGACTCCACCGCACGCATCTGACCCAAACTAGAAGTTTCTTATCAATTCTGTGAATAGAAAGCTTGATATTACAGTTCCTCTGGAAACTCATGGAGACTTTTCCTTCTCTTCTGTCAAAAACCTTTACAATACTGTCCATGCCCCCTGAAGCTAAAAGATTCGCGTTTGTGGGACATACATCAATCCAGTTTACATCTAACCATGGTTATGCTTCCAAAACCGTTGTATTTATATATCACATTACCTCCCAATGATGAATCGAGAAGGAATGGGGACGTCCACAAAAGAGCTTGCTTTTCAACATCCCAAATATTTAAATACTTTTTGTTGTTTTTAAGAAAAATGGCAGTATCATCGCTTAACACGCTCCATCTACACATAGAATGGAGGTCCTCTGGAGATTGTTGTCAGGGGGTATAATATAATATTAGCAGTATACTGTGAACGAAAATTTCTGGCACCTCTATGGAGGTGAGAATCTTGCTCGTGTCGACTTCAGAAATTGCGCATTTTCCTTCTGCCATTGTGGCTATTAATCTGCCTCCAGAGTGGAAATCAAGACTTTCAGTGAAATTTGGGTAGTCGTTATCTGAAAATGAAAATGAATAAAACGAAAAATCTCGATGCTGAGACTACCCGTCCCATTTTTCGGAATCGGCTTTGCCTTACGAAGCAATGACACTGCAGAAGATGCATCACTTTTGTCTAAGTGGTATAAATGGTATGCCGTAGTTTTCCTGAGCGACCCCAAGGCTAACAGATTCCTCTTTGTATTGTAAGTAATGTCCACGCATCCACCATCTAATTCAGCAAATTGTGATAAAGGATTGGTATGTAGAGAGAAGAAATAAAACGATAATATGTCATTTTGAAAAAGATTTGCATTTCGCATTTTGCGTGTTTATAATAAAAACACCGGATGTATACCTGCCATCTCCGTCTTGACAGAGTGAAAAATTGATTTCGCTTTCGAAGGAACAGAAACATCAAAAACCTCAAAGCAAAATCCCTGTATTTGGCATTGATTCAGTGAAACAAGAAGATTTAAATCAGGAATTTCTTTCAATTGAGTAAGAGCGCCCCCTTTTCCGATGGAAAATATGAAATTGAACAATAGGAAAAAAGGAAATTTACACGTAGAATTAGTTTGTGCTCCTTCAAACATTGCATACCGCGTTTTCAAGTCTCGACTGTATGCTTGGATCAGATTTGTATTGCCCATTGTACAGCAATAGACCAGCTGTTGTGATGCTATGGCTGCTTAGTTCATTAATCTCAAGAATTGAATGCACAAATTACACAGATTTTGGCTCATTGAACGTCTGACGCTTGAAGTGGAAGAATCGCTCTCTGTATTTTCGCCAGAAAGACTTGTGACATTTTTGGATTCTTCTTCGAGGGTCTGTCCGTTCTTTTCTAGCTGAAAATTCGGGCTATCCATCATTTGGCTGACCTTTGGACAAGGGTTCGAGTTTCTAATTAATAAATTAAACTATCCGATATTCGATTTGATATCCAATTTGTTACTCATATTTAGGTTCTGGCAATTCAAATGCGAGCAAGTAAGTAGTATGTTTATTGACAATGAATCAATTCTTTTCTAACAATCATTGATATAATATATATCAAAAAACTCTTTCTCGAATCTTTTTTGCTCACTAATATTTCGAGTGTTTTGAATGGGAAGATTGATGGAAAAATAGCAATACCTTCAAGTATTCAACTATTTACTAGGAAGCCGGAAAGTTCTCTTACCAAGCAGAGTAATATTTCAGCTCTGAATTGAGTTTCTAGAACAGAAAAATTTGAACCTCAGATAGATTTATGATTGTGAATCTGTTAAATTACATTCACCATTGCTCGGAAATTCATCATATGCTTAATTTTTGGTTTAATGACAACAGCACGGGTTTTCAGGGGGCATAATGCGAAACTCTGATTACTGAAAGATAGCTCGTTAATACGAAAGCAGTGAGAAATGGAATATCTATATTTTTTTAAAAAAGTTTAACTATCCTCTAGAGTAATTCTCTGAGCTTCTTGGTGCGTTTCAGCTTTAACAATGATTGAAAACCATTTTGTTCTTTAAAATGTACATTCATTTTTTATATTGTCGTTGTTATTCTAGAATCAAATGGCTTAGTTTCCCATTTCTTCCACGATTCAAGGTGAATTGTAACACCAAAAACGCTTGAGCAAATCTGTCTCGTAAGATAGGCTTTATTGCAGACGAAAAGGCCGTATATCACGTTATCATCTTCTAAATTGCTAATTGTATTTGAAATTTTCAAAACCAAATTCAAACAGCCCTTCTTACCAACAAAGACCTGTGACAACTTGTTGATATAGGCAATATATCGATAGCATCAGTTGCAGCCCATGTTCTGAAAAAAAATTATGGTTTTCCATGCAGCATCTCCCTTTTCTTTTCAACTTTTTTTCTTGTTTGTAAAACACTCAGGATCCCACTCAAATGTACTAACAATAAGTACGAGGATTTAAAGAATTAACAAAATTTTCGAAGAAAATTTCAACTTTGTCCTGAACCAAAAAAGGTTTATTCTATTTCATTGTTCTAAACCTGAAAAAATTCGCAAACCTTCTAGATATACCTTGGGTATCTCAAACAAGCATTCCCTTTCAAGTGTCTCTTGCCTTCATGCTTATGATCTCACGATCCCAGACACTCCCATAAGGAATATCTCCTTCATGATTGTTCATCTCTTGAATTTTTATTGATATAGCCTACAAACTTGTCAGAATTTTTCACATTTATATGATATGCGGATATACAAGAATCAAAAACGAAATAATATCCCTTTCTCCTCTTTCTTTCTTGCAGCTGGCGAGGAAGAACTTTTTTCTCTATTTTCGCCTAACTTCTGTTTATGGTTCAGAGGTGACGCAGAACGTGGAAAGTTATACAAGTCTCAATTCAGTTTAGTCTGTATTCTCGAAGCAAATTAATTTTTTCTGGCCCTAAAATTTTACGATCTTAGTTTATGTATCAATTACTGAAAAAATTCGGAACATGTTGAGCCTATCAAAACGGATCGCGATGCCTTTAATTCCTCTTTTCTCAAAATTTTATAATCAATTTGGGAGTGAGTTCGCTAGATGCGAGAGCAACAATATGCCTTAAGCATAGATTCATCCTCTGAAGAGAAAAAGGAGTTCGGTCTGTTTCAAGAGGAAGAAAAGCCTGCTGGAGACTGTTATCATTATGCTTATCAAAACGCGGAGGTTTTCTTAGAATTAAATAATATCCATATTTCCGATCCTGAGCCTTATATACGGCCTTCAGCTCTGATTTTACTGAAGAAACGCAAAGATCCTGCTTCTTCAGCAGACGTAGTAGAGCATACTTCAGGCAACCTCATTCTAACCGCTGAGTCAAGACTGTTGCTTCGAAGAAAGCTAGTTCCGAAAAAATTAACCTTAAATATTTAATATTGCAATTCAATATCCAGCATTCTTTTGTTGCGTTGATGCAGAAATATTTTTTCGATCGATGCTATCCAAGCTTTTTTTTAATCTTCTATATTTTGTGTGGGTTTTATTTTTCTAGTTCGTTGCCTGCATTCTTTCTGAAATTGGAATCTGAGATTGATTTCTCTGGTAATCTTATTTCTGAAATGACTCGCCAAAAGCATTTTTCAAAATCTAAGAGAGAGAGATCTACGAAAATTTGAAACAATTAAAGCCTCACATATGAGCTACAAAATTGTCACCTATTAACTTCCTTATCAATATTTTGAAAAAATTAACTAAGTTGATTAATTGACTGACTCATAAAATTGGTCTTCTTTTGATTTTAATTAATGAAATTTTTTTTCACTCTCTCTCAATTTGCCAACCATTTTTCGATGGCTCTTAAATTTAATAAATTCACTCCAACTATTCAAACCATGAGAGTTATTTAAGGTGAGAGATGAAACTCCCAAGAATTTTTTGTCATGGAGATTCGAAGAATTCAGATTTGATTCATCTAAAACGAATTGCTGATTTTCTGGAGCTCTAAAACACATCATATGGTTATCTCAATGAGCAATGGTAAATAATATTTTGATTTTCGAAGATATTCGCAATATTTAGTTTATTTAAATAATAGCATCATAAGTTCTAGGCGTTCGATAAAAAGTAATCCTACAATACAGAGTCTGTCAATCACCTTTTTTTATGGAGTCATGACAGCACAATAACTAACAATTCTAAGAGGAATGTCCACCTACCGACAGTTAGTGTTATTATCAATTAGATAGGCTCATTGAGATTGATAAGAGGTGCATTCAGACCTTAAATTGAAAAAGATAGAAAAGACCACTCAACAAATGTTTTCATCTAATATGCTTATAGCGAAAGACGATTTAAAACCCTTTGACGATATATTATTTATCAACACCTAGTGTGAAGAATCCAATTCATCTTTTACAACAAATTATGAGCATGAAAACGAAATAATTCTGATAAAATTTCAAGAGACTCTTAAATATGAAATAGAAATTAAGCTACAACTTCTTACTTTGAAGCAAAGTTTTTCTTGCAGAGTGGACAACTTGCATTGTCCTTCATCCAAGTATCAATACATTCCGAATGAAAGCTATGACTACAATCTAATACTCTAATATTTTCTCCCTTTTGAAAATCGCTAATACAGATTGTGCAAGATTCGCACTTTTCGTTCGAAAGTTCGGTATTTCCAAACTCAATAATAGGAAATTTCTTATTAAGCTCTTCCTTTTCGATTCCCTTTTTCTTGATTCCCATCATTAGTAGTAGGTCGAGTATGGATCTTTCAGGAGAATTTTCTAATGCTCTCAATAGAGCAACACGTCGGTTCGTTGTATTAACGGCTGGGTCTTGGACATTCGATTGTTCAAAGTACCTACGTGATCTGCTAGGAAAAGCTTGTGTCGGCTGAGAAAAGATGGAGCGTTGTTCGCGTTGGTGTAAACGGGTATGATCATTATATTCCTTCATGAGAATAGCTTGTCCACAAAATTCACATGGTATTATGGTAGAGTCCACCAGTGATGTTTCACAAACTTCCATATGCTCAAAGAGAAGCATATTGGGGAACAGTAATCCACAATATTCGCATGGAACTTCAAAATAATCATCAGTTTCAGCTGGAGGAATATGATTGGAAATCATTCTGTTGACTAGCTTCTTTTTTGTTTGTTAGTTTTAATTTAATCAATTTTTCGCAATTGAAAAGTGAGATAAGTTGGCCAATATCTAGGCCCTATAACTTCATTAATTTTCTCATAACGCCATTAACAAAAAAAATTCTACTAAGGCTTTCTTTCATAATTCACAAGAATCTGGCCCACCACTCAACACCCTAAATTTTGCCTATTTCCTCTCAAAGAACCAGTTTTCTCGCTTCAAATCATGTTAAAATTGTATTTGTGTTGAAAACATTACTCATTTATAGAATTCTTTCATCAAATCTGATCAGAAATCAACTGATTAATAAATGACTCTCACTCTTAGATATTCTCAAGGCTTAGTTATTTTCTAATTCTCTAGTGCAAAAAGCTTTAATCGTATTATGATATTCAAGGCTTTGTCTCTCTTCAATTAGCTACATAAAATTTATTTGTGTAAAAAATTTGCTGAAGAGTCAAGTTGTAAATCATCTTTTAATAAAATTATTAAATACTATTCATGTTGTCTCTAGTGATGAATGAAAATGCCTGCCAAAGGCTCTTGCTCATCCAACTCCAGAATTCGTCTCCAAAAAAAAAAAATTATCTTGAGTCGATTACAACACACCACTCCTTCTGAGAACCCTCTCTAAATCGCTTTTATTCAACGGTTTAGACACATGCTCGATGGCTCCAGCTTCAATAAACTCATTCCATTTCTCCTTCTCTGTATACGCGGTACAACCGACAATATTAAGATTCCAAGGATCCTCAAGAGTGCAATTCCATTCAACTAGCTCTCTTGCCGTTGTATATCCATCCTTCAATGGCATATTCCCGTCCATAAGTATCAATTGAAACCTGGTGCACCTTTCACTGCAACGCGTCGTTGACTGAATTGTTTTCAGGCATTCAATCCCTGAATGTGCTGCCTCGCATTTAATCTGCAGCGAACTAAGTAGCGTCTGCAACGTCAGAACGTTAAAAGCGTCATCGTCGACGATCATTACTTGAGGACACTCACAAGATGGCAATACACAAAGTCCCAGATTCTTTTTCGCTGTATATTTTTTTTCTGAAGATCTATATTTACCATCTTCCTTCCAGTCGGAGTTTATCGTATCAAGTTTTGTGTCTTTTTTCTGGAATTCATAAACAGAAGACGGATTATTCTCTTCTTCAAGGAACCCAGAGCTATCTTCCTCTTCATCAACGGGTAGCAGGTACTTGGTTTTTAGTTCCGAATTATATTTTTTCATCAAAGTAACCGCTGGAGAATCTCCTCTTGTGGGTTGCGCAGTACGGGAATTCCATACAAATTTTCTCCGAGATTTTATCAAAAAAGAGGCAGTTGTGCCTTTCCCATACACTGAACTGAATTTCAGCCCTCCAGCATTACTTTCCTTTGGCCCGAGCATCACCGCTAACGAATTTGCTATCGATAAGCCGAGCCCAGCACCCATAGAGTTGAACTTATCGTTTTCTCCAAGATCGATTTTTTCAAATTTTTTCATGAGCTTCCCGATATCTTCTTCCTTGATCCCAATTCCCGTGTCAATCACACTGATTTTTATTAAGCCTCCTTTCTCAAGAGTCATTGCAATTGTAATCGACCCTTCCAAGGTGAATTTGTAAGCATTACTTAGCAGATTCAGGACGATTTGGGTAAACCTATTTGGATCAGTTCTTATTTTGAGAGGAACTCTCTTATCAATGCTGAGGTTTAGTGCAATTTTCTTCTGTCTGCATTGATGCTCGAAGAGATAGTGGCATTCTTGAATCACCTTTCGAATCTCACAGGCCTGCGAAACGAGTTTCAGTTTTCCTTCTTTGATCTGCGACATGTCCAGGATATCATTCACTAAATTTAAAAGAAGCCTTCCGCTCTTAAACGCTGGGTCAAGGAGGTTTTCTTTAACATATTGAGAAACTTCATCAGATTTTATCGCTTCGTTTATGAGATTCATGTTGCTGTTGATAGGAGTTCTTAGCTCATGAGAAACTGACGCGAGGATTTCGTCTTTGTATTTCGCAACCTTTTTGAGCTGCTCAACATACTTGATCTCGGGAGCATGGCGGATTATCATAAGAATGGCATGGTCGCCGTCATATTTAATTGGGATGAGTTTAATCTCGACGGTGCGTTCCTTTTGCAAAATATCAATTTCTGCGTCTTCAGTGGTAAACTGCATGGTTTGTGATGGTTTCATGTACGTTCCTTGATAAACTATCGGAGCAAACATCTCTTGATGAGTCTCATATTGATTGGTGAATGTGTTTAACCCTATATCTGATCCCCATATCCCTTCTTGCATTTTATGCACAAAACGCACAAGGATAGTTTTCAGCTCGTTAGTCGTAACAGAAACTGGAACATCCACATCCAAATCAATTTTCGATCTGAGCGGCATCGTAACCTTAGATAGATTCGTGAAACGCGAGAAGAAAGAGTCCAGAGCTTGCACAGTTTCTCCTATATTCTTCATAAGATTTTTGAAAATATTGTTATAGTAAAGAGGTTGGAGATCAGTTCCCATTACGACAATGCTCTCAGGAACAAGGTTCAATATTTCATCCAGAATTGTTTTGGTATCTTCAAGCTTTGAGATGTCCTGAAATGTCTCTTTCGCATTTGCTTGGAACAAGTAAGCGAATACCGCGACATAAACGGGTACAATGAGAAATCTGAATGTGATCTCCAGCTGATTCATTACGCTGAAAGTACCTGTATTAATAGCCCAAGTATTGATGATTAGTGCGAGCATTAGAAGGAAAACCGCGAGGAGCACCGAATCCCAACGCACATTAGCGTGTTGGAAGAGAAATATCACAATAACGAGGTCAAAGCCGCTTATAAAGGAGACGTATGGGTTAACATCTTGATTGGATTCGAAAAGAGTTTTGAAGAAATAGAATCCCAATCCAGCGAAAAGAACCATTAAACATTTTTCTTTGATATGATAAATCATTGCTGTGCGTTGTTTGAGAGGAAACTCTCGGGTTGGCGTTCCGATGAGCCAATCGAGAGCGAATAGCGATATGAGCGCCAGTACTGCCCAAATAACCAGAAGTGCATAGTTTGTCCGGTACATTATGTTCATGGCGCATTGTATGATACAATATGCAAAGCAAGTTAGCCTTACGTATAGCGGGCGCTTCTTAAGTCGTTTAGCGATGAAGTTGTTGAAGCGAAAATCGAATTCATTTTGGAATTTTATGAAAGGCATCTGGATAAAGAGTCACAAGGCCTTAGTTCCTTGTTTTATATTCTGAAAATAACTTAATAAGCTCAGCTAAATTGAGAATTTAAAAATGCCAGGCAAACTTCTTACTTTAAAATTTATTAAATGCTTTAGGTATTATTCTTTCCTCATTCAATGTAGTTTCACGTGCTAATGTTGCTTCAACAGTATCGTTACACTTCGCTCTTGAAGAGTTGTTATGTTACAGCAGTTCAGGAAGAGAAGAAGAGTCCTTCACCCTTGAGGTAGCAAACCACTTATTACCTGGCAATAAGCAGTTCGATTGTTTTTATGAATATTAAGGAAGTTAGTATGGAATAATAGAGGGATATTTGTTCATTTAATGCAAGTGAGCTGGAGACAAACTTAATAAAATGTCTCCGAATAACGCGTTCAGATATTTGATTAGCAGAAAAGGTTGTTAATTAATTTTAACTAACTCATGGATTAACTTTTTTTAGAAAAATTAGTATAAGTATCTCTCTTCTGCTGTTTCTTAGATCCGGGGTTCCAATAACAATTGAAACACTAGATTCGGGCGTTAGCTGGGTGGTTCTAGCATGGATTAGGATTGTAAAAAGAAAAAATCATCAGCTATCGTATCACACTTGAGATGCAAGAGAGGATTGGTTTGTTGGTCGTTGTGCATTTCATCAGAGCTGAGGCTCAAACTCCAAAAAAGTAATCTGAGCGAAACCACCGAGTTTAGCTAGCTGTTGTACTCTCATCCTAAATTTTAAATCTATTTTTATTAGGAACGTACTTAATTTTGGGTTGGCCTTAAATAAAGCTAGGCTTATCATAGCACTATCAGTCGATCGATACTTTAATACCACATCAAGCTATTCGCAGATAGAAAATTTAATTTGTATACGCAGTGTTTAATAAGCCGTTGACGCATGCTTTATAATTCTCTTTGATTTCGAAGATGCAGTGACGAATCCTCGCCTTTTTTTAATGTTTCTTCCGTTAGCATCTTTCTTAATATATTCACAGTTTCTAGAGCCTTTATTGACGTCGCCTATGAACCACGACACTCTTTTAAAACTGGATTTCAGACTTTTTCTCAAATAACCTCTCTCGTCTCTGATATAAGAAAGCCAGCTTTGTTTAGTGAATTGGCACTCTCAGTCAATACCCTCATCACAGAAGTCATATCACAGAAAGACAATTGATTTCATTAAAATCAACCAGAATGATGGGTGAAGTACAAATACTTATCGTTCTCTTCACTGAATTCACTATTGCTAATGTTGAATACTAAATTGAAAGGTGACTCCCGTCTCCTCCGAACTTTCCTCCGCAACACACCCATGATTACTTTTGAATACTTTCGCTTTGATTCGTTTTCAAGACAACGAGCCTTCCTCTCTCAATAAGTTAATCGATTGTTTAGTTATATGCTTCAATCCACCAAAAGTCATGTCGAATGAATAATTCCAAAGTTATCTTTCCAACAAAGATTTATTGCTTCTATTGGGGATCTCAACAGTGTTTTTGGATGCTACACAAGGTGTCTTTTAGAAAGTTAAAGGGATTCAGGAAGCAGTTAATTTTCGAATCCACATCAGTTTTGTTTTATCCAAATGGTGAATGAATCTTCTGGAGAGAGAGTGTTCCAACTGGTATGAATAAATTCTGCTGTTATACCATTTATTTCAGCAGTAATGCTGATTTTGCTCGCAGGCTGCTTGCTTTCTCATGAAAACTAAGTATTTCTCATCTGTTTGGACTCTGCATTTAATCATCCTTAATGTTGATGCGTTTTGGATTTACTATCTATAGTTCAACACTTATCATAGTTTCTCTCAACCAATATTTCTCGAATGTTGCGTCTTGCTCGCAATCCAAGAGATTTCTCCGAGCCATATTTGTCTCACGTGCTCATTATAGTGAAATCTTTCTTTAATATGAATTTGAGCTTCATTTCGGTGAAATAGGTGACTGGCAAAACTCCGCTTGTTGGGAAGAACATCGTAATGTACTGTATTTTGATCTGTGGGATAGAAACATCATGAGTAATTGCTTAGGAATAAGTCGCCTGTTGACAGTGTTAGAAGATCCTTTATAAATTTATCTAACTTTATCGAAAATTAGGTGAATCCTCGCAAACTCCTTCATTGAACCCATTCAGGGAATTTTCTGGTCTGGTTCTTTGAGTGTATTTGAAAGAATCTTCATTAATTCTCAATTTAATTTTTCGTACATTGCTTTTCATTCGAGACTCTGTGAGTTCATTTACTTTCAAAGATTTTCAGGTTCCAACTCCTCTCTCTCTGAATCTATTTATTTTCAAGCTAAACGCCTCAATCAACTAACAGAGAGCTTTTTAAGGAGAGAGTCTATACAAAACAATAAATCTGAGCTTCGTTGAGCTGCGCTACCATCATTTGTTTGCAGCTTCTCCCATTGGGTTATTTCTGAAGTAGTTTTGCAATGCCATATTATAATTTCTAAACTTCATCATAGATATAAGACCATGTGAGCTTTTACTACCAAACAATATTTTGAATTTTTTATCAAATACAATAACATGATACAAGTAATGGAGAAAAAATGTCGAATTGCTTTTGATAGCTTATGCCAAAATTCAAAAACAAGATTTTATCTCGATTTATTCGATGAAAAACTTAAAATGACGATGAAGGATCTGAAGACCTTCAGTGAGAAAACCTTGAAAAAAACTTGAATTTCTTTCTTCAGCCACAAATGGTCTTTTCGATGGATAACCATCTGCAAATTTCATCTTTTGCACAGATTAATCTAGCTTTATAGAATTCTCAATTGAATCAGACTTGTCTGAATTTTCAGTTGAGACAGACTTTTCTGAATTCTCAATCGTTTCAGTCTTTTCGTTAGTTTTTATCATCTTCTCAGAATCCGAATTTGTTGCAGTTTCAGGCAAACTAGCAGGTATTTTGAAAGTTTCATGTCTTGGCTTTTCGCCCATATATTGCCTTTTCGGTCCATTTTTCAAAAATGCTGAGTATTTATGCCCTACACTCCGCACATCCTCCTCCTCAGCGAGCTCAATCAAAAACGGGATGAGATTCAAGAGCACTTTGTCGTCCTTTTGTCCCTCATATCGATCAATTAAAAGAAAATTTTCAGGTTGCATCAAAGAATTCGCCGCAGTATCCTTCACAATATGACCCATAAAATAAAGCTCAGCAAAGAGTTGTATTACATCAATGAGGATCACATCTTTCATCGATGATCCTATTCTTGAAAGGTCCTTGGACAACTGCCCTCGCCAAGTGCTCACACATTCACTTCGATCAAGCAAATCCTTGATATACTTGGTAATGCCAAGCGCTTTAATCACCTGATCCGCATACTGAAAAACCCGTTTGTAAGTACTATATAACGTTCACCAACACTCTACGATATACCTCTTTAATACTTGCCGTATATATAACTATCGAATAGTGCTTCGAAACTTCTTCTAAGAACTTGCGGAGGTAAGGCCTTGGCGACAGAGAGAGCTTTGACTTTTTCTTTATTGGAATATAGGTAAAGAGAGTTCGTATTTGAGCTTATGTTACTGGTGTTGACTCATCAGTTTCTTCTGTCTTTTTGACTTTGGCATAGACAATGGTTTCGTCGAGGTCCAAAACCAGATATTTGACCTTCATACGAAATTTTGTTAAATGATGTAGTCTCTAAAGCCTGATTCTTACTCTTTTTTTCAGTCTAGCAGGGCTTTCGCCACTGGCTTCGCTTGGTTGATCTCGTCTTGATTCGGAGCAAGTCACCACCTTGATGAGTGTTTCGAAAAAGCTTAGCATTGTCAATTTCGGAGGACGAGAATATCAGGTAAATTCTTCAAACGCAAATTTTTATATTCTAATTTCATCGAATATTGGTTCAAATCGTGTCCATATAGAAATTGATATGCGTTTTAGTGCAGATTGAAGCAACGATAATTATTCAAGACATTTAGATTGACACGATCCCTAATAATCAATATTAGCTCCCTCTCCCACAATTACGAGCTTAGAGTTCATTCGTTAAAGAAACTCACTAACGAAGGATGTGCAGTTTTGTATGGATCCTATTTACGTTTTCGGATGGTATCGCTTTGGAGCGCTTTCAAAAGATGTCTGTTGATCTTATGCACATATGAATTCTAGATTCGACACTATTTCAATGCGTCCTACTTCTGTTTGTTTCGATGGAAATTTAACTCGTTACGGATTTAGAAATTCTTGATTAATCTAAAGTCAAAAACGGCTGAATATTACGGACCAAGCTGAACTTCTGCCCAAAATGCCGCTTTTCAAATTGGTATTACGGCTGATACTTTAAAGTGATTTTTCAAAGGCAGTAATCTATTATGACCACTATTGCAGCAAAGGAAACAGATAGCTCTAATTTTGGCAATTCAATAGCAGAAAAGCAAAATTTAGAATGTTTCCTTAGTACTATGAAATTCGCTTCTTATTAATCTTAAATCTATCATTCTTTTCTGCCACTGCTCTTTTTGGAATAAGCAACCAGTGGTTCTAATGAAAAATTTTCCATGGAGCCAATAGGTAGCCAACTTTCCTCCCCGCCAGTACTGTCTTACAACAATGTCATAATGAATCTCTCAGTGAAAACTGAGATCCAGTAACCGCCGAGAACTTTTATTTGCTGCATGTTACATATATATCTCCAATTCAAGGTAATACTGATCTCATCTTCACTGATTAGAACTACTTTTTCAATTAAATCTTTTTAATTCGTTTGCCGACAGTTGTTTGCTCCTCCCACTGGTTTGGTTACAAAGAAGACGAATTCTATCTTTTCTGCCTATAGACAACTAACTCCTCTTCTAACGTGATCAATCTTTATGTGTTCCTCCTCGAGTACGAAAATTAAGTAAGAACTATCTTGTAAATGATAGCAAGACTTTAGCCCAATTTCGTTTCCAACAAAGTTTAATTAGTTAGAATATGTAAACGCAAGTGGGCGAGCCATTGTGGTGATTTAAGTCTTCAAGCCGACAAAATGATGGTCTGAAGCTTTGCAAAATTTTCTGATTTCAGATTTTGTCCTTTATAATTCAAAACGGCTCGATGGAAAAAACTTTAATTGCCAGCAGATTATCCATTCTTTGTTGACTGACTCTAAAATAAAATTTTTGCCTACGGCGCGTATGACAGTGCTACTGTCCACTTAAAAAGAATTATCGAAATTCAAAATTTACTTTTCGAATGTATTCCGAACTGTTTTCAAAGAGTGACTGAAGATTTGTCAAATAAAAGTTATGAAATTACTGATAAAATTTCAGTAATTCAAATCTTTTCGAATTAAACCTTTGACAATCAGGAAGCCTAGCTGAATAGCATCACTGATTAGAGAGTAAAGAGACTATGTTCTGAAAGATTAAGCTCTGTTTCTTTTCGAAATAAATTGGTCCTTTAGCTGGGGATTGCTAGCTATGTAATTTTCTATAAGGAAATCGATTCGGCTGGGCATTATATTTCTGTTCCAATAGGAGAAGGCTTTCTGAATTTTTGACTTTGGAGCAGTGCATCACTGAAGTTCAGTCTGCAATGGCTTGATTGGTCAGTGAGTTTCAGCGAGCATCTGCCTATAAATTGAAGCGGATATCATAGTAAATAACAAATAATTTGAAACAAAATAGAACAGAGACATAATCATCGCAAATGAATCTCCCTAAAGTAGCAGTCCTTCTTGGAATCACAATGGTTGGATTGTTGGGAATGGTGCATTATCTGAATTCCACTTCAGCGGATCAGATGGTAATTGAAGCCAGAAATGCAATCCCAGATTTAGCACACCGACTTCAGCTCTTTAGAAATTGGATGAAGGAATTCAATAAATCTTATGCATTGAGTGAATCTGCGAAGAGATTTGCCATCTGGAACGAAAACTATGAAAAGATCCTAGAACACAATGCCAAAGGGCTCTCATGGACTCTTGGAC
>ENA-UOTX01000726-UOTX01000726.1-compost-metagenome-genome-assembly--contig:-NODE-726-length-31967-cov-7.923518_pt1 | contig 31967 bp, 20 predicted proteins | sample MGYA00238143_ERZ746982 | MGnify/ENA primary metagenome ERZ746982 (study PRJEB28758, sample SAMN06268862) | compost metagenome | isolation source: single cell | place: USA: California, Emeryville, Joint... | reverse complement strand
GGCATAGTCAGCTCGAAGCGCTGAAAACGAACGTGAAAGACAATTTTTTCAAAGGGATTTTCCAAAGAGTCGAACTCGACCTACTTAACCCAAAAAACCCCAAAATCCGCGTCGTTGAAGACAATCCTCTCACAGAGACCTCAGAGAAAGCTCCTAAAGTCATCTGCGCGTCTACCCTCGCAGCACCGGGCTCATCTTTGTGCTCAAGTCTCTCAAAAGACATCCTTTTGACGGCTTCAACGGATAAAATTTTCCAGGTTTGGGACGCATCGCATAACTATCGCTCTTTAAACGAGATAGATCAATCTAGCAGCGAAGACGACGAGGTGAAGATAAAGAGTCTCTGCACGATCGATTTTATTCAGAAAGAAACGAAAGAGGTCAACCAATTCGTGCTGATCGGCGGTGATGATGACAATCCTCACCTAGAGATTTGGAATTATGGTACCAATCAATTTATGACTCTCTTCGAAAATGCTCATGAAAATGGCATTTCTTGCATCAAGGAGATTAAAAGCGAATATTCATTAACTGAGGACACGTGCACTTTCTATCTCGCGACAGCTGCTAGCGACAACATGATTAAAATTTGGACGTTGGTCGTTTCTCGCGCTCCGAACTCAGAATTCACTACGACTTTGAAGCTGTATAAAGAGAGCGAAGTGCACTCTGAGTTTATCACGTGTCTCGTTTCACTGCCAAAATGTGGCCTGCTTGAAGGGCCAGTCATCATCTCTGGAAGTCACGATAAGTCTGTGAATTTTTGGAGCTGGGAGGAGGACCCATCTGGAAGGAAGACCGATGAAGAGATGAAAACGTGTGGAAAGACGTGCGGAGAATCATGTGTTTGCAAAGAGAATAAGTATCACTTCAAAATGAAGTACGCTCACTCGGATTTCGTGAAATCGATTGTGCTGCTGTACGATCGAAGCGATGCTTCTGACCTTGAGTTTTTCGCTACGGGAGGAGGAGACAGCATGATAAAGATCTGGAGCCTGAAGGAGAAGAAGCTGCTGAAAGCGTTTTCTAATAATAAACGACCAGTGAATAAAATGGCGTACTTAGGCCAAGGCAAGCTCGCGACCAGCGCCAATGAAAAACAGCTGAAGGAATATTACGTTTATCTCTGGGACTGGCCCAAAGCGCAGATGCTTGCGGTGCTGAAAGACCATAAAGCAATGATTCAAAATGTAACCAAGCTATACGATGGCAGCCTTCTCACTTCGGATAATAAAGCGATAAAAGTCTGGAAATTGGAGTATGGAGAGCCCTCACCTCAAAAAGGGAGCAGACAGCTTCAAAACGAGACCAACACCACTGAAGTGAAGATTTGAGAAAAAAGAAGAGCGTTGAGACACCGCTTTTTTTTTTTAAATGATTGCGCGCGTCTTTTATTCGATCCTGACTAAGATCATGAAAGAAATGTTAGGTTCTTCAACGAAGAATCTAATCTAAAATGCGCCTTTATATTATCTTTTTCCATTGAACTAAAAATTCGATCCAACGATTGTTTGCTAGAGACTCTTCTTGCTGGTAGAGATAGGGAACCGAGATTATTTTTTTTTTGTTCTATAATAATTCCACATTGCATCCTTTCACTATCTCATTTTGAGTTGAGTCTTACTTGTTTTACATTCAAAAATAACGCGTCAAAAATTCTTACTTTTTTATCTCTATAACCCAAAACTCTCGCTATTAGTAATATTTGCCTCTTTTCTCCATTGAAGCGTATAGAATAATTATGTTACAAGGGGCTAGTGCAGTCGGACTCGAGTTTTTTTAGATCTTTCGATACGACACTTACGTCATAAGAAAGCAAAATTATTTTATAAATCAAAAGATTCGAATTCCTCATACCTTACCAAAACATGGAAAGACTTGGTTTGATTAGCAACCACCTTGCAGGGGAAGCTCCATACACAAAAATCCTGACTGAAATCTACAATGGCAATGTCGGAATCGTCCTTCTGAACTCCCCAAAGGACCTCAACGCGCTATCCAAAACAATGAGATCGGAAATTTGCCGTGCGGTACGCGCCTATGAAAGAAATGGCAACGTTAAAGTTATTCTATTGGCCAGCACAGTCAAGTCAGCCTTCTGTGCAGGCGCTGATATAAAAGAATTCGAGAACCTCTCTGAAGAAGACATGAAGGTCTACGATATCTTCAGAGAAATCTCTGATACACTCGAAAATTGCACAAAACCGATCATTGGTGCTATTAATGGAGTCGCTTTGGGCGGAGGATGCGAAGTTGCATTGAAATGCGATATTCTCGTCGCGGCAAACAACGCTCGCTTTGGTCTCCCTGAATTGAGATTGGGGTTAATCCCTGGCATCGGAGGAACCCAGAGACTGACCCGACTCGTCGGAAGGAGCTTGGCCTCGAAGCTGATCTACACTTCTGAGTTTTTGGGTGCAAAAGACGCGTTGAGCGCTGGTCTCGTTAGCGATCTTTTTGAACCTGAAGAACTATTGAACAAGGCGAAGGAAATTGCGGTGAAGGTGGCTGAGAAGTCTCTTACTGCGCTGAAAGTAGCGAAGGAGTGTATCAAAGCGAGTGAGAATATGACGATGACTGATGGAAACCAATTCGAAAGAGATGTGTTCACGACGCTGCTGGATCAAGATTGCAAAAAGGAAGGAGTTGACGCATTTATTAAGAAGAGAAAAGCTGATTTCAGTAAGATGTAGCGTGGTTATGTCAACACGTTATTGAGTGCTATTATAAGGATTCACATACTGTATTCGTAAAATTAACACAGATCTTGACCAATATTTTAGAGAAACCTGACTGTTGTAAGAGAAAAATACTCAAATTAGTGTTCAAAACCAATAAAGGGGAGGGTTACTGAGTTTTTAGGCTTGTTGGAATGATTTAAACGGATTTTAACGGGAATTGCTAAACAAACCGAGAAAAAAAATGATGACATTTAGTATACTAAAGGTCGTTGAAAATTCATTCATGAATCTATCTAAGGAGTATTAATTGATTTATTTTTCTTAGAGGTGTCAGTTTATTGATCGAATTTTTTCAAATAATTAAAAAGAACGTCTCTTTAGTTTCGAAGCTAATTTTCATCGAAATGTTTAAGAAGATCTGCTCCGTTCATCGCGAGTCTCAACTCACTCTGTTTTGTTTAGAGGAAAGCTGTCATGCATATCGGCTACTTTGCTCTGACTGTTCTAATGACCCGCTTACAAAAGAACCACATAACAGCCACTCTCTCGTTCTAATTGAAGATTTTATCAAGCAATTCGAGGGGAAAAAGGAAAAAGCGTCTCTCCCACTTGAATGCAAACATCAACAGAAAGGGAAAGGCAGAGCCGATGAAGATTCCAAGCAAAATCCAAATTCGCCGTTAACGGAAGAAACGAGCAAAAATCTTGCGGCTTTTCAGACTCTCAAGAAGCTAATGATGGAAGCTCGGTCTCTTAATTCGAGCACCGAGTCTGTTGCCAAACCCGAGAGCTCTAAAGGAACTATCACAGTCCTTACTGAGACCACAAACATCTGCCAGTCATCTCAGCACAAGGAGGTTCAAAGGTGTATGAAAAAAGGTATTCCCCCTCAGCAGCAGAAGGTTGCCGACGTACAGGTGCTGCCCTCTAGCAAATGCTATCAGCCATTGATGGTTCTACTGATGAAAGAAAATATTTTGCCATTAGGCAAGCAATCTGGGAAGAATGCATCTAATTGCAGCAAATCAATGGAAAATCGCAAGGCTATGAGCTCTGAGGTCATAGTGTTAGACGACAAGGAGACGCCTGAGGAGTGCAATAGAAATATCATCTGTTCAACACCTTCGACAAAATTAAATACGACTGCAAACACCTCTGCTTCAAATGAGAACAAAGACCTTGCAAGCAGTCAACCAAGTGACAATTCCAGTAGAGCTGGCAAGAAAAAGAGGGGCAGACCAAAAAAGCGAGAGACTGAAATCTCTAAATTTGAAGCTACTACTATTACTAACAGCAGTGAGGTCAAAGCATCCGATTTAGATGAAAACCTTCCTTTGAAAAGCAAAAAAGGTAGGAAAACACAACAAACAGGCCGAGAAACTAAAGAAAAGAAGAAAGCCTGTAAGCAGGACCAGCTGGCATCCACAAAACCTGAAGCCCCAGTTAGTGTAATGGAGCAGTTGCGAAATGCGATATCTAAACTCGAGGGCGCTTCCATGCCGAACTCGACGAAAGTTAGTGTTGTTAAAGAAGCGAAGGCATCCATTGGAAAAGTTAGTACTGGTAAGAAATCGCCGTTTGTATGCGCTTCTGATGTATACACCGAGGACGAGCTTCAGGTAGAGGCGCGGAGCTTCTTTGCGGACAAGCCGGCGTTAGGATATTCCGATATGCAACAGGAATTGAAAAGACAGGTCACTGGTTTTAAAGAATTTTGCGCATATACACTAAAAAATACAGAGAAAAAGATCAAAGCCAAGGAATTGAAAGAACTGTGGAAAGAGCTTTCGAAGCAAGACCATGAGCAATGGAATTCGATTGCCTTGAGAAAAAGAATCGAGTTGAGAAACCAATTTGAGAGACAAAATAGTATGGAACAAGAGCAGACTACTGTTCCTACAACTGAAAATCCGCTTAAGAAGACGAAAGCCTAATAGTAATTTTTTATTATATCTAAGAAAAGATCAAAACCATGAATATTTTCATTTATATATCCATAATTTTATTAATGATTCCTAATGTGAAATTTTATATTGAACTTTATCAGAATCCGCATGCATAGCTCATCTATATTTGAAAATTTAAAGCCTCTTCTTTTTCAGTTTTCACAACAAACACAAATTCTAATGGCATCATATGACACTATTTTTTATGGAGAAATGGTTAAACCGCGAATTAGAGCTTTGAAAAATCAGACGGTTATTCTTAAAATTAACTTTCGACTTGATATCATATGCAGTTATTCCTACAACTAACGAAACACGAATTTCAAACTGGTAAATCAAACAAGATAAATCGAAGGCTCAAGGACTTTATAGCTACTAATTGAATCGAGTATCCATCGATGTGAAACAGGACGGTTAGCGTAATTGATTTTTTTGCTGGACGGTTTCCTTTTCGAGTAGTCTTGAGAGTTCTCCTGAACGCTCAGGATTTTCACATAATAAACGTTTTCCGTGTTCTTTGGCAGGCTTTTCAACACGGTTCCTCCAGCACGTTCCACTAGTTTGCTCAGCTCGGCTTTCCTCATGACAGGCTCCTGTGAAGTAGTTTCTTCTTCAATGACGACCTTAATATCTTCAAACAAACTGGACAATCCTCCCTATGTGGAAGCAAGAGTAAGCGGGGAAATTATTATAAAGCCAATGCAAATCTGATTAAGGTTACCTCGAGTCGACAGAACTTAGGAGCTCCTATCCCGTAATCATCTCCAGCAACTTCGTATTGCTCTTCATTGAGCACTTTTTCCTCAATGATCGAATTCTGTATCCCTGTACGATATAAGCGGAATTTAACAAAGTCATTGGAGGAATATCTTGGGCGTTATTACATTGATATGAGACAATCCAACAGCCTGAAATGAGCCCATTCAGATATTTCAGCGTCCGCATGGCCATTTTCATCCCTTTTCTATCTGAGTTTGGAAGAACGACTACATGTGTGATGCTTTCTGAAAACTCTTTGTAAAGTTTCCCTTTAAACATCTTGCAAAATTTCTCAGCGTCTTCTGATAACTGCGAAGGCAAATTGCTAGTGATAATGTTTAGTATCTTTTTCTCTTCGTTATTTTTTCCTTCTTCAATCATTTGACTCTCACGGATCCCTCGATGGGCCTTAATCAAAGTTCTCCCAATCTCCATCAAATCGGCTTTAGGTTTAATTTGCGAGGAGTTTCTTATAGGCGATTTCTAGAGAAACCAATAATACTATTATTAATCCCAAGATCATAGTTGAAATGATTTCTATACATCTCTTATGGTACGAGGACCCTCTTCGTCCTCGCTTTGCTTCTGATCTTCTTTTCCTACCGTAATCTTGCCTTTCGTAGCTTTCCGGGCCATTATCGTTTGACTATTGTCCTCTGAAATTAAAATTGGAGACAAATGGCTTGAAGGAGCGTCGGGTTTATTCAAAAAATTGCCGAAGCTCGGCAGTTTCACAACTAAATTAATATAGGAAAATGTCAGCAAGGACTGATCTAATCACGATTCAAAACGCTCACCTTCGTTGCCAGATGCTACTTGAGTATATTTCCTCTTCTTTGTTAGATGCCCATTCATCGCTTGGCTGCCTAGTCTCGCTTTACGATCGTAAGACTCGACAATAATCGAGTTGTCTAGCATCTTTTTAAATAAAATAGTAATATTTGCAAGCTTTTCGGCTTCTTCGTATTCTCGCTTATTCAGCGCGGCTTTGCAGAGAGGACAATTGCATTTTGATTTGCTATAGGCTTTGAGGTAGTTGAGGAAACAGTCTCTTTTCGGGAGTTAGTCCTTAAAGTCGTTTGGAAACTTACTTGCAAAAGTAGTGTCCGCAGTTAGTTTGAATGGGCTCTTTGTAGGTATCTAGGCTGTAATGGTTAAGGCGAGAGGCATGAGAGGCAAAATTACCAGATTGTGCATTTGAGTTCGTTTTCGAGGGCGTAGAAATAGGCCTCGTTGACTTGGTAGCAGCGAGAGATGAGTCCTTCCATTTGAAATAAATATTAGTTGAAAAAAATAAATCGAATAGGGTTATCCTCCAAATTTTTCATAACAGAAAACTCGAAAGTCAAGCAAAAAGGCTTAAATAATTGTTTTTACTCGTATTAAAGCATTCTGAACCTTTTCTCAAATAGATGACATTTGCTTTGATTAATTTGTCTCATAGTATCGATAGATATATATATTTCAATGTCAAAGGATGATAACCGAAAGTACAAAATTTCCTTATAAAATTTTTGAATTCTCAATGTCTGATTCAGAAAATACTCTAATTTGCCGCCGCTGCTTTCGAACTAGTACCGCCCTCTTTGCCCAAGAGCTATACAATAAAATCATTATAGCCGATCTGTTAAACTAATATTTGTTATTTGCTCTGATAGCTAGAATCCACCAATGATTAGATTAGTTGAAGAGTTAACTATTGAGTAATTACATTTTGATCCAGCTCCGGTTCTGGCTGTATTCACCTCAGAGACACCTTCAACTGTTCGCAATGACCTCGCCGTATATGGACCCATGTTTGATTCGTTAAAAAGTGATCGCTCGCTTTCGTAATTGTCGTATCCAATATACGTTTGACTTCCACCTAAAAAGAAACCATTTGTTAGCCTTCAGCTATTTTCATCAATTACTTCGTGCATGGCGCTTCAGACCGACGTTAATAGTCTTCACCTTCTCTTTTGGCGGACTGCAATCATGAATATGAGCGACAGGTTTCTTAGACACTGAAACAGATTTATTCAAATGAAGGCGTGAATCCGTCGAATAGTTAGTAAAGCTCATATTCTTCGCGCCATCAACACTCCCTCGGTCCCGATGCATGGAGGGTCTTGACATGGGATCTTTTTGTGAGCCCGACATGTTTGGATCGTAGTCTGGATGGAAAGACACTGATTTCTCGCCCTTACGCTTCGTGTTTGAGGAGTTTCTATATGCCTCCATCGAAATACTCAGGTCGGGTGCGCTCGGGTGGCCTCTGATTCCCTTTGGTCCGAAGTAACCTGCTTTGTTATGCTGTAAGGAATTGAAGCAAATTCCCTCTAAGTGCTTAAACTCAGAGAGTTCCTACGAACAGCATTAAAAGATCAAGGATCAACTACTACTTAGGATTTCAATTACCACATCGAAGACATCAAATGCTAGGACTTGTGTTAAAATCTTCTTAAGGATATTCCTGTAGTCCACCTTCCGAGTAATCGGATTATGCGACAGATTGCATACTCGTAATTTGCGATTCGCGGAGAGCAAAGCAAGGTTTTCAAAGCTGTGCAACAAGTTGAATGAAGCATCTACAAGCGCGAGGTCCTTCGCTTTCGACATGTTCGGGAACAAACTCACTTTATTATGCGAGAAGATGACCTCTTCGATGTAAATGCAATGACTGAGTGCATCCAACTCTTGGAGATCGTTGTTCGAGACGTTCAGGAAGACGAGATTCGGCACTGAGTAAAGGAAGGACGAGCTTTTGAGGTTATTATTGGAGAGGTTCAACACGAGGATATTCGCGTGCAGGATGCGGTTTAAGCCTTCGTTGGACACTAGCGAGTCTGTTAGTTTAAATACCTAAAGGATGTAGTAACCATTGATGAGATATTGCTTTTTTGTTTAATTTACCTGAACTTCTTCAACGACTTCTCCAAAAGCGTTTGCCTCGATCGCGTCGTTGTATTGAGACTCATCGATATAGCTCAAACTCATCTGTGCGCATTGTAGGTCTGACTTTACATACGTAGGAGCAAAGCTCTCGCGGATTTTACTCACTAAGGCTGCTCCATCGCTGGGTTTTGTGATCCTTTCCAGTTTCCTTATCTTTGACTCCATATGAGTCGGCGACATGTCAACTCTCGGGATTCCTTTTGAATAGTACGACGTACCGGCATAGTCCACCTTCTTAATGCCTCCGAGCTCTTCGATATCTTCCAGTTGAGTGCTCGCGAACGAAGGCTGTGCGCCTATTTTGTTGATCGTGCTCCAAGAGCCTTCAGCTCTCTTCAGCTGAGACATCGAGCCTGGGGTCGTTCCATCGGATTTCCCTCTTTGGAGCTGAAATTTGCTGTCTTTTGGCGTATTCAACATATCGTTTTCGTTAACACGAGCCATGAGGTTTTCTATCGAAGCAATTTGGTATTTGGAGGGATGACCTTGAGCTTGTGGGCTAGCTTTATTAAGCGAAGCCTGGCTCATATTGCGTGAGCTTGGAGCAGTGTATTTGGAGCCTTTCTGGTATTCACTCGCTGGAGAAACCTTTCCGGAGAGCTCTGAAGGACTGAAGCTCGCTGTTTTTTGCAGATTAGCTTCTTGGACGTTTCTAGCAAAAGCTGATTTTCCACTATATTGCTCCGAGTAGCCGATTTGCTGTGGCTGAAGAAGAGCGATTTCCTCGACCTCACGGTTTTCACCGCCGTCGCTCCCTCTGCGACCTGTAGTTAAGCCTGGCGACCGAGGCGAGTATATTGTGCCTTGACTTCCAGTGCGAGGACCGCCTTGGCGGTCTGAGCTTCTCGATCCATAGCCTTCGGGGTTTCTAGAAGTAGATTCAATTCGCTGAGAGTCGCTTGAATAAGAGATCTCGTTGTCGCCGTATTCCCTTCCGAATGACTCTTGTTTATAATTTCCTCTGCCTCGTAATTCATCTTCAGCTGAAACTTTATTGAATGTGAGTGTCATAACAGGAGTTGTGGTTCTTCCAGGGACAGTTGAGATATACTTTTGCGCTGACGTTCCATAGTCGTGGGGTCTGTAAGGACTATGACCTTCACCAATACTGTTTCCTCTGCTAGGGCTGTTTCCTCGGCTTGATCTCCTTGGAGAATTTGAAGAATAGCTTTCGTTTAAAGCCTCCAATCTTCCAGTAATCCCTTGGGTTTGCTCCGCAATGGTCGGCTTGTTTTTGGGCTGAGGGCGTCCCTTCTTTCCTGAGCTTCCAGGCGAAGTAGACTTGAGACCAGAGGTCTTAACCGGGCTGATAGTCTTTTTAATTGTCGATGTCTTTTGAGAAACCGGCTTCTTCAATGGACTTCCAGCGTTGCTAGATTTTTTTGAAGCGGAGCTCGCGTTACTTTTCACGGAAGCTCTGCTTTGCGGTTTCTTTCCTGGGCTATTTAAATCGACAGATTTTCTTACAGCGCCGAGAGAATTTCTTTGGCTTGCATTTCCTGTAGCTAAGTTCTTCTTACTGCCAGTAGAATCGCGACTGGGTGCGAATTGGCTTGGCTTTACTGCCATTCCAGCGCTCAGAGTCCTTGCCCGTTCTCCTCGGGACCTTGAGCCTGGGCTCGTTTGATTTTCTGGAAGATCATATTGAGCGTTCGGAGTTGACAGCGAATGCCTCAAAGCAGGATGGTCAGGATGTAGGAAGGGTTTATCTGAGTCTGGTAAAGGCTCAAAATCACCAAATACCAGCTCTTCAAGCCTTCTCGCGATATCACTTCTGTGTTTTCCTTTCGGGCTATCAGATAGGTCGCGAGACTTGTCCCGCATAGCTGGAGAAGATTGATTTGAGCCCTTCCTTCCATGCAAATAGCCGTTTGATCCTCTCAAATCCCCCCGTGAATCCCCTCTCAAATTGACTCGTAGATCCCCTCTGAGGTCGCTTTTCGAATCGAAAGGAAGCCGATGTAACCCTTGTCCTTGGTCACGACCTAGCCCTCCAGCACCCGCAGATTTCCCATTACCAGATAACCGACTGAGATCCAGTTGGAACTCACTCGTTTTTGGCTTTGGTAGTCCGGATAGGAAAGGTGATACAAATTTCTTCGCCAATTGCGAAATGATTTCAATGCAATCGTCGTAATGCAGCGTTTCAGCCTTTGCTTCTTGAACGGCATTCAACACATCGTACATAGAATATCCATTGTCTAAATGAGTGTCATAAAACTCTTCTTCTTCAAGGAAAGGACAATTCTATAAAAAAAATTGAAAGGATTTTTTCAATGACAGATCTGCATACTGGTTCTGCTCCACGAATCATTTCCGTAACAATATCTTTTTTAAAATACTCTCTGTTGAATTTCTTGATCAGAGTGCTGTAGATCTCCTGAATCTGGGCTATCCATTCGATTCGCGACATGACCTTTCTCACGTTCCTCCGGCTTCTAGGAGGAGACTCGGAAACCTCTCTTATAGCTGCTTTCATTTTCTCTATTATTCAATGAGCATTACTTTCATCAATCGCGTAAAGCTATTACTGATAGAGGTTTGAAAATGCTCTTTAAGAGACTCAACTTCACCATCATTCCCACTCCTTCGGGAGTAATTTCCAGTCCTTGTAGTTTGCGGACGCACATGCGAGTATTTCTTACCCGAGATAATTACGCTTCTCGTGGGGTCTTCTTTTGGCTTTGATGGTTTCAAGGAACGAGTGGTATCTTGTGGAGAAGCAAACAATTCATTTCTTCTCTGTGACTAATCAATAAAACGTCATTGGTCCTTTCATAGTGGAAGTTACGCTTTCGTTTGCATTCGATTGCTCGCTGTCTCGGCGACGGTGCGGTGTCCTGGGGCTTAACATTGAAGAAAACGAGTTTTCAAGCATCTTGCGATCTGGTTGCGGTAACTCAGCAAGTCATAATCATGGATGTCATACCTGGAGAACTCAAATGCACTTTTTCAATACTTTTTGCTGATTTTAATGTTTTCATAACTGCCCTCGGATCCTTTTCGAACGAAACGCGATTTATTATGGGAGAGCGCATTCCAATGACTTACTTGTATCTTAATATTTGCCAGGTTAAGAGTCTTCACACAGTCCGTTGACTAATTCGAAAATCGCTACTTTTATCGATATTGGACGAACTCATTACCTGAATCGTGCGGATTAAAGGGTAGAGGTCGTCGTCTCTGACGTTTGATGCGTCAAGCTCGAGGTGTTCGAGGATCTGAAAGTCTAATTGGAATGTTTTAATTGGATATTTGTGGAAAGGGGAGGTACTTTCTTCGGCTAATTTAATACGCTTCATTATTCCTGGATGAGGGAACTCGTCATCGTTGATACAATTTTCGAGATAGAGTTTTTTAAACGCGGCGACTTTTTCATGGTTAGACACTGGGAGTGTTGTTGGAGGGTTAGACAAGCAAACATGTAATAATTTACTCCGTTGACTATCGAGCATTTTCTTCAAACAGCAATTATGAATAAAAATAAAAAGTCTGTGAGAGTTAATTAAAAAGACTGTTTACGACGTTATGATGTTAATATTACATTTATTACATTGCAGTTTGGTGTGACAATGCTGCTCGCTTGATCACTATCCTCAATCGATAACACGTCACTGATGGCACTAATTTGTGATGCTCATAAAAATGCTCTGTCCGCCAGATAAGAAGAAATAAAGTAGCGTATTATAAGAGTTTTTCCGACTATGGTTAACAAAAGAAGAGATACAATAACGTTTACGTGTTAATTCATTGATATTGTTTGTATCTTTCTATTTTGAGGCCCTTTCTATATTTGACAAGAATGCTCTGAACCAGCTCCACCAGCGTCATTTTTTACAGCCATCAGGATGGCTTACTGACTATTGTAGATTGACCAAGCAACTAATACGTGCTATGCTAGTCACCAAAAACAATTTCAAACGTTTAGGAAGAATAGGCTCAATGAATAATATGATCTGATGCGACATCCATCAGTGGAAATACGCCATAGAAATTCATTAAATTTTTTTTCTTCTCTGTATCTCTCAAAGAGCCGCATGAAATTCTTCCTTTTCCGATATCTGGATACTCATTAGTGAAAATGCGACAGTCTTCCTCAAGTAGCATTTTAACAAGACAGAGAAAGAAATTTCGCTGAAAAACTATATTGAAGATATTAATAAACATCTCTTTTAAAAAATATTCCGTTAAATTCCAAACCTCTCACAAATGACAACTTACACAAGACCAATCAACTCCGATGCCAACTCTCAGCCCAAACAGACAACTCCTGGCGGTATCCTAACCCAACAGCTGCTTATCGAAAAATTCGACACTTTCGTTGAACGTGCCTTCAAGAATGATCCCTCTCTTAACCTTTATCTAAAAGAATGGGAAAGTTTCAAAACTCTACTCAGTACTAAGCAGCTTGACTACGACAAAATTTATGCGCATATCTCGAAGGTTCTCTCTGTTCCAGGCATATACTTCTCTTTGTACCACCGCTCATCATATATATCTGATTAGTGGATGCTCAGAATCCAGGGTCAATACTTTCCGCCCGAGGTCCTCTTAGCTTGAACAAGCTAAATGGTCGTCCCAGTGAGAATGCATTGGCCACGCCAATCCCGACCGATGATGGAAAAGCAGCTGTAAAACTGATGAAATTCCATGGCATATAACACAACTTTAGGAAGCTAACTACCCACTTACGACTAGTTATCGAAGTCCTTCTAAAAAGACACCCACTTACTCTACTGATCTGCGCGCTGTAACTCAATTACATACTACTTTCGTTTTCAATAATAAATTTCTTTTCACATAAGCAATATCCTGCAACTCTTCAAGTTAATCGGTCAGAGCTATTAAACAGGTTTCAGAAATTGAAAACTGGAATGAAAGTGCACACTGAAAACTTGATAAAGCTGACACAGAGACGAGAATTGACCCAATCGTCCTTTTCGAAATCTGGCGACAGAACGCCACTTCGCAGAGTCGCAGTGTACACCAAAGATAACCAAAAGACCGAGATTTTTAAAGAAATCGAAGAAAACCTGAATTTTATTAAAGAATCCAACTATAATAACTACCGCATTTTGAACTAGATACCTTTCAACTCAGTATCATGCCCAAGCTTGACTCACCCCATTGAAAGTTAATGTAATACTTTTCGACATATTCATTCCGCAGTTTTTTCAATACATATATAACTCTAATTTTTTTTACATAATGTCACTAGAACCAGAGCTTCCAGTTGTATTGTTGTGAAATTGAACGAAAATTCCTATTAATGAATAATGTTTAAGCTTGCTTGCACTAGTATTTTTTTCATTATTTCTACTGAACCTTTTTAATTCATGAAACAGTTTAAGCGCAGCTTTTGATAGCCTTTTCGGTCCCCACCTGAATTATTTAATCAAAACTTATAAAGCTAAAGAAGTTCTCAGCTTTAATAGCAGCAAACCTCCGACAACAGAGTTCAAAAAGACATGGTCAAGATCACGGTCCAGGCGGCTAAAAACACCGAGCCCAATGACAAACCTAAATTAATTTCCTTCGAAAAATCGTCTGGTTTCCAACATTTTCTCAAATTATGTTCCGAAAAACTCGGTAATATCTGTTCTAGCTCGCATACTCTGACGTTTTCCTGCTTTCTTAATCCGTTAGGCATGAGTGCTAAGCGAGCATATAAGGAAGACGGCACTGAAATCACCGACTTGTTTTCAATCGATAATAACGATACTGTCTATATTTCACAAGTAATGCATTGAGAATTGTTGTTTTTGGGAATCAATTGCTTTAGGGCGAAGAGTTCATGGCAAAAAAATTACGAAAGATCTCCGCTTCGAATGACATCGCTGGTGATATGACCTCGGATTCACCGGGCGGGCCATTATCGAGTTATAAAATCGTGATTATGGGTTCTACTGGTGTTGGGAAGTCTGCTATTACCTTTCGCTATACGAAAAAGAAGTTTTTGAGTGATTACGTCCCCACGATCGAAGATGAGCACAAGACGAGAGTCGAAATTGATTCGAAACTCAGAGAAATCAGCATTTTGGACACAGCTGGCAGCGAGCAGTTCATTGCTTTGAGATCGAATTGGATGACGAAGCGCGACGCCTTTGTTCTTGTGTTTAGCATTGACAGTCCCAACTCGTTTTCTGAGCTTGGAAATTTCTTTGACCAGCTAGAAATGGTCTATCCAAAGAGAGAACACCCTATTGTGCTCGTTGCTAATAAAATTGATCTGCCGAGCACGAAGCATCAAATCGCAGAGGAGAAAATCCAGGCGAAAGCAGAAAAGTGGAAGGTTCCATATTATAAGGTGTCAGCGAAGGACGACAACTTGTCGTCGAATATAAACGATCTCTTTGAATACATAGTGAAAGAGATTGATAAAAGCAGGAAACCTGAGCCTGTGATCGTGGCGAAAAAGAAAAGCATTTGGGACATGTGCAATTTGATTTAACTGCGCAATTCACTTCACTTTGATTTTATTTTTTTTTTGTTACTTAGCTTCAGAGCGAAGATTATTATTCTAGGGGAGTTTTAATCATTTGTCTGTCATAAAGACTTGAATCAATAGCTTCTACTACGATTCTAAAGATTTCCAAAAAAATATAATAATGTTCTCGTGTGCATGAGCTAATGTGATTTTTATTCCTGCATGATCGGTTTATTGGGCTTGGATTTGAGGGATATGTCTAGATTGGTCATGGATGTATGTATATGGAGAATATGGATACTACTTATATTATTTTTTTTGTGTTTTTAGTGACCTCTAGCGTAATTAATCTTTCATGAATAATCAATGCAATTGACAATATGTATGGCATTATAACGATAACGTCGCTTTACATTGCCGTGTCCACATTCTGGTTCATCAGCCCAGAGTATTTCTCTCTGGTGCTGCCAAGGCTGCTAGCATCTGGCAGCTCGTAATGCAAGAGTCCTTCAATTGATCTGAATCTCTTATTATACCACCAAACCCCTGTGCCAATCGCGGCTATTCCCACCAAGCAAGCCAAAATGAAAAACCATAAACCTGACGATTTTCTCACCTTCTCGAAGTGGAATTCTATCGTGTCATACTTGAATGGGATGACCCAAGACGAGCCATTTCCATGGAAACCTTCAACACGAGCTAGGACAGCAACATAAGAGATTCCGGCCAGCTCCTCTTGAGTTAGAGTGACAGTTCTCTCCATCTTATCTGTATATTTAACATTCTTGCTCAGAACCGTGGTCGCGGAAACAAACTCTCTCACGTTGACTCTTTCAGTGAATTCACCACGATTATGAGGTTCTACATCACAAAGAGCCTTGCTTTCAGCGAAAATCGGATCATCAGAAAAAACGAGTTTGTAGTTCACGGTGATTTGGTACCTATCGAAGAGAGTTCCGGCCTTCTCGGCGTCGACAATCACATGATCCCATTTGAAGTTGACTTGCTGAGGTCCGGTCTGAGTTGCAATAATTTGCGACGTATTTAATCCAAACACCTCTTGAAGCATTGGTTCCTGGAATCCGGCCATCGTCACTTTGATTTTGTACAGTGCTTCCCTCACAGGATCGTTGTCATCGTCGATGTAACCATCGCTTCCTTTCACTCTGATGTAAAGTGGGGTGGGTTCGGTTACAATGAGCGATTTTGTGATATAGCCAGGGAAAACGGCAAGATTCTCGTGGAATCTTCCTTCTTGGGCGTCAGCGAGAGATTTCGCAATGTCAACGTCGACTCTTCCGAAGCAGGTGTAGGTATCGATCGTCACGTGACCTCTGCCTTGGATGTGAACTTCGTAAATTTCGCTAGATCCAACGTCGATTCTCGACATCTGGAAAGTGTTCAAGGGGAGTTTAATAAAATGTTTGTCCTGAATGGTGATTGTGTAATTCAATATGTGGTCGTGAGGGTTTCTCACGATGATGTTGTACTGAGCCTTGTACTGGTTCACGGAGAACGCGAGCTGAGATCTGAGACGTGAGGACAACATTCCCGTGCTGATGGAACGGCGGTATAGCGTTTCTTCTCTCCTTTCTTCATCAGTACCTTTCCTGCGGTTTGTAGTGACGACACTAACTTCAGGCTCGAATTGGTCGTTTGAGCGTTGAGTTGCAGAGAAGCCGCTCTCATAGACGTTGATGAGGACCTTTAGTCTCTGATTTGAGTTCACGGGATCAATTGGCGAGTTGTAGATGAAGGTAGATTCTTGTCTTGGTAGTGTGAAAGCAGCTTCAGGAACACCGTCTCTGAGGGTGATTTGAGTGTCTGACCTCAGGACAACGATAGAGAAGTTGCTGGAGGTCTTTCCTTCGATGGTAATGTAGAACATGTCGCGCTCCGCTTGGTAGGTTGTTCCGTTGATCTCGGCGCTTCCAGCTGCTGGGTTAGCGGCAACTGACTCCCAGTACTGGGCGTCGTCCATGATTAACGAGAAAGTAGAGAGTCCTGCGCCGTAGCCCTCGCTGTAATAATCGCAATCGAGCTTCCAGCCGTTTCTGGAGGCATCAGGGGCAGGGATATGATCGACGTAGACGATCGGATGTCCGCTATAAACTACCATTGACAGTCCTACAGTCGAGACGTTCGCGCCTGTTAAATCAACATAAGCGAAGGTTGTTTTTTCTTTAGCGCCGACGTAGTAATACAACGACTTGCCGTTCTGTAGATAGATCATTTCGTCAGGAGCAGTGATAAGCAGCGTGCCTCTAAAATCATTGCCCCAGTCAGACGCCGTTACTCCGATCAAGTAGAAGCAGTCAGTACAGTAATTGCGGGTTTTGTTATTAATGCTTATTCTTTCTCGAGCGTTCTCCTTATAGGAAGTAAACATCGCGTCCTCTCTCGTTGGGAGTCGGTCGTGGATGTCTTGCGAGCTATTGAAAGTGTTTGCTCTGATCAAACCTTGCCCGACCTCGGCCATCAAGTTAATATCGAAAGAGTCCTGCCAATTGAGGTACTTAAAGTAAACCGTCTCTCCGGCTTTAATCGCAATGTCTTGAGGGATACTGCTGAAAAGTTCAATGATCCTTGTCTTCTCATACGTCACAATGATTTGGAAAGAGCAGGCTTTGTAGCCAAAGACTCCGACAACCCAAGTGCCTTCCATCGTCGCGTTGCTATCAGTGAGATCACTGTTGGAAATTTCGAGCTGCTCGCCCGCGAAGTTCGACGAACTGAAGTCATAGCTGGTCGGTGACGCGAAAGTAGGTCTCGCGTCCTCGCCTCTAGCGACAACGATGTCAGGGTCTCCCTTTGAAAGCGGCGTCACTGAGATCATGATAATGCAATCTGGTTGCGTTACTCTAAAGCTGTAGTATTTATAAGCGCCTTCCTGGACATTGCCAACAAAAGGTCTACCTATCGGAAGCGGATAGACGCCTGTTGTCGCGATGATCGCGAAAGTCTCAGCAATCCAGCTTGGAAGAGTGCTGTTTCCTTCACTATCGAAGGTCGAGCCCTTGTCTAACTTGAAAATGCTGAGCGTCACAGCACAGTTAATAATGCCATTATCAGTGCATCTAGATAGTCTAGTGGCATCGACTTTAATCATCGAGGTCTTGTAGCTCGAAAGATCAGCAACGGACTTATACTCAGACTCCTGCGAAGTTGGGAACTTCCAGTCATATTCGCTCTTGAAGTCATTAATGTTGATCACATTGGCGTAGACGGCGAGCTTGCGATAAGGCGATGAAGCAACGAATTCAATGTTATCGATGACGTCAGGAATGTAGTACAGTTTGACCGGTTCAGTGGTGTTCTCAGGGAAAGGAAGCTCTAAACTCATACCTTCTCGGAGCTGGACAACCGACTGGTTGACTTGGATGAAGAGATAGAAGTAGACGTCGGTTTCCTCGTTTGTCGAGGCGGAAATGTAGAAAATGCACTTATGGTTCTCATCATATGACTTCGCGCCTCCAGTAGCGTGTTTGTGAGCGCAGGCTTTCTGGATATGCTCTTTTGGAATGTAAATATAGTCCGATTCGAGCGAAGTCGTCGTGAAGTTATAGCTTACTTTAGATGGGAAGATGTTTTTACGGTCGGTGGACACATAGAGATCGACTTTTCTATCATCCATGCTCTTCGTGATCTCAACACCGTCGGCCATAGCATCGACTTCGAATCTAAAGAACAGCTTTGTCTTCTTGTTGATATAGTCAGAGAAACCTTCTCCCGTTCTGAGCCATGTGAACTTAGAGGTTCTCACGTAAGTCAGCACGAAACTCAGTTTATCGGCTCTTGGACCAGAACCGGAAGTGTCAGGGTACACTGCGATGTAATAAGTCCCAACAGGTTTGAACGCCTTGCTTGCATTGGTAATTTTCAGGTTATTCTGGGTGGTGGAGAACTGATGGGCTGTGTTGGTGGCTAGTGTGCCATTGTTGCTCACATAGAAGTTGAAGCTTCCTTGCAGAGGCTGTAGATTGATTCTAACACCAGGTTCCTTCTCATCAGTATTCTCCATGTCGAGATTCAATTCAAATTTGAAGAATTTGACTTCGTGTGGAGCTATGATAACTTTCTGTGGAATTCCTTCGAATAGCTCTGTCACACTGAAGAAATTGATCGTGCTACCGTTCTTCGCGGTACCTGAGGTGTAGTTTACAGTAGCGAGGACTGTGTAACTAGCGTGAGTAATAGCTTTAACTCCGACGTAGAAAGTGGTTGCGAGTTTTCCATCCTTAATGTCTTTCTTCTTAAATGAAATTTTATCGTTGATGTAAGAAGCTTTTTCATGGCTTTCCACGTCAGGGAAACGGGTCGTAGTAGATGCGTAAGTGGTAACTGTGCCTGAGATCGGAGTGACTTGGAAATCAACGGACTCGACCTTGGAGTCGTCGAGGACGGTGAAGTAATAGTGGTTGATTTGGCCCAATTCGATTCTACCTCTGAAAGGCGTATTCTCTTCGAGTCTAACGGGAGTCTTTGGCGCATTTCCGATGAGATTGAACTGAGCGACCTCGGTCTCTCCTCCATTAATAACGGCAATGCAGTACAAGCAAGGTCTGAACAACCAGAACGAAGACCCGCCTTCCCTAGGGCAATCTTTGTTGCTGTGGTAGAACACGATTGTATCATCTCCGACTTCATTTTTCGATACCAACCACATTGGATAAGAAGTACTCTCCAGCTTGTATCCTTTCTGGTAGTCTTCTATCTCAGCACGAGTGATCGCACAGTCGTCCTTTGACTTGCAGCTCTTCATATAGAGATCTGGGTTTCCGACGACTGACGAGAGCGTTAAGGTGATATAGGCTTCATCCCGTCCCCATGGCATTAGGTAGAAATTCGCGATTTGATCCTTTCTGACATAACCACTCTCTGTGACACCCAAGCGCATGGTTGCAGTGTAAGACTCGTGTCCCATGACGGTAATTTTGTAGGTACTGGTCGTGACGCCCTCAACTGTGATAAATAATTGCTTGATGTTAGCAGCTTTCAAGTCTTCCGGCTTGAGAAGCAGCATTTCTCTTCCGTGCGTAAACTCCTGCCATTTGTAATCCGTGAGCTTTTGAGGAAGTTCATTCGGGTTAACATACAAGGCAATGACGCCGGCGTATGTTTCCGTGCGAATATCCAAGGTTTCTCTGGAGAAGTCAGTAATAGAAGACAGATCTACGACGTAGGTCACGGTATTGCCCATTGATACTGCGTCTTCCCTCTTCGCGCCAAGGGCAAGCTCGATTGTTGAGGCGTAAGCCATCGTTTCGACTCTGAGAATCGCTCCTTTCTCGGCCTCAACGGCGAGAGTGTAACTACATCCAGTACAGAAATATCGATCTCCTTGGTTTAATATCGCGGCCTTTCCATCGAACCAAGCAGCTGTTCCGTCGACATCATGACGCGTGGAGCTTGGCGTGGTCTCTCCTTTATTCACGTAGAAATGAATTGGTTTTGTCAGGGTCTCAGCGTTCATGATTTGAGCCTGGATTACGATTCGTTGAATGGATTTGTCATCGGGAATAGTAAAGCGCACGTTTTGAGTCGCTTCATCCAGAAACGTGAGTTTCACAGCTTGGTCGATAGTGGCAGTGACGCAGGTGATTTTCATTGCTTTGAGCTGGAAATTACAGTTTTTCGACTGGCATTGGACTCCAATATACACTGTTCTATTCGGCTCTCCGCCCTGTGGTTTCACTTCACGGTAAGGGATAACGACCAAGTCAAATCCGTAAGACACGTCGGAGTATTCATTGTTTTCTCCGTCTGGGAATTTATGGGTCTTTGAAGCGTAAATATCTGGATCGGATCTGGTGTCAAGCGGGTCAGCGATGATACTGAGGTCAGGATGCGAGTTATCGGTGTCGGAGTAAACGTATTTGAAGTATCTGAGCTCTCTCATCTTGTTTATGGTTACGTTGATTGCTTTTCCTTCTTCGAGCTCAATGATGTCTTTTTCGGTCGGCTCAGCTTGGCACATGAAAGTGACAGTTGAGGAGAGCAACATGAGTGCGACTAGGACGTTGAAGAGTTGTTTGCTGGTTTTCGGCATGATTGAGGATTTATCCTTTGAAAGATTTGAATGCGGAAAAAAAGCCTTTGAAAGCTATTTTTCGAAAGAAATAAAGAATATAATTGAAAGTACCGACTTAACTTATATATAAGATTAATATCGTGTTTGATTAATAAGGTGGTTAAAAAGCATGATCTTTTGAATTTGATATGTAGTTCTTTTTGAATAGCTAGCGTCTTCATTGGTGTTTCTCAACTGAGAGTGGGTAGGAAAGAGCTTATGAACTGCTATGAAGGATGATGGAATAGAGAATTGTGAACTCCTGTTTTTTGTAATCGATCAGATTTCTGTAAAGTATTTGAATTTTTTTTTGGCTCATGACGCCTCAAACTTTGGGCGGAGCGATTCTAATGTGAGTTTTATCGAAAAGTGAATAAGCAACTCCTCTGAAAAAAGACCGAAAACAGCGGGGCAAGCAAATAATTCGACAAGTAGCCATAAATATAAAGAAGAAAAAATTTTTATTAAAAATACGATTGACTAGCTAGCGTTTGTTAACAAAGAGAGAAGCAGAACAGCGGTGGGGTCGATTGCGGCTGGAAGAGAAATTGTTTGAAGATCACCAAGTGATTAGGATGATTCATTTTTCAGTTAAATGAAAAGAGTTTTTGAGCCCAAACATTTCAGTGAGTTTCTCTTTTTTTCTTTTATCCAAACCCAATATATTCAATCGTTAGCGTTTTCGATTGAAATTTGCTATAGAAAGTAATTTTTTATCTTTCAGAATTTGGATTATCATGGAAGGTTCATATTTGTTGTCAGAAGGAAGATTGAAAGATTTAATATATTGCTGCAATCTGTTCGATGATAATTTTCAAATTTCATGTCCTCCGATTTGATGGTCAGAGCTTATAAATTTTATAAGCTGCCTGAAAACGAATTCGTAGAATCTCATACCTGTCACGACATACCATTCCACTAAAACTACCTATTTTGGCTAGTTCTCAATTGGTTTACCAGTATTTATGTTCAGTAGAAATTTTCTCAATGCAAACTCATTCAATTTTTTCAAATAAACATTCACATCATCATTCAATCGTATTTAGATTCATTTTGAATAACTCCTACCTCATAGATGATTGTTACACATTATTATCGTATCAAACCGACCTATTTATTACTGCGCTGGAAGATTATCTCCCTTTCATCATCTCCCTCTCATCTTCTCCCAATGCTTCCATCGCGTTCTCCGGATTATAGGAGAAGTTCTGGAAATAGTTTCTTGGATCATGCATGAATCTCATATCGTGCATAGGAGTCTCAGCGACTGGCTCTTGAAGATAGGACTAACGGATCATTAACAATTCTCCCATGAGAAGCTATCATGTGTTACCTTATCAAAGTGCTTAAGGTCATTTGCCGTTTTGACATCAGGAACGATAGGTCCTGGAGTTTTTTTCAAGGGAAGCTCTTCCCAGTTGATCTTTTCGAAAAAGGGATGTTTTTTGATCTCATCCGTCGAATTGTGTCCAAGCCTTTGGTTTGGCTGATAGCCGAGACGTCAAATGAGATATGTCCAAACGAAAAATCAAAATTACATCAGAAACCAACAGCTTTTGTAAGAGGTCTCTTGCATTAGGCGAGAAATGAGTGGGAATCAATGGATCATTCTAAAGATTTAATTTATATAAACCCTTCATTTTCTGATTCGGCAATTTACCTTCAAAATATCTTGATACAGTTGCTTTCGGTTCTTATTCTGGAAAGCAGGGTACCCAGCCAGCATTTCATAAATCAGGCAACCCTAACCACAACATCAATGGCATCAGCATAGAAAAACGCCGTAGTCTTACCAAACTCCACCAATCAACCTCCTTACTGTGTCCTTGTCCAAGCAAGATCTCCGGAGCAAGATATTCTGGAGTTCCGCAAAAACTGTAAGAGAGCTTCATGGCTGTCGGATAACAAAGTTAGCAAAGGCTCTTGACAATTTTGCAATTACTCTTGGAAAGACCAAAGTCAGTCAGCCTAATGTGGCCTTCCGCATCAAGCAAGATATTCTCAGGCTTGAGATCTCTGTCAATTACCAAAAAAAAAAAATTAGGTCCAATGTCAAGACATGTTTTTCTCACCTGTAGACGATATCAAGTTTATTATGCAAGTACTCGAGAGCCAGTATGACTTCAGCGGCATAGAAGCGCGCCACGTCTTCTTCGAATTTCTTCATGCGCTTTAGATGCATAAAAAGTTCACCTGATTTCTCAGGAAAAAGCCCAATTTTCTTTACCTCCCGGCATGAAGTCCATTACAAGGTACAAATTGCGCTCATTCTGGAAAGAATATCTTAAGGAAACAATAAACTCATGCGATGCTTGCTGCATAACGTTCTTTTCAGCTATCAGAGTACCGTGACATTCAAATTAGCTATAAGGAAATGAGTAGTACTCATAGCGTTCTCTAATTGATTCCTTTTGAGTATATCCTCCTTCTTTAGGGATTTAAGCGCGTAAATCTGCTTGTTATCTTTCTTTTTCACGAGGTAAACCTTCCCGAAAGAGCCTCTTCCAATAACCTGATTAAAATTAGAAAAGGTGCTGTTAAGGGTCGAGATACGCGCAGCATGATGAAATCTGACAGCTCTAATTTCTTGCGCTTGCCCTTTCCACCACCCAAATGGGGTGCAGTAGTTGGTTTTTGGGTTACAGGATCTGGGCTTTCTTTATCAGTGTTCTGAAGAGGATTATATTTGTGTTGGTCTCCTAATTCGACTCGAGTGTTCAAATTAGATTTCCCCATTGATCCGCCTCTGGCAGTGCTATCGCTGGCACCAAAGCAATCACAGGAACTACCTGCTCCCATAACTTTATCGACGAAATTCTTTAATGGAACTTTTTCCTTTAAGTTTAAATGCGATAAATCGCTGTTTTCAAGGTTTTGATTTTACTTTTGTCAAGAAATTAGCGTTTTAAATACGAGCTAAAACCTTTAATTCAGACAAGTGTAAAATTGGTCCAAAAGTTGTCTTTAATACAATATTACGATATGTAGTTGATACGGTGTAAATTATCACATTGCTGATTGGAAAGGATTTAAGAATTTTGATATTGAAAAGACAATTGCAAAAGAATTTCAAAGCTTTTTGGTTAGCTGCTGATAAATAAACGCTGGTCAGACCATAGCTATCGTAATCTATGAATTTTTAAATGATAAATTAATCGCATTTAAGAGCATAGCTACACTTAATTACAGCATATTCTCGTTATTTTCTTCCCGAGATATCATTCAATGTCAGCCATTTTTTATTTTTATCAAGTATACTCAAAAAACTCTGTGAGCGACCTCTGCATTCTTTTTATTGACCTGAGAAATTTCAAGAAACACTTTACTAATGGTAATTTTTATATTAGCAATGATTTGATAATGGAAGTTGAGCACAATTCACAATAGGTTCTACAAGCACTTCATATTTGAATTTTTTCTAGATCAGAAAATCTCCATGGTTTGAATTTCTTGCGACTTGTCCGTATACCTTGAGTGGGAAAAAAACGGTATGATAATGATCTGATCCCGCAAGGCTAACTCTCTTAGACTTGCTGTTTAATTTATAAATATCTAAAAAAAATATTCAAGCTAAAGATAAAGAGGCATGAGCACTAGACTTAAAGACCTCATCAAAGGCGTTCGAGCCTGCAAGACCGCTGCTGAGGAGCGAGCTCTCGTAGGAAAAGAGAAAGCCGCTATTAGAAACTCCTTTTTGGTAGTGCTAATCTCATCCGCGTTCTTATTAACAACCGATTTCTTTCGCTCCTTCAGGAAGAAGATGCCGATAGCAGAGCAAGAAATATCGCTAAACTGCTCTTCATTTACCTGCTTGGTCACGATACCGAGTTCGGCCAGCTTGAATGCTTGAAGTTAATCACTTCAAATAACTATACTGAGAAAAAGATTGGTTATCTTGGTCTTACTCAACTCTTCAGCGAAAAATCTGAAATTTTGATGATGTCGACGAACCGTATTAGGATTGATTTGCAGAGTGGAGTAAGCATCGTCATATCTTCCCCTTATAACCGCATTTCCTTAGCATAACTACGTGATAGCGGTGGCTCTCCAATCTATGAGCGAGATCGCGACAACTGATATGTGCAGAGAGCTTGCGCCAGAAGTTTTGAAGCTTATGACTACGGGAAACACCTACATTAAGAAAAAGGCCGCTTTGGCTGCATCGAGGATTATTAAAAGAATCCCTGAATTAATGGATGAATTTGCTGAGAAAGTCGGTCCGCTGTTAGAGGAAAGACATCACGGTGAGAGTTAATACTGAGAAAGTCACTCATTTCTACTAGGTGTGATGCTTTCGACCCTTGGATTTGTTGAAGACATGCTGAATCTCAACCCTACCCATAAAAAAACCATCAAAAAGAATCTGACTCTTTTAGTAAAATCACCGTATTTGAATTGGAGTTTGACTATGTATCTAGATTAAAGTAATGAAGAGTTTGGTCACGAACTACACAGCAGATTACGATGTTTCAGGCATTGTCGATCCGTTTTTGCAGGTGAGAACTGCGACTAGCAACAAATATATTTATGAAAAATTAGGTTCAAATCCTAAGAGTTTTCAGACAAATGGCAAAAGGAGACGAGGCTATTAGCGATGAAATTTCAGAAGTGCTTGCATTGGTATGAATTCAGCCTAATTTGGACTTAACCCACGACTGTACAGGTTGCAACTAACACTCAAGGCAATAAGAACACAGGAAACGCGATCCTTTTTGAATGTGTCACAACGATTCTCACAATTGAAGCCTCAAATACTCTGAGAACCCTCGCTATCAATATTCTAGGAAAATTCCTCGCGAGCAAAGAACCCAACAGCAAGTAAATAACTTTTGATTATGCTTTGTGCAAACTAAATTATTTTTCACAATAAACCAGGTACGTGTCATTGATTTCTCTCCAGAAAGTGGTCCGCATCGATCAAGCTGCTGTCCAAAAGCATAAGAATACGATCTTGGACTGCTTGAGAGAGAGCGATATTTCTATCAAGCGACACGCGCTCACCTTGCTCTGCGAAATCGTCAACGAAAGCAACGTCAAGAGCATTGTCAAGGAAATGCTGAATTATCTTCTGATCTCTGAAACTGATTTCCTTCAAGAGCTCACTTTGAAGGTAAACCCTAGACCTCTTCTTTCCATATACTCATTTGCATTAGATCTGCTCATGTGTCGAAAGATATTCTCCAAACCGCCGATGGCATATCGATGTTATCATCAGAGTCTTGACTCTCGCAGGCAAATATGTAAAGGATGAAAGCATCAACAACCTTATCCATCTTATCGCTGCTACCCCTGAACTTTACACCTATTGCGTCCACAAACTCTACTACTCGATCTCAGAAAACATCGACCAGGATGGCCTGGTGAAGGTCGGACTATGGTGTATCGGTGAATATGGTTTAGACCTCATCAACGGCAAGGCTAGAGGACCAGACGGCGCTCCGATTGTCTTAAAGGAGACTGAAGTGGTTGATCTTATCGAGAGAGCCATGAATAGAATCAACGTGCCAGAGTCAATCAAGGAGTTCGCGCTGAACTGTCTGATCAAGCTCTACCCTAATTTCAAGAGCGCACGCGAGAAGATCAGAGCTATTATTGATTCTCAAACGACCAGCGCTTATTTAGAAGTCCAGCAGCGAGCTTGCGAGTACATTCAGTTGTTAGAAAGCGACTGGGATCAAATCCGAAGTGCTATTGTTGAGAAAATGCCGCTGTGTACTTCTGTAGCGAAAGCCTTCGGCGAGAAGCCTGTTGGTGATAAAGAAATTGATGAGCTTCCTCCTCAGTTGATTGGATCCAAAGGCGGTCAAGCTCCAGGACTTTTGACTACTAATGTTGTTGACGTGCGCAAAGAAACTGCTGTTCAGGACCTCTTAGATCTGGATGAGGAGCCAGAGCAAAACGATAACAAGAGCGGTACTACAACAACTTCTGCGGGAAGCAACCCTTCTACAGGGCTGTATGACCTTGATTTCGGCGGCGGCGGCAGCAAACCTTCAACTGTAACGATTGTCATTAGGTTTTCGATATTTATGTATTGATGTCATAGGGTAATCTAATGGAGTTATACGGTGGCCCTAGTGGAGGAAACATAGGTGGAGGAATCGGCTTCATGGAACCAGTTACAAACAAACCAGATACCGGACTCGGCGGAATAGGAAGTTTCGGAGGAACTACAAGCAATCCTAAGCCGTCGTCTGGATTCGATTTGCTGGATTTAGACGGGTTTGGTACTGTGCAAGAGACACCAGCGCAAAACTCCAAGAACCTCGTCATTCCTGCTATTGAAGATGGAAGCATCACTGTAACGTTCACTTGCGCTAAGGTTTGATGCTTTTTCCTTGAATGCTCTTTTCCTTACAAATGGAACTAGGAATCTCAAGATACTACAAACATCGATACTACCTTTGATAACCATACTGCTACGCCTATCACAGACTTGGTCTTCCAAGTTGCCGTTCAGAAGCATCTTAAGTTGACGTTAAATCCATTGTCAGGCACGAAAATCAATCCGAATACGAAAGCCGGAGTTACTCAGGTAAACGATAAGTTAATGGCAGCGAAAGCTTACCAATTTTTTTTTTTATCTCCTTAGTCAATGAAGATTCAGAACACGAAGCAAGGAGAAAAACCGATCGTTTTGAAATTGAAATTGACCTATAAGTTGGGAATGCAGACCGTAATACAATATTTCTTTAGTAGACTTACTTACGTTATTGTGCACAGGTATCACGTGACGCCACAGTTAATCAGTTCCCTCAGGATTATTAAATCAACCAATGAATCAATTATAAAAGTACATCTGGTGTTCTTTGCGATAATAATCGAATCTTGTGAAAGAATCTGTTATGATCTATGATATCGAGTCATCTTCACATTTGAATAATAATAAGCAGGGGATTTCGCATATTGGCATAGATTCTCAGTGAACCAAATCTTTTTTCATATATTCGTTGGTCCTCCTAGTAAAAACTAGAGTCCTGATAGATGCCTTCGAAATCAGCTGCATAATAGTATTAGAAAGAGCACAGATGAAGAAAAAAATAATCAGAGTTTTTCATCATCTAATCGTCTGAGTTATAAAAAATATCAATGTCAAACTCAGCAACAAAAAAGAATCTTGAGTACTTCTATCTTCACATACCGTGGATTTTTCTTGTTTTGAGAACCTAATAGCTTAAAACAGAAGGACCGATCTCACGACCAGCCACCTAATTGTGCCTGCTTTCTTTTTGAAGAAGCACTTGAAACTCGGCACACTTGAATAAATAAGCTCAGCCACTTCAAAATAAAATCTCTAAATCTGGAAAAATGAATGGATTTGAATCTCTAAAAATCCCAAGCCCTAGAAGCACACACAACATTTCAATCCAAACGACACCTTGTAACCAGCAGTCATTGAGTCTTGTTTTTTGCTTTCTTATACCTATCCCATTCTTCTAATTTTCTTGACTCTTTGAAGAATTCAACACAAAACAAACCAATATTTTCTTTTGGATGGTCTCCATAATCAAACTCTTTGAATCTAACAAACCTCTATATATATATCATCAAGTTACAATAAGATTCTGTAGAAATCTCCATGGATATTTCTAATCAGATCTACGAATACGTAGCTACAGAATACTTATTGCCTGAACCTCAAATTTTTCTATAGTATAAAAGCTAAGAGCTAATCAGTTTGTATCTTATCAGTAATACTCGAGTCCAGTTGACTGTCTCTTTGATTTCGATTCATCACTTCATTCAACGACTCACTTATCAACTTGGTAGTTCTTTTTTTCTGGCTCCTTTCTGGCTTCTTCAAATCATGAGTAAGCTTATCAAGTTCATTAACATTCCCTCCGATCGCACCCATCACTTTCTTCAACACCGACACATGATGGTTTTGATTCTCCATCAAATTATCCACTTTCTCCAACAACGTCTCAAAATTATTCGCCATGTCCTCAAACCCCATTGTATCGTTCGATAGCTCCTTATACGCTCGATTCGTTGCCTTGAATTGCTTCAACTTCACCTTGGCATTCTTCAAATGGTCCTCTGAAATTTGATTTTTCTCTCGAGACACCTTCTTTCCTCTAATGATATTCGTAACTACATCAGCCGCCTGCTTTCTTAGCGTCTCTTTCACCTCTAATCTCTCCAACAGCCCAAAGGTTTTTGCCTCCAATGGATCTAACTCGAATATGTTCGTGATCGTGACGACCATGAAGGAGATAATCATTGTGCCCCATATACAGACAAAGAAAATCACGGCTCTTCCGAAGTAGGTCCGAGGGAAATAATCACCGTACCCGACTGTCGTCATTGTAATAATCACGTTCCACATCGAATTTATATAATCATAGCCCACAAACCCACTCGTGTCGTCTTTGCTAAACGGTCTTTCAGCAATGCGAAGCATCCAACCAAAGAAAGGAATGCTTAGTAGATACGCCGAAAAAGTAAATCCAAATGGCCATTTCTTCATTGCGCACTTAATCGTGAACAGCATCCCTGGCTGCACCGCGTACATCTCACAAAGTCTCTGAGCACGGTTGCTGTTGTAGTATGACTCCAGGACGTACACTCTCAAAACCAGCAGGAGACGCAGAATCGAAAACATGCACAATATGTCATTAGCTCGGTATTCCAGCTCTGACCCATCGTCTAATGCCTTCGAAATAAAAGGTTTATTACGTAGCCAGGGGTAAGGAACCAGCAAGCATAGTAAAATTTCAAAGAGCATGGGAATAATCTCGCCAGTGGTGAAAAGAGTCTCTTTATCGTTGATAATATGACGTTTCTTAAGGAATTTTAGGTTAGCCTTGTATCGGACCACTGTGAGGAGAACTGAGACTAAGGACGTTAAGAAAATGAAGTATAAGAGGGTTTCGGACCAACTGTCATGGATTCCGTAAAATTCGAGGTCGTATTGGAAGATAATGAGAACGAATCCCATCGCAGTCATGGTCAAGCAGCCTAAATCGATCATTTGCATCCGTTGGTAGAGCGCGCGAGTGATTCTTCCGTCTTCAAAAGCCGCACTTTTCTCTTCAGCTGTCTCTTTGAGGAGTCTTTCAGTAAAGCCGAGATCTTTTTCATTAGAAGTGGGTGAATCTTGAAGCAAGTCATCCAGTTCGACATTGTGGCTTAATTCATGGTCGGTCTCGTGTTGCTTTTGGATTGAATGAATTGTGCCGACTACCTGGTGCATTGATTGAAGGAAAAAATTATTTATTAGGAAAACTGAGTGATTCGATTTATGATGAGTCACAGGAAAAAAGATTCTGGATATGCGCGTGCAATTAATAAAATAATAGCATAAGAAATAAAAATGAATTCAAATAATGATAGTATAGAAATACAGGAGAGGCCACCAAAAATCTGTAATTGAAAGGATAAATGGGATGGTACTTCCTAATTTCTTCAGTTTGAGAATGGAGTTGAGTGAAGAGTTCAGTAATATTTTGAGAAGTATGTCGATGTTATGGTTGTCTGCGTCTAAGATACAACGCTTCCATGTTTGAATGCCGTTGAGTGCGTGAGGGATCCAGAGACCACAACTCAGTTTTCACAATTTAATTTACGAGTTAGCAAAAACTCTTGAATCACTTTAAAGTATTTGGAGTGGTTTCACTTAGGATTTTTGATACCCCGATGTAAAGGGATCCTGTTACACTAAGAAAAGCTAGCGTATACGTAGCTTCTACAGTTTAATATAAGTGTTGATGTTAGCTGTTAACACAATAAATTGAGAGGAATTGATAAGACAATCATGCTAAAATAGCTCTGAAAGAGCAGAACCGAAGCGAGGTAATGCAGTGCTTTAACCTAAGGAAAGTTTAGAGTATGAAGAGCTATCGAAGTGTTGTTTTCTTTTTTGTGAGTGATCCGAAAATAATCGCTTTCAAACTTATCTCTTGGGTATTGAAAAACTCTTGGTTAATTTGTATGTAAGGAGGTTGAGAAACTTTTGGACATACAACGCTTGCAAGTAGCATTTTGCATATAATTTCTCCTCATTTGAAATTTTGAAGAAAGGATTTTGTGGCTCATTTCTTCAGTGCAATGAGTTCAGAAGAGTATCCGCCGAAGACAACTCTCTCCTTCGATAGATTTTATTTCAATTCTGACGGCCTTTTTTACATTCATAATTCTGAATTTAAATCTCAGACTATGAAAGAAGAAGGGTTTGAAATCATTTTCTAAAATATCAGATCAGCAACTGTTTTTTTTTGTTATACTTTTGTACTGTTTTGGCAAAGATGATATTGAACTTTATCCATATGAACGCGATTTATTTATCTAAATTAAACTAAATTTCTTCTTGAAAAAGCAAATATGCTGATAAATTTCTCAGTTCTTAGGTCGTTTCTTCTTGATTATTGGCTAGAAATTGTTGGACACGTTCTATTGACCGCTAAGTACTTTCTTCAATATCTTCACAGCTTAAGAAGAAAGTTTAAGGTTTGAATTACATCATATTCTTTGCTAGCTTTTTGAACTGAGGGGCATGTAATACATGCAGCAATCTAAATTCTGATTTGAATTTTTCAATCGGATTTTACATGCAGATTAAGCCAATCAATACACCTGGAAATTTTTCTTTAATTAACGCAACAAAAATAATATCTCTTGAGCTTAATTTGTGACAATCATGGATACATTGCAGAACAAACCAAAAGAGCAATTAAATGTTGAGAGAGGTATCCAAGACGCTTTGGTTGGTTTCGAATTTATTGACAAATCTTTGGCTATAATCGAGACTCGTTGCTTTAAACCTTCAACATCGAACAAGCTCGAAACATTCTGCAAAGAGTCGCTGAATAACGTCACTTCTCAAAAGAATGAGGAACAGAAAACGGAAATACTAATAGAAACGAACAACGATACAAAACAAAGTCATGCGAATATCATTTCATTCCCACAGAGTGTTCATGGTCTCATTCTCGCCAGAAAATCAGAAGAAGAAGCACCACGATGGGGATCAGGGATTCTTGTTGGAGCCAACATCGTCTTAACTGCTGCTCAGAATGTTTACGATGATGAAAAGCCAACTCGAAAGAGATATTCTCATATCAAGTTCATTCCAGGTGCCCATGGAGATGAAACTCCTTTTGGAGAGGTTGAAGTCGATGAAGTATTTGCTCCTCAAGATTATATCAACC
>ENA-UOTX01000725-UOTX01000725.1-compost-metagenome-genome-assembly--contig:-NODE-725-length-31975-cov-7.191579_pt1 | contig 31975 bp, 33 predicted proteins | sample MGYA00238143_ERZ746982 | MGnify/ENA primary metagenome ERZ746982 (study PRJEB28758, sample SAMN06268862) | compost metagenome | isolation source: single cell | place: USA: California, Emeryville, Joint... | reverse complement strand
TTAATAATTCTCAATCGTCTATCCAACTTTTTTTTCTCTCTCTCATTCGAAAATGGCAATTGTGAGCATTCATTCCTGTTTGACGAGAACTCCTTTTAATAACCGATAATATTTGGACTTGCTATATGCCTAGCCGCTTAGTTCGTTGAAAGAATGAATACTTCATACTTGAATGTTTTAATGTAATTTTCAGAATTTCATTTCTCTTCACAAGAGAATATACGAGATGGCGAATGACAACATTCTAGCAGTAAGTCCTGCATCTCTCAACAAAATATTCAGTCAAACACATTCCGACAGAAAACGCAAAATTAGTTGCTTTTTCCAATAAATTTAATTCTGATCAGCCCAAGTATAATAGTCAAATCGGCTGTTTTTCATTTGTTATTGCACACTGTCAACAAATTCAGTCTTTTAATTGATTCAAATCTGATAACTCTTATATTCTTGAACTAATTTAGTTTGTCGCAAGACACACACTTGGCTCTTACTGCTACTCAGATTACAATTCTTTTAAATCCCTAACTAAAAAAAACGTAACAAATGGAACCAGCAAACACTATTTCACAGAACAACACCAACGAGTACACTTCTCCACCATAATAGTATTTCTTATCAGATCTATAGAGGTGAAAATCCATCAAACTCAACAGAAAACCAGCAAAATGTGCAACAGCAAGAGCAACCAGCCACCAACCCTATACAGTCAAGTACATATGGCCATACCTTCAAGCTGTATTGAGTTATTTAATCAGATCCAAACAATGTCGAGGAAGAAAAAAAATCAACGCCTATCAAGAAAAGTACCGTTTCCGGATGTCCATATGAAATTGGAGAGCACATCGACTGCCTTGATACCGTTGGACATTGGCTCAATGCTGAAGTTGAATGCGTAATTCCCTCCTTTAGGATTCAGTGGCTTTAATCATTCGTGAAGGTGACAAATAACGAGGTAAAAGTCCACTATACAGGCTGGGCCTTGAAATACGACGAGTATATCGAATGGGATAGCAAGAGAATTCAAAAACAATGTAATTTTGCATTTGAGTCACCTTGCTAACAGAGAAAAATATAAAAAAGGGAAGAGAGGGATGCCTTTCCAGCTGAATAACCGTCTTGACGTATTAGATGAGCAAGATACGTGGCTTGAAGCTCGAGTTATCGCTGTAAATGGCATATTAGGAGGAAAAAGATGCTCATTATCTACTGAATATAGGTCGAAAAGAATAGAATTAAGATTCATTACTACGGATACTCAGTGAAATTTGATGAGTGGCTACCAAATGACTCTGGTAAACTCAGACATAAAACTCATTTTTAAAGTTCCTGATTGCTTTAGACCGCATTGCTGAAGTAGGCGCACACTCAAAGGCATTTGGAGCGGCAAAATTCAGAAAATATGGAGGTAGAATCACAAGAGTCGTCAAAAACGCTCATCTTATGGACGATGTAAGACATTTGGTTCACTTGTCGTTTATTTTTCTCTCAAAAAGAACAAATTTTCGAAAATGCTTTATAAAGATAGACAATTCGTTATCGTCGGCGTTGAGAGCGATGGAAATTGCTTGTTTAGGTCTTTCTCGCATCAGCTTTACGGTACTACCGAATATCACAAGAAAATTCGCAAATGGTGCATGGAATACATCGTAATAAACTCCTTAGCCATACCAGGTCCTTAACATGAATACTTTAGTCACTCGAAAGAGAGTTTTTCAAAAACTACATTGTCGGAGGAGACGAAAACTTCGACGAGTACATCGCTATTAAGTCAGAGAACGGCAGCTGGGGAGACGACGTCGAAATTCAAGCTCTCTCAGAGATTTACGGCAGAGCCATCGAAATCTATGCTTATTCGTCAACTCCCATCAGAACTTTCCATGAATCGGCTGGAACGACCAATACACCTATTAGAATCTCATATCATGGTAGATCGCACTACTGCTCCGTGAAGCCATTGGGAAAGGAAAAGGAAGGGCTATTATCAACCTACATTGGAGTAAGCTAGACAGTTCATGGCAATATATATAATTCATAAATTAGCTCGTCGAGCAAGCTGCAATCAAAAACGCGACTCTCAGAGCGGAGAAATTGAAAGAAATAAAAGAGAATGGAGGAGTCGGGAAAATTGACGATAGTCTCCTGAATGAGGTGCAAGCCGCAAGAATCAAATTCGACACGATGGGAGGACAAGAAATTGAGCTCGCGATGGAAGAATCATTGGCATTGTTTGAGCAGCAGACTGGGTTTGATGCATTGACAGAGCAGGCGATCCAAGCTTCACTGCAACAGAATGAGAAAGAAGCTATCGATGCGGCGATGATTAATTCGACAATACAAGCTTCCACAAAGGACATACCTGACGAAGACCCTGAATTGCTCCACGCGTTACAAATGAGTGAAATGGAATTGCTTCCTGCAAGTGTGAAGCAAGTATTGCTCCTTTCTCCTGATATAAATTGCTAATTCTCTCAACGTGTAGGTCGCGGAGTCAGGATTCCCATTGGAGTATGCGAAATTGGCTTTTGAAATCTGTGGTGATGATGCCGAGCTTATGACAGCGTATATAATCGAGAACCTCATTGGTTAGATAGCTTTCTAATAAGTTTTTTATCTTGATTGTTGTAACATTAGCGGTATTAAACATTTATATTTCTTTGATTCGAAATATTAAAGAGCAAAATTCGATTCGTCTGATATTATACAAAGCATCTTACACACGATTTTGCTTGTCTTATCGATAAAATGCATGCAGTACACCATAAAGGGCATAATAATAAAAGTAGTTTAGTCACTGAGCACTCGTCCCTCCGAATGGTGAGCTTGGTTCTCGGGATTTTCTAATGATTGTTGGTTCTGTTGAGCTTTCTTCTTTAATTTCAGGATATACAATGCCAAAGAGCCTATAACACGTCGTGATGCTATTGATTTATTAGAAAATTATACCAGAAGAGAGTAAGATTCCTGCGACATAAGCCAGGAGATGGAATGTGTGGTAGAGCCAAGCTCTTGTCCTACAAAAGTATGAGATGAGAAGGAAAGAGCGAAAAGCTTACTTTTTAGAGAGAGTAAATTGAGTGAGGAGTCCGATTGACGACAGAATGAAAACTTTAAGGAGCTTTTTCTCATCGATATGATGCAAGAATCCTTGCTTGCTGAGATGAAGGAAGTTCTTCAAATTATGAATCACTGCAAGTGGTCCTTTCTATAGAGAATAGCAAATTGCTATTAAACAAAAGTGCTGAAAACTTACCATAGGAGCTGGTTTTCGGGCTGTTTTATTTCCTTGCTTCAGCTTTTCTTGGCGTAGCTTGAGGAAAGTATCAAGTTTATCCCATTTTTGAACTTCAGTGGGTGTCGCCGCATGCTTCTTTAACGGTGGTGACATCTTATTCGAACTAATCACTTCAGATCGGTAACCAGTGCCATCAACAGGGTCAAAGATATAGGATTTTTCAAGTTTTTTTGGTAATTTGAAATCAGCACCTTTCTTCTTCGGCTTCGTTGGTTTACGATCAGAGTCATGCTCAAGAGAGATCCAGTGCTTTGCTTCAGCGATGGTATTTCGGATGAGATTTCTAGGTTCATCGTCTGTAGAGATGATTGACGCCTTATCCTTCGAGCTAATTATCTCGCTGTCTTTAAGTTTATCGCCTTCCAACGAAGTCTTTGATGCACCATGTTCTAATGAATGAGAAAAAACAACTGGCTCATTGGTATGGGATTGACGAGACTCTGTCGAATCGTCGTCTTCATTATTCTCGTGGTCATTTTCATCGTGATCATCCTCTGAATTCACGTTCCTCAAAGCCTTTGGAAGCATGGCATTCTTGACTTTCTTCGGCAGGAGATTTACAATACCCTTTTCAACGAAAAACCCATTAAAAGAGAACAACCATAAAATTCAGTACCTTTTGCAAGAAAAGCTTTTGACCTGCCTCTGGAAGGTCCTCGAACTGATGAACCGCGTCTTCAGGTTCAATGGCCACGAAGAATGGACGAAGGATCGCTTTTAAGTAAAGGCTGATCTTCGGCATGAACCATGTATCGCAAAGGAAATCAAAAATAGAGCGCTCTAGAAGGACCTTTTGAGTCTTTTTCGAGAACAAGCTCATGATTCCGCGATCAAGGAGCGCATCAACGCGGAGCTTTATGAACAAAGTTGCAGCTGCGAGGAAAACAGCCACACTTATGAGCGTATAAAGACAAAAGAGCGTGAATAAAAGGTTTGCGAGGGCGAGACCGACCAGGCCAGCATATACTTTCGTTTTGGTGCGCAGTGGAAGCTTATTCCATTTTTCTTTTTCTTGTTGGACGAATCTTTTGAGCCTAATTGCAATAGTCGGCATTTTAAGTGATATAATTAGGTTAACAGGCCAATGGGATTAATTCTATTCAGAAAATCGTTGAGCAATTCAACTTATCTCTCTCTAACTGCCCTAGTATTTTATTCCTTATTCTTCTGATTTATAAGCCTTCCTACAAATATTAGCTGAACCTAACTCGAGAGCCGTACAGCTATTTTCTTTTTGAAACTCTTTTTCTACGATCATTCTCGATTCGATATATTCATCAACATAAATGGATTTAGAGATAATTCGAGATTTTCATTGAACATCAAATGGAGGGGTTAGAAAACATCCATTCTTTCTATATACGCATCGAGTAAAATAGTTCTAAACAACAATAAAAGAATCAAATAAACAATTGCTCGATCGTATCTTTCATCTCGAGTATTTGCGAATTCAGCTGCGAGCCCTCGTTAGTTACAATAGTAGCCGCGATCACAGGTCTATACCAGAAACAATGAGTAAAATAGCATGAATTATTGGATTATTACCTCTTGACGCCGCAAGCTCTACCAAGTGCTGCTTGACTTGGCACGTAGCAGTAAGGTACGTTCTAAAGAAGATTAGTTGTGTCATCTAGACGATAGGTTACCTTTTCCTCGCAGAGTTTTGGGATACTCATAACTATTTCAAGAGGATTAGTGTCAGCAGCGAGAATAACCAATTCGCTTTGACTCCTAGTCAAGCATTTGATCACTTCATTTGCTCCTTTTTTCAACTTCACAATTTGAATACCCAAAGACCGTTATTTACCTGTTTGTAAAACATTGCTTGTTGCAAGAGGTCGTGTAATTTGACTGAGAGCTTAGGATCAGCAACTGGAAAAGCTTTTATTTGCTCGGTTTCTTTTGTAGCGGTGTCCTGAAAGAAACGAAGTGAGTGAGAAATGGCTTGAGCCTGTGAATGAAGAGCTTACCACCATTTTTCCCAGACAAATTTACTTATTTAGAAGAGCTATTATAAATAAATTGGCAAAATCACTAAAATGGCAGTCGAGTAGTGTGAATTGAGAGAAGACGAAAAAATGCTTGTTTGGAGAAAATGAGCTTTATCTCTGTTAGAAATTAAGACAGTGATGTAAAGAAGATGCAGGAGACGATTGGATTCTGTGTTAAGTTAAGGGAAATTGAGATCGAGATTTGCTGAAATCCAGCGCGGATGGTAGCTAATTCCAAAATCATAAAGAAAGATTAAATTGTTTGTGAGAAACAGATAGATAAGTAGTCTTATGAATATCAATGAAATATGTGGCTCAATTGATCTTTCAGCTCATTGATATTTGAAAGTTGGACAAATTCTTTCAATCTTTAAATGAAGAGAGGTACCGTAAAACTGAAGCCGACTTTGTGATGCTGAGTAGCCGAATATAAAGTATATTCATCTATGATTAGATCTTTTCATTGTAGCTTTTCCATAGTACTTAAGAATTGCTTTTCTAAAGTCACACAATTTGTATTGAGCAGCCATGTGCCATAATTATTAGATTGACGATGTCGCCTTGAAGAAAATTATCTAAGCACGAGGATGTGTCAACATATTCAATTTCCTTCATCCAATATTATGTTAAGATTGTTTGGGTTACTTTTAATCTAAAGGTATTCAGGAGTGATGAATCCTCTTGAGATCAGCGGGCGTAAAACCCCCAGAATTACAATGAAAAGTAAGAGAGCCTCGTCCACTTCTCTTCATGATTTACCTCATTAGTTTTTAATAATGATTCTAATGACGGTTACAGCAGCGCGACCGAAAATCTTATTTTTCATCAGCAAACGAATACCATTAATCCATCAACACCGATAGAACATCCTAACGATCAAATATTTACCGCGGATGATTTGGAAGTGATTATCGACCCCAATGAGAAAAAGTCCACTGTAAATTCTCAATTTCAACCAGAACTAGCAAATGACCCAAACGACATCACACCAAACCTTGGTTCCAACAACTTCCCTGTTCCAAATCCCAATCCACATCAATCAAGTTTGCTAAATAGCTTCATAAAAGCTACGGATATAGAATTAGAAAGTTCTGGAGAAAATACGTCGCCACAGTCAAAATTTAGACCAAGACTCTCTGTACTGCCAAACATAACTCAAAAAAACACAGAATTTTCACGTCCAAAGAGAATGACCGCAGTTGAACTCAATCCACAACGGCCAAGCCTTCCAAATAGTGGCCAACCTCGTCGCTGGATTCCTAGTGGAGATACGATTTATACCTTTCCATCCTCAAATAGTCCATTAATCAGTGGATTAATTCAAAAATGAATCATTTGATCTTCTCAATTTGGATCAGGATGTCGGGGAAGCGATTATCGAGCACAGTATTTTAGATGATATGAATCCAACCTTCTCCATTGGACTTTCGCGTGATGCCAGTGCACCTGAGTTCTCAGTCCAATCAATTCCCGCCGATGAATTATGACCAAAGTTCAACGCAGAAAACGCCATTACAGCCTCCAAATCGCAGGGGTTGGTGCAATAGAATCAAGCAGCAGGATATTTCGGGCTATTTTTTCTTCCTTCACATCGCTTATTTATAATTTGTTGTAAGCAAAAAATTATTAAATATATGTATGTACAATTGCATTCTATACACACTGCAAACTATATTGTAAATATAAAATTTTAGTAACTGCTTCTCTTTAAAAACCAGGTCTATACAGAATTAAAGTTAAGAGAAACTGATGGGAAAAAACATTACTTTAATCTCTGTATCGAAGGAGCCGGAATACAAACGGTCAAGATTGCAATCAACTAACAGAGATTTAATCGATCCTGTATGACTGGATGGGTCCTCTATTGACTCGATGGCTTTCTTATTTAAACTAATGGCCTAATGAAAAATGAATAAAATTGCTAAGAAATCATTTAAAAGGAGATTTACATTTAGTTTTTCGGTTCCAGCGAAGAGTTTCTCAGCCGGCTTGTAGTAAGCAAGAGAAAATATCTCAGCGTCAAGGTTGTATTGGTCTTTGATGCGACGGTGAAGCATGTCCCAAATCTTGAGGAAAGTCGGGTTAGAAGAGGTCTGTTTGATGGAAATTACAATTATTCGGCCGTCGGCTCCTGCGGTAGCCACCTGGTTGTCATCAATGTTTATAATCGCATGAATAGTTCCCTCGTGCTCTTTGAAAACGGCAGCGCATTTATTAATGCGAGAGTCCCATAACTAAGAACAATAAAGTAACTGTTTGAGAGTGCTGATTACCTTTAAAGTTGAATCGACAGAACCGCTCAGAAAAGTAAAATTATCATTTGAGCCCACTCGACAAAGAGACGTGACTCTATTTGTGTGGTCTTGGAAAGAATTCAGAAGTGATCCTTTTTCGAGGTCCCATATCTATAGATATCAATAGTAAATTTTCAAGCAAGTGTCATCGTTTCCTACCTTGATCTGCTGATCTCCGGATCCTGAAACCAATTGTTGAGCATTCAAAGCTACAAGAGAAAAAACTCCTCCGGTATGACCCCTCAATATTCTCGAACACTCATAACTCTGACTGTTCCAAACCTAATACCCATTCTTGTTACTGCACTGCCTCTAGCTGGATAAATTTACCCTTATTGTCGAATCGCTTGACCCAGAAATTATTGACCGGTTAAACGGATTATAAATCAACGAATGGATCGGCTTTTTATATGTCGTAACTCCTTTCATTATAGCTCTCGTCTCTCTTCCCGAATAACTGCTTGAGTTCAGCTGACCATCCCAATGCTACATAATTCTCTTAACAAATTTACTTACAAAAACTGCTTACCAAAATCGTTCCATCAAGCGACCCACTGAAAATTGAGTTATTCGTCGGGTCTCTCACCAACGAAGTTACTGTATTCCGGTGCCCTTTGAACGCTCCTGCAAACTTCAAGGAAAAAGCTCTATCTGACTCAACTCTCTCTTCCAACAACTTCCTCGCTCTTTCAGGCGAAAGCGATTTCTCATAATTTCTATCGCTTGGACTGCTGAAAAGATTATTGCTCCTGAGATCCGAATGACTTTCTTTGCTGACTTGGGTTCTTATCGGCGAGTCTCTCTTCACAATTTTTTCAATATTTTCTGAAACTTGTGCCCTCGAAAGATTGCTGTGTTGATTATGATCTTCGAATTCAAAGCTATATTCCTCTTTTTGAAAATACTTGTCCTCTTTTATTAAAAGTTTGGCGTGTTTCGGCTTTTCTCTGCCAGAAGATTCATACATCTGCTTTTCAGGGCTGTTCCTCGTGATAGAGCCAATAATATCAGGAGGCGAGAACAGCGGGAAATCTTTTGAAATCTTAACTGAATAATCTTCTTCAAGCTGACTTAACGTCTCATTCTGCAGCGACGAGAGCTCCAACGGATTTTTATACATGTAGCTCTCACCGGGCTCAGGAATCACCATTCTCGGAGTATGAGTTTGCTCAGGGTCTCTATCATAAATAAATTCTTTAGACTCGTCTTCAGCGCGAAAAGGCGTCAATATCGCCTTCGCTCCACCAAGATCAATTCGACTAAACGTCTCAATGCCAAACTCCTGGTTGTTTTTGATTTGATTCGTCGATTTATCTCGGCTAAAAGCCAGGGCCTCGTCAAAATTGATGCGACTGTCGAAACTTCTCTTGCTAATTTGGTCTTTACTTGAGCGCACGCCTAACATACTGTTGCTTTGGGTGGCCAGAGTTTTCTGACGTGTGTGTGAAGGAGGAGGACCTGCATTCAAATCTTTAATGAAGTTATTAAGTAGTTTCGACTGAGGCTTAGCTGCTCCGGGGTTCTTCGAATGAAGATCAGGAGAACGAGAATGTGTATTGCTAGAATAAGCTTCGGCTCTTACAGAATTTTTGGCTCCTGCGCGTGTGTCCTGCGAGAAGCTCTGGGAAATCTGGCCCATGCTTTGATGCACGGGGTTTCTACGGTGCTTTCCGCTCGAGGGCTTTGGATCTGGGTTAAGGAGGTTGGATCTCGAGCTAGATTTAGTAGGAAGTTTTCCCTGCTGAGAAGAGTAGGTTTCGTGAGTGCGATAGTTATGTAGGGTCGTGCGTTTCACTCTGCTATTGAAAGGATTATCAGCATTGTCGATTGTCTCGTTGTTTTCGACCGTGAATGGGTCAACGACTTCCATTGGATGGTTCACACTGTGGTGTAGATTCGATAACGATGGTTGCTTTGGTTGCTGCTGCTGTCTCTGTTGGGCCTGGCGCTGCATAGAGACATTATTATTCCAGGAGTCGATAGAATGGTGATGCTGCCTGCTTCCTGGCTGAGGTTCGATGTGTGAAGTGTGAGTTGATTTGGAAGGAGCCGGCGCTGGTTTGTTTTGGACCTTGAGCGCCATATAGTTCTGAAAAGTGAATGCTAGGCCATTTTGAGGAGGATTGTTATGCTGATCCGAGGCGGTCATTATAGAATTTCCTGAGCGTGAGCTTTTTTGGCTGGCCCCTGTGGGTATATGACTTGCACTGTTATAACCGCTGAGCTTCTTCCTTTCTTCCATCACTTGATGATAGATCGATTTTGGCTGGTCGATGCTTGCACTGGCAAGGTGATGCGTGCTCTGTTGGTTTGGATTCGAGTTTTTCGGGACAGCTTGCTGTTTAAATTCGTACATGTAACGATCAGCGGATATATTCTCCTTTTGGTGTATTTGCGAGTTGACATTGCCTGAGAAACTTCGAAAATGGTTTCCTGGATCGAGATAGGCCTGCTCTTCGCCCATGTCTTTTAATTTCTGGAGATTTAGCGATTTAACGTTGGGATTTTTGTTATTGTCTCTTATGTTTGCTTCTTTGTCGATATTCATCCTCTGACCATCCAGCACACTGCGATTGAGCAGCGAATCACTTGAGATCTCCAACATGTCGTTTTCTACACCCATTTGATTCGGTTCCCAAATACTCTGTGGCTGAGACATCGCGTTTGGAGTGTATTTCAGTCTTCTATCTACGCTGGGCCCTCTTTCGTCCATAGGCGAATGGACACTCGGATTTCCTAGCAAAACACTCACATTACTCTCAGTTCAAAGCAACCCGATTACCTCGGCTGTGGCCTCGACTCAAAGACCTATCATTTTTTTTGCGATTCGACGACAAAGGCGACTCGAAATTAAATTCTGGCGATGGATTCTCATTCTTCATGGGAGTAATCGACGATTTGCTCTTACTATGAGAGGCATTCTCTTTCCGCCTCTCTTTCATGTATGAAGACGAGATATCTCGTGTCGAATGGTCCGCTTGATGGTTTTGTGCATAGATAGAAGCGTATGAGTTATGTTTTGTGCGATGATAGCGGTCCTGCTGCTGCGACGGCACCAAAAAGATATTCCCATTCGAAATCGACTGCGGACGCGACCCTTTGCTCGGAGACAAACGATGGACGCTACGTGGCGGCACATCGCTGACCTTCCGCTCGTGATGTGAATTTTGATTACCTTCGATATTTGTTATTACAAGCTGAAATTAACTCTACTAATTACTTTTGCTATATAAAAACGGACGGAAATTTGACCCTTGAGCTTCAGAGCTGGGAGGACGACCATGCGCTTGGAGATTTGTTCCTGATTTCGAGTTTTGCATGTGAGGTGGAGGAGTTTTATCTCTTGATAGAGGCATAGGATCAGCGTTTTTTGAAAATGAGAAATTTTTGTGCTCGATTGTTGGTTCAGGGATGCTAACGGAGGTCAGATGAGTTGATTTGTTCACGTCATTGGTTTTGGTTGACTTGACGAAGTTCCAGATTTTGTGGATTGAATCGATTGGTTGATTGGTTTTCGGCTTTAAGAATTCTGGAGGAAAGCGTTTAGGGACAGCGTCTTGGCTCTTGGCGTGAAGTTTGGAATAGTTGTCCTTTTTGGATAGTGGTGAACGGGACATGAGTGAGTGGATTTGTTTGAAATTCCTTTGAAATAAAAGAACAGGCTCCTCAAAATTTGAAAATCAGCTAGCAGATGCAGTTCGAGTTATTTAAGTTTGATTTAATTTGATTTGAGTTTTGATAATTCAAATCACCAGAAAAAAGCATTAAGGCTTTTGTGCTCCTGGATGAGGGTCTGTTGCAGGATTTGATTAGGGAAATGACCTGTGAACTCGTTGAAGGTTCATTGAATAGACTACTTGGATGTTTTACAGAATTGTCAGACATAATGAGTCTCTCTTATTTGCTTGGTTATTGTGAGCATTTTGTCCCCACCAATAGAGATAATTGAAATTATTGCTGTTGTAATGACTATTGAGAAGCCTTTCAACTTTTCTGTGGTTCGAATTTGGGTTTATATTGATTTACGGCAATCATATTTGTTAGCTGAAAGAGGAATTATTGCGAAAAACTTCAAAGGATGACTTCGCGTTTACAAGAATCTCTACACCACGCAGAAGAGCGGTGAAGCTATACATTAATATTACAAAACTAATTTTGATTTCACCTCGAAAAAGAAAATTGTTTGAAAACATCCTTTTCCATGTTAAAACCAACACACGGGCTAATCTAAGTCTTGTCATTCTTCGTGAAGTTATATGCCCGTAGCTGACTCTCGCAGAGATTCGGGGGAATATATGTGTAGACAAGGAGTAACCTGATGGAAATTCTTTCGGACGGTTGGGTAGTTATACAAGTGTATTTTATCAAAAAAAAAATGGCATAGATTGTCTACATGCTTCGAGTAGAATCTATAGGATACATGTACAGCCTCCTAGGAAATCCAGACGCCCTGTTGCAGATAGCTAAGGCCAAGATCTAAAAGCACATCAGATTTATATCAGAATTTGACAGATATATAAGTACATCAGATTCCTATTTGAATTTGATTGATATATAAAGAGGTTACCTTTTAGTCATTATTATAATTTTCATCAGAATAAAAATGGAAAGCAAAATCGTTATATCAAATAACGCCGACAAGACATCCGATGTTAAGAACCCTACCCTCGTGTCTGACACAAAGAAGAGTACGTCTACAGAGCTAGGGGGCTCAATCATGCATCAGGGTTTATGGGCCACCGTTTTCTCTTTTATAGGATTGAATCAAGACCTGCTGATGCTGCGTCTGGTCAATAAAAAGTGGAAGAGCCATGTAGAATACTCAATTGAAGTTATAATGAAAATGCAGCAGAGATCGATTGAACAAAAGCTAAAGGAGATCGACGAGCTTGATGAAAAAGATAAATTAGAACTCAAAAAGGCCATTGATATTCAGAATAATCATGAGAAACTCAAGCAAAATGAGATTGATTGGAGATATTTGGCTGAATTGAGGGCGTGTACAAAACCCCCAGGTGAAATGCTTATGACAATGGTAGGATTGATACATTTGCTAAACAATCGAGAGCAGCTTCCGGCAAAAAAAATGGATTGGAGGCATTGCATGGATCTAGTGATAAACCCTAAAAAATTTTTGGAAATTCTGAAGCAAGTAACCCCAAAAACGATTGACGATGACAGAGTTAAGAGATTTGAGGAGCATATCCAAGAGATTACATCTGAGAGGGTTGATTGCCAATCCAGAGGAGTAGGCTACTTGTTAAAATGGGCCATCAGTCTCGTTGAAGTTTATAAAATGGAAAGGAGCGCCCCCTCTGAGGTCAGATTCCGATTGGAGCAGCTTCATTGGATTAAAGAGCAAGAAGCCTGCATAAATAAGTTCGTCTTGATTCAAAAAAAGTTGTTGCGAAAAATATGAGTTCTTCTAATTTAATGATATACTAATATGATACAAATGAATGCATATTGAAAAATTAACTCATTTCCGTGATTTAATTCTTTTGATGTCGTGCTTTATGCATTTAGCGTTTTCAGCTTCTCTTCTCAGTCTCAAGAATTAATTGGAATGAGAACAAATAGAATTTTGCAGATAGTTGTGAAAGTTGGCACTATTGCCATAAATGGGTAGCCAGGAAAATACGCGAGGGTTCTCGATATATGATTTTTTTCATTGGAGCAAACAAATCTGGCTCTTGTTACCACTCACTGCATTTGTAGAGCATTTTTCAGAATTTGACATCAACTACTCATAGCATTTGAAAGTAAGGAACTGTTTACAAAATTCAGTTGCTTGGAACTTTTTACTTGGCTCGAAACGCGCCGATCAGAGACTGAAATAAAAAGAGATCTTAAGCAACAATCGCCGAGTTAAGAGAGTAAGAGCGAGAAACTTTCTGAAAATGAAATTTATTTGAAATGAATTATAAGTGCGAAATCTAAAAAACCAAGAATATGACCTCACAGCAACTCTATTCGTACAAGAGCTACTGTATCATCCGAGTTCTATTCTAACCAACACTTTCGAAATCAGTGATAACGGCCAACAGATTGGTTGCGCAACTCTTCCATACCTTCCACTGAACTGCCAGCTTAAAGACGAGAATTTAGAAGTTTTTAATCCCAAAGATCCTGAATTGATTCAAAAATTGACCAGTGATGCTCTCCACGACATTGAATTTCTATGGGAAAATATGCAAATAAAAAAGATTATGGACGTCTTTGGACCAGAGAGAGTCTTTGTTTCATGAAAGAAAAAGAAGCTTTCTTTTTGAGTGATTGGTCGAAACTTTTTGACACTCGAGAAATTGATTTATTGATGAGTGTTGCTCCTAATATGACTACATCTTTGCAAGGGAAAAAACCCATTTCACAAGAATTAGCAGAAGAAATTAAAGCGGTGGCGTCTGCTATTCTCAAATTGAATAAGATAGAGTTTAATGAAATTGAAGATGTAAAACAACTGAAAGATCTAGGTCCTAAACTCTATACCGGTGCAATACAATCAGCGCTTAAAGAGAGTTTTAGTGAGTCAAAGAAGAAGAAGCTACAAAGTCTGGTTGAAAGAATGCTGAGTTCGGACCCCCAGAGCCTACCGAATCTGGAGGAACTTCGCATAAACGATGCTGGAATACGAGCTTCAATTAACTCAATTGCTGAAGAAATAAATCAAAACCAAGCGATTGGGACGCGAGGAGCAAGCCAGTCAGGCCTTGAAGAGGTGAAACAAGAGACAGCAACGAGATCTCCAACGCTTGCTTGCTTGGTGTTCGAACGTTAACAACAAGATCAGCATTGCTGATTTCGCCACGAAACAAATTTATGCAAGCTTTGACGGAGCCAAAATTACTACCACAGGTACGTCTGGTTTTTCAAATCCTCTCGAGGTTAATGTTGTGATAATATTTATAGGCGATAATTGGACGCATGTGAAGGAGATACCAAACACAAAACCGCTTGCGTCTCTTAATCAAAACTGTTCTCATTCAGCCAATATGATTGTGTTTGACATATCAAAGAAAGATCAAGTAAAGGAAATCTATTCTCTTAGCGAAATTTCAGGAGGTATAGTCAAATTTTGCTGGCTTCAACCTTTGATAATTATATTCTTTTTACTAGAAACTGGTTATGGAGACCTGGCTTTTAACACTCGACGAGGTATCCTCGGTGCGGTCTCCCTTAGCGAGAAAATTGATTATCATCTGTTTACCATTGATGCTAATGCCTCTATAACTGATGGTATTGTCAAGCTTAACTGAAAGTCCAGATGGTGACAGAATTGACAAGCTTACATTATTTTCCTCTTTAGAATCTATCTTCAGTGGGCTAGACTTCAATCCTACTGGCGAGTTTGTAGCTACCATGTGCGAAGATAGTATATGTTTAATATCAGAAGTCAATACGGGAGATTACAGGTTCCATCAGAAGCTAGTCAATAAGCTCAAAAGGTAACAAAATACGCAATATTTTTGTTTCGAGTTTTTAGAATTACTCCATTTTGCTTGTTTCAAGATCAACTGTACATTTCTAAACTAATTGATTAGATCGGTATGCATGCTGTAGATGGAGCACATGAAAAAGAAAATTAAATTATAATGAATAGTAATAAGATATCATGGGTAGCTGAAATTAGGTGAGATGAAGTCATACAGTCTCAGCTATTTTGGGAATCTGCGAGTAACTAACTGGATTCTTAATTAATCGAAACTCCCAAAAACTATTCACAATTATTGAGTGTTAGAAACTGAAGCGTTTAATTGACTTTCAGTCCTATTCAATAAAGAAACCGAACTTCGATTCTCGTTATTTGCAGCTAGACATTGATATAGGGACTACATCATACACACAAACACAACTTTCATGAATAATTCGAAATATAATATGGACTAGGCTAACACATATGATTTGCGGAAACATCAACGCACTACTGAATAAACACTAACAACTACAATACCAAACCTTTTAGCTCATCACATGCAGAAGGAAGGCAAAATCTTTCTGTTGGAGCTTCTGTGCGTTTGTCTAAGCAATGATAAATGGTAAATTTCTTTTCAATGATAAAACAATTATATTACTTCGATGATTTTCTTTATCTGCTCATTGGAATTTCCCAATGCTTTCAACGTCACCCCACAAGCCTTGATATATTTTTCTTTCAGCTTATATTTACTCCAGTTAACAACAGCATCAATAAGGACTGTGATCGCCTTCTCCTCATAGCCATTCAGAGCCTGAGCGTCTAATAAGAATAATTTTAGTGATGAAATAATAAACTCGCAGAAATTACTTTGTTCAAGTAAGAAAATAATCATCTTGACGGCCGCTTTATTCTCTTGCACATCACCTTTGAAAGGAAGCGCCCCCATGATAGTCGGAACCACAAGATTCAAAGGCATTTTCGCAGGTTGCGTGTACGTCATCCTTGCAATAGCAGCAACAGCGTTGTCCTTCGTGTCTTCAAGGGTCGCTGTATCGAAAATTTGCTTCAAAGCCTTCATGATATCCTGGTAATAAGGCGCGATTGTTTCCTTGCCGACCTCGCAGAATTTTCCAAGCGCATAAGCGGTATTTCTATTGACAATCTCTTCATTTAAGTCGAGACATTTGACCATCGCAGGTAGCAAGTCCTCGTAGAAGGTTTGAACCAATAGAGGCGAGTATTTGGCGCAGTTTGCAAGGGTTCCTACAGCCTGTGAGATATCGTCCACTCCCTTCTTAGGGTCCAAGAATTTCCTAAAGGACTTATGGATGATCTTATAGGCAGGGACGAATCCGTCACGGAGAACTTTGGCGAGCAGAGGCAAGAGATCTGTGATGTTTCCGTAGATCAAGCCGTTGATATCCACATCGCTATCGTCCTCGTTGCCAGTTTGACAAACTCCTTTATTCATTAAAAGGGTATTCAAGGCATTCATTAATCTTTCTAAGCTCTTGTCAACGAAAGCAGGGCCTAGTGTTTTGACCAAGCCTTGAAGAGTCTCGAGCGTCCCGGAGGTAACTTCATATGATTCGTCTTCGCAGAGGAAGTGGATCACCCTAGGTCATGATAAAGGCAGATTAACCTTGAGTGCTAGGAGAAATCTGGTTACTTCATGAAGTAGTCATTATGAATGAAAGTTTCAATTTGGTCTTTGAAACGCTGGTTGCAAGGCACTCCGCAGGTGTATCCAGGGAGTTTCCCTCCATTTGACGCGAGGATGATACCTTCGATCAAGTCTTTATAGCAGACCGCGACCTGGATTCTGGTGTTTGGGTACCAAAAATCGTACATATCATTAAGAATTTTAATGGTTCTCTCAAAGTAAGGCACAAAGAGCATTGGGCACGCCTTGGAAAACTCTCCCATGGCACGGATCGCAGCGTTCTTCTCCTCAATGAATTCCATTTTCACATCCGATCCTGAAATAGCAAGTAATTATTATCAGCGCGAGGATTATCTTCTGATTACCTGCAGGGAAGAAACGACCTCCATCGTCGCTTTCGCTGTCCGAATCGAGCGAGAGACCAACTGTAGGTTTCTTTTTAATACCTTCCTTAGACTCAATCGTTTGGTAAATCAACTCCATCATTGGCTCGATAAAAGGTTTGAAATCATCTTGGAGGCAGTATGCGATATTGTAGAAGAAAGCAAATGAGTGCTCTCGAATCTCAGGGTCCCTAATTTTTTGCAGGCCTTCCCAGACGCCTTCAATGTAAGGTTTGACCAACTTGAGGAAGCTCTCTCGGTCGCTTTTCAGCAAATGAGCCATTTTTCCGAGGCAAGAGGTTGCTTCAGCTCTTAGAGGAAGTAACTCACTGTCGCCTATGCGGAGTAAGGTTTATTCCTCTGCCCTTTAGGTCACAAAATTACCTGGGATTTGTTGGATAAGTTGGCCCATCAGTGGTGCGACCTTTGGAATATGTGGAATGAACTTGTCCACGGCAGATTCGATAATCGATGAAATCGAGGAAATGCAGTGTCTTCTCATGTACCTATAGGAATAAAGAATTAGCAACCACCATTAACATTGCTACTAGAATACATTGTAGACTTAGGGTTATCGAGAACCGTAAGGAGGCTCGGGATGAGCACTTCGATATATTGAACGACTTCTTCATCCATGTTTTGGCAGAAAAGATCAATCGTAAAAACGGTTCGCTGAGCGACTCTCGTGTTAACATCGTTAGAAGCCTTCAAAAGAGTTGGAATAATCAACTTATGGTAGTCAATGATTTCTGGCGACAGGTTCTCTGAAAAGAAACAAATCGCGTAAATTGCACCCGCACGGACCTCAGCCACATCGCTGTTGACCGCAGGTTGAATGTAATTATTCATAACAACAGAAAGGTCTCTCTTTAGATATTCACAGCACCCTTCACTGATATACCCCAGGATATAGAGCGCCGCTTCCACCTTCCAAGGGTCGTTGGATTGGAAAAATTTCTCGATATTTTGTTTAAACAACGGATAAACCTTCTTTTTCGCGATTTGCTGCGTCAGCTCATTGATAAGCATCAGCGCGAGGTCCTGGATGGTGTCACCATCTTCGAGTTCATCAGGTTTCGCTTTATTCAATGTGAGAATGCAGAGAGTATTCACCAAATGCTGTAATAAGTCCTGATTTTTAGCGATAACGTGCTTGTGAGTCTGAGCAATGTCCGCAAGGAAATCAATCGTGACTTCCTGAGTCGAAATGTCCAAGTTTTTATTCAATAAGATCCTTTCCGAGCAAATAAACTGTACCAATGCAGTGTAAATCTTATCGTTGAATATCTCACTTTCGACCTCAGCAAGCTCGCAGAAGACCGTGAACGCCAAATGCACTAGCTCATCTTGCTTATCGTCGATGCACTCATTCATAACCTTCAGTACTGGTTCGATGAGGTTCACGAATAGTCCAATATGCTCGTTCTCAGCGATGTTTTCCAGCAAGAAGAGGATACAGCGAAGGGACTGGTATCGGATGGATTTGGCGCTGTCTTCAATGGTATTCTTGAAGAATTTATAGAAATCCGTAAAGTGATCAGAGAAGCAGTCTCCGCTGATATCGAGAATGAGTCCGAGGAGAGAGATCGCGCTTTCTCTGACCTCCAGCGGCTGTTGACTGTTTGTTCTCTGCGCTATCAGCTCGAGCAGCTCGTTCCAATCCTTATTAGGGAGTGTCGTCTTCGTGAGTACACCAATTAAGAAACCGATCGCTCGGCGGACGGCTCTTTCGGGTTCATTGAAGTATCTGTCAAGTAGAGCCTGTTTAAGGAACTTTTGGTCGTTGGCCTGCATCTCGAGGTAGTGCTGGTTGATGTTTCGTTTTAATAAGACGGCGGAGAGCTGACGGACACCAGCGTTATTAGCGTTTAATAGCAGATTGAGGAAAACTTGAGTGGAAACAATCTCTTTGGAGTATGCTCTGGTGAATACATGATGTTAGTGAGATCGAGTCAAAAAAATCGCGTACTTTAAAATTTCGGTGGCTTTCATGATGGTTTCGTTGTTTCCTCTGAGAATCTCGCCCATCAGCTGCACGACTTCTTCTAAATTGGGGATTTGTACCTTTTGCTCCATGGAAATGAGAGTTTTAGCTAAAATGTCAATGAAATCCTAAAATGTATATCCGAAATAAATTCTTTATTTGGTTAAATATCCGCTGACCTCCTAATTTAGTTTTTCGTCTTGTAAGTGTGAAATCACAGTGTCAGAATTAAACCACAGAAATTTGGCTAGCAATTATGATGAAGTCAAGCTAGCAATGAAAATGAGTTTTCAAAGGATTTTATCTATTATCAACCTAATGAAGGCGGGATGCGTTTAAAAAAAAATGTAATTGATTTTACTAAGTGATGACGCATTGAGTCTCAGGATTTTCCTTTGGTAAAAGCAAAGATATTGAAAATAAATTTTATAACCTCAGAAGAACGCGATGGATCCGAAATATAAGGAAAAATACCTGAAATACAAGGATTTGGTGCCAAAACTGCCTGAAGCGAGAGAATTCGCCACTTTGCAGATGCCTGATGGCAAGGAGGTCAAGATCCCGATTTTGCAGGGAACGGGCGGACCAGCCATGCTCGACATCAGAAATCTCTACTCTCAGACAGGCTGCTTCACATTCGACCCAGGATACACCGCAACTGGTTCATGCATGTCGAATATCACAGAGGTCGACGCGGCTGAAGGCGAACTGAGAATCCGAGGGTACAGTATTGAGGAGCTCACAGAGAAATGTAGCTATATTGAAGTTTGCTACCTATTGCTCTATGGAGATCTCCCTGATAAAGATGAATTGGCTAAATTCGAAAAGACTGTGTAAGCTTATTATTCAAATCCTGTAAGAGACCTTCCGTAACGCTATTAGGGTTCAAGAAATGCCAATCCATGAGAAAATGATTGATTTCTTCAAAGGGTTCCAGAGCGATGCTCATCCAATGGCTATCATGGTAAGAACTGCTATGGATTGAAAAGAGGAATCTCATGCATTCTTTTTTTTTAAATTCTAGACTGGCGTTGTTGGCGCTTTGGCAGCTTTCATGCACGAAGACCTTGACTTGTACGACCCAGAGGCGAGAGAGCTCGCTGCGATTCGTGTGATCGCGAAGATGCCAACGTTAGCAGCCATTGCTTTCCGAACTGCAGCTGTAAAATGAGGTATTATTGTAGTAACGCTAAAAATTTGTTAGGGATTACCAATTGTCTATCCAAAAGAGGAATACTCTTTCATTGAAAACTTCCTATACATGATGTTTAACAGCCCGCTCAAGCCTTGGAAAGTCGACCCTAGAGTCGTGAAAGCAGTTGACGTGATTTGCATTCTTCACGCTGACCACGAGCAGGGTCCATCAACAGCAACTGTCCGAATCGCGGGATCCAGCTTCGTAAACGGCTTATTATATAATAATTTTGATTAATTTCTTCTTTATACAACAGGCAAACCCATTCGCATGTGTTGCTGCTGGTATCGCTTCCCTCTGGGGACCTGCTCATGGAGGTGCAGATGAAGCTGTCTTGAAAATGCTCAATGAGATTGGTAACAAAACTAACAGGAGACATCTGATGAATTAATTGATTAGGTAAACCCGAAAACATCCCTAAAGCACTTGAGAAAGCAAAGGATAGATCAGATCCTTTTAGACTCATGGGCTTCGGTCACAGAGTCTACAAAACTTATGACCCTCGAGCGAAGATTATGAAGAAGATGTGCCACGAAGTCGTCGAAACCGTTGGCAAAGATAAAGCGTCGATTCTTGAACTCGCTGTTAAACTGGAAGAGGCAGCATTGAAGGATGAGTACTTTATCAAGAGAGGATTGTTCCCTAATGTTGATTTTTACACTGGAATCATCTACGCCGTATGAGATTTATCCTGAGATTGCTTTAAAAATTAATGATTTATTCACCCTTTTAGTGCTTGGGTATTCCAAGGAACATGTTTACGGTCATCTTTGCAGTGGCCAGAAGCAGCGGATGGATGGCTCAATGGTGTGAAATGATGTCTGAGGATCTGATAAAGATTGGAAGACCTAGACAAGTTTATTTGGGTCCTGCTGAGAAGCCAGTCGAAGATGATGAAAAGAGAGGTAAATTATTACATTTTTTTTTTCTTCTGGAGTAATAACCCGACTTTCAACAGGTGAAGGCTCGGAGCATAGATGTATTGATATTATCTATCGCGAAGATATTCTTGAAAGTGTTAAGCTAGCTTAAGAAGAAGAAAAAATTAATTAAAGACTCTCTCCCATGCTTCGGTCATGAGTCGAGTAGGTGAGGGTCTGTTTTATCTAACAGTAATGCATAAGTTCTCAAACAAATTAGATGAGAAATAGAAAATATAAAGTGATAATTAATCCGCAACAAATACTAAAATAAAACTGATCCATTTTCATTTAAGCACCCATATTCGAGTAATTCGATAGAAGTAAATTGGAGAGGATTGGAAAGTAAGCATTCTTCTAGCATATTACCAAACATCGATCAGTTTTCAGTGGAAATGGAAAGACTGCATTTGCTATATTTTCCCATTAGAAAATTGGATATTATTGAGCATAAAAGGCCAGATATAACTTTGTACAGGAATTATATGTAATGAATGGATTTTGATCTGAGTGTTGACTCATGATTTGTGCAATAGTTTTTCAATAAAACTAAAGCTGACATTGTAAGGCCTATTGTTTCTTTATATAAACTATTATTTTACTTATCTATTCTAATTCGACATTACCTAACTGAATATTCTTAGCATTTGCCAGGAGAAAGCTCCTTTCTGCCCAAAGGGGTTTCGAAGGGATCCTCCAAAGTGCATTCGAAATCTCTGCTTATTTGATTAATGCTGCTGAAGATATTTTCAAAATCATCCTCGCATTTGTCGTCTTGAGACTGCGAATTGCTTCTAGTTGGACCTCCCAAGTAGTTTTGACTCTGGTTCAGATTTTCAATACTGCCAAATAACGTTTTCGATGAGGTTTTCGTCAGAGGAGCTGCACTCTCGTAACCAACTGACTCACTTCCATAGTATCCTGCGAGTGGTGTGTATCCATTATTGGCAGGGGAAGTGTTCGACCAATCTCCATTCCCATGCCAAAAGGCAAATTGGTTCTCATAGGAATACGCGCCTCTGTAATAACCACTCTGGGATGGAGTCTCATAGGCTTGCTCACCCATGGGTAGGTACTGCGGTCCATACGACTTTTGGTTAAACTGTTTCTGCGGAATGAAATCTCTGTGCCTATTTTGGAGTTTCACTCCATTGAAATTGCCCTTATACTGTGGTTTACCATTGTAACGTGAATTTAAGCCATTTCTCTGCTCGCTATAATTATTATAACGATGAGTTTTCCCATATTGTTCCTCTTCGGGTGCGAACCCAGAGAACTCAAAGCCGCTTTTATTCTTTTTCGGGTAGTAGATCGAGCGGTCCTTTTTCCAGTTCAGCGAAAATTCTTCCTCCCAGACTACCTTCTCTTCTTCAGAATGCTTCATCGGACAGTAGATAGACCCTTTGCATTGCAACCTCTTACAGTTGAAAAATTTGTAGAATAAAGGGTGGTAGACCGACTCGAAGTAATTCATACTGAACGCGTTCTGGATGCCATCCTGAGAACCCTCGCCTTCTTGATATTTCCCTTTATAAGTAAACTCTTCGTCAGGCTTCAGAGGGAGGACGATTCTCCTTCTGTCCTTGCTGTTGTGAAAGAAAGGGCATTCAAGCTCGAAGTCATAGAACTGATTATTCAACATTTTTTGCTCACGGTAGCTCTGACAATCTCTACCTTTAGGGCAGGAAACTGCCTTATAGCATAGAAGCTGAATCCAGTTCATGCTTTGAACCTGAATGAATTTTTTCTGATAGAGATGTAGCATTTGCGGAGTCAGAAGATGCAGGTTGTTGAGCTGGCTCCAGCAGTCTTTTTCTTCTTTGTTAAACAGCTCAAAGAGCTTTCTGATGAAAGAGATGAGCTCTTCATGGTCTCTTGGGGTCTTGAAGTTCTCGCTGAGTTTTTTGTCTTTCGGGATCCAATAGCCAAGTAATTCAATCAGCATTAATTCGTTCTCAGCGAGATCATTACTAGAAGTGGATTCGGTGTCGCTCCTGAAAGGAGATTCGCTCTTGACTTGAGGGAAAGTTACTTTCTCACCAATTAGGAGTTCTGATGCCATTATTATTGTAATGAAAGCGCTTTAGAGTTCTGCTATTTATGAATTGAATATCAATTATAATGCAAGGTTAAATATGCAGATGTCCGGAAACAATTTTCCAGCTCGATTTTTAATTTATTTAGTCTGGGTGCATGATGACTCCAGTAGGATTTATTATTTTAAATTTTGATCATTAGAAGTTTTATTTAACAAATTTCAAAAATTTTCCAGTTAATTTACGGATAGCAGTGAAATCTGTAGAGAGCTAGTTTTTTGTAGGTTGTCGAAAAAGGCAATATTACGGATAGATTTCCTCAGTATTATTGCTCTTGAAGACAATAGCACTGGAGAAATAGCGATTTCATCACTTTCATTGTTATTGTTCCTTTGGGTGGGATGTGCAAATTGTAATTATTATAGAATCTAAATCTGTTAGATAATTTGGCAAACTTTTTTTTTGGAAATAAAAAAATTCAGCTCGAAGCATAACAAGCAGAATAGGTTGAACTAATTAATGGGTCTGCTGCGGATTTTTTCTTGGTAGTTTTGAGCTCTACCTTTTCACTGACAAGAGCCATTCTCTAGCTCATAGAAATGATATGAATTCTACCGAAATTGGATTTCGTTTAATTTATTTAATCAGTCAGAACACCCTCAATTTTTCTGAAATTCGCGCCTTCATTGTGGCCAAGCTTCAACTGCAATCCTAGCTCTCTATTTCCTCTTTTTTGGTTTATGATCATCAGTTGAGCAAATGGACGGAAATTCTCTTGAAAGAATTGAACCTAGAGGTCCAAAAAAATAGGTATGTTTGGCGACTCTATGGCTAAGAAGGAAAGAAATAGTCCATTTTCAGATGACTCTCTGAAAAATAGATAAAAGTACCTCAAAATTACATATAGAGAACGTTTTTGATTGCCCTCTAGTTTTAATTTCAAAATGTCGATCGGTAGCCAAACAATCATGATACTAGCTCGCTATAAAGATCCCAGAAACCATTATGCTAAAATATCTTCGATATTATACTTCTCTATGAATTATTCCAATAATAAAGGTATTTTTTCTCCAGCATCTCAAAAAATGTATGAAAAATTGTTTTGCGTAATGTTTAGAGGCATCTAAAAATGTTCCTGAATACTTCATTATTCAGTTAATCAGATGTTTTGTAGTACTTCATTTATAATAAGTCATTTAGGAGCTGGATGTTCTCATAGATTCAGGAATCACTCGTTTACTTATTATATATTCATAGAGCTGTTTGCAACCGAAACAATCACGCATTCTGACATATACACAAACTCCCACTCCTCTTTCTTTTTTATTCATAAACTCAAATCTAAGGAGCATTATTCATTACTTTAGAAATTTAATAAGGATTTTCAATTTTCTCGCCTATCCCTTTAAATTAACTCTAATACCTCCCCCCCCCGGGCCAGCTTCTACCCTCCAATCGATTCCAAAAAAACATCAATGTAGTCATCTTCATCCATCGTCTTATGAAATCCTTGCGAAAACAGAGATTTCCCATTATCCAGCTTCAACCCTCGGAAGAAGCAATGAAGCTTTGTCTGTGGATTACTCAATGGAATCTTGAACGCTGTGGAGAGTTTACTCAGCAATTCAATCAAAAGTATCTGTGGATCAACTTCTATTGACGCTCTCTGTTCCTGATATCTTACATTCATCACCAATAATATCTCAGCCGCGTCGTCCTTCCTGTCGACGACACAATCTAGAGCAATGGGCTGAGGTTCCAGCGCTAGACCTGCATTTCTGATGCTTTCATCTCTCTCGAGCAGCTTTTCTTTGTAGAATAACTCAAATTTATGCTGTCTTTTTTCCGGCGCCAGCGTATTCACAATCCCGACTTCTATCAACTCGTCGATAGTAGTCTCAGGGGCGGCATCTAGCTCAACTTTCGATGAGAAAAATGGTATCGTAATAGATATAGCTATCGTACTCATATCGTTTTTATTATATTACAATTTTATTTCTGTCGGATATCCTTTCAGTGGATTTATGCAAATTTACTGTGTACTTTTATTCAGAAAGCAACTAAACTATGAAGAGCGCAGAATAACATGAAAAAATTGCAAGCATTCATTCATTCAAAACAACTCGTCAGCCCTAGCCGCTACTTGCTGATTTGAGCTTCAGTAAAAATCCTTCTGAATTTAAGATGGTGGTCCTTTGCGAAAGGCTGTGGCTTGAAATCGAATTTCTCAGGGAATTTTGCAAGGTTCTTTATCATTTCTGGTCGTTCTTTCTTCTTAATCGGCACCATGAACCTATTCACACAACATTAGAGCAACCCCCAAGGGAGCAAGCTACTTAGGTGTCTCCAAATAAAGCAGAGCGTCGTTAGAAAGGATTCTTGGTAATTCTTCCTCTTTTATCAGAGAGAGCGTGGGAATGCCGAGTACGATAATGTCAAAGCATTGTTTCAAGCTAATGCGTTAATGTTATGAGAAAAGTTTAATTTTTTTCTTACTTGCTCTTCTTCACAAGCTTATCCAGTTCCTCGCAGATAGGAAGTATCTTCAGGTCAAAGGTTGTAAAGCCTAGTCAATATCCATGTGATTAACGCTGAACAGCCCTGTAATTGCTACCTTCCATAAGTTTTATCTCAGAAACTGGAATTTCTCTTTCTTCGATTTTGGACTCCACAGCTGTTTCTTTAGTTTCTTTGGTTGTCTGGATCTCTACAGTCAATTCATTAGCGAATTACAGAAGCGGAAAAGGTTATGAACCTGTTTCAGGTTGCTCTTTTTCTTCTTCTTCGGGTTTTTCTTCAATTTTTTCCATTTCCTTCTTCTTTTCAGGCTGCTGTTGGGGCTGCTCTTCCTCTTTTGGTAAATGATGCACCTATAACATTCATAAGATTATAACGACAATCCTTAGAATCCCGATTATTACCTCGAACTGCTCAAACATCTTCAAGTAACTGTACAAATTGAAGTTTGTTATATCGACAGAAGTCTAGAGGAATTATTAGGATAACTGCAAAGCAATTCAAGGGATTACATATTTCTGCTGCATATTGAAAACTTTATAGAGTTCAGTCTTTTCAGGCTCGATGTCAGTCTCAATTCCAAAGGTAAGATAAGGAGAGATAATAATATCTCCCCAATATCCTCTCACCAAACAGCTGTCTTTGCCTTTTTTCTAAAACTCCTCTGTCAAATAAACAATGAAAAGGAGCAAGTACCGTCCTGCCAGGCACATAGGATCCCATCGTTCTATTAGGGATGATATGCGAGCTGAATCTCTGTTCAAAAGCAACTCCAGTTTGCCTCCAATGCTTATAATGAAAGAAATGAATAACCGGCGCATCCTCTCTCAGTTCCATTTGATAGTCCCAATCGATCATATTCGCTCTGACGTCATATCTGTCCTTATAATGGTATCTCAAACGATTATCTCTACCCAATTATATCAGTCCCTCCTCAATCTATGCTTAATACCTGAGCTCATCCATCTTAAAAGGCACGGTTTTCAACCATGACGTAAATATTTCAAGGAAATCGTCTCTGTCCTTGGACTTGAGCAGTGATAAATCAAAAAGCTTCTTTATTGGCAGCTGGCATTTTAGCTCATCAGTAAACAATCTAAATCGACCTCAGATAAGCTCACATTAACACTTGAAGCCTTACCTTGTAAGTTCCTTCACGCTATCTGAAATAAAATCCGATGTTTTTTCCTTAACAAAGCAGTTTCCATAGATATCCAGGAAAAGTTCGATTCTCTCTATCGAAGTTAGTAATGTCAGAAATGATTATCAGTTCGTAAGAGCTTGCCTCTATGCGAGAGATTCGTGAGATTCAGCACGTGAAGTAGCAGAGCACAACGCGCGATATTCTCCTTTTTCGTATCATGGAAGTATATCTAGAATATATATGAAAACTAATTTGGATGCATTATGATTACTCTAATGGGAATGTCCTTGAATTTGTCCTTGATAAGGCAAATCTCGAGTAACGTCTTCAACAGGTATCTCAGGTCAGAGACACCAGAGAGCAAGACATTTAATTTCTTCTTTGATGCAATGACTAGGAGAGATCAGGTGAAACAAAAGACCAGGTTGGGTGGGTTACACTCTTGATCCTCGAGAAAATTGATGGGAGGAGTCATGCCCCAGAACTGAATGAACCCTACCGCTTCAGTTATTTCCATCTTGTAAATCAGTTTTCTTTTCTGTCTTTGGAATATTTTTTAAAATTTTTTGAAATTGCGTTTGAATTAAAGCGAAATATGCAATAAAGTTCTCAATTGTATAGTTTCATTTTTCTCATTCTTAAGGAAATATCATTAGAAAAAATAGTTAGATATTCATCCTTTCTCATAGCAATCAATAGACAATCCCACTGAGTCATTCCTGGTTGAGAAAATATTCTTTTCAGGTCATTTTTCTTTTGTTAAGCGGGTGATTGGCGTGCAAATCAGCAGCAGTACTTGATTTCTCTAGAGTGTCCTTAGTATCTTGTTCAAGATCTGACGCCGACCAGAACAACGACTCTCCTGCAGGCAGGAATCTTTTCCTCTCGTAAGTGACGTATAAGTACAATGCGACTAGTAATAGGACTCCAGCTAATGTCAATCCAACTGGCAGTATCAACTTCTTGACGAGGAGGATCTTTTTAAGAGGAACGAAAAACTCTGCCGTCTATGAATGTGATTATAAGAGATTAATGGTCAAAAGGCATAATAATTAAGAGATTACCTGATTATTCATAAAGTCGCTGCCTTGTTGAATCGTAAAAACAGGGAACAGCCCTTCAAAACTCATCGGATAAATCTCATCTCCTGCGAACTGGTAACCAACCTGAAGTTTTAGCTCAGACCCGTAATTCGATCCCGTGACGGGCTCAACATCAAAATAGCTGTCGTCTTGATCTGAAGGAGATATTTTTTGCGTTTTAGCAGCGTCTTTGTACAGATTCACGGAAGATTGAAGACGCGAGTCAGCGTGCAAGTAGTGCAATTTACTGATGAAGACCGGTGCTCTTTTAACCGAGGTCAGATTGAGAACACCATCCCATTTATCCATGAAATAAGCGCCATTATCTTGGTTTGTCGCCTTGCTCTGTAGAGTTGAATTTTTGATTCGATATCTCCTCACACTCATTTCATTCTTTTGGAATGTATCGTTCTTATCCCATTCGCACTCCAGCACCTTTTTCAGCTCAGGATTGAATATGTATAGAGGGTCATTCGGCTGCATCTGAGGAGAATTTTGTTCTCCATCAGTTCCGATGAGCGGAATTTTCATCTTCCATGGATTAGAGATGTCGATATAGCTTCTATTCCCGTTAAATTTGTGATATTTCGAGGTGATATAGTTACGACCGTTGATTTTCTTGAAACTTCTCACTTTCATGATATTGCCTGTTCCAGTGTAAAGAGCCTCCGTTGTATTAAGCGCTGATTCTATTGTGCCGTTATTTACAAGGTGGATAACAGAGTCTACTGAAGGATCTCCTCCTTCCATGATAGGGTCAGCTCTAGCTATACTCGCAAGGAATGAGTCCGAGTAACCCCAAAGCAGTTCTTTAACAGTTCGCGTTTGGGTGAATCCTCCAAAACCGACCTCGACCATCATATAGCGCATGTAATAGATGAGCGGCATGTAATCCTCGATTCCATAAAGGGCGGTAATATTCTGCACGAGGTTATTTTTGTGGAATAAGAAGGTCTGCTGCACAATAAAACCGTTGAAAAGGTGATCGAAGTTCAAAATCTTTTGAGCTTGAGCATACGATAAGCCCGATTTCTTCACGCCGTTGAATACTCTTGCGAGGTAGTTCATCACAGGGACAAATTCGATTGGTTTCGGGAAAATATCCTTGGCCCAATCGGAGACTGAATCGGTGTTTGCAAGGTCTTGAGAGAGGAAATACGGGACGTTGTTCGTGATATTGCTGCTTCCCCATTGCATAACAGCGAATTGGAATTTATTGCATCGGTCTCCCAGCGAGTTGCATTCATAGTGCTTGGAAAGAGCGAGCTCAGCACTCGAAAGCAGATGGTTAAACACCGAATTTGGGTCGAAGCAAATCGTTAAGAGGTTGTTCTTCGTCAAAAGCGTGTTTTTTAATAAGAAATTCCATGCTTCTCCCTCTTGGTGCCAGCAAGCATTCACCAACTGCTTGATAGGAGCTGTTGTGATTGGATTAGCAGTAAAATTCAGAGAATCACAGACTGCAGCTGCCCTGGATCCTTCAATGTTCATGCTATTATTGAGAACGTACTCGCAGTTGAAACGCATGAGAGTCATATTGCGAGCCACCCAATTTGCAGTCAAGTGCAAAGGCAAAAACTCCTGCAAATTAACGAAAGCTGAATAAATCTCCTTTGAAATTGCCCTTCCTCCAGCTATGAGTTCTGGGGTACCATTTTGATCCTGCTGCAATGAATAATCCGTCACCAGGTACTCGAGGTAAGCACATAGAACATGCGCTTGGTACACAGAATCCAATCTGAAGCGATCCACCATCGGCTTGAAGCTAGAAATGTTTCTCGTGGTCTTATACGTGTCTCCAATAGAGAAAATCCACTCTAAATTACCCACGTGAATCAATATATCCCAGTTCTGAAGAGGTTTATGAAGAATATTGCTCCTTTTAAAAAGTCTCGCAGCCAACGGGACCGAGAAAGTCACGTTTTGGTAAATCGATGCATTGGGAACGGTTTTCGTGAAATAATTTTTCAGATAATAAGAAATCTCAGGGTGTCCCCAGGGACTCGAATTGCTTTTATTGAAAAGAGACTCGTTTGGAGAATAGCCATACTCAGAGAGGGCCGAACTCACGCCTTCCTGCGCCCATTGTAGATACTAATAAGAAATAAGCGGATTAATGCAATTGTCTTTAAAAAAAACTTACTCCTATGTACTTCGGAGCGCAAGGCGTCGTTGGACACTCTAAATAATTCGCGATTCCTATATTCACAGATGAGATATAACCCTTCAGTGGACCAGTCAGGATCGCCGCCATCTGCTGGAACGTTAAATCGAAATGCTCCATCAAAATACGAGAAGTCGCGTTTCCAACTCCTTCTATCGCTGCTATTACCCAATTTTTAAAAGAATGCGCTTCCGCCCAGCCATACTGCATATCGCTCCAGATGTGGTCATATGGAGCTGAAGCAACCTCCGCTTTATAGAAAATAACATCGTATATCCTCGATTTATTTCCCTGGATAAAACTCGCCCATAGAACTTGCGCAGTAACTTCAATCGCCATTGATTTTTCAATCGTATCTGCTAATTCAATCAACGCATCAAGGCATATTTTCTCCCTTGGAGTGTTTTTCATCTGAAACCAAGCATTGAGAGCGCCAAGGTTAGGCACCGTGACGCTATCTTGGTCAGACACTTCTTGATATGGCTTGTACCACTGGTAAGGAGAGAATTCAACGTATTGCCCGGCCTCATCGCTAGTGTCGTTGGTAAAATTCGCGTTTAGAAACTTTGAAAAGGCTTGATAGCGATAAGGTTTCGTTTCGACAAATTCTGGAGTTTGGTTGAGGTAGAGCACCTCGAAGGGGTTAGTGAAACTGAAAAGAGTGAAGTTGACGATGGTTGTGATGTTCAAGTCGCCCGGAATTTCTCCCCAGGTCCGATTGTTTGCCGAGGTCAGTAAGGTTCTTGCAGGGATTTGCTTGGTTATCTGGTTATTGATGATTAGGGGGATGAAGAACACGGCGGCGAGGGTAAGGATCCCTGTGATCATAAAGACATAGAAGCAAGCCTGCTTGCCGGAAAATTTCATTGTGGAGAAGATAGAGAGTCCGTGTATTTCTATCTGGGTTAAACGAATTAATTCAAGGGTTCCAGAGAGATCTCGAGTAAATTTTTTTTTTTAAAAAAAACCAAAAACAAGCAACCAGATACAGGGAGAAAGGCTCTGAATTAATTGCGAGTAATTTTTGGTCGAAGGAGAATTTTGCTATTATGCTGATGGACACCATGTTAGTGAGGTCTGTTAGCCAAGTAGGCATGAATTGTAATCCGAGAAAGCACCAACTATTGGGATATTTCGAAATCATTATGGTCCTATCTGAAAAAGAGTTGGCGAGGATGAGATGGTGTAAATGAAATCACGATAAAGTGTTATTTTGCTTGAGGGAGATTGAGTCGTTGTTAAGAATAAATATGGAATTCTTATCATACAACATAGTGGTTTGAACTCAACATGTTCTATTAAAAAGAAAAAATACACTAAATATTCGAGAGACACCTTGTTCTAAGTATGTATAAATGGTTTCTATTGAAGATGAATTCATTCTAGCAGATATGCAATTTTATCATTTTAAAATATGAAGCACACATATTTCTCACTTCAAATAGTAAATCATATTAGTATATCATTTAATTAGAAGAACTCATATTTTTTGCAACAACTTTTTTTGAATCAAGCTGAACTTCCCTATCCATTCTTCTTGCTCTTTAATCCAATCAAGCTGCTTCAATCGGAATCTGACCTCAGAAGGGGCGCTCCTTTCCATTTTATAAACTTCAACGAGACTGATGGCCCATTTTAACAAGTAGCCTACTCCCCAGGATTGGCGATCAACCCTCTCAGATGTAATCCCTTGGATATGCTCCTCAAATCTCTTAACTCTGTCATCGTTAATCGTTTTTGGGGTTACTTGCTTCAGAATTTTCAAAAATTTTTTAGGGTCTATCACTAGATCCATGCAATGCCTCCAATCCATTTCTTTTGCCGGAAGCTGCTCTCGATTGTTTAGCAAATGTATCAATCCTACCATTGTCATAAGCATTTCACCTGGGGGTT
>ENA-UOTX01000724-UOTX01000724.1-compost-metagenome-genome-assembly--contig:-NODE-724-length-31993-cov-7.849731_pt1 | contig 31993 bp, 25 predicted proteins | sample MGYA00238143_ERZ746982 | MGnify/ENA primary metagenome ERZ746982 (study PRJEB28758, sample SAMN06268862) | compost metagenome | isolation source: single cell | place: USA: California, Emeryville, Joint... | reverse complement strand
CGTCATTGAAAATTACCTGGACGATTTATTAGTGATGACCTCTCCTGCCTTCAAGATGGACTACTACGATTTGGAAAAACTAAAACTACTAAACAATAGATGGAAAGACCAGACGAAGCGGAAAGAGAGAATTAAAGTATATGCATTAACAGAGCAAAAAATTAACACAATTTTCCCTTTAATTTTTGTTAGGTTGCGGTACTTTCTGCCGGAGAGTCTCTAGGAGATTTAGACCTTCTCGATGAAAGCCAGAAGAGAGAATATACAGCAAAATGCTACAGTTCTGAAGTCGAACTCTTTAAAATTGATACTAATGTAAATAAGACCTCACCTGCAATACTGAGCTAACGGTTACCATATAATTCTCAGATTTTTATCGCAAACGCAAGACAATACTCAGAACTATTGGAGTCCCTGAAGATAAATAAGCGAAAGTGGCGAGATAGTTTGCAGAAGCACATCATTGAGTGGTGCACCAAGACCTGGACTATGTACGAGGATCGTTTGGCTAAAGGTCAAACCAACTTCAGAGAAGAGTTTTTAAAAAATCAGAACAAACAAACCAGAATGACATCCACAGAAACAAAACCTTCGCTGAAAGCACCGCCAAAGAAAAATCCGAACAAAAGATGGAAAGAACTTTTTGAAAAGCCAACAGATCCCGTAGTCAGGAAAACAGACACTGCTGCCAGTCCCCCTCTTTCTTCCCAGAAAATCCACCCACAATCACCGTTGCAGCTTCAAAAAGTTCGCACAATGACAGAACCGAATATCCAAGCGAGTTTCGTAGAAAGCAATCATAGCATCGCCATAACTGAAAGCATCGTCACTCCACAGACGAACCCAGCAGCTGAGTACATCGAATATAATTTTTTTACTACCCACAGAAAGTCCTTCGGTCAGCAACCCACTACAGGTGATTTTGCAGAAAGAATGACTCCGAAGAGGTCAACTCATCTCGACGTATTGACTCGAAGTCCTTCGGAAAATTTTATTCCCGTGCGATATTCTCCAGACAAAATCCATGCGAATTATGGAAATCAAGACCAGAATCGAGGACAGGCGTTGACACCAAAAACAAACAAATTCGAGGACATTCACCATCAAAAAGACTCACTACAGCTCTCTCATTATCGGACAGATAGTTACAGTCCTCATAAAACTGCAAAAACTTCTCATTTTCGAAGTCAATCGGAAAATCTCCCAACACAACCGAAATCTCCCACTGCAGTCAAAGATTCTTTCGATGCATTTTTTAAGAGATTACTGAAAAGGATACCGAGATCCGATGATTTAATCACTCGGACAGCAGCATATTCAACCAATTTGAGTACCAAAAGCAGTTTTTACCAACAAAATACCTCCGCTTCTGGGAAACCTCGAGCGAAGAAACCAGAGCTAACCCTTTCGCGGACAAATTCAGTGTCTAGTGTTGTATATACCTCCTCTCCAAGGCTTCAACCATCTTTCCGCATTACCCAGAGGAAGAGTTCTCTAGGAAAATGAGTTCAGACTGGCATGTGATTTTATCTGTTGCTGTATGTGTGTTGATTTAGATTTTTCCATTTAGAAATCGGCTTCCAGCTTCTTACATTACGAAATTGTCTTAAAGTAAATTAATTTTGATTGAGAAGACTCTTGCGATTTTTTAGACTCGATCAACTCGGTCAATCTATAATCTACTTTTATGAAAATAGGATGATTTTACACAGAAAAATTGTTCACACTGATATTATTCGCAAGGAATTATAAAAGCTATATTAGAGACTGATGATGCGGCTGATGATGAGACTGGTGGGGAATGGAAGACAGATCTCTGAAGATTTTCAAAACGATGGATTCAATGACTGCAGAGGCTTCTTTTGAATGCATTGTTTTCGGAAGCCTCATTTGAACGTAATTATCAGTATAAACGAAGTAATCTCTTCCGCCTGACGAGTTCTGGAAAAAATCCTTGATGAGGTTGCGGTTCCTCTCGTTATCATCCGCCTCTTTAAAGAAATACGTGTAGTTATCGGACTCGATGATATAGAGTGAGAGATGCTCTCGTATCCTACATTTAGCCACTTTTCTTGAGACCAAAAAGAAACTGACGTGGGAATATGGGCTCGCGAAAAACCTCAGATTTTTATTCCTTTCCTCGTTGGTAAGAAACCTTAGATCTGTGATCTTTTGCGCTATCCTCAACAGTTCGAAAGAAAAACCTATTTTCTAGATACCCAATGCATTCAGATAACAATTTCAAAGACAAGATCATTACTGGATTGTAATTGTTGTCTAGTTCGATTGGCGCTTTATCAGCGATTGTCGGAAGACTTCGAACAAGGAAAGGATTATTGAAATAGTCTCCAAGAAAGCAAACGCTGAACTTAGATCGATCATCGTAGTGACTAGACTGTTCTTTATGGTAGATGTCTTGCGTAAGCTCCATTTTAGCGTTTGAATGGTTCGAATTGTCCAGTATTGGCCGTGCAGTTTCATCAAAAAGCACTATCTTGCTCAAAGAAGCTGAGAGCAAATTCGCGTAGCGGTCCACAAACGTGAAATACGTTCTATTCCATTTCTTCGAGCTTTACATGGATTTAATATTCACCTCAATAACAGTTTCGATGAAAAAAAAATTACTTCAGAATGATGCGAGTGTCGGTGATTTCATCCTGTCGATAATCATAGTGTAGAGGGAAGAGAAACTTTTTGCCTGAGGAAATAGAATTATCGTAGGAATCAGCAAGAAACATACCTTTAAACTTGTGAAAAAAGGGTCCGAGTTGCTTCTGTTGAAGCTTGCAGCAGAGCTTTAGGAGGTTATCTGTTGTAATTTTTAACTTGATAAGTTTGAGTTTTTGCAGACTGGGGTATGTTTTTATTTCCGGCACAAAAAAATCATGCGAATTTTTGAAAGGACCGAACTCTTGAGCGCTATTAGGATCCAATGGCCTTCGATCTTTGCTATACACGCACCTGTACATGTATTCCAGTTTCGCCATTACAAAATTAGCGAGGCGAAATAGGAGATTTCCGAACTCCGGAAGCTTATCAAAAATGAAAGAATGCGTTGAGGAGGAGTTAACTGGTAAATCATCGATCTTTTGAAGGTAGTCTTCCAGCTGTTGATGAGTGAGTTTGATCGGTTCTGGAAAAATTTTTGCGAATCCAATCGGCAGAATTTCGTACTCCAATTGGCTGAAGGATCTGAGAGCAGGAGTATCTGATCGGCATTTCAGTATAAATTCCAATAAAAACGAGACGTTTCCTTCCAATGTTGTAAAACTGAGCGATTTTCTGAACTTGACCACGATTGTTTCTGCCTCGTACTTAAAAACGGTCTCATGGGAAATACACTCTTGTTTGATGGCGTTTATCAAGAGTAAATTTTTGATGGTTTTGATGAAATCGATGGGATGGTGCACGAATAATTTGTTACTGTTCTAAAGCAAAGATTTAGACTCGATGAAAATGGTGAGAGAAAGACATACTTGTCGGAGGTTTCCAATAAAATAGTTATTAAAGATCGAATCGGAGCGATCTAATCTGACTTCAAAGTCACCCGTTTGGCTGTTGATTGAGAGAGCAAGACGCTTGTCTTTGAGATGAAAGAAGATGAATGATTCTAAATCAGCACCGTTTGAAAGAAGATTCAGAGACACCTTAACAGCTAACATAGTTATTAATTCAAGATTCTGGTTGAAGAGGTAGAAGGCATACATTCTTTGTCAAATTCGCCTCTCGTCAAGTGGAGCGATCTCAAAAAAAGGAATTGCAGCATGAATTTTCCAAGAAATTGAACGAACGTAACTATGTTGTCTATATCAAATTCGGCTGTTTCTTCCCGAATGTCAATTGTTTTATTGGCGATCAAGAAGTATGAATTGATATCGTCCAGTCTGATCCGAGCTGTTTGTTGCAATTTGTTTTTTATTGTTCTCATCGGAATGAGTCCTGGCTCGACATTTATTCTAATTACATCGAAACTGCCTATTCCATCAAAGATAGTTGAAGAAGGCCGCTGAGAAAACTGCTCGATGGTTAAATCCTCAATTTTCAGAATTATATAAATCGCCTTTTGCTTTTGCTTGAGAATGTGAGAAACTGTCGCTCCATCTTGCCAGAGCAGCAATGTGAGAGTAGTATCACTGTGACTGCCTTCTAAGATTTTCACCTCTTCAGGTGGATATATTTTAACCTGTTTTACAACAGTAATAAAACTTCAATCTCAAAAAAAAAAAGCTTTTTACTTGCTTTGCCCAGTGCTTCAACAGTCTTTTCGAAAAAACCCTTTTTATTTCGTAGATAGCATAGTGAATGAAGTAATGCTCGTTTTCTTTATGTTTATATGCGTCTTCCAACACTGAGTTAATGTGAAACCTGAGCTGTACACACCAAGAGAGATAAATCAGATATGATTAAGGAAATTGACCTCTCTTTGCTCTCGTTCGGTGAAAAGGTTCGACCCGATCAAGTCTAATGTAATGAGAACGAGTCTCTCGACCTTAAGGCTATCGTCGTACATAATCGTAAACTCTAGCTTAATGTCTTTACTTTGCATTACTAGAATACCATCTTCGACTCTATTCAATTTTCAATGTAATTGCGATTATAGCTCATTAATATACCTCACAGAGGAGAATAGTTTGTCGAGGTTCAAGCTAGCAGGCATTTTTGAAAAAATTGTATTGTTTATCTTTTCAATGATCTGTTTTTCGTCGTCAAGTTCATTGCGTCTCAGCACAAATGGGAGATAATTATAGCTTTTTGTATTTAGAATCTGCGAGGCGACAGATGGATTCAATGCTGGGAACCTTGCCATTTTTTTCAAAAAAGGCGGTCGCTGAATTTTACTTGAAATGCTTGTATTCTTCGAGGAGAGTCTGAACCTGAGTATAGAATCCATCAAAGTCTACCACTTGGTTTTTGCTTTCTTGCTCTAGTTCATCGGCTGCTCTCTTTTGGAAGCTGAATGCAACATTGATAAAGCAATTTACTTGTATTTCTTTCAGCACAGCTTGATCCTCAGAAATGAACTTGAGAATCTTCCGTAATTGCTTAAAATTGTACAAGGAATTCTTTACGAAACTCGTAAGATCTTTTGAGATGTGTTTTAGAATGTGGAAAGAACTTTCGATGATGTACTTTTTGGTCTATTATCTGTAGAACCCCTTCTGTCAGTTAGGGTCGTAGTCAAAAGGTTGAGGTAGTCTGAAGGTATTGAGGATGCAATGGTCTTGAGAGTTAATTGCTCAGGCATCTGATGATTCTCAAATCCATTCATGCCATACTCCGCCATTTAAAATTTCCTCGTGTTTTGAACTCAAATTATTACAATAATGAACGAACTTTCGAGTGTAATCACGAATTATTGCTAAAAGATTTTTTTAATTAAAAGCCTACTAACTAAAATTTGTCTGATTCTATACTAGCCAAAGTTATGGCTCTTATGAGGTATGGATCATTGCTTCATTTTGATGGAATAAAATTGGACTGGTGAGGAAATTTTCTAACACGCCATCTTCAATGAACTAAAACCAGAGGTTGTGGCACCTTCATATCGGTAAGCCTGGGAAGAAAAAGAAATACATAAATCATCCTTGTAGTTGTAACGCAAAAATCTTCTCTAAATTTTTGAATGAAATCACCATATTAGTGTAATTACGTTTTTTAAAAAGAAAAAAAAAACCAAAAAAACTGCAGAAATTATCTTGAAAAATGTTCTGCCTACAATTGTACTCCAAGAAGTTATTAATCCTCATCTTTCTATGCAACCAATGCCGATTGATAGATTAGTTCAGATAGCATATTAATGAAATAGCCTATCCTAAAATTTTGTAAATCCGACAATCAGCGATTTACTCTCTCACTAAGCTACTCTAGGAAACAATAAGTGATGAAATTTCATATTTTAGTGAGCCTTAGGTAGAAAAGCTGATCTCTCCTGAGTCAATCTCTCTGGAACACATGGAATTTAGCTAAGTAAGGTTCCTTGAAGGTCGCTCTATCACAAGTCAACCTAAATAGCTTCATGTGTTTCTTTTGGATCAATCGATCTGAAGAGGTTGACTTGAAGTTGATGCTCCTTTTGGAGTTTGTCATAATAAGAAGAATATCGATTTCTGAAGTTGCACAAACGATGAACTGCAGGAATAAATGGTTTGAAAAGAAAAATTATCCCTTTATTCGTTCTCGTTAACACTGAGCTTAATTCAACCAATATTTGTTTTTTAAAATAGCTTCAGAAAGAATCTTTTAATAGATAGGATAGAAGAGAAAAATGACTGTTAATGCAATTTTAGAGCAGCTTTACTGAGAATTGCTAATGTTGTGTATAATCCTGTTTGAGAAAACATACATTCTTGAATCGTTAATCACTCCAAAACTAAATAGGCCTCTCTATTTAGCTAAACTATTTTTCTTTTTGATCCTCAGCGAAAAGCTGAAGCACTGGAAATAAGCTCCTGAGAGGATTATCTGGGGTCAGCCATAGTCTCTCTCTTGGTTTCCACATGTCCAATGCACATCTCCCTTTCAGATTCTTTTAAATATTCATCGTAAATGCGAGTGATTAGAACACTTTCTTGGCTGTAATTTTTGGTTCCAGAGAATGACGGCTTTTAGCAGCAGTCTCATGAAAATAAATCAATAAACCAATCAAAATATTTTCCATAATGATTGCCCCAGAGGGCAGTAAACAAATTACCAAGACATCAAGTATAGTGAGCTTTCATTTGGATTCTGGAAGAGCAGAGAGGTCATATAACTATTCTTTAGATCGTTCGTTATACTGGATCTTAGATCAATCATCATAACAAAATCTAGTACTTCGTTCTATTATTATTTTTTTCCTCTCTCTCTTTCAAGGTTCTCCCTAGCGTCATCACAGAAATGGATAAGGGTTAGAAAAGCTCATTGAGACTTTTAAAATGCAAATAAAGTTTGAAGAGTGAATTAGGTTCGACAAGAATCTCATATGTCAATCGAATTATCTCTACCAATTATTCATCATCTTGCTGTAGCTACCTACATACCAGAGAAATTATGGAACGACGTTGATTTTTGATTTAACAAACTATCGTTCCTAAAAAGAAGCTAATAGAAGAACTATAAATGCCAAAAAACTCTAAATTAAATTTATGATCATTTAAATTGCAATTTTAAGCAATTACCATTCGCATTATTTAATAAACAATTTTCAAAATTTTATTTTACTGACTATGCTCACATGTAGTTCTTCTCGACACCAGCAGAGCTCAAGAAAGAGCTGGGGATTTAAGATGTGAACATATACCCCTCGATCAGAAGGGAGGACGCAATTTACTTGGTTTTCGTGCAGGTGAGACGTTGGTGCTTATCGATAGGATGCCAACAAACTCTCTGTTCAACATTATTTAACATTTTGTTAGAGGTTATTGCTCTTGATGAGCTTGACAGAAGATCCCTGGCCTCAAGACAACTGCAGCCCTCTGGTCCACCCCATTATTGAAGTAATTGGTACTTTCGTCCCCGTTTGCTTATGCAGGAGATCATGGACTCCTAAATAGTTGTTCTCTGTTTTGAATGAGTTTGAATTCCAAGCACGTGTCTGACAGTTTGCTGAGATGTACAATCATAGGGAAACCAATAACGCTGAATTGTTACTTCAGTTCAGCCGTTCTAAGAAATGATTAGTACATAACTGCTGCATGTCTAGCACGAGCTTAGGAGATTCAATTATTCCTGGAGGCCAAGAGATTGGTATTCAGATCGATTTCGGAATATCTATCTAGCCTAAACCATTCTGTTAGATTAGACATTTGTATTTCCGTGCTAACTCAACACTCTGGCTCACATCAACTACTACTAGCAATTTTCAACGTAGAGAACTTGTAGGTCCATTGTTAGAGCAGAGACTCTTACAATGCTTTTTTTAGCTTTTCATCGGAATCAAGAGTCCTCAGTTAATTAGTGAAAACTCAATAATGGAAATTTATTCTCGAGTGTGTCTTCTTAGACTCTCTCTCTAACAACGTAGTCATGATGAGTGATTAGAAAATTAAGAGTGTAAGTGAAAATTTGCGTTCTATCCTTTATATCTAAGTAGTGGGTATTTGTGCAAATCGTTTCTGCGAGCTCGAGGCTTGAATTGAGTATCTGAGTGCTGTATAGGCTATTTAGGTTTGGGTTAAGACACCATGGCAAGAACAACCAAACCAAAACGAGAGATCAAACTTCCACACAAACTTTATAGATGAACTATAATGCAATTGAAAGCCAGACTCGAGAAAACGCATGTTTTAATGTTATTATTAATCTCATCTTAATCAATCTTTTTTTTTTTTACTTATGAAGAGCTCGTCGTCGACATCGAGTTTATATTATGCTTTTCCAGATTCTATTGCATTAATTTCCTTTTGCGAAAGTAGAATCTACACACAGAGAGAGTTTTCAATAAAGGGAACACACAAAAAGTAGTCTGTTTTTTGAAACCTAATCATGCGGATTCTGCATTGTGTTGTCTCAAGTTATCGAGTTCTTACGTTTAGTTGCGAAAAACTAAATTAGGCTTTTCCAACAAATTTCAATTTGAAATGAAAATAATTTTTTCAAAATTAGATCCGAAACAAAAATTTAAATAAGAGTCAATCTTTTTGAAAAGAAACAACGATTGATTCCTCTTTTTTCTGTTCTGTGAGTGTTCTTAATGAAAAGAAACTAATTTTATGTTGTATCAGCTCGCTGCTTCCAGGTGTTAATTTTTATTAGAAATAAAGTTATTACGCAATCGAGACAGAATAACAACTATTCTTTAATGAGAGCGAGATGTGAATATCTATAAACTGGTTGCAGCAGTGTGACTTGGATTTGATGAAATCAATAGAATATCAGATGATGATTGAACCAATTTTGAGATATATTTCACAGAACATTTAAAACAAACAAAAACAAACAAAAAACACACACCTTAGGGGTGAGACATAACACGTATCTGTCAGCTATGTCCTTCATCTTGCTTTTGAAAAGTCTTCATCATTACTGCTTCCTTCTGCCAATGATTTCATTGCTCTAACTAGTCAGCATATTCTTAAATGTCACATTAATATAGACTAATTCTCAAATCTTATTCAAAGAATCGGGAGAGACTTCAGTGATATATCAATTACCAGAACAAAGGCTATCTATCCAAAATAACTATCGCTGGGGTGACCGGTAACAACCTTTATCAAAACATTTATTGCATTTGGTAGTGTTACAATCAACTTTATCGAGGTGACTTTAGGTGTTTCAATGTGAAGATATGGATTGCATACAATTCATATCTATCTGTATACTATAAATTATGAATGAGTTAAGGCAATGGATTAGTAACCTAAACACAATAAAACCCGGCAGACAGAATTCACAGTTGTTCTCAAAATAATTTGCCTTATTGCCGTAAATAAAGCTGAATCTTGGTCCACGATTTTAAGCGAAACTACTATGAGCAGGATCAGCATTGACAGTTAACAGCAGAATATCCGTGCTGTTGCAATAGCATATGACTGCCAAATACGCAACCAGCGGGGGCACCAAAAACGACATTTGAGGAATCGCAGATAAGAACCCAAAGCGGACTGCATCTATCATGAACGTCACCATATAAATAAATTCAAATAGAGCCAAGAGAATAAATATCTTTTGGCAGACTCCAAAATGTTTGTGAATATTCTTTTGGAAACATACTATCATGGCAACCGCGGTTACTCCAGCAATAAAGATACTGAAGATTTGCATAAAATCTAATACCTTTTCGGCTGTGTTTGCTACTTGGATATCTTTCAAGGTATCAATAATCCAATATGCAAGCCCAAATGGTGCCCAGACAGCGAGAATCCAGAACAGAAAGTATAAACTTTTAAATTTGACCTTGAGCTCTATTCTTGAAAGAGAAACGCCAGAAGAATAGCTAGTTGAAGGTTGATGATAGATTGATTCGTTATTTTGAATCCGATTTTCACTGGAGATAACGTGATCATTGGCGCTAGGAATTTGCTGGTAATGACCTTGGTCTTGGGGGCTGCCAGTTCGGTTTAATGACATAGTATTGCGGTTCTATTGTTAGTTAGGATGTCTGCTTTTGTATTTGAGAGAACGGGAAATTTAATTTCGTGCTTTATGAGTGTAATAAAGTGTTTTGCTGAGTACTCTGAGCATGGACTCTCTAGCCAACTGAAAAAGTTTTAAGATATAAAAAATTCAGGCTATTGACAAAAAAACTGCACCCTGAGGCTACTAACATCACACCGACCTCGAACTTGCCGTGAATCGCCAAATCTGTCTGAGGTGAGGAGATAAAGAAAGAAAGGCAGTTTAATACGCACTATTCTTTGAAATCCCGAACCGGAGTATTATCTTGAGTCGATTATTGATTATTATATAATCTCTGAATCAATCGGAAAATTCAAAGGTATGAAAGTTCTTGCCTTGACTATTCTCGCCACAGCTATCCTCTTCGCTTCAGCTGGAGATAGCATCTTCCCAAATGACGATTGGGCAAGCGGATTCGTCACCATCAACGATAAAGGTGACGACCTCTTCTATATCCTCTTCAAATCCCGCCGAACTGAAACTGCCTCAACTGACCCACTCGTTTTCTGGCTCACTGGTGGCCCAGGCTGCTCCTCTGAGATCGCTCTCTTCTTCGAGAACGGTCCTTACACTTTGAACGAAGATCTCTCCGTCAAGAATAACCCATTCTCATGGAATGCCCGCGCTAACTTCATCTTCATCGATCAACCAGTCGGAACCGGCTACAGCAAGGCTGCCTCCATCATTGACTACGATATGACTGAGGACCAAGTCGCTGCTGATTTCATGTCCTTCCTTAAAGGCTTCTTCGATGTCCATCCTGAATTCAAGGGAAGAGACATCTATGTTACTGGTGAATCTTATGCCGGACACTACATCCCAGCTATTGCCACCGCCCTCCACAAGGCAAACAACCCAGATATTGTCCTTAAGGGAGTCGCCATCGGAAACGGTTGGGTTGACCCATTCCACCAATACCCTGCTTACAACGATTTCGCTTATGAGAACAACCTCATCAGCACCACCTGGCACTATGTCCTCAAGCCAACCTTCCTTGCCTGCCAAGGACTCATCAGAACTGGTATCTGGCCTATTGCTCTTGAAGCTTGCCAACTTGCTGTTACCACCATTTTGGGTATCCCACTCTCCCCAAGATTCAACGTCTACGATATCAGAGAAGGCTGCGCCGTCCCTCCACTCTGCTACGATTTCTCCAGAGCCGAGAGCTTCTTGAAGCAACCAAAGGTTCAACAAGCTTTGAACACTGCTGGAAGAGACTGGAGCGACTGCAACATGGTTGTTCACACCTTCATGCTCGGTGACTGGCTTGAAAACCTCTCAGACAAGGTTGCCTATTTGGCTGATAACGGAGTCAAGGTTCTCGTCTACAGCGGTGACAAGGACTTCATTTGCAACTGGAGAGGAGGTGAAGCCTGGACTAACGAAGTCAAATGGTCCAAGCAAGCCCAATTCCAAACGGCTAACTACACCGTCTACAAGGACTCTGAAGGAGCTGCTATTGGAGAGTACAAGAAAGTTGACAACTTCGTCTTCTTGAGAGTCTACGAAGCTGGACACATGGTGCCAATGGATCAACCTAAGAACGCTCAAACCATGCTCCATGATCACTTCGATGACCAGAGCGAACTTAACAGAAAGAACTAAATAATTATCAAACAGGTTAATGGGTTTCTCAGGCAATAAATATCTAAAATTCCGTATTAAGTCGTTGTTCTCCTTCCCTCTCTAAATAAATTGACTGTGAAATCATATGAAATACCTTTTTAAGAGTAACCCAATTCGAAAAGAATTTATGCTGAAAAGCAAAATATTAAAGAGCAGTTTCAACACTCATCAGCCAAATAATCAACCAAAAATTCAGCTCGTTATGAGGAGCTTTATGTAATGAGTTCTAAATAGATGAGCACTCGTTCAGTTGAAAGTAATGAAAACGTTTTGTGATGTTGAAGTATGAAATTTATAAATGAAATTTTATAATAAATATCCATAACTTAAATGAATACATCCATGCATCATATAGTGATAAAACTCAAAAAACATGAAACACAACAAAATGATACACCTTAGTTTTATATATCGTTTAACTGCTCCAGGGCATTCGTGGAATTCGCCCCAGATTTAAAACCGAACCTTAAAAAAAAAAAGCATGCTTTATATTCCAAACTTTGCAAGTTTCTGCTTAATAATCATATGACTTATAGGTTTTATACAGTAGTCATCCATACCAGCTGCAATAGCCTGGTCGAGTTCTGACGCCTGCACAAATGCTGTGCAAGCAATTATTTTCAGAGGACTGATTTCTTTTTGAGCAATCATTTGACGGAGCATTCTCGAAGTTTGAAAGCCATCCATCACAGGCATGTTACAGTCGAGGAACACGACTTTGTATTGCTCACAGCAAACTGAGCAAGGGTGGCTCTGTCTTCGTTTTATCTTCTCGATAGCTTGCAATCCATTAAACGCCCACTCACAAGCCATCTTGAGCTTGAGCAGGTGTTGATCCAATGCTGTGAGATTGAATGAGTCATCATCAACGATCAAGATCGAAGGACATGAGCACTTCACCTGCGATTGCGGTGCAGTGGTTAACTCTTGGCTTCTGTAGGTCCCGCCTCTTCTTAATTTGAGCGGAATTGACGTCAAGCTCGAATCCGGGGTTTTGACCCTGTCTAAGGACCGCTTTCGTTTCGTGGATAAATTATGATCACATCTAAGCTCAGTCTCATCGTGGTGTTTTTCAGTCAAGTCTTTTTCTGAGAATCTATCGCTATTCAAAGAGTGTAGTGGTCTATTTTCAAGCATTTCTCTATCGATGATGTCAACCCAGAAATTAGAGCCTTTCGACGGGATCGATACGAACTGGATGGATCTATTATCGCTGGCTGGAGCCCCTTGGTTCAGGAGCTCAGCCAAATTATTGGATATTACCAGGCCTAATCCGACGCCTGTAGCATTAATTTTGGAGTTCGAGCCCAGCTCTATTTTCTCGAATGCTTTGAATAATTTAGCTTGATTCTCTTCATCGATGCCTATTCCAGTATCAGAGCATTTTATGCGAATTCCATGGTACTCAGAAATCGCAATTTCTTCAAGACTTAGCACTACTGAGCCTTCGAAAGTGAACTTAACAGCGTTACTCAAAAAATTCAGGATAATTTGTTTGAGTCGATTGTGGTCTGATAGAATTATCTCCCTATTAGGAGAGATTAAAGACTCAAGCTTGAGCCCAATTCCTCTTTTAGAAGCTTGGATTTCAAGTAATTCGATGCACTCCTTTGCCGTTTCGATGATATTTTTAGGTTCAAACACCAACCTGAGTTTATTGGCCTGCATTTGCGAAAAATCGAGAAAATCGTTGATCAACGAGAGCAGCATCCTATTGCTTCGAAGAGCTGGGAGAATGAAGTTGTTTTTCGCGGATTGCGGGATATCGGGGTCATTGAGTGCTTGTTCTGTGAAGTTGATACTGCCGTTGAGTGGAGTTCGAAGCTCGTGTGAGACGGAGGCGAAGAGACGGGTTTTGTAGTTATTATCGTCTTGGAGAGTCCTCAGTGCTTCTCGCTCGGTGGTGTCGTTGATGTTAGCCACAATGACTTTCTTCTCATTGTATATGGATAGAGCGAATTTCAGTGTATAGTGTCTCCAGCTATCATTCTCATCTTTTTTGGAGCATTCCACCGTGACGAAAGGCGTTTGCTGGGAACTCCTGCTTTCTTGAATGAGAAGTCGAGACCTGATCTCCTCGAACACGTCATTTAAGGTTTCATCCTATATCATAGAGTCAGCTTAGCTAATTAAATTAGAGCTATTTTACCTCCTCTTTCAGCAAATCGTTTCTTTTCGAAGAAGGCGGAGCCATCGCCTTGATTTTGAAGTCGCTGAATAAATCTTCTAAACTCGAGATTTTTCTCTGAAACATCTTTTCAGCTGATTCATTCAAATACAAGATCTTCTTCTTCGCGTCAATGACCACTATCCCTTCTAAGACATCATCTAACACCTTCTTAATAGACTCGGTTTCCTGGTATAATTTGATTTTTTGCAGTGATTCTATTCTCCAGTATCTCTCTCGGATGTATGAAGAGATAGCATAGATTAAGAACACTTGAATGAGGTAATAGATCATTATTTTTGGCAGTTCAATGTTCATGCACACGATCGAGATATACATTATCACCTGTATTAAACAGGACGCGATTCGCAGTTCCCATAATCCGATCAAGAAGATGCTGCATACGAAAGAGACTCCCATGTACCATCCCAGGATAGCCATTTGCAGCCCTTGAAAAGCATTGGTTTGATCGGCTGAGAGTGCGAGCATATCAGCGGTAGATATAAGAGCCAGCACGTCTAGAAATAGCAGGATCCTCCCTGCTCTTTTGATGAACCGGTTGCAGCGCCTCTCAACCCAAAACACTCCAAATAGCCAGAGAAGTGACACTACGATCCTCACAAAACTCCATGCAATGACGGAAGGGTTTTTCATTGTGAAATTCATGCTATAGTCAAGAATCGTTGATAAGTAGCGCATGCCAAAGATCAGCAACCCAAGCCTGAACCTTTTCTTGAGTTGCAAGGAGAAATTACTCTTAAAGGCTTCAGCGTGGGCTTGTGATTTAAATTTGAGGCAGAAATCCATCTTTTTAAAATTTGGCTAAATAAAAGGCTTTATATAGAAAACGTTTAAAACTCAGTTATTTGAAAGAATAAAATACCCGGAAATTAGTATCCGTGATTAATGAAAATCAGTAATTGATAAGAAAGCAACTTTGCTATTCGAAAATGCAAACAAAACTATTATCCGGCAAATACATAAGAGGTTTTGATCATATATAAGTCTCCTTCAAAAATAACTATGAATTCTGGGTGTTATGAGTATTATTGTTTTGCAATATTTAGTTCTTTTGGATTAAAAAAATCGCATGACTTTCTATAAGGGAGAATTTTTTTCCATTGGCTTGCATATATTGTTACGCCTCATTTTCTATGGTAAACCCACCTCGTTTCTCTGAAAAAACCGCTTTGAGGGAATTCCGAGCGTTTTTTTAAAATACTGCTCATGCGTGCAATTAAAATTATTTGGTTTTAATATTTTTGGCTGAGTCTAATAGAATTGGTTTTTGCTTATGCAACAATACTATTTTTAAATTAAGACATTGAATATTTTGATGGCAAGTATTGATGTAGAGGCATATCATTGGAGGACTCCACAAGTAGTTAATCTTTGAAATAGTTTAACACTTGTGAGAAGCCTTATACTCTATCAGCAGTGTAAGCACGAACTTTGCTGGAAAAACTTTTTTGAGATTTTTTCTTTCTAATTAATGGGTTTACTCAGGCAGATAAAATATCACCGGATATTGAAGTTGAATGCTTTCCACTCAGTCGATATACCTACTGAATAGAAATCTAAATAAATTTGAACATTTCTGGACATTGATGATTGGCAAAATCTAACCTCTCCACGAGGTTATGTGAAATTGTGTCAAAAAGACTATCAAACCTGAGAATATTAGTTAGTTCGATGGAATTATCTCAAGGTTTTAACTTAACTTTGCACGAATAATAATCGAGTATTAGAGCCATATTTTAAATAGAACCTTTCCAGTGAAGACTGCTCTGGCTTTCTCTCAGTCTCAAATTGAGTTTTTTTGTGATCAAATTTTCAACGTAAAGAGCAAATCATTTTTTGCTGCTTCATTTTCGAATTATCATTTTAGCAGGGATATTAGATTGTGCATCCAGCTTGAATTGTGAGAAAAAAACATGGTGAATATATGAAGAGGCCCATCATTTACTTTTAACAAATAGCTTTCAACAACCGAGACATTTAAATAAATTTAAGAGTGTTCCTCACACACGATAAGTGAGTGAGTGATCGAATCGAATCTTCAAATAAATTTTCGAGAAGGTTTTATAGTATGTCAGAGGAAATACTCGTTGAAGCGATAACCGCAGAGAATGAGCGATTAAAGGCATTAGTCACTCATAAGGATATGCAGTTACAACAATTGAATGCCCAAGTTGCTTCTGTTGTCGCTGAACTCGAGGAATTTAAGAATCGTGCCAACACATTGGACAAACTTCTACAATTAGAGGACGAGAACACGAACTTGAAGAAAGAGATTGACAGTTTACGAGGGATGATCTCTTCCTTACATCAAGAAATGGATCGTCTGAGAAAGAATGCAAAGGACTTCGAAGATAATGCAAGCGATATGCATGAAGCTGAAATCCGAGATCTCAAGGGAAAGATGCTTGACTTATCAGTAGAATTAGAAAGAAAGAGTCAAGTTAAGGATTCCACCATCCATACCGCCCATGATGTTCACGATGTATCACAGCAAACTATTGAGACAAATTCTACAATGATGGAATTAGAAGGGATGATCAATGACCTTCGAAGAAGCAATGAAGCTTTTCAGATGCAACATAATGAACTCCAGAAAAAATACGAGAGCCAGCATGAAGAAATGAAGAACAAAATTTCATCACTCATTCTTGAAAATAATAGGTTAAAAGAGCGGTTAAATGATGTGAATAAATAGCTCTCAGTATTCGCTATAAAGAATAAGAGCTGTAAATATCAATAATTTTGAAGAATAATCATACTAATGTTTAATTAATTGGCATTTGATAGCACATGTTCAATTTATTGATTTTTTTTCTCTCCCTTCACTCTATGATACTGTCCATTGAATGAATGAATAGAGTGATGAAACGTTCAAACTGATTTGAGTTAGCTAATCGATAAAAAATAAAAAATAAAAATCAGCTATTTAAAAGGCCAAGATTCTTTTGTTTCAACAGAGATTTTGTTTTTGGGAAAGGGGAATCGTTCGTAAAATACTTAATACCCAATAGATTTTCCACAGAAACAAGAGATTGAGGCATTCTACTTGCATTGAAATACAAAGATATTAAAATTAGCAATAATAAGTACAATTCATTGATGTTACCACACAATAAAATGAACTTGAAGATACTATAAACAAATGCAATCTAAGCAATGCCAAGTTTAATCGAGGTCAATATTTCGAATGTCGGTTGACAATCTACGACAATCAAGTTTGCTTACAGGTTGAGAAGACATTAAGCTCTTTTTCAAATAAAAGCTTTTACTCACGCCTTGAGGTTCTTCAACATCTTCCGGCTGAAGATGGAGAGGAGAGATATAGCCTCTCTCCTGAGAAAACTCGCCTACATTGCGGTTGAAAGCCAGAATCTTCACTCTATCAGTGGCAACAAGGGTGCCATGAGATTTTGGAATATAGGAAATCGGATTGTAGAATTTCCGAGAAAATGTATCTCCAGGCTCATTGATCAATTCAGTCACTGTTCCACGGAAAAGCACTCCACCAAACTTCAAAGTTATATGCTTTCCAGCAATCGCTGAAAGCACTTTCGCATCCTTCGCATATTCTAAAAGGGTTTGATCATCGAGAGTAGTCAACTCTTCACATTGAGTATCAGGGCTTTTAACTGCTGCAGGCAGCGCGTTCCTATAGCAAAACTCTTCGAACTCTCGATTCTCTTTGAGCAGTTTGTCCAGAAAGTCCATAGGTAGCCTCTTCGCTATGACGGCACTCTCAGCGACGCAGGTATATAAAGGACAGTGTCTTTGTTCGACAATATTCAATAAAGATAACAATCCCCCAATTCCTCTCAGCATGTAGATTTCGTCATTTTCGCCTACTTCCCTTTCTTCATTGTGTTCACGCGGCCTGAATGCTTTGGTGGTTCCCTTAGTCAGAATATAGAACGAATCAGTGACTTTTCCTCTGGTATATAACTCCTCTCCTTTAGCGAAATATTGATTCTGAGCAAGAGTCTGAAATTCTTTCATCTGTTCCCGTGTAAGCACAGAGAATGCAGGAAACCGTACGACAAATTGATCAAACATTGGAACAGTCTCGTGAACTTTGATCTTTTCAATCTTCATTGTTTTCTTATCTAGCTGCCTCTGGATCTCTAGACCTTCAATTTTATCAATTTGTTCTTCTTCCATTGCTTTTTCAACAGAGGCCAGTTGAAAATGCAATAGATGACCCGCTGTTCTTCTCACCTGTACTGTCCGGATAATGTCGGTGAATTCATCTTGTATCGATATCAGATAATTATTCGCTTCATAGATATTCATCTTTAATTCACTTTTAATCTTCTTGAAATGGCTTGGAATTAGTACAAAATTGGGCTTATAATCAATTAGACTCTCAAACACCATTATCAGGGTAGTTGTTGTTTGATATATTAATGAAAGATATCCAGCGGTATAACTTTCGGCCAATTTCCCAATCAAAGGCCACTTTGTAAGCTTGAACATGATACGCCGTCCTCTCCTTTTAAGGAAATAGCTATAGAGAAACTCCCAAATCCTAATTGGAGTCGAATATTCGTCGAGTCCACGGGCACACGAGTCCAGCAAGAGAGCAATTGCGTTCTTTGAGAGCTGACCCTGCTCATACTTCTCCCAAAACATCTTTCTGATGACTCTGAGAAATCTGAAACGAGCTTCTGCCAGCATGTCATGATCAATCGTGAGTACTTTCTCAGTTTCCTTGCAAATTTTTTTCTCGAATTCAGCTGATTCCTTGTCTCCAAGCCCGACAAAGGTGACTACTCGCTCCCAATCACAAAGCTCGTGATATTTGTATTGACGAATCTCTTCCAGCTTCTTTTTCGTATCATTACGGAGTTCAACCAAAAAGTTTCTCTTAATTTCAGTTTTTGCTGCAGAAACATGAACCATCTTGAGCGCTTTTATTAGAAATTTGCAGGTCGTGGCATTGATGAGCATTGTTAGGGTAGCCATGCCGACTGTGTTGAAAATGATTAATTCTCTGGCCCTTATTGGGATTTTCTCTTCCGACCGGAGTAAGAGTGCAAGGGCCAGACTCACTGCTCCTCTGAACCCTCCGTAGCAAAGAACGATAGCTTCTCTCCAATTGAGTTTATACCCTATTCGTGAAAGACATGGATAAAAGATTATGATCATAATCAGGCGGACGAAGTTGATGCAGACGTACAGTGCAATCATTCGGAACCAATCTCCCACTCCAATCGTAGTGTCCGAAGAGAAAAATTGATAATACCCAATTTCTACTCCAGCTATTAGAAATATCATAGTTTCGGCTGCATATTGTGCAAATCTCCAGACAGCATGCAAAAACTCTTCAGTCCTGTAATCAATTCTTATCTTCCCAAACACCGCCATAAAGATTCCTAGGGCTACTGTTGCAAGGATTCCCGAGAGATGAAGGCCTGCATATTCTGCCGTAAAGTAACAGAGATAGCACATACAGAATGTCAGACTTGTAATCATGATACTATCTCTGATGATTCGACGGAGCCACAGACATCCAACAACTCCGAAGGCAAGGCCAAGTATTGGGGACCCACATGCCAGACTGATGAACCTTAAGACAATACTTCCTGCGCTGGAATGTTCTCCTTTTGTCATTGAAACGAACAACTCATAGAATACAATCGCACTCCCATCATTAAAGAGTGATTCACCTTCGATCAATGTGCTGAAATGTATTGGAGCCCCAATACTCTTTAAAAGGGCGACTACAGCAACAGGGTCCGTCGTGGAGATGATAGATCCCAGTGTGAAAGCTGCAACCCAGCTCACATCTTCATCACCGTATCGAATAATTACTTTCAGGCATACGCCTATCAACATAATAGAAACGAATACACCAGGACCTGCAAGTAGCAGAATGTTTGGAAAAGATTTTTTAAAGACATACCAGTCTACACTCATCGCTGATTCGAAAAGAAGCGTCGGCAAGAAGACCATTAAAATTCCATGAGGGTCGATATGGGTCGAGAGAATGAGAGATTCTCCAAAAATGCCGAGACGAGTCGCAAGTACACCCAAAATAATTCCGAAAATCATAAGAGCCGGCGTATAAGGTATGCTCAGAGTTTTATAGAGTTGGCGGAAAACAGACCCGATCAGAATTGCGATGAAAACGAACAAGCAGATGATGGCTTCAATCGGGATGCCATTCGTCGTGTTATTTTCAGAAGTCATGATACTTCTAATAAAATGTCGCGGGAATAGATATTGATTTTTATTTTTTCTATTCGTTGGAAGGAATTCATTTCTTCGATTTTTGGAAATGATTTACTGATATTTGTGAAAGCGTAGCCCTAACAACTAAATCAACGACAACCGAGAAAAGCAATGGAATTCCATTGATCCATTGAATCCCTGAATGAACGATGCTTTAATACTACATTACTAATAATTATTAGAATGGCTATGACTATCGAAAACAGAACTCTCCAGAAAATTAACACAGAAAACATTTAAAATCCAAAGCGTTCGATTCGAAAAAGACGATTTTAGTGCGAAGGCATTTTCCCAGTTGATTCATGTTGGCTGCAAACTTTTGGATAGCGGTTTGTGAAATTTATGGGGCTTGATGATTCATTCAGCAAGGATGTGACAGTTTGCTTGATATATTCTGATGATATGAGTAACTGAAAGAAAAGCAAATGTTATATTGTTTGAGATGCAAGCTCAACAAGAACTCTCTGATCCCCCCAAAGAAGTCAGGATCATGAATTTTTTTTTTCTCCAGCCGATGCCCAGCAAAAAAAAGACGATCAGAAAATGTTTTTATCTATTGTGAAAGTGTTAATTTTTTCCACACTCTCAGTTAAAGTATCAAAGATTTGAAAACATAATTTCGCCCAACATTCATCTCATTTTCAAGTACTATGATAATGGCATGTCATAGATAGCTACTTGCTGTTTATTTTACAGAATGCTTTATATAAGGGTTCTCTTTGTTTTCTCACCATAGAGAAAAAAACCATTTAGTATATTTCTAAAATTGAGAAATTAGAAGCCCTTTTTTTCAAAAGTTAGCGAAATAACCTTCCTTGTGTTCCATCAGCCCTGGAAAAATTTACGCCGAGGAAATTAAAATTATCATGTATTCCTCGAATAATTCACAGAGAGCAACTCCATATTCACTTTCTGCTCTCAATTTCTGTATTTCTTTTCAAGATCTCCTGCAGCCTGTGAAATTTATCAATAAACTTAGAAAGAAGTCAGCAAAAGATGTAAATTATTTTAGTAAGATTATAGTATCTTTGAGATAGTTAGGAGTGGATCTTTGTAATAGTATTACGGATAATTTTCAGCAAAATAATTTTGAAATAAAGAGGGAGAAAACAATCAAATGGGTATATTTTTTGAAGTTTCGCTAACTGAATTTACCAGCAACCGAAGACAGAATGCAGATTGAAAAATCAGCAGAAGAACCAAGCGAACAAATCGAGCAGACTCTCAATGGATCGTTCATCAAGGGAGAAAACCACGAGGACAGCAAGGGTGAATTATTACAATTAAATTTCAGTATCCGTAACAACTTGATGGAACTCAAATCCATTAAGAAAAACCTCGTGAGGTAAATCGCCATCCCCTCGCAAGGCTAATCACGTCTCTGCTTGCTTAGAACTTTTGAACTCGAAAATTCAACAAAACCGCCGAATCTGTATTGAAACATTCTTTCATTTTTGTTGGTCTAACTCGAGTGAAGTAAGCTGGAGGACAACCCTGAAGGCAGGTTCAAGGACTTGAAAGAGCAACTTGAGCTGAGATTTGAGTATATGGATGAGATTTATGAAGCAAGGATCAATGAAGCATATAAAGCTGTAAAAACTCAGCATGAGAATACGAATTATTGACTAATCACCTCACTCTTCAGTTGCAGGAACAGAAGTTGAATTATGAGAGACGACTAGAAGGTTTCCAAAAGCGGTTCACAGAAAATGAAACGACAATTCAAAACCTGCACAGCAACATCTCACTCTTAAATCAAACCGTATTTTTGTTGAGCAGACGAGATCAATCTAATGCAATCTATTGCTTTGATGCAGATTTTTGAGTATCAAAAAATTAAAGAAAACTTAGAAGATAAAGTAAAAACGCTGTCCTTGAGCCTACAAGGTACTCGCTACTCGGCCATCCATTACTGATTGTTTAAATAAGAATATGAGAAAGCAACTGAACTGCTGAGTGTTATTGAAGAGGGTATTAAAGCGGGAAAAGTAAAAAATTTGAAATCTATCTGAATGTTAATTGTTATCATTTTTATAGACTTCAATATCCCAAGCTGTCCTGGATAAGATTAAAATGTTAAAGGAGGAGTGCCAGAAACTCAAGCAAGACAACGCAGGAAACATACAACAAATTGACTCCCAAAAAAACAAAATTAAGACTTTGGAGTTGCAAAATGATCAATTGAGAATGGAGATTCAACAACTAAAATATGGCCTCGAGGATTCAAATAAGCAACTCAAGCAAAAGGGAGGAGACATCTTAGACGCAGGTTCTGAAGGAGTTGGGCAATTTTTCCAAAAATATGACGGAACTTTGAGAAATATCGAATCTTTTTACTTGGATTATCAGAATGGTAACACTTGTTTTGCTAAAACAAAAATTAAATTGGTTTTTCTGACAGTCATTGACCCTTTGAAGGAGAGGCTAGATCAATATTACAGTGACATGCATAAGGTATCTTCAGCCTGATGATATGATGAACGATATAATCCGTTAGTTAAATGACGAGAATTTAGAGCTAAGAAAAGAAAACGCTGAGCTTCGTCAGCAAGGTACCTTGAAACTCTTCTCTAAAGCTAATCATGAAAAATTATAGTAACTGAGTTACAGAGCAAATTAGAAAGTCAAAATCGAGATAAATCTGTAGCTATGGAAGAAGAGAAACCTTCGGAACCGCACCAGGAGGGGGAAATGGCTGAGGAGCCACAGGCGGAAGGAGAGGAAGGAGCACATAAAAAGAACGATCAAGAGCTCGCCAAATGGAACTTCTACCAGGAAATGATGACCAAATTTAAAGAAGTCGACAAAATCAAAGAGAGTCATCATGAAGAAATCACTAAACTTACAAAAGACAGCAGTAATAAATCACTGTCTTAGAAGTCTCTCAGCTGTTTCAAACACTATTTCCCTAGATGCCTTAAAATCTGAGCTGAAAGCGATGAAGGACAAATATGAAGAAGCTCTTCAGAAGATTCAAGAACTCGAAAAACCTACCAAGGGAAGAAGGAAGAGAGCTGGAAAGAACAGTGAGACTTCTCAGGAGCAAGAACCAAAAACCCACTCGAGAAAGAGAGATCAAGCGAAAGCTGAGCAGAAGCCAGCACCTGTTGAAGAGGAAATCGAGGAAGAAGAAAAAGAAGAAGAGAACGATAGCATATTAAAATCCTGGAAAGAGCGGCTACCCAAAAAAGACCACAAGCCGAAAGAAGATGCGACGAAAAAACTTTTAGAGATTAGCATCTGTTCTAACTGCAGTTTCTTAATAAGAAAGAATGAGACATCAATAAACTGTGCTACTTGCAATGGTAACTTTTATTTCGTTTTGTTGAATGAAAAAGCTCACGCAATTTTCTCAATTCAAAGGACATATTCATCAGAAATGTGTGAATGAAAGTGACAAGGTTGGAGATAAACAACACTGTAAGCCTTGTGCTGCTAAGTTTTCTGCGAAGAAGAAGCAGGACATAGAGGAAGAGCAATAAATCACAATTAATAATATTGTCGTCGTTAATAGCTCGAACAAAAATTCCTAAAATTTTGGGTTCGATCTTACATTTTGTTGTAATGTTTGTGGTTCTCTGTATATTATTGCTCTTTCTCATGCAAAACAGAGCAGATCATGCCAACTTGCTGGATAGTACTAATATATTTATTTTAGACATTGCTATCACTGAGATTCTGGATACCTTGAATTCTTTCTTTATAAATCAGGTGGAAGATTAGCTTTCATCTGCGGCCCTGATGTCTGCCTACTTCGTGGATCATTATTAATATATATATGAACAAATATATTCTAAAATAAGCCCGTGATAAATAGGATTGTATTTTGAAATTTTCCTTTCTTACACGCCTCCGTTGTTATATCTATCTCACTATCTGAGCCTCCATTCTATTTAGTTTTTCAAAGGAATCGAATTTGCGACAATCTCACATAGATACCCATTAATTATTATTTTTCATCGAATATAGTCAACTGTACTTTTCGAATAAAAAAATTACATCTAGATTGTCCTCCAAAATTTCGGGATACAGAGCAAACTCCCTTTCCTATGCTTTTATGTTTAGTTCTAACAAATGCTCTTAAAGTTTTCTGGTAAACAAGGTTTGCAGTTTATGTATGGATTACAGATGCCGCTTATGGAATTATTTTCAAACCAAGTACGAAATATCAAATTCTCCGTAGAGTTAAACTTTCATTTTAGAGAGATTTGCAATTCGTCGATTGAATTCAAAGATGAATACAATATGAATGAATCTTAGCAATCGCTTTTCTCTAAATGGCATCAATCCTGGGCATCTTGCAAGTTTTTATAGGGTTATTTCTGACCGCTCCAAGTCGGGCGTTCCTGCATAGGATTCAACCTCAATGTTGTTTTGTTCCATCTTGAATTTCACATATCCGTTCAGACCCCAACCCTCTCCAAATGAATTAGCAATCATCCAATATTCTACGCCATTCTCGATACCCCAACCAACGATTCTGATCGCATGCTCAGGAGTATAGATATCGAACTTTTGTGTTGAGATATAGAGACCTGTCTTGTAGGCAAAGAAATCATCAAACAGTTTAAAGCTTGCTTGGACTGAGCCATTCTTCATAAGTTCCTCTTTAATTGCTCTCTTAGACCCAAGTGTATAATTCTCACTAGCATAGTATTGGTGTTTTGCAGAACCGTCCGCGCACAATCTGTCTTGTCCACAAGCTCTAAATTTACCTTCGAAAGGAATGCAATCCCAGGTCGGAGTGCCTGTCAATGTGAATGATCTCCAGGCAGCATCAGTGTTACCACCACCGCAGCCAGATGCACCAACAGCGCAATCCAAGATGTATTGAGGCGAGAGATCAACCTTCACTTTTCCTCCAGTGACAATGCAAAATCTATCGTTCATTATTCCAACAGCCGAGAAAGCCCAGCATCCATCGCACTTCAACTGGTTTTTAATTGCAGATTCACAGCCAGGCCAGTTTTCTCCAACACGGAAGTTTGCTGGGAAATTGTCTTTCAAGTCTTCTTCCGTGGTATTAGTTTTTGAGCTGCTGCCTCCTCCTCCAAATGGCCACCATGAAGGCCATTCAAATTGCTCAAGTTCTGGAGTTGGCTCTTTTGGTTTGCGTGGGCCATGAAGTTCTCTGTGGAAATGCGATCCAGCCACTCTTTTGAGTTGCTGTCGGTTCATATCGGCGAATTCTTTGTACAAGCCAGCTGTCCAGGAGGTTTGAATCGTGTTGAGGTAATCAACGTACTCTTGGGTCATAACAGGCTCCTTTTTGGTCAGCTCAAGGTACTCTTGGATGACTGTACCAAGCAAATTTCCAAGGGCTCTTGCCAAATTCACAATGCTCATTTTTGTACCGCCTATATCTTGCAGATAGTCTCTTAAGTAGTCAATGGAATACAGGAGAAACAGCTTATCCTCGATATTCTTAAAGATGTGATTGATGGAGATCGCATCGAAAGCAGAATTATGGCAGCTCGGATGCTTGTTATCGAACTCTGAGTGAGGCTTTAATTGGACGAAAAGGTGAGCAAGCTCTTTAACAGGATCCTCTTGAAGCGCTTTTAAGAATTCTGGGAAGGTTTCTTCGACGTCGAAGGCGATATGCACGCATTGACGGAGATGATCATTTTGGATTTGTTTGCCGAGGCTGTTTTTAAATTCGATGACCAAGTTTTCGAGGGTGTCTTCGACATCGTTGGCTGGTTCGTAAAAAGAGATTGCTTCTTCTAGAAGGGATTCTCCACAAGAAACAGCCAAGGGGTCTGGGTCGCAGATGGAGCAGCACATCCGGATCGCATTCTGGCAGAGGGTCGTTCCAGCTGGGCAACTCAAGCTGCGGTTCGCGGAGGCTGACATTACAGCGGCTCCGAGTGACAGAAATACAAATAAGGCGAAGAAAGTAGAATTTTTTTTCATTAACACCACACCTGATGCTCTTGAATCAACTTCTAATTTTAAGTGTTACTGTTTTTAATGAAGTAAAGCTATATAAGAGAAAACGAGAAATAAAAGAACAAGATCGAATTTTTCCTTTTTATTTCTGTCAGTTTCCTTAGAAGGCATTTATTCGCGTTAATAAAGAAAAATCATCTTAGGTTTCGATTCTGATGCTCATTGAGAAAAATTCCCTCTAATTTTATCAATGTAATTAATTAAATTATTGAGAGTTGAATCACGACTTGTTTTGTTCAGTTTATTCCCAAATTTTGTCAGAATGTGCATTAAAGTCATCCCAAAATAAATTTTTTTACGACGTATTCCCTATATTCAAGGATATAAGCAGAGGGAATAGGCAGATAGCAGTTTTTGGCTTAGAAATTAGTCGACAAAAAGATTTCAGTACTGTTAAGTAAGAGTTGAGAAGAGGAACACGCACAGATAATAAAAGAGAAACAAAACATTTTTCCCGAATTGGTGGTTTTTGAGCAGTAATCATCCTTGAGGATTGCTATTTAGTTATTGAATTCTTTAGTTCGAGTAGGAAGTAATTGGCAATATGATAAAATTTATTTGATTTTCGAAATTCCTTTCACTGATGTTGTAAAGTTGTTTTTATTTTGTTGAAGCCTTACTAGCGGCAACCCAGATTATGATGCTGACAAACTAAATTGTTGAAGCCTGTTCGAATGAAAACACTGCAATTTATTTTGGAGAGCTCCTAATGATGGGCAGCAAGGGAAATAAATCACCCTAATTAAATATCTCTCAACAACTAACATGAAAATATCGTGTCTGATGCTAAATCCAAATGAGGATTGCTTCTACATATTGCTGGATGTGAAGTCCAGTTTTCTTGAAGAAATGATAAGAAGGTTGTCTATTTAAAATGATTTGAGAGTGTGTTCAATTTGAAAAATTAGAAGTTCAACTATTCAGGGACAATCTAATATACTCAACAAAATATGGTCCATTTGCTTGCAGAAATATGATGACTAAAAATTATTCAGTCATTGTAATGTTTGCTTTGTAAGTTAAACTAAAGACATCTTAGAGTTCATACATCCAATTATAACTAGAATACATTCTCCAAACTTTTAACCACATTTCGAACGAACTCTTCAACCTAGTGATTTAAGTCTGTTTGATCTTCGGGTTATAAAAAGCAAATCTGAGTAGAATCTCAATTCAAGAAGGAATTACATTCACGATGGATGACATTGGAGATCTGGGCATCAGAGGGTACTGAACATATTAATTGTTCAAGACGTTTCAGCCATTAATTGAATACTTTTTGATGTAAAATTTGCTGTGGATTTAAGACGAGGACAATTTACTTAATGGAAAAATGGATACAGATTCTAATTTCAATAATGCTTAAACTACCTCTTGCAGATTCTGGAAGCTTGGCATCCAATGATATTTTTTTAACTGATTCAGAATTACAAATCTTATTAGACGATCTGGATGAAGATTTTTAAAATTCAGATTTGACCAATTATTATCACAGTAAAATATTTATAAACGACTGATGCAGGGGGAGCAGCAATATTGCCTGTAAATAACTTCGTAAATACTAAATGCTAGTGTACTGAGCAGTGACAAACAGCCTTTGAAGCTATAGAATATCCGGATTCAACCCAGCAAAACACTGCTTGGTCGTAAAGCTAATTTGCTTTCATCGACTCGCGGGTGGGAAGTTTTCAAATAAATCGTCACTCATCCCCAATTCAAATTTCAAATAATAGCAGTTAAACCAAGTTAACTGCGGCGAAACTATAAGAAAATTATTGCAATGCTACCGAAGATGATCCGCACGGATTATTACAATGAAGATTATATCCTAAACGAGCAGGAATTTAAAGGTTCATTTTCTTCATCAAAAATATTTATAGCACATACAGCAAACTAGAATTCAATTTCTTAAGATTTGATCCTTATTGGAAGATCAGAGCCACATGCTATTGCTTGAATTTAAACTGTTTTGGAGATAAAAAGCAGCTTGTCAGAAGCATTGACTTGCGATTGTTCAACAAATCCATGTGCAAACGACCCACAACTTTCGTCGCTAGAGGACTAGCTGAAATTCCATTAGAATCGATGTCAAAAGCACTTAATTGCAGCTCTAGAAAATATGAGAAAATCTCCAAAGATGACCTAGAAAATTATCTCACTTCAGGTAAGAGCAAACACTTTTACCATCAAGCTTTATGAGCTATAGACATGGAATCACAGGCACGGCTAATATATCTGAAGGACCCCATGAAAATTTGGCCTTGGGATGTAGTCCCGTGTCTCCAAAAGAAATTATTTAACCTTTCATATCCTGAAATCTACCGTGCTATGACCCATTTTATGCGATCGAGTATGATTTATTACAACCCTTGTCAGAGCAGTATGCATCTCTTGTTCTCAACTTCACTTAACTGTTTAGTTCCGCCATACATTAATGCAGTTGTTGCTCTCCCTTACACCCCAAAAATGCTCGACCAATTTTCCGCAGTACAATTGTTTTTGATTGCTCGAGAGCTCGGGATGAGCACCAGGTGATTATATGCAGCATAAGATGATTTCCTTTGGGTTCACACTCATTTTCTCTTAGTCCCTCAATACCCAATGTTGTCGACGTAATTAAGCAAAAGTTACTCGATCTCTTCTATTGCGTTGAAGACAGCCGACAATTACATGGAATAACTCTTTGCCAAAGCTGTTTCAAAAAATGCGAGGCGCTCACATCAACTTTTTGCTCGAATCATCTCTGTAAGCAATGCTGTCAGGTACTATTGATTTCTTGAAAAGAAGATATTCAACATACAAATAGGATGCTCAACACAAAGAGCCCTGTATCATTCACGACCGATACGATCAGTTTTTCAGATATAAAATTCAGTCTTTATGCGTCTTCGAACATAAAAACAACTTCGATCACAAGCGAACCCTCAGGATTTTTTGCCGCAGGCTTATTCGGAGGAGCGACCTCGAAAAAATATTTGAAGGCTGTAATGTCAACTGGGAAAAATTAGCAATTTATTATCACCCAACCATGTGTCGCATCCATTGTATTTATCTCGTTTTTTCTTCTTTCGAGGATGCGTTGCGAGTATACCAGCAAGACAGAGAAATATACACGAAGAAACTAGGTGATCGACCAATCACGAATAGATTTAATTGCTTATTTGAATAGAAAGCTATGATGCAAGTATTACTACTCTCAACACAGACCTCTTCAAGTTGGCTGAATTAAACACCGAAACTTCAAGAATAATTGTTATCATTCGACCCTTTTCATCAGCTGAGTTCGTTCAGAACCTCCCCAATGAGCCTGAATACCTGCAAGACCTGACTTCCATTGTGAAGGATGTGACTCAGCTAGATACCCATGATTTTTCGATCAAGGAGGACACTAATCCGTTGACTTCCGAACCGGACTGCCAATTTGTTTTTGTTACACTTCCATCGAAGAATCTTGCTGATAAACTCTATCAAGCGCAACCGTTTTTGGGGTGTCTAATCGCACACAAATTAAGCAGTGTTCAAGTTTGCCCATTCCTAAGATATCATTCGGAGCAATGCTTGATGTGTATTAGCAAGAAAACTGAAGAATGCGTTTATGATATGTGTCAGGATTGTTGCTCAAGGCAGAAGTATGCGACTCTCAATTGTCCTTGTTCAAGACAGCTTGCAGGAGAACTTACGTCCAATAGACAACTTAAGGTCATTTCACTCAGCAAATTCCATGAGGAAGACGATCAAACTAGTCATCCCTCACAGGCCCTTTGTGAAAAATGTTCAGATTATCAAGACAAAGGATGCGCCAATAAAATGTGTGCTGCTTGCTGTCCAGTTCAGGCAATCCGGCTCAACTGCTCATACCACGATGAGAGCGTTCACTCGCGATCTCTTCGTTCATTGTAACGACCAAATATTTCTCTGTTATAGCTTACTTTTTCAACAAGGAATCTTTTACACATCCCAAGAAAAATGTTTCAGACAGTCGCTGAAATGCATATCAAATTCAGATATGAAATTGCTAAGCGTCGCTATGATTGGTTTCGACCAATCTCCAATCCTTCCATCGCCAGGAACTTGCTAATTTTTAATAGTGAGCTTCAGACGATGATACAAACCAAAGCTGCTTCTCGGTACGAAAAACTTCATGAAGAGCTTGAAGAAGGACAAATATTTTCGTTAAAAGCTAGTGAACCTATTACAATTCAAATCACGCCAACAGAACTAATTTACGAATCAAACTCTGCTAAAGGAATGCCGTTTGTTGAGTATGATTACGAGTTTTCTGAAAACTCTGAAAATTATCGATCAGAGTGGATTAGATATAAGCCTAAAAAGCAGAGGTATGAAATAATTTCTAAACGCTCTGACATGCTTAACAGGAGTTATACTAAACATGAACATACAAGATACTTACGACTGCATCGAGATCAAATACCTGCAAGCTTTCATTTAATTCTGATAGGTGAGCAAATCATTTGTTTTGGTATTGCTCTAAATTATTTAGGTCTAGACCGTATGAGCTTCACTGCGTTCCAGATGAGTTCGGAAATTCACTTAACAGTCTCTGGCTCAATAGGCCCGATTGACCCAAGCAATATTATTATCATTGAGACAGAAAGCATTATATGTAAACAAAATAACTCACTAGCTCTCAACTAATGCATCATTAGCGGCAATTTTCAATCATTCAAATGATTACATGAGATGCAAGGGACTAGAAGAGAACTTGAATAGGCTGGGTCGTGTTGCTTGTATCAAGCTCAATAATCCTATTGACGCAATCGCGATGCTGGTTGGAGCATTGAAAGTAGTGTTGCCATTGAATAATGGTTGCTCCGGAGCACCAATTATCTATCCTACAGCATCCTTTCTTAAATTTATTGAGGACTTTGACTCGCTGAGCTTCAACATTGAACCAAAGAATTTAGGTAAAAATTATAACAAGAAGCCTATATAAATTGTGGTTATTATCCATCCAGGTGAATATTTCTCCAAAGAGCGCTTCGACCTTGATTACTATCAAACACAATTGAGAAATCTTGAAAATTCACAAATAAATACTGCAGTTGGGAAATGCGGAAAAAAACATAATACACGAAAAGGTCAAAGAAAGCGACGAATAAGATCAGAAAAAAATGTCGATTGTCAGGTCAAAAAGAAAGTCAAAAAATAATCTGAGTTACAAACACCATCACCTCCTTAGTCAATTGCTCTCTTTCTGCAAATCTATATTACCTTATTGTTGTTGATTATTCCTCTCTGACAAAATTTGTTCAAGTAAGTCATTATCACCAAGATTTATAGTAATGAAGAACATATATATTTATTAGCTTAGCATTGCAACAGATTAATAAAGACAATTGCTTTACATTCATTTTCAATTTTTTTCAGTTTTAGAATTTTACATATTAGCTCAAGAAAAATATCTTCTGTACACACACTCAAATTTTTCCGTGTAACAGAGCTAAAATATTTTTCTCTTTGACAAACATTACTTCCTTGCTATTCCTCAGTTGCGAATCGTAATTTAATATAAATCTGAGCTCATAGTAAAGATACTGAAATTTCATTCACTTAATCTTTGTGAAGCTAGCTTATAAGCTCTATAAGCTGAGTTTAATTTGAGCGGTTAGTGTCAAACAGCAGGATACATCTATCTCTATGAAGAGGTGTGCAAAATACACGTTAAAGCTTTACAGATAACAATGCTATTCTGCTGCTCTATGAAATTTTTAGACCTTCCAGAAGGGCTCTCGATGAAGTGATAGAAAGGTTTAGAAGAACCACAATCTAACGTTGTGCTTTTCTTCTGGGCTGCTCCACAAGTTGTATGGATGAACAACTGGTCTATTTCTAACGTACTCTTTTAATTTTTCCTCAGCACTATAGACAATATAACAGAATTAA